>Ga0185299_10001584_pt1 | contig 41814 bp, 35 predicted proteins | sample PaiPotPPA55metaG_FD_128002 | JGI IMG/M metagenome (GOLD analysis project Ga0185299, IMG submission 128002) | Iron sulfur acid spring bacterial and archeal communities from Banff, Canada, to study Microbial Dark Matter (Phase II) - Paint Pots PPA... ...
AGGCAGCAAGCCCTGGTTCAGCGACGCGAAGTCGCGCTGACGGAGTCGAACGCTGGGAAACTTCCCGATTATTTGTTCGCGTCAGAGGCGACGCGGAGCGCGTGGCGAATTGAACTGCCGCAGTGGTGCGCGGATCAACGCAACCAAATGACCGGGCCGGCGGATGAGGCGGACCTGGTGGTGAAGATGCTGAATTCGGGCGCGCCGGGCGTGATGCTGGATCTTGAGGATTCGACGGCGAACGTCTGGGAGCATAACCAGCGCGGGATCCAAAATATTCTTGAGGCCCTTACGGGGAGGCTGAATTATTTCGACCGCAAGCGCGACAAGACCGTGGAGATTCGCGCCAGCAAAACGGTGATCTTTACGCGGCCGAGAGGATTGCATCTGCATCAGGAGGGCGTGCTGGACGGGGAATTGCTGCCGGCGTCGCTGTTTGATGTGGCGATGGTTGCGTTTCAGGTGGATTACGGCGCGCTGAAACACCCGCTGTGTTTTTACATTCCGAAATCGGAGTCGGCGGAAGAAGCGCTGTGGTGGCGCGATTTATTCCAGATGATTGCCAAGGCGAAGGGGCTGCCGGCGAACGCGATCAAGTGCATGGCGCTGGTGGAATCGCATCCGATGGCGTTTCAGATGGAAGAGTTTGCGTGGAATTTGTCGGAGCACATTTTGGGATTGAACCTGGGGCGCTGGGATTACATGGCCAGCCTGATCCATTTCAATCTGACGAATCCCAAGTGGGTGTTGCCAGATCGCAATGCCATTCCGCACAACGTGGCGTTTTTTCAAAACTTGCGCGAGCTGATTCCGGAGATTTGCCATAAGCACGGCATGCTGGCGATTGGTGGGATGACGGCGCTTTATCCGAGTCGCGAAGACGCGGAGTTGAATGCGCTGGCGCTGAAAGTGCTTGCGGAAGATAAGAAAAATGAGTCGCTCTCTTTGATGGACGGAGCCTGGACCGGGCATCCGGATCAAAACGAAATAGCGGTGGCGCAATTTCCGGCTCCGAACCAGTTACAGAAGCGGCCTGAGAAGGCGGAGCAGCATCCGGATATGCGACCGCTGCCGACGAATGTCGGGAAGCGCACGGTTGCGGGGACGCGCACGGCGATTCGAACGGTGATTCGGTATCGCAACGGCGTTTTGAATGGCAAGGGCGCGAGTTTGCTGGATGGATATATGGAAGATCTCGCGACCGACCGGATTTACCGGTTGATGATTGCGCAGCGGATGATGCATTCAGATGCGGTTGATGTTTTGGATGAGACGGGAAAAACAGTGCGGCACACGGCGGAATTTGTTACGCGGCTTTTTAATGAGGAGCTTGAGCGACTGCTCGGCGAGACTTCAAAAGATACCGATGGCGCTGCGGCAACGCGGCTTCGCGAAGCTCGCAGGATGAGCGAGGAAATGATTCATAGAGGGGAATTTGACCCTGCGTGATTGCGTAATTTAGATCGCGCGCAAACGATTTCTCGATTTTTGCTCCGCAGCAAACGAGACAAGGAGAACACCATGACGGCTAACGCCAGCAACGGGAAAAACGGGAACGGTAATGGGAATGGACATTACCAGCACGGCGGAGCGGAATGGGTTAATGATCCGCGCTGGACGGGAATAACGCGAACTTATGGGGCTGCTGATGTGCTGCGATTGCGCGGATCGATTCAGATTGAGTACACCCTGGCGAGGCTGGGCGCAGAGCGGCTGTGGAACTTGATGCACAGCGACGATTACGTTCCGGCGCTTGGAGCGATCACCGGGAACCAGGCGATCGAAATGGTACAAGCGGGATTGAAGGCGATTTATGGTAGCGGGTGGCAAGTTGCGGCGGATGGAAATACGGCGGGCGACGTTTATCCGGACCAGAGTTTATATCCGTGCGACAGCGCGCCGAACCTGGTGAAGCGCATCAACCGCGCTTTGATGCGCGCGGATCAGATTGAATCCGCGGAAGGAAACCATTCTGGCACGTATTGGTTTGCGCCGATCGTGGCGGACGCGGAAGCGGGATTTGGAGGCTCGCTGAACGCGTACGAATTGATGAAAGCGATGATTGAAGCTGGGGCTGCGGGCGTTCATTTTGAGGACCAACTTTCTTCGGCGAAGAAATGCGGGCATCTGGGCGGCAAGGTTGTGGTGCCGATCCGGGAATTCATTGAGAAGCTGGTGGCGGCGCGGCTGGCTGCGGATGTGTGCGGCGTGCCGACGATTCTCATCGCGCGGACGGATGCAAACTCAGCGGGGCTCTTGCTTTCGGACGCCGACGAACGCGATCGCGAATTTATTTATGGGGAGCGCACGCCGGAAGGCTTTTATCAGTTCCGCGGCGGGATCGAGGCGGCGATTGCGCGCGGGCTGGCATACGCGCCGTATGCCGATGTGCTGTGGTGCGAGACTTCCACGCCAGATTTGGCGGAGGCGAAGAAATTTGCGGACGCTATTCACGGGAAGTTTCCTGGGAAGATGCTGGCTTACAATTGTTCGCCTTCATTCAATTGGAGAAAGAAGCTGGACGATGCGACGATTGCGAATTTTCAGAAGAAGCTGGGAGAGATGGGCTACAAGTTTCAGTTCGTGACGCTGGCGGGATTCCACGCGCTGAATATGTCGATGTTCACGCTGGCTCGGGGATATGCGCAGTCGGGAATGACGGCGTATTCAAAACTGCAGCAGGAGGAGTTTGCCGCACAGGAATTGGGATATCGCGCGGTTACGCACCAGCGATTTGTGGGCACGGGTTATTTTGATGAGATCGCGCAGGTGGTTTCCGCGGGAAATTCATCGACGACTGCGTTGGCGGGGTCAACGGAAGCGGAACAGTTCCATGGAGAGCTACCGCAGGAATCGGCGGTGCGGATGAGCGTGGAAGTTCACAACTGATGGTTTGAGAAGTACACGCGCCAGGCAGAAGAAATTAACGGGGCGCGAGAAAAGTGCCGACTTTTTGCAAAAATCGCCGCGCAAAGGGTTGGCCACCGCGCTGCTCACTTACCGTGGTTGCAGCCTCGAGCGATTGGGGCGAGAAATAGATGAGAGTGCGGCGAATTACGGTCCCATCGTTTGCGCTGGCGGGTGAGCCGGTTGTTTGCTCGGTCCAGTTACCAAAATTGTCATACTTGTAGGAGTAGAGCACATGCGATTCTTGCCGAGGGAAAGGGTGCGATGAGACCTCGCCGGATTGCGAGTCCCTGGACGGATTTGGGTTCCCGGCTGTAAGTTGGTGTTCTTCGAGTTTGTCGGAATGATCGTTGTACGTGATCTTCGTAATCGTTTCCATGGAATGACCAATGTGATGGTGCTTTTCTATTAATCGGCCGGTATCATCGTAGCCGAAAGTCATTCTCGTAAAATTGCGTTGTTCTCCCAATAGCTGTGTCAAGCCTTGCAGCAATTCCTCCGCTGCGCCTGGCTGGGCTGAGAATTCCTGCTGAGCCTCGGCTGGTAGCGAGAGCAAAAAATTCTCGATGGTGTACCTCATCTCCGTAAGGCGGCCGTTTTCGTCATAGGTGCGAATGAGTCGGTTGAGAAGATTACCGTTCGCATCGGACACCTGCCACTCCACCGGCCTATCCTGCTCATTGAATAAGACTTTCGCGTAACCACTGGCGGGGATAGGGAGGTAAGGATCTTCGCCTTCGGGCATGGGAAACGCGTACTGAGTGCCTTCAGGGACTAGCGGCTGGGATGGGGCCGAGATGATGCGAATTTTGCGGCCCTTGTCGTCGTATTCGAAGGATGAGATTCCAAGCGGGTCCCCGGTAATGCTGATAATTCGTCCATTTTCGTCATAGTTGTATTTTGTTTCGGACGTGGGCGAACCGGTACCCACCGACGTTTTCTTGAGCAAGCGGCCGGCGGAGTCGTAGGCGTAGGTGGTGGAAGACTCCTGAGGCCCGGCCTCGGATACGTCGCTATAGGTGGACTGCAGGATGCGGCCCTCAAGGTTGAACTTCGTTGTGATGGTGTACGTCCTGGCAGGGACGTTATCAAAAGGGGGAAATGTGTGCTCTTCGGTGTACAGCTCTACGGGGCCACGGAGGCCGACTCTTTCGCGGTCTGACATGGAAGCGATTTCTCCGCCGGAGAGTTTATCTGGGATGGCCATATCGGGTTGATTGGACGTGCGACCGGGTAATTCCTGGCACATGAGAATGAATGGCTGCAGGGTCGCGAAGACGGCGACAGCGAATTTTATGTACACGTGGTTAGTAACTTGAGGCGCATAACTATCACGATTCTTGGGAGGCAGCAAGGTAAATAGTCGGGCCCGGGAGAGGTGGATTGCTTATGGAGTTGGGCATTCAGATGGTGATTACAGCGTGAGGATTCTGATCGCAGGACGGAACGCTCGAAGAAAAGGATTCGAGCTCAAAGACAAAGAGGGTTGTGCAGATTGGTGGGAGGATGACCAGTAAAATCCCCACCCTTGCAAAAGGCGCAAGAGGGCACCCAGATTCAAAGGCTAACACAAATTCAAGGGCAACTGCGTTAGGCGGAATGTTGGGAGGAGCGCTGGCGTCGCTCGGAGACTTCTGTGAGCTTGCCGGATTTTACGTCATAGACGAAGCCGCGCACGGGGATGTCCCGCACGTAGGGGTGGTTCTTGATGCGGGCGACCTGGCGGCGGACATTTTGCTCGACGTCTTTAAAGGAGTGGAAGCTCGCGGGCGCGACGGCGGAGACGCCGGTTAGGTGTTCGAGTTTATCTAGGAGTTGGTCGTCGGTGAAGGTCACCATGCCGCAGTCGGTGTGATTGATGACAATGAATTCCTGAGTGCCCAACAGGTGATGAGAAATAATCAGGGAGCGCAGAGCGTCTTCTGTGGCGATGCCGCCGGCGTTGCGAATGATGTGGGCGTCGCCGGTTTTTAGCCCGAGAAGTTGTTCGACGGAGAGTCGCGCGTCCATGCAGGCGAGGATGGCCAATTTTTTGGCAGGGGGCATGGCGAGGCCGGCATTATCAAATTTGGAGGCGTACTGCTGATTGGCTGCGAGGACTTCGTCGGTGATGCTCATGTTTGGGTAGTCCTTTTATTGGATTGGTCCGTTTTGCCTGAACGTTTTGACTATAAGGGGCGACGAAAACAGATGCAAGTCATTGGTCGAAGGCACGATGCTCAGGTGCGTTCAGACGATGCGGGTGAGGATGTTGGGCGTGCGAGGATAGCAGCCCAACCGGTGCAGACCGCGACGAGAGCCGACAAAACGACAGGTGGCGTGGGAAAATATTTCCAGGTGAGTGCGAGACCGACCAACTGCAGGCAAAAAAATATCCAAGGCAGTGAGTCGAGGGCGGCGGGGAATTTGCGGGCCAATTCTCCGAGGTGCCACGCGACGGCGGCAGCGAATAAGAAATAGATGGTAGCGAAGAGACCGAATCCTCGATAGAAGGCTCCGTAGGTGTAGTTCGCGCCGGGTTGGAGACTAACTGTGTTCATCGCATTCATTACGGCTTGGCCTGCGGGAGTTGGGGGAACAAATTTCAGGAAGCCGAGGGTGTGGCCGGCGGCGAAGAGCACGAAGAGAACCACCGCGATGCGGTAGAGCCAGGTGGCTTTCATGTTTGAATTCCTCGCGTAAAAGGGTGCCAAACCTTATTTAACGTCAAGTAGGCCGCGCAAGCATGGTGACCCAACGGGGTGATTAGTAACTATCATGAAATGCAAGCATATCGGTGAAATTTTTCTCATGGTTTTCTGGAAATCCACAACGTGCGGCAAATTGGTCGGCATCTTTAAAAGTGCCGAACAGGCGGTCCCACCAAGTAATGTCTCCGTAATTGAATCCGTGGACATCAAGTTGATGATGGATCGAGTGATGTTCCGGACGTTGAATAAAGTAACCAAGCCAACGGGGGGTGCGCAAATTACTATGGTAAATATATTCGCCCAAGACAGCGAAGACATTGAACCAAGCGCCACCCGTGGGTGATGCGCCGAGGAGCGAAAACATCACGGCACTGGCGATCATTGAATCAACGGCGATCTCCACCGGATGCTTGTAAAAGGCCGTTAGTAACTCGATACGCGCGGGACTATGGTGGACCTGATGGAAGACAAGCCAAAGAAAATCGACGTCATGACGGGCGCGGTGCCACCAATAAAAAACAAAGGTTCCAACGAACCACCCTACAAAACCCTGAACGAAGGGCGACACGGAATTTGCGATGTGAAAGAAGGACCATTGGTACATCCAACGATTCCATGCGACGCCGGCGAGAAGAACGATTCCCACCTGACAACAATTTAAAAATGCCGAGCGGGCGTACCAGCCCGGGACTTCAGGCAACTCGCGTCCGGGTAATACTCTTTCCGCGATAAAAAAGGCGATGGTGGCTCCTACGATGATCAGCGTTGGAATCATGTTGTTTCTCCTAGTCACTGATTGACTCTGGAGAGAGCTTAGGGTGCCGGGTTCTAGGCGACAACTGCGCCAGTGACACTTTCGGTGGGTGTCACAAGCGCTGACCACAATTTGGAATCCCTGGCTGATTTAAATTGAACGTACGATTTGCAAGAAGTAATGAAACGGGCGCTCAAAGAACAAAGAAGATAGAATTCTTTTCGAGCTGAAAATGCAAATCTCGCTGAGTAGAAACAGCGACGTTCCGTTGAGACGCCAACTGGCGGAACAAGTCGTTTTTCTGATTACAACCGGGCAGCTTCGTGTTGGCGAGAATCTGCCAAGCGTGCGCGCTCTCGCGCGGCTTCTGAAGGTGCACCACAACACAGTCAGCGGCGCTTACCAAGATCTTGTACAGCGGAACTGGGTGACGAGGCAGCGCGGAAGTAAACTGGTCGTTGGAGTGCGGCTTCCATCGACCACAGGGTCACCTGTGAGTCTCGATCAACTCATCAACGACACGATTCAACGGGCCAGAGCTTTGGGCTTCTCATTACAGGCTCTGACGGAATGCGTACGTGAGCGCCTGGAAGCGCAGCCCGCGGATCACATCCTCATCGTCGAAGAAGAGCCTGGGCTTCGCGAGATTATCGGTGCAGAGGTTAGGACGGCATTGGGCTGGCCCATCGAGCTATGCTCTCCGGAAGAAGTGAAAAGAAGATCGGGAGTGGCAGTCGGTGCGCAAGTCTTCGCACCGATGCACATGCTCGGAGAGTTGCAATCGTTTATTCCGGAGAACCGGCCTGCCGTTTCGATCAGCTATTTGCCGGCGAGCGAACACGTCGCCGCGATCCGCGCCCTGAGCAAGCCATCTGCTATCGCGGTGGTATCGATCAGTAAGAGTCTGCTAAGGACGGCCCGAGGACTATTAGCGCCGGCTATTGGTCGAAAGCATACATTACGCGAAATTTTGGTAGGCGGGAAAGCCAGAGCCGATGTGGACGGATTCGACGTAGTGTTTTGCGATTCTGTTGCTTTTCTTTCGTTTCGGTATAAACGAAAGATCCGCTATCAACTTGTTGCTGACAGTTGTCTGGAACATTTGAAGGCGGCGATAAAACCTACACCTTGATGGTGTGACAGATAGCAAAAAGAAATAGGAATCGCTACCGCGGGAAGCAATTCGTTATTTGATTAGTTGGTGTTGCTTGAGGATTTGTAGCGTTTTTTCGATGGGGAGGGCTTCGACGGTGTGACCGTTGCCGGTCATTGTGGTGGCTTTGGACATGGAGTTGTAGATGGCTTCTTCGGTGGCTTCGATGGCGGCTTGGAAGAGCGGGGAGATAGCGTCGTTGGTAAGCACTTCAATGTTGCGCGTAGGGGCTTTGTTAGTGGAGTGGATGCGCACTTGCGGGGCTGTGGAGAATGCGATGGCGTAGTCGCCGCTGCCGGTGGAGGCGGAACTGCCGGTGCGCGCTAGGCCGAGGATTGCGCGTGCGGCGAGGCGCTTGAGGTTACGCGGGTCGAGCGGGGCGTCGGTCGCGACGACGATCATGCAGGAGCCGTCGGCTTTGTCTTTCACATTGGCGGACTGCTGCAGTTCGTTACGCAGGTAATATTGGCCGAGTTCCTGGCCGACGGGAGCGCCCGCGATGGTGAGGACGCCGCCGAAATTGGTTTGGACAAGGATGCCAACTGTGTAGCCACCGAGATTGGCCGGGAGATGGCGCGAGGAGGTGCCGATGCCACCTTTCCAGCCGAAGGCTACTGTGCCGGTACCTGCGCCGACAGCACCTTCTTCGACGGGGCCGCCCTTGGCGTTTTTTATGGCGGCGAAGACGTCGTCGGGAGCGATGTGACGGCCGCGAATATCGCTGAGGTATCCGTCATTGGTTTCGCCGACCACCGGGTTGATGGACAGCACATCTTCGTTGCCGGGCAGGGCGAGCATGTAGGTGATCAGCGCATTCGCTACGAGCGGCACGCTGGTGGTGGAAGTCAGCAGGATGGGCGTTTCGATGTCACCCAGTTCCTCTACTTGCGTGGAGCCGGTGAGTTTTCCGAAACCGTTACCAACGAAAATGGCCCCGGGGACTTTTTCGCGATAGAGATTGCCGGAGTGCGGGAGAATGGCGGTCACGCCGGTGCGGATGTTGTCGTCGCGGATTATGGTGGTGTGGCCGACTTCGACGCCGAGTACATCGGTGATGGCGTCGAGCGGGCCGGTCGGGAGGATGCCGACTTTGAGTCCCAAGTCCGAGGCACGGGGACGTGGGTTAGGAATTATGTTTTGCGCGGCGGCAAAGGTCGGGATCAATAAGACTGTGGCAATGGCGAAGAGGTTTTTCGGCATGCGCGTAGTATACGGTCAAAAATTATTCGAGAAAGGGTTAGGGAAGAAGGGTTGACTGCGCAGGAGGGCATCCACGGCAGCTAGGAGCGTTGCACTGGCTTCCGACTTACATACGAAGCCTTCGATGCCAATTTTTTGGCATCCTCGATGAAGTGTTTGCCCTCGTGCATGGTAAGCAAGAGAATCGGCAACTCTGGAAGGGTTAGCCGAATAACCCGTGCCGCATCCAAACCGCTGAGAACAGGCATTGTAATATCGAGAATAATTAAGTCTGGTCTTAAGGCGTGGGCTTGCGCTATCGCTTCCTGGCCATTTGCGGCTTCGCCACAGACCTCAATGTCCAGGCGGATGGCCAGAATGGCGCATACCCCCTTGCGAACGGCTTCATGATCATCGGCAACGAGAATGCGCACCCGGCCCGGATTTCGCGCGGGCATGTTGTTGAGAAATTAATCCACGCTACCTGTGTTGGCAAGGTCGGGTTAGTGGTGGCAGCTGCGGACACGTCAGTCACACGGATCAAGATTCCGAGCTGAGCCAAGATAAAACATTGTTAGAATGCGCGGCATGCGGATGCGCATTCTGGTTATGGGGGCGGCCCTCGCGATGGTGCTGGCCGGCGCAAGCGTGCTCACTCCGAGGTGGCGCGCGTCGAGTAAGTTGGCCTACGCTGCATTGGCTGCGGGTGATGTCGTGTCGTGGTCGGTGCAAACCAGTGGGATGGACACGAATTTGCGGGGTGTGAGCGCGGCGGGGTCCGTGGATTCAGACGGAACAGAACACATTGCCGTATGGGCTTGCGGCTCGAATGGCGTGATTCTGGTCTCGACCGATTTCGGTAAAACCTGGAAGCGGGTGCATGTGGCCGGAGGCGACGAGCTTGATTTCCGAAGCATTGTGGCGTTCGACGCGAATATGGCGCTGGTGATGTCCAGCGGAGAAGGGGATAAATCGCGGATATACAAAACCGTTGATGGCGGCGTGAGTTGGAAGCTGGAATTCACGGATTCGCGCACGGGCTTCTTTCTTGACGCGCTGGCGTGCGACGGAGAGTGCTACGCGCTGAGCGATCCCGTTGACGGCAAGTTCATGATTGTCGCGACGCATAATTACGCGGACTGGAAAGAACTGCCGGGTGATGGCATGCCTGCGGCGCTGCCCGGCGAGGCTGCGTTTGCCGCGAGCGGGAGCTCACTTGCGGTTAATAATGATGCGGGAATTTATTTTGGCACTGGGGGCGGCAAGGCCGCGCGTGTGTTTCACTCCGCGGACCGAGGGAAGACATGGAGCGCGGAGGAAACGCCGATTGCGAGTGGCAGCGCATCTTCAGGAATATTTTCCGTCTCGTCTACTCCGTATGCTGTGAACGTTGTGGGCGGCGATTACAGAGATCCGAAGCGGGCGTACCGCGTGGCGGCATTTTCGAAGGATCAGGGGAAAACCTGGCAGCTTGCTGCGCAACAGCCGGGCGGTTACCGTTCCGCGGTCGTGTCGATCGATGGGGCGACGCTGTCAGCGTTAGGCCCCAGTGGCGAAGACACCTCTGATGACTTTGGCGTGCATTGGAGACATATGGATTCGCTGGATCTGAATGCCGCGTTCGTTCTGGACGATCGTAACGGCTGGGCTGTGGGCGCGAAAGGGACTATTGCGCGGTTGATCAATCGCAAGGAGTATTTGATTCGTGAGGACGGGCGCGAGGATAATTCGGTTTTGGCGTTCGGTTCATCGATTAAATAATCTGGGTGCTTTCTGGAGCTGCTGGACAAGTACTACGATGCAAAACTACGTTCGAGGGTGCGCGCAAAATAGAAGATATGTCCCTCACTCTCTGGCCGGAATCAAAACGTTATAATTTGTGTTCGGCACCCGTTCCCAGCCAGTTTTAAGGAATTCAGTCGGCACGTCTCTCGCCACAATCGCCTTGGCACCCGCGTGAGTAAACTGCGAGATAGCTCTTGATTTAAGCTCCGCAGTCGCGCTCCAGAATTGCGGGGCATTATAAACCTCGGCTGCCACCGAAAACTCAGCAAGGTGAGCCCAATAATGGTCGACTAAGGCAGAGCCCGACGCACGCCACTTTGTCTCCAGGTTTGATTTCTGCGTCGGGTAGCTTCTTCGCCGGGTAGCTTCTTCGCGACTTCCACGTCCGGTGATGGCTGTAACGAAACCAAGCGGACGACAGCGTGTCCGGCTGACCAAGCAATTTGAGTTCCTAAAACGACAACGATCGACCAACTGATGGCTCGCGTTACCGACCCAAGAGGGAAAGACCTTCCATCAGCCAACAGCAATCTGATCGACGAGGACATTGCGGTCGGCAAGAAAAAGGATGCGTTTCTTGCGTCCGGCTTTCCACAAGCGCCAGATGATTTGAAATGCGGTGTAGGTTTTGCCGGTGCCCGTGGCCATGACAAGCAGGATACGGTTCTGGCCTTTTGCGATTGCTTCTACTGCTGCGTTGATCGCATTTGACTGATAGTAGCGAGGGGCCTTGCCGCTGCCATCGTCAAAATAATCCTGCAGGACAATCGCCTCCTCATCGGGAGTGAGTCCCTTCCAGGCGCGGTATTTCGTCCAGAGATCCTTGGGTGATGGAAAAGCGTCGAGCGAGAGACTAGCTTCCTTTTCAGCGCCGGCCCCGGTGCGGTCATGGAACACAAAACCGTCGCCATTGGAAGAAAACACAAACGGGATGTTGAGCGTCACCGCGTAGTCCAGAGCCTGCTGCACCCCGTCCCCAGCACTGTGGTTGTTGTCCTTCGCCTCGATGATGGCGATGGGGATATTGGGCTTGTAATAGAGGATGTAATCGGCGCGTTTCGCCTTGCCACGGGTCACGAGCTTGCCCCGGACGATGATGCGCCCTTTGGTGAAGGCGACCTCCTCGCGGATCTGCATCATCCCGTCCCAGCCCGCGCGTCTTACAGCGGGGCCGATGTACTTGGAACAGATGTCGCGCTCGCTGAGGTCTTTTTTGTTCATAGTTCGTAGTGGTTACCCATCGAGTTGTCGGGATTCGCGCGCACTGATTAATCATGCGGTTAACACATTTAGACATAGCGTTCTGAAGTTCTCTACTTTATTAATGGAGGCCGTACAAGATTAATAAACCGAGGCGGCTGTGATCTACCTTGCTACTGAGTTTAGCAACCTGAAACCGCCGAGATGAATTGCTGGCTACGCCGTCTCAGGCCGTACCAAAAACAGATGTTTACGGGGGATTGAAGCTACTTCAATCCACGGCTGCAACGAAAGAGTTTGCAGCCGCGGGCGCGGAGGGGATTTTGGCGGGGATGACGACGTAAAAGCCCCAAATCACATTCGAGGGCCACCCGGCACACTGCGTTGACTAGATTTGAACGGACCAATTAAGATGTGCGCAACATGGCGGACCCGCAGCAACCCCTGATCGGGCAAACTTTTTCCCATTACAGGATTGCCGAGAAGATTGGCGGTGGCGGAATGGGTGTCGTTTATAGAGCCTTCGACACGCGGCTTGACCGCGACGTCGCATTGAAATTTCTCCCAGAAGATTTGGCTCACGAGCCGCAAGCTCTTGAACGTTTCAAACGCGAAGCAAAAGCTGCCTCCGGACTCAATCACCCTAATATTTGCACGATTTACGACATCGGCGATCAGAACGGCGCGGCTTTTATTGCGATGGAATATCTTGAAGGACACCCACTGAAAGAGGTCATTTCCGGGCGTCCTTTGGAATTGGAAAAAATTCTAGAAATTAGCATCGAAGTGGCGGCTGGGCTTGATGCGGCACACACAAAAGGAATTGTTCATCGAGACATCAAACCAGCAAATATCTTTATAACGACCGAAGGCCGGGCCAAGCTTCTGGATTTTGGCCTTGCGAAAGTTGGACTGAAAAAAAAACACACCGAGTCAGAAACAATGGACACGCTCGAAATAGACGAAGAGCACCTTACGAGCCCAGGTGTGTCGCTCGGAACTGTGGCCTACATGTCACCAGAACAGGCGCTAGCAAAGGATCTTGATGCGCGAACTGATTTATTCTCGTTCGGAGTAGTCCTCTATGAAATGGCCACTCGCACTCTGCCATTCAAAGGAAATTCCTCGACGGCCATTTTCGATGCCATTCTGCATAAAACACCCGTTGCGCTGGTTCGGTTAAATCCTGAGCTCCCGACAGAATTGGAGCGCATTGTTAATAAAGCCCTAGAAAAAGACATAAAACTCAGGTATCAAACCGCCTCTGATTTGCGGGTCGATCTCCAGCGCATTAAACGTGACACCGCTTCAGAGCAGGCATTGTCAGCACGGCCATATCCGCGGCCACTGAAGGCTGATCGACATTCATTACGTAGAAGCAAATCGCTAATACTAGCATTTGCAAGTATTGTGCTCGTTGCTGCGGTTTTGTTTGGCTGGCTTGTCGCAAGGCGGAAGGAGCCACTTCAGGAGACCGTGCAGGAACAATTGACCTCAAATGCCAACGAGACCGCGGTAGGGAGCGGCACCGTCTCGCCTGACGGTAAATATCTTTCCTATTGGGACGTACGGGGAATTCACTTAAAACTTATATCCACGGGAGAGATGAAAACGATCCCACAACCCGAAAGTTTGAAGAATACCATCGTTAATTGGTCAATTGGACCGTGGTCACCTGACGGGACGCGTTTTCTAGCAAATGCGCACATCGACCAGAAATCTAGCGTTTGGTCGATATCAATACTGAATAATGCTCCACGCAAAATTCGTGACAACGCCTTTGCCTGGTCCATCTCACCGAAGGGTAAAGTGTTGTTCCAAAGTCCGGGCCCTGAAAACAGTAAAGCCTCGGACGAGATCTGGGCGATGGGCCTCGACGGCGAACGGGCGGAGAAGTTACTTGCTAGCTCCGACAGTCAGCAGACATTTCCCGAGGCAGCTTGGTCTCCAGACGGAACGAGGATCGCCTATCTGAATGTGCGGCGTTCCTTTGAGAAAGGCACAGTTGATCAAACTATCCAAACGCGTGATTTGAAATCTGGCTCTGAGGCAACCATAGTCTCCAACCCGAATCTGTCCGACTTCGCGTGGAGTCCGGATGGGCGATTGGTCTATGCTGCGACTGAGCGTGACAACAAATCCGATAACTTATGGGAAATCGCAATTGATGCAAAGACCGGAACACCTTTGGGTGAACCGCGAAGACTTACCAACTGGGCAGGCTCATATTTGTCTGACCTCAGTACAACGTCAGATGGGAAGGAAGTTGTCTTTTTGAAATCTTCTGGCCTAGCTAGTATTTACATTGCTGATTTCGATGCCAAAAACCTAACTCTAAGAAATCCCAACAGATTAACTTTTACTGAAGCCTTTGATCAGCCTATGGATTGGGCAGCGGATGGCAAGAGCGTCATTTTCATGTCGAACCGCAACGGCCATTCGGGCGTGTATAAGCAGGCTTTGGACGAGGAATCTGCCGTCACCCTTGTGGCGGGGGCCGAAGGTGCCGAGAATTATTCTCCAAAAGTGAGCCCTGACGGTTTATGGGTTTTGTACCTTGAGACTCCCAAGGAAATCTGGTCTTACAGCCAGTCACGCCTTATGCGTGTTCCAATAGACGGTGGAACTCCAGAGTTCATTTTGTCTGGTCAATTCTACGACGGTATAAGATGCACCGGTGCTCGGGCGAATTTTTGCGCTTTCGCGGAAAAGTCGGCCGATGGAACTGAACTAATTTTCTCTTCATTCGACCCGATTAAAGGCAGAGGTCGCGAACTTACGCGGATGCGCATTGACCTAACCAAAAACTACAACTGGGTTCTGTCGCCTGACGGTGTTTATGTGCTTGCTGGGAATCAAGAGGGGGAAAGTACGCTTATCGCTCGCCGCACCGATGGGCAGCAATTGCATGACTTGGAGATCAAAGGCTGGCCCGGGCTCAATTTTATGGATTTCTCGGCCGACAGTAAGGGATTATTCATGAATAGTACGGCACACGGCGTTAAAACCCTTATTTATGTCGATTTGAAGGGCAAAGGTCACCCGCTCTGGCACCCGAAATCGCCGCGAGTAGGCTGGGCGACACCGACGAGAGATGGGAGCCATCTGGCTATACTGGGCGAGAGCTCAAACTCGAACCTCTGGATGCTCAAGAACTTTTGATTCACCGCGAGTTGCATTTCCCGATTGTTGTACCAACTTCGCGAATAAATGATAGCCTCGCGTCCCGATCTTGAAATCGCCAAGATACAGTCCATTTCTTACCAGCCTCCGTGTCTCACTTTTGGGGTTCAGTACATTGTGTAACCCATGTCTCCGGGCCGGACCCTGAGAGAACTGGCGCGCCCGGAGAGATTCGAACTCCCGACCCTCTGGTTCGAAGCCAGATGCTCTGATCCGCTGAGCTACGGGCGCGTGAGGAACATTATAGCTCCGGCGCAAGGCAATTCAATTACTGCTGCAGGACGGCAGGCGCGCGGAAGCGCGCCAGCCATAAAAGGAACCTGATCGGGGGTCTTCTCCGGTTGGGGCTAGGGAATGCCGTGCAGCTGGGCGTGGTATTTGGCCCGCTGTGCCATCCGAACCTAAGGCACCTTCGCTTTAAAAATTCGCTGATTGCGGATACGTCGCGCTAGCTAATCGAAAAAAATAGCAACCAGAAACGACCCGCCCGCGAGTAACGCCAACAAAAAGTTTATGGCGTCTTCAGTGGATGCACCACGCTGTTTGACAAGAATGTGATTCTTAGAAAACCTGTGCCGGCCGAAAAAACTTAGGTATGAGGATTTCATGAGGACGCTCCCGTGCGACTGCTTATAAATCGAAAGTTATCGCATAAATTTGTTTCAGTCAATTGGGAAGAAACGGTACGGGAATCGTCTTCTGCTTGGGGTTTGCGAACGGCGCAGGAACTTACCGGATTTTTTTTCACATGTGTGCGATGCGACGCAGAATTTGAATTTATTTTCGGGCGCTAGCGTTTTGATTGCGGTGGGAGTCGGGGGTGTGGATGTGTTCGGGACGGAAGCCTAGACCGACCATGCGGGCGGGGATGCGGCGGAGGATGGGGAAGTGCTTTAGGAGGAAGAGTGGGAGGGGAAGGCGCTTGAGTGGGGCTTTGGTGGCTAGCGCGGGGCCGATGAAATGCTTGTGGGCGAAGATCTGAACTGCTTGAGTCATGCGGGTGGGGAATTCGCGGCGGGCCTGGACATGATGCAGCTCGGCGTCGGCGCATTGGGCGGGACTGGGGATATGGGGATTGTCGGAGGGGATGGTGGATAGGGCGGGAACGAGAATATTTGCGGCGGCGACGGCGTCTTGAATGGCGAGATTGATGCCGACGCCGCCGATGGGGGACATGGCGTGGGCGGAGTCGCCGATGCAAAGCAGGCCGCCGCGGGACCAGTGGCGCAAGCGGTCGACGGCGACGGAGAGCAGCTTGATGTCGCTCCAATCTTTCAACTCGACGGTGCGGCCTTGGAGGAAGGGAGCGACGGTCTCGAGGTTGCGGCGAAAAGCGGGCAGGCCATTTTTTTGGATGGCAGCGAATGCGTCTTTGGGGATGACGTAGGCGCATTGCCAGTAATCACCGCGGTTGAGAGTTACGAGAAGCTTACCGGCGCGGAAACGGCCTAAAGTTTGTTCGGGGTCGGTGGGGAGGCGGGAAACGCGCATCCAGAGAACGTCGATCGGAGCGCCGAGGTCGATGACTTCGAGACCGGCTTTAGCGCGCACGATGGAATGGCGGCCGTCGGCGCCAACGGTTAAGGGCGCGCGGAATTCGCGAGCGCCATCGCGGGTTTTGGCGCGAACGCCTGCCACGCGGTTATTTTCGATGATGAGATCGGTGACTTCCGATTCCATGTGCAGGTGAAATTGCGGGTAGGCCTTGGCTTTTTCGGCGATGAAATTCAGGAAATCCCATTGGGGCATGAGGCCGACGAATTTGCAGCGCACGGGGAGATGAGAAAAGTCGCCGACGGTGACGGTGAAATCGTCGACGGCGGCGGCGATTTGCAAAAGCTGCTGATGGGGGACGCGCAAGAAATCGTCGAGGAGGCCGAGCTCGTACATCAGCTCGAAGGTGGAAGGGTGAATGGTATCGCCGCGGAAATCGCGGAAGAAGTCGGCGTGTTTTTCGAGGACGAGGACTTCGATGCCGGCACGGGCGAGAAGAAAGCCGAGCACTATGCCGGCGGGCCCGCCTCCTGCGATGCAGCAGGTAGTTGCTGTGAATTGAGAATCGGATGCTTGGGCCGGCATGGTTCAAGCCTCGGCTGAAGAGTTTGCCACAGATGGGAGGGTGCTGGTCGGTGCGGGAGCGGCGGAACTGCACTCGTAAAGTTAGTAGACGCCGCGATGGAGGAAATGGTTCAAAGTGAAATGGTCGCGCTGATGACGAGCGGAGAAAAGCCCCACCTACCACGGCAGGTAAACCTTCGCAAAAAACCGCAAGGATGGGCCACCCGACGGTTTAGGTGGAAGGCTCGGTGGGCGATTATTTCAGGACGTTAATCGTGACGGAGAGGTGCAGACTGTGACCGTAGATGGGGTCGGTGGACACGGTCTCGGAGGTTTGACCATCTTTGAGAATCATATTTACCGAGGCTTTGAACTGGCGCACCAACGGCGGGGCGTCGGGCCGGGAGACTTGAAGTTTTTCGGTCTGAGCGCCGGAACTGGGAGAGAGGGCGGAGCGTTCAAATATCATATAGAGGTGATAGCGATCGTCATCGGTAGTCCGTAGGCCGCAGTCGATGTTGGAACCGACGTCCATATAGTTAGTTTTCTGTTCCGCGCCGACAGCCTCGACGGGAACGCGTACGCCGGTACGCAAACTGGCACTGTAATAGCCCCCAACTTTTTCATCGGCAATGACTGTGAAGGAATAGGGCATGCTGACGATTTTCTTTTCGCCATCGTACTCGGAGAAAACAACTTGAACCTTAACCGGAATGGTGGGCTTGGCACGCTCCTCGGACTTTTTCTCTTGCGGCGGTGCTTGAGCGAGGCAGAGTCGCGGCGCGAGAGTGAAAGTGCTGCTTAGCAAAAGAAAATAGGGAAGTGCTTTCATCGGGGTTCTCCAGTCTATTCGGATGCGTAAGATCATTTTTCGCGAAGGTCATTTTGCTGACCATCTAACTGCGTATCCGCTAAAGGCTTGACGTCAAGCTCGGCGATTTGGATCAACGGGACTTCTAGCGGAGCTGTTTGGTCCGAGGCGACTTCCGTTTGCAAGGTGGCAGATGACTGGTGGTGGCGTTTGAATTGATCCGCGTAGCGGGCCAGGAGAATTTCCTGATCGGGGGGAACCAGGATTTCGGGGTCGCTACCGCTGGCGCGCACGGGATTCTTGCCGGGGCTGATTATGGCTTTATCGGCAAAGCGCTCCCCAACCGCAGTAGTAATTCGAGCGGTGGTGTCCTGTGACGGACTTGGCACGGTTGTTGCGGTCGCAACCCGAGATTCAATTTGCTTTGTCGCGAGCCGTTCGGCGGTGGGCGGTTTTACTCGGCGATCCGGGGTCGCGAAGATGAAGAGAATAATTGCGGCGGCGGCGATGGCGGGAAGCCATAACAGCGGGTTTGTGATGCGAGCTCCTTGAGCGGAGGGAGACTCCCGCTGGAAGTGTGCGCGAACAGTGGGAATAAGAGAGGATGGAATTTCGGCATTCGCGGAAGAACGTAGGCAGGAGTCGATGGAGATGAACAGGCTGCGCTCGTTTTCGAAAGCGCTGTGGCAGGAAGAGCAGGCTTGGAGATGAGAACGGAGTTGCGGGTCAGCCTCGGCGCTGCGCGCGGCTAGTTCCAGTAAAGTCTGTTTATAGTGGTCGCAAGTCATCGTAATTTCTCCGCTAGTTGTTTGCGGGCAAAAAATAATCTGGATTTAACGGTGCCCATGGGAATTTCTAGCAGGGCCGCGACTTCTTCCAGGGTGTGGCCTTCGATGGCGGAAAGCAGCAAGACCAAGCGCTGCTTTTCGGGGAGCTCGTCGACGGCGCGATCCAGGCTGGCTCGAAACTGATTGGCTGCAGCTAGATCTTCGCCGGATGGAGGAGCGGGCTGGCGGTCTGGACGAGACCACAACGTTTCGCGGTGCTGGCGGCGGTGGGAGGATTTGGCGCGATCGAGGGCGAGTCGAAAGGCGATGCGCACGAGCCAAGCCTTAAAGCGTCCCCGGTCGCGCAACTTATTGAAGCGGCGGTAGGCGCGCAAAATGGCGTCCTGGGCGACGTCTTCGGCGTCGGCAGTGTTGCGCAGGACACCGCGAGCTACGCGGAAGGCTAGCGGGCCGCATTCGGCGAGGCGTTCTTCAAATTCGCGGCGCAGAGCGGCTTCGGTGGCGCCACGCTGGAGATCGGTCTCCGCCGTGCGGCCCGGCTGGATCAGAACCAGCTCCTGCATAGATGATCCTGTTCGAGGCAAACGCAGTGGCTCCCCTCGTCAAGTTACCAGACGCCGCGGTGGAAGAAAGGGTTCAAAGAGAACGCGAAGAGAAAAGCCCCACCCTTGCAAAAACCTCAAGGATGGGCCATCCGACTTCAATTTGGGGCGGGCGCGGAATCGGGTATACAATGCGGGAACTCTTTTCGTAAGTTCCCGGTTAAGTCTGGACGATTGCGCAATCTGGAGACACGATGGCGACAGCTGTAGCGAGTAGCACAGTAAAGGTGCGTGCCGGGGTTCCTGGGCGCAAGTATGATCATGTGTTTTTTTCGGGGATGGCGGTGCTGCTGCTGGGCTCGGTATTTCTGGGATTTGCACACACGTACTATTTGGCGGGGATGTTTCACGCGCCGCTGCCGAGCGCGATCATTCACATTCACGGGGCGATATTTTCGAGCTGGATTCTGTTTCTTCTGGCGCAGACGACGCTGGTCGCGTCCGGGCGAACGGATGTTCACCGGCGGATTGGGATCGCGGGGTTCTTACTGGCGTGCCTGATGGTGATAGTTGGAGTGTGGGCGTCTACCAATTCATTGGGGCGGAACGGTGGACCTGGGGGCATTGATCCGAAAACGTTCTACATTATTCCGATCACTGACATGCTGATTTTTGGCGTGCTGGTGTTTTTTGCGTATAGGGCGCGGTTTGATTCGACGGCACACAAGAGGATCATCATTGTCGCGACGGTGGCGTTGATGATAGCGGCGATCGCGCGTTGGCCACTTCCACTGGTACAGCACAACCCTTTAACGGCAGCACTACTGTCCTATGTGTTCTTGCTAATGTTGGTGGCTTATGACTTGTGGTCCACGCACAAGATTCATCGCGCGACGATCTGGGCGAGTGTGTTTTTGATATTTGTGCAACAGATACGATTTCCGATTGGGCAAACGGCGGCGTGGCACGCGTTTGCCACGTGGGCGCAAAACTTAAGACTTTGAACGATCGGTCCGCAGACGTCCTTCAGTGATCGTTCGTTTTCCCTAAAAGGCCGGTCCCTAGGCAGACCGCGGCGTAGTTTTGGCTACGGGCTGCGAATGGAGGGGCGAAGAGAGATTTCTTGTATCTAGGTGGAGGCGGCAGGTTAGGTGAGAATGTCGCTGTGAGGGGTGTGATCTAGATCGCACCCCTCACGCAGCGGGCGGCGCCCTCGATTTATCCGGGAGGAGTTTCGCCGTCATATTGCTGAACTATTCCTGAGCCCCGATCGTTGAACCTGAATTTTTGTTAATGCATCCCTCGCTAATGGTGGAGGCATCTTTCTACCAATGCCTAAATCTACGACTGTAATTGACGCGCGGGTTTCCTCAGCAAGTTCGTATTCCGAATATGTAAATCCGCAATGGGTGGCACTGCTCGAACTGCTGGGTATGAATGTGCGGTATGCGCGCTGCGAGGGCGTGGAATTGTTTACGGAGGATGGCCGGAGGATTCTGGATTTTTTGTCGGGATATTGCGTGCACAACACCGGGCACAACCATACGCATATTGTTCAGGCGCTGCAGAAAGAATTGGAGGGGCGGGGGCCGGTGATGCTGCAGAGTCATGTGCCGGAGCTGGCTGGGGAACTGGCGAAAAGGCTTTGCGACCTGGCGGGCGGAGGGCTGCAGAAGGTGTTTTTTTGCAGCAGCGGGAGCGAAGGAGTCGAGGCGGCGATTAAATTTGCGCGCATGAACACGCGCCGGGATGGGTTGTTGTGCGCGAAGAGCGCGTTTCATGGATTGACTGCCGGGGCGTTGTCGTTGATGAGCGACCCGTTCTGGCGGGAGGGATTTGGGCCGTTGCTGGCGGATGCGGTGGTGGTGCCGTTCGGGAATTTGGAGGCGCTGGAGAAGCAGTTAAATTCGAGACGCTTCGCGGCGTTTGTGGTAGAGCCGATACAGTCAGAAGCGGGAATCAACGTGCCGCCGCAAGGATATTTGAAGGGAGTGGAGGCGATTTGCCGGCGTACCGGGACACTTTTTGTTGTGGACGAAGTGCAGACAGGAATGTTTCGCACCGGGCCGTTTCTTGCGGGGCATCATTACGGCCTAAGGCCGGATATGGTGGTGCTGGCGAAAGCGTTGAGCGGAGGGCTAGCGCCGGTGGGCGCGACGCTGATGACCGACGCGGTGTATGAGGGAGTTTATTCGTCGCTGCGGCGGGCAATCGTACATACGTCAACGTTTAGCGAGAATAGTTTGTCGATGCGCGCGGGGCTGGCGACGCTGGAGGTATTGGAGAAGGAAGCACTGGGGGCGCGAGCTACAGAGCTTGGTGAGGAATTGCGGCAGCGATTGCGGGAAGAATTAGCGCCATTTGAAATGGTGAAGGAAGTTCGCGGATTAGGGATGCTGTCGGGGATTGAATTTGGCTCGCCGGCGAAACTGGTTTTGAAGGCGGCGTTTGAAGTATTCATGAAGATTCATCCGGCGATGCTTGGGCAGATTGTGGTGATGAGAATGTTTCGCGATAAAAATATTTTGACGCAGATTTGCGGGAATAATTTTATGGTGCTCAAGGTGGCGCCGCCGCTGGTGGCTTCGCGAGCGCAGTTGGATGAATTTGTGGTGGCGATACGGGAGGTTGTGGAATTGATGCATACATCGACGAGTTTCTGGACGGATGCGGTGACGTTGGCGAAGAGGGCGGCGAAGATTTAGGGGATTAATGACGGACCCCAAGACCCAGGCTACAACTCGCCTGGGCACCCTCAATGCGAGGGGTAAGAATTTAATGGCTTTATAAGAAACATTCAGAACAGAAATTTATTTGCGGACGGCCCAGGCCAGGCCATCGGGATTTTTACCGGCGTTTATTTTGCTCGTTGCTGTGAGGGATTTCAGATCGATGACGACGATGTAGTCGTCCGGCGTGCAGGCTACGAAGGCGCGCTGTCCATCGGGTTGCATTAAGATGCCTGCGGCTCCGTGGCCAATCGGTACGCGTTTTACTTCCTTGCGTGTAGTTCCATCCAAGACAACTAGATCCGGACCGCCCAATGTTGAGACGAAAACCAAATTTCCGTCTGGCGTGAACTTCAAGCGGTTCGCGCCTCGAACATTGGCGTTCAGAGTTTGAACTACTTTTTTGGCGGCGAGATCGACGACGGAGATTGTCCCGTCCTGCGCGTTAGCGACCCAAATTTCTTTTCCGTCGGGCGAAACATCGAAGCCTTCTGAGCCCCTGCCAACCGGGATGACTGTTTCGGACCAATTGGTTCGCGGGGCGGGTCCGGGCGCACCGGGAGGCGGTGGGAGACCGCCGGAGCTGCTCGTTTTTTCAATGACGCTGATGGTGGCGGAATTGACGTTGGAGGTGATGATGGGATTCAGACTGGGGAAAACGTAAATCATGTGGGTGCGATCCTGGCCTGTGCCGAGAATCCAGTCAATTTGTCTTGTGGCGGGATCGTAACTGCCGATGGCTTTGGCGGCTTCGGCGGTGAACCAGACTTTTCCAGCGGCGAATGCCAAGCCATGAGGGCCGCGCAATGCTCCCAGATCGACTACCGGCAAAGCTTTTTGTGCTCCCAGATCGACAGGAGTGATGGTGTTATAGGCTCCGCCGCCGTAATTGGAAATGTAGGCAAATTTGCCGTCATCGGAGGCGATCACTTCGTGAGGATCCGGGCCAGAGGGGACGCGAGCGATGACCGCTAGAGTTGAGGGATCGACGATTGAGAGCGTCTGATCGCTCTTGGAAAGCGCCAGTAGCGAAATAGATGGAGTTTCTGCCGCGTTCATAGCGGTTGAGAAAATACCGAACAGAATTATCACGGGAATTTTTCTAAATTTTCTCATTTTTGGCGTCGTCATACGCACCTCTGGATATGAACGCTCAAGAGTCTGCGCCGAGTTGTTAAATTTCACAAGGCTTGGCGAACACAGCGAGTAGCTAAGGTGAAGTTGAGCTTGTTGGTTACTGCGGAACCCATAGACCCATGTTCATACCTCAACTGCGACCCTGGGGCACCCGAACACCTCGAAGCGCTGAAGATGTGGCTTGAGTTATTTGAAAAATTCCCACATTGCGGGGGCGGTCGCGGCGTCGCCGGGGAGTTTTGTTACGCCGAGGCCCTCGAGCATGAGGCGGAGGACGCTTTGGTGTTGATAGAGGGCGATGGATTTATAGGCGGGTTTTCCGAAGGGGCTGATGATGACGGCGGCGACGTGGCCGCCTCCTTGAGTAAAGTCGAGATCATTGCCTTCGTCGAAAACGATGATGAGCAGGCCGTCTTTTTGGAATACGGGGCTGTTGATTAACGGGTCGATATTCCTTTTGAGCCAGGCGTCGGCGGTGCTGAGGGGACAATCGTGCGCGTCGTTGCAGCGGTTAGGAACGATGAAGGAGTATTCGGGAAGGTTGGCGGTAGGAAGATCCGCGGCGAATTCGGAAAAGGGGACCAGATTTTGAGCTTGTGCGGGAGTGTTCTGCACATCGGTCAGGTAGGCGAGAGGATTGTGACGAACCAAATAGTTGCCGGTGTCACCTCCGGTGTAGCCTGCATTGGGTAAGTCCTCGGCGTAAGACTTCCAGGATTTGCCGGCGGCGATAAGCTCGTGGACAACGTTGTCATCCGACACTGGGAAGGATTGTGGCGTTTCGCTGTCGATGACGGTGAGCGTTTTGCCTGCGGTGAGCTCAAAATAGTTGGGGATGGAGGGGTGCAAGTTGGCGTAGTAATTGGTCGCGAGACCGTAGGTATTGGCCAAACTGTTGAAGTAGGGCATGGAAGAACTGCCGATAACGTCGGGATAGCTAGCGTTTTCTTCAAGAACAATAAAAACGTGGCCGAATTGAGGATTGGTTTGCCCGGAGGTCGGAGGAGGCGGGGCAACATTTGCAGCCCCACCGCCGCAACCTGCCAAAGAAAAGACCAGACTCACGAATCCGGTGATGAGAGCAAGAGATTTGCGCTTAGCCGAAGGGAATGGAAACATATGGAATTTTAGCCTGCGAGCTTTTAACGGCATATACGGGCAGGACCGTATGCCGGATGAGCGCGGACAGTATGGAATAAATTCACAGTACCTCGCTCGGAAGCCCGGGTAGAAGCGCGAGAAGCTTACATACAAGCCCTCGCAATTTCTTGCGCCGTCGTGGTCGCCCGACGGGCAATGATTGCTTTTGCGCGAAAGGCCAGTAGCGATTCGGAGTGTTCGAAATAACGGCGGTTGAGGGACCGGAAGGAAAGCTTGCGTCCACAACCTTCGGCTACATGCCGGTGATGTCCATGAGTCGAACAACGGTACATCTCTGACTTATAGTGACGGAGACGGAGTAATGCATTGCTAGACCACGAAAATGGGGAACTGACTAAATTGGCGCATCCGGCAGAGTGCGACCGAGGTTGGTCAGCATTCTCGCCGAATGGCAAGCAGATCGCGTTTGTGCGCGAACGCAATAACATTTTCTCCCTTTTTTGACCAGATCCGAGAGCACGGGAGGCCGGCAAATATCCAATGAAGACATGGGACCGCAAACCCTGGCATGGACCGTCGATGGAAACGGTTGCTGCTTACAAATCCACGGACCAACCAATTGCTCGAAATGGACATGGAAAATGGCAAACAGGCGTCCCTGGTTTTCGCTCAAGACGGATCGCAACCCGCGGTGGCGAGAAGCGGAGGACGATTAAGATACACGCGCAGTTTCGAGAACGTGGACTCGATGCAAAAGGCGCCGAACAGCAACGCATGTGGTGTCTTCCACGCGAGCACAACAAGCGCCGGACAGCTTGCCATATGGAAAAAGAATTGTATTTGAATCGGACCGAAGCGGAGTGCCAGAGATATGGGTTGCGGACATCGACGCTTCCAACGCAGTGCGACTGACGCGCTTCAATAACCCACTTACTCGAAGCCCCCGATGGTCGCCGAGCGGGCAATTGATCATGTTTGATTCCCGGGTCGGCGTAGAGGCCACGGTGTATGTCGTCGATCCTGACGGGGGCGCGCCGAGAAGACTGTCGCCCAAGGCAAATGGTGATTCGGTTCCCACGTGGTCGCGGGATGGCAAGTGGATTTACGTCTCGTCGCAGGAGCGTGATGGCGTAGACATTTACAAGATTCCATTGCAGGGCGCCGACCCAAAGCTGGTTGCCAAAGCGCCTATGATCATTGGCAACGCGAAGGCATCGGAAGACCGGAGGTTGTACTACGCGAAGGGGGATGGGAAAGTGGAAATTCGAGTTGTTTCCATAACGGGGGCGAAGACCACGCGGTGACAGGAATGCCCACACTGGCCGGTATGACGGACTGGGCATTAGGCAAAGACAGTATATTTTTTCTGGATCGGGGAACGGTATCTGCGACAATCCAGCTGGTTGATTTACACACCAAAAAAATATGCCATATGACAACAATTACCAAACCACCGCAGATTTGGGGAGGTTTCTGTGTTTCGCCGGCCGATATCATGCTGGTGGAAAATTTTCATTGAAGAAACGCCGAAGTGAGTGGCGGCGTGAAGACCTAACAACGACGTGCGGGATGCCGGAGAATACCGCGTTTACCTGATGGCCAACGAAGGGCGCGGTGCGCTGTAGTAGGGTGCGGGTCTAGCGTTACGTGAAGGAGATAAAACATGGCTGATAACAAGAAGTGCGCGCATCCGGTTTGTTCTTGTACGGTGACGTCGGGAAAATATTGCAGCACGGAGTGTGAAGCGATGGCTAAGACGCCGGACATTGCCTGCAAGTGCAGGCATGCGGGGTGCACGGCTTCGGCGGCGGCGACGGCGTAACGTTAAAGAGGAACTAGCGGTCTTTGGGTGAGGGGCTCTTAGCGGGCTGAGGTCTTGACCGCGGACGGCCTTTTTTGTCGGCCTTAGTGTTTTTTTCCAAGCGGACCTTCCACGCGGTGCGCAAGGCGCCGGTGAGTAAATCTTCGTTGGCGAGGTCGAGGCGGACGTGGGTGGCGCCGCTGCCACCCCATCCGCCTTTTACGGGGATGAAAACTTCGGGTAGTTCTTCGACGAAAGCGGCTTGCTGTTCTGGGGTAATCATGATGTTGCCGTAGCCTTGTTTTGCGGCGGCGAGGGTGGCGAAAATGCGGCCGCCCAGGCGGAAGTCGGGACTGCCCATGTGGGAGGATTCTTCGGCGCCTTCGAGGCTGAGGGCGATGCGGCGGAAGTCGTGGATGTTCATAATCAGTGTCTGTGGTGAGGATTTTATTTTATCGGAGTTGGAAAATAGAGTGAAGCGCGCCTGCGGTTTAGATTTCTAGTTGTTCCACGTTACAAGACCCACGCTCCAAAAATCTGAGGATAGGGCGCCCCCCGTGTGATTGCGATTGTGCTTGATAGAGCGATGGGTGGATGTTTATTGTGTCGGGGGATTTTCGGTCAGGATGACAAGAGTGGTGATTCCAGCGGGGAGCGAGCCCTTCGATGCTAAAACCTGGTGCGGTCGGTCGAACGCTAGTAAGACGACGGTAAAATAATGTGCGGGGTTGGCTGGGGTCGCTTGTGGGTTCGGAGTTTTGATGATCCAACGTTACAGGACCCACGCTCTTGAATGCTGAGGGTGAGCCACCTAGCCCTGCGCGGAATTTTTGGTGGGCTTGAGAAAAGAAGAGAGGAAAAAAAGAAAGAGATTCCTCCACTTCGCCGGCCGACTCATTCGCAGAAGGGAATGAGAAGAAAAAGCGTCGGCCTGCTTCGGTCGGAATGACTGTTGGTAGGCGTTGTGCGGTTCTGTGGTCGGTATTGCAAATTCGTCGCGATTTAGATCGAAGAATAAATTCCCTGGCATTCGATGTTCTGATGGTTCTATTTTTGTGGGTCCACGTTACAAGCCGGGTAAACACTGGTGAATTGGCGGTAGAGTAATCAGAAAGTTAGGTTCTGCGAACTGTGAGACGTGAGTACGTCTGCGGTTGAGATTTTTAGTTGTTCCAGGTTACACGACCCACCTGCCACGGCACGTAAACCAAACAAAAACTTAGGGTAGGCCACCCTGTCTACTGGGAGGCGGTTAGGGATGCGCCCATTTCTTTTAGCTTGGCGCGGGCGCGGCGGTCTTCTTCGGTACCGGGGTAGCGCTTGACGATTTCGCGGAGTTCGCGGACGCCGGTGGCTTTCTGGCCTAGCTCGATATTGGCGAGGGCTTTTTTGAGGCGCGCGGGCGGAACTTTAAAGTTGTGCGGATAGTTGGTGAGGACCTTGTCGTATTCGGCGACGGCGAGGTCGTAATTTTTTTGCGTGTAGGCAATTTCGCCGAGATAGAACTGGGCATTGCCAGCCAGATCGGTGCTGCCGTAGTAGCGAAGATAATCCTGGAACTCGGAGCGAGCGAGATCATATTTGCCGCTGGTAATGTCGCGGAGGCCATTCGAATAGAGGGTGTCGGCGGAAGGTGCACCAGTCGGTGGCGGGCCAGGTGATACTGCGGGGTTCGTGGCGCCGGGGTTGACGGAGCCGTTGCTGTTATACGGGGGGCCGGTAGGGAAGCCGTTGTTGGAGGCGCTGCCTTGATTTGGCTGGCCCGAAGCTGGAGGCTGGCCTCCGCCGCCAGAGATTTTAGCGTCGACGCTCTGCATGGTGTTTTGAAGATCGACCAACTGCTGATTGAGTTTGCCGAGGCGCGATTTAATTTCCTCGAGATTATCGGACAGGCCCTGCACCTGAGTGGACATAGTGTCGAGGCGCGCGCCGGAATTGGCTTGCACGTCCTGAACGGACTTCTGGAGCGAGCTCATGGTGGAGTTGAGGCGGCCGACATTGTCGCTGGATTGCTCGACCAGGGTCTTCATGACAGTGTGATCCTGAGTCATTTGGGACTGCAGATCTTTTTGTCCCTGGAGGAGCGTGGAGACGTCGCGCTGGAGCTCGATGAGTTCACGAGCGACGGCTTCGGCGGGGCGCGGACCAACGACGCTACCGGCGATGAGTCCGGCTAGAGCAGCAGCGCTGAAAATGGCGATATTACGGTAACGCATGGTGAAACCTCCTCGGGACTGCCAGTACAGCGATCAAATTCAAACTCAATGACAAAAGCTCTTACCTGGCTGGGTAGAAGAGAGATCTGCAAATTTTACTTTAATAGGACGGGCGCGTGTGGGCAAGAGGTGAAAGGGTTTAACTTAAATCGAACCCGGCTACGTGGTTCAAGTTTTACTTGCTGCCCGTTCGACCAAAACTGCGCTGCGCGGATTACGTTTTCTTGTTCCACGCTATCAGCCCCACCCTAAAGAAAACTTAGGGTGGGGGACCTTCTTGTCTCGGTTCGTTTTGGAAGTGTCTCATTACATCTGCCAAGCAATGACGAGCTAATTGGCGCGGACGAAATGGCCGCGACGATTTTGCTGGTAGCACGGCTCAGTGGGTTCATTGCAGAACGGCTTTTCTTTGCCGTAGCTGACGGTGCTGAGGCGATCGGCAGAGATACCCAAAGAGATTAGATATTGCTTGACGGCGGTGGCGCGACGATCTCCCAAGCCGAGGTTGTATTCGGTGGAGCCGCGCTCATCGCAATGGCCCTCGATGGTGGCCTTGATGTCTGGGTAGGCGCGTAGAACTTCAGCGGTGGCGCTAAGAGCTTCTCTGGCATCGGGGCGGATGTCAGCTTTATCCAAATCGAAATAAGCGTCTTTAACCCTATCGCGGAAAATTTTGTCCCTATCGCGATCGGTATCGGTGGGCTCGGTACTCACAGCGCTGGCGATGGTGATCCGTACGCTGGCATCGGCGGAGCCGCCGGGACCCGTGGCGGTGATTGTATAGGTCGCGGAGTCTCCTGGAGTGACCTTGGTGGAGCCTTCAGCAGAGACTGGACCAACTTCGGGCGCGATAGCGACTTGCGTGGCGTTGGTGGTGGACCAGGTAAGAGTGGTCGAATCGCCCTTGTTGATGCTGGTGGGGTCAGCTTGGAAAGTCACCGTGGGGCGGGGCGCCTCTGCAGTGCGCTCCGGCGCAGTGTTACGGGTGGTGAGAGGCTTTTTTCCGCAACCAAAATTAAATACCGCGAGCGATAAAGCGGCCATCAGGCACGTTCTATACAACTTCGGTGAAACAGCAAACATTCGTATTTCCTCCTCGACATAGAATCCCAAGCCGTCTGCGCAAGAATCGTACCACTTGCGTGTAAATCGTAAGGCTATTACTCCTAAGAGTTATACCCGATGTTCCAGCACTGCAACAGTTCCGTAGCATAATTCCGATTACAGTTCAGTGAAGACGAAAGTCGAAAATCGGAAACGGCTCTTCGTAATTTGGGATCTTCTTGTTCCATCTTACAGGACCGTTAAGTCAAAATCTGAAAAGGCGCTCGCGGTTTAGATCTCCTTGTTCGACGGTAGAAGCTAAAAAGTCAAAATCTGAAAAGCGCTCGTCGTTTAGAATCTTCTTGTTCCACCTTACAAGACCCACCTGCCTCGGCAGGCAAAGCCTCAAAAAAACGGAGGGTCGGGGACCCTCCGTTACACAATTATTTGGGGGACCAGTTGGGGGATTCGTTGTGGCCGGTGGTGGTTAGTTGATGGGGCTGGGAGCCGTCGGCTAGCATGCTCCAGATTTGGCGTGTGCCGCCGCGAGTTGATTCGAACACGATGTGACGGCCATCGGGCGCCCAGCTGGGACGTTCGTTGCGGCCTGCATCGCGAGTGATTTCGATAATTTTGCTGGTAGCGGCTTCCATCACGTAGATGTCGTAGTTGCCGTTGGGGCGACGCCAACTGAAGGCAAGAATTTGTCCGTTGGGCGACCATGCGGGGTCGATCACGTAGCCCATGTCGGGGAGATCGAATTTGGAGACGCTGGTGCCATCGGAATTCATAGAATAAAGTTGCGGGACGCCGCCACGATCGCTGACGAATACGACGGTCTGTCCAGTCTTAGGATTCCAAGTGGCGGAAGTGTTGGCGCCGTTGGAATTGGTAAGACGCCTTGGGCGGCCGCCGTTGGCTTCGGAGACGTACAGTTCCGGATTACCTTGCATGGACGAGGAGAAAATTATTTGCGAGCCATCGGGTGACCAGGATGGAGAACTGTTGCTGCCCTTGTATTGAGGGAAGGAGACAAGTTTTCCGGTGTCCATGGAATACATGCAAATCTGCGCGCTGGTAACGCGGATCATGGGCTTGAAGCACGTGAAGGCGATGCGCGAGGCGTCAGGAGACCAGCGCGGAGTGAGCGCGATGGAACGCAGACTGGTGAGTGGATGCTGATTGGCGCCGTCGTAGTCCATGAGCCAGATTTCTTTGGTGCCGGTACGGGAGCTGACGAAGGCGATTTGCGTGCCGGCGATGCTGGGGAGGCCGCCGCTTAGTTTGTTGATGATTTCGTCGGCGAACTGGTGGGCGAAGCGGCGCACTTGCGCGTCGGTCGGAGTGCCGCGATAAACCTTGGCGACGACAGGCTGGGCGGAGGGATTGCGAACGTCGAAGAGCCAGGCCTGGATGGCTACTTCGGGGGTGGATTCGGTGAGATTGCCGAAAGCGACCATGCTGGCGTTAGCGGGAGCATCCGTCCAAGTCAGGTTGCGAAGCTCGGAAGGTTGCGAAGGAGCTTGTGGCGGATAAAAGCTGGGGCTGACCAAGTCGAGAATGCCGCTGAACTGGAGATCGTCGCGGACTACCTGGGTGAATAATGCGGAGTGATTTTTTGCAGGGTCGACACGCGGAGCAAAGTCGGCCACGGCTACGCGCGGTTTTTCCAAGCCGAGCCCGGTGCCGGTCTTGATCCAATCCTGCGCGCGTGTTACTTGCGGGACGCAGGATATCGCTAGAAGAATTAGTGAAACATACTTGAAACGCTTGAACGAACTTTGCACCTTCACCCCCGAGTTTCAGCCGCGTTGAAATGCGGCGTGGAAAACAAATTACTTCGTCATGGACAAATCAAAATCAAAATTTACGTTTACGTAGGAGCCGGAATAGTCGTTGGGCAGCGGCGGCATGGGCGAGGCATTCGCCAACGCACGCTGTGCGGAAATATCCATGGATTGGTTTCCGCTGGACGTTTCCATGCGAATATTTTTGACTGAGCCGTCGCGATTGATGGTAAAGGTCAACACAGATTTAGCGCGGCGCGCGGAGCGGACGGCGGGATCGATCTCAAAAAGGTTCCAGTTGCTGCCGATCTTGCGGCGAACGGCTTCCACATACCAACCGTAGCGGGTGGCGAAATCGCCGCCGCCCTGGCCTTGAATCTGCACGCCACTGGTGGTGTGCCCGGGATTGTTGCCGTACCCGGTGGGAAGATTGGGGCTGCCGCCTTGGCCGTAGTTCACGGCGTTATTCGGAGTGGGGCGGAGATCCTCAAAAACTTTCGAAGGATGTACGACGGATTTCTTTCGCGGTTCGTCCTTGAATTCCTTGTCGGGATGGACGACGGGGACGGGCTTGGGCGGCGTCTGGTCCTTAAACTTGGGGATAGCGAGTGCGTCCTGAGGGACTTCAGGAATATCTGGCGGTTTAGGTTCTTCTTTATAAAGGCCCTTGGTGGGATCGATGGCGTGGCTGTCGCTGGTCACATCGGGCTTCAGCATTGGGATGCCACCACTAGGGACAAGATTGACCGTGACATCGGCGCCGAGGCTGCCGCCAACGCTGGCCCACTGGTTGCCGCGATATTGATACCAGGCGGAGAGGCCGATGGCGAGTGCTAGCGCGCCGTGCAGAAAAGCGGAGTACACGAGGAATTTTCGCAGGGTGACTTCGTCCGTGTTGGCGAGAGCGACGCTCATCTATTTTGTATTTTATCTCGGGCGCTCATTTATTTGGTTTTTGGACGATCGGTGATGGGTTCGGTGACGATACTAATGTTGTTGATGCCGGAGACGCGGAGGGCATCGACTACAGAGGCGAAGACGCCAAAGGGCACGGTTTCATCGCAGCGGAGAAAGACGGCGTCCTGCTGATCTTTTAGTTTGGCCTTCACTTTGTCGCCCAATTCGTGGACGTTGACAGGCGCGTTGCCGATATAGATGAGTTGCTGCTTGTCTACCGAGACCACGACGCGCTGTTCCGGGCTTTCTTTAACGGTGTGCGTTTTTGGCACATTAAGTTCGATGCCGGACTGCAGGATGGGGGCAGTGATCATGAAAATGATGAGGAGGACCAACACGACGTCCACGAAGGGGACCATGTTGATCTCGGAGAGCGAGGATTGAGTGCCTTTTTGAATGGATGCCATGTTCGTCCAGCTTATTCGAGGCTCGCGATGCGCGGCCTCTCGCGAAAATTTAGGTGAAAGTTTTTTCGATTTGCGCGGCGACTTCTAAAGTAAAGGTATCGAGGCGCTGCGCAAGGTTGCGAATATTTGCCAAGAATTGATTATAAAAGATTACGGCTGGGATGGCAGTGACCAAACCTGCGGCGGTGGTGAACAGCGCTTCGGAAATGCCAGGCGCGACGGCACGGAGGCTGGCAGAACCGGCGGCGCCGAGTCCGGAGAATGCGTCGATGATGCCCCAGACGGTGCCGAAGAGTCCGATGAATGGGGAAACGGAACCGGTGGTGGCGAGCCAGGACATCCCTTTTTCCGCGCGACGAACTTCTTCGGCGGCGGCCAATTGCATATTTACGGTGACGGCTTGGAGGCTCTTAAGTCTGCCGCCGGAACTGGGATTCGCGGAGTTGGGCGAGACCTGGCTTTGCAGCTCACGATAACCGAAGGCGTACACGGTGGCGTACGGAGAACCGGCTTGCGCCAAGGCTTGGGGATTGGCGATTCCGTGAGTGGCGCGGAAGATGCGGAGAAACTGGTCGCCTTCGCGTTTGACGCGACCGAAGAAACCCAGTTTCTGGAAAATCATGGCCCACGAGACGATGGAGAAGATCAGGAGAAGCGCGAGAACTCCACGGGCGACCCATCCGGTTTGTTCGAGAATGCTGCCGATGTCGGTCAGGAAGAACGCAGCGAACAGAAAAATGGTTTACCCCTCAGTGAAAGCGAATTTTTGGTGACTCAAGAACCGTAGCATACGCATAGATGGGACGCAACGAAACGTAACACTAATGGTTACGAGCGTTTCGTGAGCGGAAACGGATAGATTCATAACTTTAAGAGCCAAGCGGGGAGATTTGTCTGAGTTTTTGGCAAGTTCGATGGTGTTCTCTACAAGCTGCTGAAAACCGTTGGCAAGTTCGGCGACTACCTTAATGCGGTTATTGCAGAGAATCTCCTCGTGATCGATTTTCACGATTCGGCAGTCGCGGTTTTTGTTGCGTGCGCTCAGGTCGAAGCAATCGGAACCGTAGTCGCCACCAGGTTCCGCTCCAAATCGAATATATCCCGATCGGATGAGGCAGTCCCACAAGAAGGGTCCTTGCACATTCCAGCAAACAGTCCGCTAAGGTCTGGCCCCGGAGGGTTAGCCAGGAGGCGGTAAGATTGCAAATCTATTTCGGCCCACCGATAGGTGAATATCAAGCGCTCAAAGAGAGCGGGGAACCGTGCGGGGAGTTTTGAATACAAAGATTCGAATGTTTTGCATCCGTATCGACCTTAGCCGGTCTCCAATGCTTGAAACCGTACTGGTCGTCTTCACCGACGGCCAACTGAGACGCCACTGGGTCAGTATCGCACGCGGTCATGTCACCCAATTTTTCGAAGCAACCGACGTATTCCTGGATCAAAGTAGATTCGCGCTCGCGGATGGATGACATTCCTAATTATGTGGTCGCTCTTTTCTCGACGGCTACTTGATGGGAGCCGCGAATATCGAATGGGTCACTGGAATTTCAGTAGCGGTTAGCACAATGGGGAAGACAGGTTGAGGGCTATGGTAGACTGCGAATTCAGATGAATAAGGCCTTCGATATCGGCGTGGAGTCGTTAAGCAGGAGCCGCAGCGTCGAGGTTGGCGGGTTCGTACTCAATCCCTCAGCTCACACTTGCGACACCGTTCATTCCAATAACAATAAACTTGATGCTGGCGGCAGGATTAATGTCGCTGACGGTGTGGTGTCTGCGGCTGCGCCGGCTAGAAGTGTTGGCGATACGGCGAATGGGGGAACGTTTTTTCTGGAGACGTTTGGGTGCCAGATGAACGACCACGATTCGGAGAAGGTAGCGGGATTGTTGTTGTCGCGAGGGTACCGGCAGGTGGAGACGCCGGAAGCGGCGCGGATGATTTTGTACAACACGTGCAGCATTCGAGAGAAGGCGGCCCAGAAAGTATTTTCGCGGCTGGGAGAGTATCGCGAGCGCGGCGCGGACAAAATTATCGGGGTGTTGGGGTGCGTGGCGCAGCAGGAAGGGCAAGATATTTTCAAGCGGGCGCCGTGGGTGAGTCTCGTCTGCGGCTCGGCCAGCTACCGGAAATTGCCGGAGATGCTGGCGGAACTGGAGGCGGGGAACAAGCGGGTCACGGGGCTGGATAACGATACGGATGAAACTTTTGAGACGGAGATAACGCGGCGGGACAATCCGTGGCGGGCGTATCTGACGATTATCGAGGGGTGCGACAAGGCTTGCGCGTATTGCGTGGTGCCGCACACGCGGGGGCCGGAGCGCAGCCGCGGAAGCGAGTCGATCTTGCGGGAAGTGCGGCAGCTGGCGGAGCTAGGATATTCCGAAGTGCAGTTGCTGGGGCAGACGGTGAATTCGTATGTGGATCCGACTGCGCGGCGGATGAAGTTTTCGGAATTGTTGCTGGAAGCAGCGCAGGTAGCGGGGATTCGACGTGTGAGATTTACGACTTCGCATCCGCGGGATTTTGGGGAAGATATTGTGAAGGCGATTGATCGCGAGCCGAAGCTTTGCGATCACATTCACTTGCCGGTGCAGTCGGGATCGACGAAGGTTTTGCGGGCGATGGCACGGACGTACACGCGCGAGGAATATCTGGAGAAGATTGCGCTGATTCGCTCGGCCGCGCGGCCGATCAGTATTACAACGGATATTATTGTGGGATTTCCGGGCGAGACCGACGAGGATTTTGAAGAGACTTTGAGCATGCTGGACGAGGCGCAGTATGACGGGGTGTTTGGATTTAAATATTCGCCGCGGCCGAATACGCCGTCTTGGGCGCTGAATGATCCTATCTCGGAGGAGATCAAGGGGCGGCGGTTGGCGATGATTCAGGAAAAGCAACGGGTGATTCAGACGGCGCGGAATTTGGCGATGTTGGGGCAGGAACTGGATGTTTTTGTGAGTAACAAATCGCGGCGGGAGAATCAGTGGTCGGGGCATACGACTTCGAATCGGGTGATAAGTTTCTCTTCACAAGAGCGGGAGCTTCTGGGAAGCTACGTGCGCGTGAAGGTGACGGATAGTGGGACCGGGAGTCTGGTGGGCACGCATGTGCGTGCCGAGGTTGGAGGTTAGAGGGAAACGAAGAAAGAGCGACAATCGAAGACAGATTTTGTTTGGAGGTGGAAGTTAGAAGTTGGAGGTTCGATAAAAGCGAAGAGTGAATACACCGAAGAGAGATTTCTCCACTGCGTAAGCCGACTCTTCGCAGGAGCGAAGGAGAAGAAAAAGCGCGTACTTCGGTCGGAATAACCGTGTTTCGGCTTGCTGCTGAAAGTTGAGTGACGGCTTGCTTTGGTCGGAAGGAATTGTTGGAAGTTAGAAGTTAGAGGTTGGATGAAAACGGGGACGGAACCACCCTTGCAAAAACCGCAAGAGTGGGGCACCCAAAGGCTTTTTTTGTGCGACTGCTGCTGATCGGGGGTCCAACGTGGAAGTGGAAATGAAGATTCGTGGGCTGATGATGGATCCCGTAACGAATATGCCGATTGTGGTGTTGAAGGATGTGGGCGGGCAAGCGATTTTGCCGATTTGGGTGGGCGTGTATGAGGCGAATGCGATTGCGCTTGAGATCGAGAAGGTGCAGACACCGCGGCCGATGACGCATGATTTGTTGAAGAATGTTTTGCTGGGGCTGGAAGTGCGGGTGCAGAAAATTATTGTTAGTGAATTGAAGGACGATACGTTTTATGCGCTGATTTGCGTGGAGCGCGACGGGGAGATGATGACTATTGATTCGCGTCCTAGCGATGCGTTGGCGCTGGCGTTGCGGATGGATTGCCCGATATTTGTAAATGATCAGGTGCTGAAGAATTCGAAAGTTTCTAGCGCGATCAATGAGCGGACTACGAATGAGCAGTTACGGTCGTGGCTGGAAGGGTTGTCAGATGATGATTTGGGTCGATACAAGATGTAGGTAGTTTGTGTGAAGGTTTGGGCTGACAGAACGGAAAACCCAAGACCCAGGTTCAAACTCAAATGCGAACCTGGGGCACCCGGAACTAATCCCCTTTGTTCTGAGAACTAAAAATAATTTAGACACTGACGGCGGAGACGTGTGTGGCGGCAGGGGTCTGAGTGACGAGGCGGCGGGTCATGCGGCGCCAGGTCATTAGGAGGACTACGCCGATCAGGATTAGGGCGAGGCTCAGGCCGGCCCACAGGCCGAAGGCGCCCCAGTGGAGACCAAAGCACAGCCAGTAGCCTAGCGGCAGGCCGATGATCCAGTAGGCGATTAGGTGGCAGAGCATGGGGGTACGGGTGTCGCCGGCTCCGCGAAGGGCACCGGTGGCCACGGTTTGAATGCCGTCGAAAAGTTGGAAAGCGGCTCCGGCGACGAGAAGGAACGTGGTGACGCGAATGACGTCGTTCGCGGGCGTATACATGCGCGCGATGGGGTGCGGGAAAATCAGCAACGCGGCGCTGGCGCAAGTCATGAAGGAGGCTCCCAGAAAAATTGCCGTGTTGCCTGCGTCGCCTGCGGCGCGGGGATCTTTGCGGCCGATGGCTTGGCCGACGCGGACGGCGGCAGCAGAAGAAATTCCGAGAGGAACCATCCAGGTGAAGGCCACGGTGTTGAGCGCGATTTGATGGCTGGCGAGAGGGACGGGGCCGAGGCGCGCGATTAATGCGGTGACAAGGGCGAAGACGCCGCTCTCGAGAGTGAATTGAAGGGCCGCTGGGTAACCGAGAGTTAGCAGGCGGCGAATACGCGGAAGGTCGATGTCGACCGGCGTCTTCAGCAGATCGGTGCGATGGCGATGGTCGTACCACAAAAGATAGATGATCAGCACGGCGGCCATGTACAAGCGCGCGAGTGCCGTGGACCATCCGGAACCGACGGCGCCCAAGGCGGGCGCTCCCCACTTGCCGTAGATGAGCACCCAGTTGCCGACGGCGTTGACGAGGTTGGCGCTAATGAGCGCGAAGGCCACGATGCGAACCATGTTCATGGCTTGGAGGCAACGGCGCACCGCAAAATAGAGTAGCAACGGGAAAAGGCCGACCACCAGAGCATTAGTGTAAGGGACGGCGAGCGCGAGGATAGCGGGATCGATGTGCATGCTGCGAAGAAGATTGGGCAGCAGCCGCAGAGGTGCAGCGAGGATGGGAGTGAGCACTACGCTCAGATAAATGCTGTTGATCAACGAGCGGTGGCAGTCCTCACGCCGACCCGCGCCGAAAGCTTGAGGGACGAGGGTGTCCAGTCCCATGAGAAGCCCTGCACCGAAAAGTGCGGGGACAATGAAGATGTTGGAGCCGAGGCTTATCGCGCCCATGGCTGTGGCGCTATCGGGAAGATGGCCGACCATGACGGTGTCCACGATGGCCATGCTCATCCAGCCGAGTTCGGCAAGTACCAGCGGAAGGGCGAGTCGCACCGTGGGCGGAAATTCTCTGCGGAGAGTTTTCAGGCGGATCATGGGATGGTGCGATGAAGTTTAAGCGGAGGCGAGGGAACAGGCAAACGCGACTGACTTTCTAAGTCAATTTATGATTTCAGGGGATTTCGACGAAGGCGGCTTGGGCGGAGAGGCGCTGCGATTCCGAATCGCGGACGACCATCCTTACCAAGTAGGGACCGGGATCGAGGAGAAACGAGAAGGTTGTGGCGGTTTGGATTCCGGCATCGTCGTCGGACCAGTGCACGGCGACTTTTCTATTGATGGCGCCCATGTATTTGCCATTGCGATCGAAAACAGCGGCGACGATTCTTAGCTCGTTGGTGTATTTTCCGTCGGTTTGGCGATGGGGCAAGGCGTCGAGATCGACCAGCGTCAAGACATTCAATTTGGCGGTGGGTTTGTCGCCGCGGATGGTTTGCGTCTGAATCTGGATGGGCAGGTCATGAATTTCGGCTTGTGAATAAAGGGCGTCGTCTAATTCGGCGTCCCCGGGTTGTTTCGGGGCGGCGCGATGGTCTGGTGCGAAATATCCTTTGCGCGCGCTGACGGAGAGTTTGATGACGCCCACGATTTTTACGCTCAGCTGATGATACTTGCCGTTTTCCTGCAGATCCTGCGGGGAAAAACCGAGTTGATAAACAAATTCCGGCGGGGAGGCGATGCGGCGGAGGCCGTCGGTCAAATCATTATTGTTATGAAAAAAAGCGCCACCGGTTGCATCCGCAAATTCCGAGAGCACATTGGAGTCGGCGGTCTGGTCGTTTTCGTCAGTTAGAACTCCGCGGGTGTCCAAGGCACTGATGACGATATGTGCGCGAACGGCGCGATCCACAACTTCGTATTCGCGATGTTCGCGGTCGCTCACGAGGAAGCTTGGCGAGGCGAGAATGATGGTGCGCTGGCCGGGCAGAGAGGAGAGACGATTAACCACGTCAGAAACGGTTTTGAGTACGAGTGCGGTTTGCATATCGCCCATGCGCAGCACGCGCTCGGAGGCTTGAGTGACAAGTTCGGCCGCTACTTTCGGATCTCTAACCCCGCAGGTTCCGGAGACTTCAGCCTCCGCCTGCCCGCGAGCAGCCATATCGTGACGGTTCACAATCTGGTTGGCGGCGTAGTAGGTCATAGACGGGCAGCTTGAGGGTTGTGTGCCGGGAAGGGGATTAGGCTTGAGGTGGCGCACGGCATCTTCAAGCTCGGTGCGGTCATCGGTGAAGTCGACGGTGGATTTGCCGGAGGTGGTGAAGATTCCGAGACGTTCTGTGCGGGCGAGCGCGCTCGAGATGAAACTTGAGGCGGCGGCCTGGAGTTGAGGGAGATTTTCAAAGTTGGAATGCACGTCGTCGAAGAGCAAGGCGGTGAATGTGCGAGGAATGACGAAATGTCTTGCGGTTGGGGTCGGGGCGATGGCAGCGGGATCGGTGCTAGCGGTTTCAGATTTTTCCACTGTGAATTGGGTGATTTGCTGCTGCTTACGATTGTCAAAGAGTTGGAAGTTTTCTTTTTGCAGATTGCCGACGGCGTGACCTGCTGAATCACGCACGACGACGGGGACTGGAACTAAATTTACTCTGAGGCGGAGGGTTGTTCCGGAATTTGCTGGGGAATTTTGATTTGTACTCTGTTGTTGGCGGGGCGCGGGAGCGGGCGAGGCAGGTGGGTCCTGGGCTTTGGCCGGGGTAGAACAGAAAATCGCATCCGCCGTCAATGTTAGGGCGAGCGTCGCGATAGAAAAAGTCATGGGTGACGGGGAAAGACGGAATTTCATAGGCCGACCGAGCCTATCCTAATGAATTAGCAATAACAATTGGGATAGAAGCGTAGTTTTTTGCTCCATGAACAGACACCTGATGATTTCACGAGCGCCAAGCTCGTTGCGACGCTGCTCAGGCTAATACGCATGTTAATGTGGTTAACCAGACAGTCGCGCAGGAGGTCCGCTGCGATGAAAATCCGAAACCAATTTTTGAAAGCAATCCCATTAGCGCTGGTGTTCGCGTGCTTTGGCGGGGTAACGAGCCCGCAGGAGCTATCTGAGCAGGACTTGCCGACACTCTCGCCAGCGCTACATACGGCGTTATTTCCCGAAGTGATGTGTGCGGGCTGTATCGTGCCGCACTGGGACAGTGGATATGTTTTGCACGTGGAGATTGACACCGACCCAGCGGTGGTCACGATGTACGACAGGGTTGGGAAGAAAGTGCTGGAAGGGCGCATAGTGCCGCCTGACGCGGTCAAGGCTTCTGTGGGCGCTGCAGGAGCAACACGGACGGGAGGGATTGTGGCGATTGGCGGAGGGATCATGACCGATGGTTCCAGCCAAAGATTCATCGTCAAGAGCGACGCTAGTGGGCGGGTAGTGCAATCGGTGAAGATAGCGGACTTCTATCCACGCCAAGTTTGCGAGGCGACGGACAGTACTGTGTGGGTCGTCGGATATGAAACGAATTACCGACACGATCCGAGTTACCGCGATGTTTCAGACGAGGAAAGGAACGTTTTGCGGCACTATAGTTTTGAAAAGGGTCTGCACGGGAGTTTTGTTTCGCTTGGCTCGATCTCTAAATCGAGAAACGTGAGTATGCAGATTTCCCGTCCTGACAAAACTTTTCTGCGCTGTGGCAAGGATCGTGTTGCAGTTCTGTTGGGGGCTACTGGCGAGTACCTCGAGATAGATACTTCCACTGAAAAACTATCGCGCTGGAAAGTCGTGCTGCCGCTCGGGCTTGGCGAAAAGACGAGCGGATTTGCGGTGACTGAGGAGGGGAGAAGTTTTGTAGGTCTCAGCGATTTTAGTGATCAGGACAACATGAGGACGACTGGGTTGTACGAATTGAAAGCTGACAGGGGAACTCCGGTTGCAACTCTTGTGCCGATCGTGGGGACAATAACAAAGTACGATCCTAGTAAAATCGCTCCCGATGGCACCTTCTTCTACCTGTGGGGAGCGGACGGAGATGAGCTGGTGATGCAACGGCAGGGGGACGGTTGGGGTCTCTCGTGGGCGAGAGTGTCGGCTCCTGCAACAATGACCGCCAAGATTACTGGGCTACAGCAATAATTGGGACTCTCGCGGCACCTCCCGGGGCGCAATACCAAAGCTGGCAGAGATTTCCACCGATGATTTTCTGCGCTAAGGTTACTTTTCGCTTGCCATTATATGGGCTAGGAACGTAAAGTTAGCTAGCTCTAGGGGGTTCTCCACGGACAACACCCATATCTGGGATGCGGATTGCCGGGTCGCTACGGTGAAAAGTTGAGCGCGCGGGCGGGGGCAGAAAAGATATGACTGCCATCATCACGGTTGCAAATCAAAAAGGCGGCGTCGGAAAAACCACCACGGCGATCAACCTGGCAGCATCGCTGGCACATCGCGGAAAACGCACACTGCTCATCGATTTAGACCCACAAGCAAATTCCACCATCGCATTTTACGATTCCGGAGAAATAGCCGCGTCGATGTTTGACGTGTTGAGCGATCACCGCGCGGAAATGACCACGGTGGTGAAGGCCACGAAAGATCCCTTGCTGTTTTTGGGGCCGGGGCGATTGTCGCTGGCGAAGCTGGAGCAAGTGTTGGCGGGACAATTCGACGCGCCGTTTAAATTGAAGGACGCGCTGGCGCCGATTCAAAAGGATTACAACTACATTGTGCTGGACACGCCGCCTTCGCTGGGAATTTTGACGGTAAATGCGTTGGTGGCGTCCACACACTTGCTGGTGCCGATTCAGGCGGCGTATTTTGCGATTGAAGGCACAGATGATTTGCTGGAGACGTACGAGAGAATTCGCGCGCGGCCCAATCCGGGTTTGAAAATGCTGGGCGTGGTGATTACTCTATTTGATAAGCGCACGAATATTTCGCGCGATACACATGAACAGATTCGCACGGTATTTGGCGAAGTGCTGTTCAAGACAAAGATCAGCAAGAATGTGCGGCTCGAAGAGAGTCCCGCATACAAGGAAACCATTTTAACCTTCGCTCCCAAGTCACCGGGAGCGGTGGAGTATAAGAAATTGGCCGGGGAGGTTATTCAACGTGTTGAAGAGAATCGGCTTGCCAGCCACGCTGAAGATGCGGCATGACGCGCACTACGTCGAATCATTAACGAGCTAC
>Ga0185299_10001585_pt1 | contig 41783 bp, 27 predicted proteins | sample PaiPotPPA55metaG_FD_128002 | JGI IMG/M metagenome (GOLD analysis project Ga0185299, IMG submission 128002) | Iron sulfur acid spring bacterial and archeal communities from Banff, Canada, to study Microbial Dark Matter (Phase II) - Paint Pots PPA... ...
GCTGGATCGTCATTTGGAACCGCGTACGGAGGAGCATATAAGAATCGTTGTTGCCCAACTTAAAACCGCCGTTGCTATAGCCCTCATCGCGAAATCGTTCTTCCCATCCGAATAATATCCAGCGTGGCAAGTTCTCGTCTAACAGACTCGCGGGTCGGAAATCTGGAAAATCGTAACTCGCAGCCGAGGCGGTTGTTCGATATGCCGGACCGTTCAGGAAACTTAAGGGATTAGAAGCTGGACCGGTAATATAGCCACCGCCATAAGCGCTCGCTGCGTTATGTGTGGTGATATCGTCCTGGGCAGCGGCGGGAAATACGTATACACACAGCGCAATCGTAACGTACATCGCAACTCGAAGTTGCACTCGTTTCACTCGAATTATCAAAGTCCACAAGATCGTTTTGCTCACTGCCGTGCTCCTGTCCAGAATTCTGCTTTCTAAATCGCACTGCGTCATTTCTATCCAGCGGTCGGAATCGAATGTGCGATCGAGAAGACTGTGCCTCTAAACCTTCACGGAACTAGTCGAACACCACCACAGCGGGCTTAGCCTCGGGTTCGGATTCAAGAAGCCCCGCCACGTGCTTTGAATGCTGCTCCATTCGGCGCTTGAAACACCTGCACATCTTTCGGACTAACGAATACCGCCTCATTCTTCAACAGTTGGAGATAGCGGAACCGTTCCTGCGACATCTCCACATGGACCAACGCACCCCATTCCGTGACCGCTTCCACTTTCACGAGCGGTCCCGCGGCGTTGATGTGCTTGATCCTTGCTCCGAAATGATCGCCACCGTTCGGTACGCGGTCGATGTCCAGCAAGTGCGGACGGACGTAAACAACATGACCCGTCTCCTGCCGATGGATGTACGCTTTTCCCTGGTCAATTCGGCCATGAAACAGATTCACGTTACCGAGGAAGTTGTAGACGAACGGGGTGGCGGGACGGTTGTAAACATCGTCAGCGGAGCCGATTTGTTCGATTGCTCCTTCGTTCATTACTACGACGCGGTTTGCCAATTCGAGCGCTTCTTCTTGATCGTGAGTCACGAACACACTGGTGATGTGAATCTCGTCGTGGAGTTGGCGCAACCATCGGCGGAGTTCCTGGCGGACTTTGGCATCCAAAGCGCCGAACGGCTCGTCGAGGAGCAGCACGCTTGGCTCCACGGCCAGTGCACGCGCCAAGGCTACGCGTTGACGCTGTCCCCCAGAAAGTTGCGATGGATAGCGCTGCGCCAAATTCTCCAACTGGATTAGCTTTAGCAATTGGTGAACTTTGGCCCGAATTTTCGCCTCTGCAGGTCTCGCGGAGCGCGGCCTGACTCTCAGGCCGAAAGCAATATTCTCAAACACGGTCATGTGCCGGAATAAAGCATAGTGTTGGAATACGAAGCCGACCTGGCGCTCGCGGGCCGTTCGGCTGGTGATATCTTTACCGTCAAATTGCACGGTCCCCGAATCCGCGAATTCCAGGCCAGCGATAATTCGCAATAGTGTGGTCTTGCCTGATCCCGACGGTCCCAGCAGAGCCACAAGTTCGCCGCTGGGAATCTCCAAGGTGACGCTTTCCAGTGCCGTAAAATTTCCGAATTTCTTGGTGACGTTGACCGCTTGGATGCTCATGCTGTGCTCCAGTTCTCTTCGTCCTCTGCCGCTTGCTGTTTTGATTTCCATTCGACAGCGCTCTTTAGCACTAGTGTCACCAAGGCCAAGAGAGCCAGCAGCGAGGCCACCGCAAACGCGGCGACAAACTGATATTCGTTGTAAAGAATTTCGATATGAAGCGGCATGGTATTGGTGAGGCCCCGGATGTGGCCGGACACTACGGACACTGCGCCAAATTCCCCCATGGCCCGGGCGTTGCACAGAATTACGCCGTACATCAGGCCCCATTTGACATTGGGCAAGGTCACGCGGAAAAACGTCTGCCAACCGCTGGCACCGAGAGTTAACGCCGCTTCTTCTTCTTCGTTTCCTTGCGCCTGAATCAGGGGAATCAATTCTCGGGCGATAAAAGGGAAAGTCACAAAGATGGTGGCAAGCACAATTCCAGGTACAGCGAAAATAATCTTGATGTCGTGTTTCGCGAGCCAAGGGCCCAAGAGGCCCTGCAAACCGAAAATCAACACGTAGATAAGGCCCGAAACAACCGGCGAAACGGAAAAGGGCAAGTCGATCAGGGTGATCAGAAGACTCTTGCCCACAAACTCGAACTTCGCCGACACCCATGCTGCCGACACCCCAAACACAAGATTCAGCGGCACGGCAATTCCGGCGGCCAGTAATGTTAAGCGGATAGCTGCCAGCGCATCATGATCGTTGAAGCTGGCAAAGTATGTTGCGAGACCTTTCTGAAAAGCTGTGGCAAACACCACCGCCAACGGCAGAAACAGGAATAGTCCCAAGAACAGCGCAGTAATCCCGATCAGAAGCCAGCGCACGGCCGTAGATTCTGTGGTCGCGCGGGTTCCGGTTCCGACCCACGCTGCTGCAGTTTTCGCGTCTAACGTAATCGTTTCAGCCATAAGCAATTTCTAGTGGATCAACCTTCCTGAGGCAGCACGCCAGGATGCACGAGCACATCGGGAGCCTTCGCACCCGAAGAGTGACCCGCCCTGAGCCGTTGGCTGCTCCACTTCTGCAGTAAATTGATGGCCAGCAACAACGTGAATGAAACCACCAGCATGACCACCGCGATCGCCGTGGCGCCGGCGACGTCGTACTGTTCCAGCTTGGTGATGATCAACAGCGGCGTGATCTCGGTTCGCATGGGCATGTTGCCAGATATAAAGACCACCGAGCCGTACTCGCCTACGGCGCGCGCAAAAGCCATAGTGAAGCCGGTAACCGCCGCCGGAAGAATTGCGGGCAAGATAACCCGGCGGAAAGTTTGCCAGCGATTGGCGCCCAGGCTGGCGGCGGCTTCCTCGGTGTCTGCATCCAAGTCTTCCAATACGGGTTGAACCGTTCGCACCACAAATGGCAAGCCAATAAACATTAGGGCGATGACCACACCAAAGGGTGAATACGCGCTCTTGATCCCGAGTCTCGCCAAGTACTGGCCGATCCAGCCGTGACTGGCGTAGATAGTGGTGAGTGCAATGCCGGCTACAGCCGTGGGTAACGCGAATGGAAGGTCCACCATCGAGTCCAGCAGACGGCGGCCGGGAAACTTGTAGCGCACTAGGACCCATGCCGCCAACAGGCCGAAAAACAAATTGATCGATGCTGCGATGAACGATGCGCCAAAACTGAGTCGGTAGGAAGCCACCGCGCGCGGCGACGAAACGACGTGCCAGAATTGCGCCCAGGTCAGCGACGACGCTTTGAGGAAAGTGGCCGACAACGGAATCAACACGATCAGGCTGAGGTAAAAGATCGTGAATCCCAGGGTGAGCCCGAATCCCGGGAGAATGCTTCGTTGTTTCAGAGTAAAGGCCATCTGTTTGCGCTCTTTTCGCTCGTCCGCTTGTTATTCTGGTTGATAGATATGGTCAAAAATTCCGTCGTCGGCGAAGAATTTCTTCTGCACTTTTTGCCACCCGCCATAAACGGCGTCTACTGTCACTAATTTCAGCTTGGGGAAAATCGCTGCGTACTTTTTCGCTACCGACTCCATGCGTGGCCGGTAGTAATTCTTAGCGGCGATTTCCTGACCCTCGGGCGTGTAGAGGTATTTCAGATAGGCCTCCGCTACCGCCCTTGTGCCTTTTTTGTCCACCACCTTGTCCACAACGGCTACCGGCGGTTCGGCCAGGATGCTCACGGTGGGGACCACAATTTCGACCTTGTGTGGGCCGAGTTCCTTCAGCGAGAGGGACGCCTCGTTTTCCCAAGCAATCAGAACATCTCCGATCTCGCGCTGCACAAACGTGGTGGTCGAGCCGCGCGCTCCAGAGTCAAGAACCGGAACATTCTTGTATATTCGTTTCACGAACTCTTTGGCCTTCTCTTCATCGCCGCCGGGCTGACTGACTGCATAGGCCCACGCCGCAAGAAAGTTCCAACGCGCACCGCCGGAAGTCTTCGGATTCGGAGTAATCACTGAAATGCCGGGCTTGGCGAGATCGTCCCAGTCTTTGATGTGTTTCGGATTGCCCTTGCGCACCAGGAAAACAATGGTCGAAGTGTAGGGAGTGCTGTTCTCCGGCAAGCGCTTCTGCCAGTCCCCAGGCAGCAACCCGGCATGCTCCGAGATCGCATCGATGTCGTAGGCCAGCGCCAGGGTCACAACATCCGCCTGCAAACCGTCGATGACGGCACGCGACTGCTTACCTGATCCGCCATGGGACTGCTCCACGGTGACCGACTGGCCCGTTTTTGCTTTCCAGTACTTCACAAAGGCGGCGTTAAAGTCGTGATATAGCTCGCGCGTCGGATCGTAGGAGACATTCAGCAAAGTTACGTTGCTCGCACCCTGCCCTAGTCCCGCGGCGCCGAGACCCAGAAGCAGAGCAAGCACAATCCAGACAACCCGCTTCATTTTTCGCCTTTCTGTAGGTTTCCGGGGACTATCATCGGCAATGTGCCGGACACGTCGGTTTCCTTCTTCTTTAAATTACGTTTCCCGCCTTTTGATCCTTTGTCAGTCAGGACGTCGGCGAGACTGGTATTTTCCAGAATGCGGGCAGCAGCATCGCGTACATCCAAGAAGACCTGGTAAAGCCGGCGATGTTCGGCATCGCGCGCAATAAGGCCGCGCAGCTGGTCGGCGTCACCGAAGGGGGCGATGGCACCATCGATGAGTCGGACGATTTCACTCAGATAGATCTCCGAAGGAGGACGCCGCAACTGGTAGCCACCCTTGGCTCCGCGAACACTTTCGACCATGCGAGCGTTTTTTAGTTCGAGAAGAATCAGCTCCAGGAATTTCTCTGGCAGTCCTTCTTCATAGGCAATTTGACGAATGCGGATGGCGCCCTGATGGTAATGGCGCGCCAGCATCATCATGGCTTGCAGTGCGTAGAGGCCCTTCTGGGAGATTTTCATGAGCAGCAATATTCCCCATAAAGTCTATGAGATCCATAGACATAATCGGGACACAATACTATGAAATTGGTTAAAGTAAAGCGAAATAATGACTTACTACGCTTGGATTAGTTCATTTGGGGAGAAGTAGCGCTCGCGTGCTTGCGACTTGCCTCCTTTTGGCAGATCTGAGGAGCTATTCGTTGACTATCTACTGCTTCGTGCCCCTTGAGAATTGCATGCAACTTTTTTCGAACACCACCGACGGGACCGAGTGCCCTAGCAGGAAATCAGCGAACGGGCCAACCCGAACGCTGTAACGGCGAGCAGTAGCACGATTAGCAACGACGCAAGCGAATCCAGCTCGATCCTAAAATCTCGTTGAGAAAAAGACCGGTTGCGGCCACAAAAACGCCGATGAGCGCAACGCTATCTTCGAAGACGACGGCGCGTACGACTGAATCGCTGAAACGGAGGATGTAAGCCCATACGCTCAGCTCATATTTTTTCGCTTGTCGTCGTGCCTGCCGCATCCCCTGCAGCCGCGATCCACTTCCAGATCAACCCGCTTTGTAAACGACTTGATCTCTGAAGAGTATGCAAAGCGTCCCTGCGATGGTATCTGCCATCAGGCCCCCACTTCTTACTATGACGATAGTAGCTTGCCTGTATCTGATACGAACATGCTAACGCTTGCTATGATGTCTTATTAGATGAAACAGATCAGCAGTTTGCAAATTTCTGATTTATATTTCGGTTAAGAGGTTAGTAAATTAATGGTGGCTGAAACGCAGCCCTGGTTCGCTCCATGGAACTTTGATTGCCTACGATTGCTGTTCACCTTGTTGCCTCATACTTCGCGGGGAGTTAACCTGGCTGACTTCTTGCAGGAAAATCATTTAATCGCCACCTGGATATACGGAGCCGTCTCCTATGTCTATTGGTCAAGGCAAAACGATCACACTTCGCAACGTCGGGTTCAATTGCTACGTATCGTTGCCGCATTTGTTTTGGCGATGATAATGGCGGCCTTCTTGGATTTGAAAGTCCACTGGGCGGCTCCAGCGCGCACCGCTGGTTTCCAAAGCCTATTTCCGCCCTACCTTTGGGGCTACGGGACTTCCAACAGTTTTCCCAGCCATTCTACTTTGGCCTATCTCATAGTCTCGATAGGATTGCTGAGACTGAACAAGGCGGTAGGATTGCTCCTCGTCCCTTACACCTTGCTGTTCATTACATTGCCGCGGGTCTATGTCGGCGGCCACTATCCGATCGACGTTGTGGCCTCCATATTACTTTCACTTCTGGCGCTTTCACTTATTGACCTGCTTTTATCCGACAGCCGCGTCATAACTTATTTCGAACGGGCATCTGCAGCCGGACAAGTCTCAGACGTGATGTTCTTTCTATGGCTTTATGAGGTTGCCGAGGGTTTTAGGAGCGCTGAAGACGCGGTTCACGCAGTCGTTAAAGTTCTCACTTATCACGGTGCTGCGCCGTTTCTGTAAGGAGCAAATAAAAAGCACGCAGGTTCAGATTCTGCCCCCGGCGCGCCTCGATCCAAGAACCTATGGTTTCACTAAGCCTTCCACAGAGCCTTCATCGCAACCAGTGCCACGATACAGCTGCCCAAGAGGACGAACGATGTCGGCTCTGGCGTTGGGGAAGGAGGAGGGGTAGCCCCATTGTTAAACAGCAGGTAGCTATCCGGCCCGGCACTGTGGCTAGGAAAGCTGATAGTTGAATCTAGCGCAATGGTGTCGGAGAAATTCTTACCCAACGCTATATCGAAAGCTGTTACTGCTGCTGAATCAAGTCCAAACAGATAGTCAGTAGTTCCGTTTCCAGGATTAGTGCCCAAAGGACCAAACGTGCCGGATACTGAAAAGATCAGCGACGAACCGTTGTACAACTTTAGGGTAAGGTCGTTAATGGTAACGCTACCAACGGGAGGGCTTTTCTTGTTCTGAGGCTGAATCGCATCGAACAAAATACCGATCTGATTGCCGCTCGTTATGCCCAGCGAGCTCACCGTTGGAGCGGCCTGCTTGGGAAACTTAATGGGATTTTGCTCGTCCCCGCCCACGTCCTTCAAGGTGTTGGCGCATGCAGTCTTGCCTGCGATCAGCCCCGGCGCGATACAACCGCTTTCGCTGGTGTTGTGCGGCCCCCCACTCGATTGGATCGTGAGGGCGCGTGGTAAGTGGCCGAAGCCAGCACCCGTTATGTTCTGCGTCCCTACAAGTAAAATAGAATTCGCCGAGACTGATTGTGCCATAGCCATCACAAGCACCGACCCGAGTAGCGAGCTTAGAAGTGCGATTCTAAAGTTTCTCATATCCCTGCAAAGCCTCCTTTTGGGGAGAGCCCTGAGCCGTCTCCCGTATTCGCGCAACCTGTAATATTGCAAGTTAAGACTGCTGTAAGACTGGGCCCGAAGCACAGTTTTTGGGAGAGAAGGCACACAAAAACAGCCCTCGCATTACGTCCCAAATTTTCAAAATCCAGATTAATAAGAACGATTGAGTTCTTATTGCGGGGGGACAAGACGCGTCACTCTTATAGTGAGTCTCCGGCCTACTTGTCAAATATTATCGCTTCGAATTGCGCGCCCAAACAAAGTTTGTGAGTTTTAGTACTCGAAATGCAACTTAAGATTTTTCAGCTCGGTAATAGTGAAAAATTTGTCACTCGCCAGCACCACATTCTTTACGGAGTCAAGCGTTTGCCGCATTCACGGCCGTCGTCGTTTCCCGTTAAACACCGATGTTTGGGTAGGAGGTAGGATCCGCTGACCGTGAGATTGGAATAACGCTTTTTTGCAACTAGCACCGCTACTCCGGTACCTAAACGCAGCAGCGAGGCGGGCTCCGCCGTGGGCGCCGGGGGGGCCTGATACGTCATCCCTCCGATCAGCAGGTCTGCCGTCCCCAGCTTAGGAACACAAGGCACTTCACTTAGATAGTTCGTGGAGGCTCTAAGAAGGTCTTAATAGCATCTAACGGCCACGGCTCGCTTCTAATCCCTCGGTCCGTATGGAGTGAGGTTGTTCTCCCGCTAGTCGTAAGTTGGCATCAGCATTTTGCTCGCCGTGAGGGTCCAAATGCAGTTCCGCCGTTGATCTCCAAAAATGCTCAAATACCAGTGGTCGTTAGGTGTACCTTCTGGGGGCTACCGCCATCGACATCTGTAATTATCACGGTTGCTTTCCTGGTTCCAAGCGCGCTTGGCGAAGATTTCAGCACAACCGTACAGGTTGAATTATGAACCAGGGTGCCACCGCCTTTCGGGCAGGTGCTGGAGGGATCAATCGTGAAGTCGCTCGCCTGCGGTCCGGACACCCCGATGGTGGTAATGGTTAGATCTTGAGTCGCACTCAAATTAGTCATCGTCACAGTTTTCGATGCGCTTGTGGTTCCCACTGTCACGCTGCCGAAATTCTCACTGGTCGGGGACAACTTCACGATCGTGCCTGACCCCTTCAGCGTCGCTGTAGGCGAACCTGCAACATCCGTGGTGATGGTCAATGTAGCAGGGCCTTCCGCGGTGTTACTCGAAGGTTTGAACGCTATCAAATAAGTGCAAGTAGCACTCGCGCCGAGCGCCCCAGACGGGTATGGACAAGTACCTCCGGTTCGCGAGAAATCAGAGGCATTTGTTCCAGTAAACGACGCGTTGGTGATGTTTATCGCTGAAGACAGAAGATTCTTCAAAGTGAAAGTTTTCGCGGCGCTGGCAACGCCGACTGGTTGAGGTGAAAAGGTGGTCGATGTAGGAGTAATTGTTGCTTCTGTGCCGGCTCCTTGCAGCTTCACCACTTGTGGGTTCGATGCGTCGGAATCGGTGAACGTTAGATTGCCAGTTCGCGTGCCCGCCTGGGTAGGGGCAAATCTTACCACCGCTTTGCAACTCTTGTTCGCCGCGAGGGTGCTAGTGCTGCCGCAGGTGGTGGTGGAATCGAGGACGAAATCTCCCGAAACTGTTGGCTTGCTGATAGTGACTGATTTATTTGCGATGTTAGTGAACGTCACACTCTGAGGCAAGCTGGTCGTTCCTACACTTTGTGGATTAAATGAGAGCGTCGTAGGGCTGATCGTCACCGAGGCGACTATTAGCGTAAAGCTCTGTGAGGTCCCTGAATTTACCCCGTTGGCCGCAGTGAAGGTGATCGGATAAGTTGCACCTGTACCGGCTGCCGGGGTGCCGCCGAGTGTTCCAGTGCCGTTTCCATTGTCGTGAAATGTCACGCCACTTGGCAAAAGTCCGCTTTCGGTAATGCTCGGAGTCGGAGAGCCGGTCGTGGCCACGGTGAAAGACCCTGAGTGGCCTACCGTAAACGTCGCCTGATTTGCGCTAGTAAAGGCGGGAGGTTGTGTCACCGTCAGCGTTAGAGGGGTTGAATGTGTTGCAGAAGAGCTCGTACCGGTGACGCTGAGGGAATAAGTGCCCGGTGACGCTGAACCCGCGGTAACAGTCAGCGTCGAGCTATTTCCGGCGCTAACAGATGTGGGGCTAAACGAGGCGGTCGCACCAGTGGGAACCCCGGAAACGGTCAGACTTACGGTCGAGGCACTCCCTGAGGTTACGGCCGTCGAAATGGTACTGCTCCCGTGGGTGCCTTGAGCGAGGTTCAAACTGTTAGGAGTGGCGGAGATTGAGAAGTCAGACAAAGTTGCGGCTCCACAACTGGGAAACTTGAACGCTGCGATTTCGGTGCTCCAGTTGAACGAACCGGTGGCCTGGAGGTATTGGTTCGTGTACCAGAAGGTGCAATCGTCAGTTGGGTCGATGGCCATCGCACTGTAGTCGCCCCATCGACTTAAGCCCCCAGTCTGCGACCCAGCGCCACTGAGAAACGTGCTCTCGCCTTGCGGCATTTGCCCCAAAGTGTCAGTCGCAAGCCGACCGGTCCAGGCGATACTCGGGTGGACGGCCGTGCCAGACAAACTGAAGCCCAGCGCCATGTTGCCGGATTGATCCATAGCGATACTACCCATCCAGCGGAAATTAGAATCGGGTGCGTAGGTTCCCTGCTGGAAGACGACGGGTGTCGCACCCGGCGAGCGAATCTCGTACCATCGCAAACCGACGCTTGAAGCGGTCATAATACTGTGATTGACGACCAACGATTCATGGTCGCCGAAGTTGCGATAAGCGAGCCTGAACATCAGGCGGTCTGCGAGCGAATCGAGTTGCTGTGTTGTGCCCGGCTGCGGAATGCACGTGCCTCCGCTGCAAGCCTCCGTATATTGGGGGACCGTGATGGTCATCGGCCCAGTCAACGTGGTATTCGCTGGTGTGGTCCAATCGACATGAAACTTCCAAAGCGCCAGCGTCGTGTCCGTTATATTTGGACCCAGCGCCAACACGTAGTTAGGCGCGGATGACGGTGGCCCTAGCGAGCCATCCACGCTCGCAGGTAGGAGGCCCCCAAACGTCGTTCCCACGTTGAAGCACTGCTGAGTGGCTGCCTGCCCGGCCAGCATCTTGGTGCGATCGTAGGCGCAGACTTCGCCACCCGAGAAAGTAGTACCCCCGGCAAACATGTTGAAGGTTTGGTAGTAGGCATCAGGCCACACGCCCATCTTCGGATAATCAGGGAAGGCGGTGTAACCGAAGGAGTAGCGGTTAAACGAACCGGTCGGATCTGGGGTCTGCGATACCGCCACGCACTGCAAAAACGGCACGCTTGCTCCGTCTGCACCGGTCACGGCAAACTGGGAAATGACCCAGCGGTCAGCTATCCGGTCATAGACAACGACCGGGTCACCATCGTTGTCCGTCTGGCAGAGGCCACCAAATCCGCCCCACAATGTGTTAACCGGCACCGGACCGAATATCGGAACGCCACTCTTGTTGAAGATCGCAAAATCGGTGTTCACTATTTGAACGTAATGGTTCGGTCCCACACTGCCATTGGTGTCCGGTGGCGCCGCATTTACGGTAAATGTCCCTGAGGGACCGGTAAAACCGTTGCCGATTCCACCAAAATTCAGGAATGTCGCCGGCATGAAGGCCTGGACAAGTGGCTGTGAAATTGGCTCGGCTGCCCCAACGCTGCCACCATTGGACCGGGGTATCGGGCGCACAGGGTGCACTCGCTTTCCTGTAGCACGGGGGGCAGGTGGTATCTGCCAGAGGGGAACTGACGTATCATGATGAACCTCCGCTTCGACGCGCACTCCACTCTGCACACCAGGAGAGTTTTCAGAGGGCGATTGCGCGGCGGTACATAGGACTAGCGCCGCCACAGCGATCAATTGAGTACAAGCACGAGATCGAATGATATGGCCTCCCCGGCCCGGTTATTAGAATCCAGCCCTCGAACTCTGGGCATTTTAAGACCACGGCACGAGTCACAAACTAGTGCGGTTTAGCCGATGAAGCGGTCAGTCACTTTTCCGGAAATCCGCTATCACGACATTAGAATCTAAATCGCGGGAAGCTCGGCAGGAGCTCCCCGCGATCGTTGGAACTTTGACCGGGTTTTGCTTAATCGGTCGCGGTCATCTTCTCCAACTGCGGACTGCCTCCGCCGTTATCGAAAATGTTGAGGTAAGTAGTAAATGACGTGGTTCCGCCCGCGTTGGTGAACGTCACTGTGTACGTACAGGTTTGGTTTTGCGTCAGCATCACCGGCGTCGGGTTCAGGCATGTGCTCGTCGCTGGGGAAGCGTTGTACGGCTGCACGGCGAAGTTAGCTGCCCCTGTTCCGGTTACGGTGGGCGCGCTGCTGAAGGTTAGCGTTGTAGTGCCCACATTCTTGACCGTCACCGACAGTGTTTTCGTGGTTGCCACTGTGCCGAAGGCCAACGTTGCCGGAGACAAGCTCACTTCGGTGACCGTTCCGCTCACATTCAGAACCATTTGCGCGACTCCGTGCGGATCGCCCGTGAAGTTCGCGGTGACCGTCCCGTTTATCACGCCGAGCGTTGATCCGGGAGTGAAGGCCACGTTGAACGTGCACGTTGCGCTGGCCGCTAACACCAGCGGCTGAGCGCTGCAATTTCCGGTAGTGAGTCCCGTGTAATTAATCGCGTAGTTCGACGATGGCGATGGCGTCAGGCTGGTCAACGTCAATGTCGCAGTCCCAATATTTTTGAACGTCACCTTCGTGTTAGTAGCTGACGTGTTTGGGAAGACGGGCTTGAATATGACCGGGTTGGGAGTGAATGACACCGGCTCACCTTCTCCTGATACTGGGAGAGTCAGCGATGCGTTCCCCTTCGCATCAGGCGGGAACGTCGTTTTGACTGTCCCGGTTACTGGATTGCCTGACACAGTGGGCGAAAAGATCACGTAGAACGAACAGGATCCGCCCGCAGGCACCGTGGTTGAAGCTGTTATGCTGCAAGCAAGGCCGGTGATTCCCGTCACGCTGACTTTAAAGCCCGTGCTCGGCACCATTTTGGTGATCATCAGCGAACCGGTCGTGTTATTCGTGAAAGTGACCTTGGTACCTGGAGAACTCGTTTTTATGGACTGGGGCGGGAAGTTTACGGAGCTAGGCGTAAACGTCTCGAGCGGCCCGGCGCAGCTGGTACAGCCCGTGCCAGTGATCGTCACCAACTGCGCGCTGGTAGGATCGCTGTCATGGATCGCCAACGTGGCCTTGACCGGTGAAGTTGAAGATGGGTTGAAGGTGATGCCAATCACGCACGACGATTTAGTTCCGGTGCAAGTGTTGCTCGTGATTGAGAAGTCGGTCGTATCGCCTGAAAGCGTGGCCGACGTGGCCGCATAGGTGGTGGAACCCGTTATGGTCACGTTCTGCGCGACAGGCGTGCCCTCCGGCTGCGTGCCAAAGTTCAGCGGGTTTGGCGCAATCGTCAGGCCGGTCGCCGTGCCTTGAAGGTTGATCACCAGCGGACTGTTGAAGAAGGCATTGTCCACAATCGTGAGCGTGCCGTTGATGATGCCGGCGCTCGTGGGCGAAAAATACACGTCAACCGTGCAGTTCGCGCCGTTGGAGAGGCTCCCGGGACAATCGTCCACTTCGGTGAAGTTGGCGCTTGGCGTGATGCTGCTGATGGTGAGCGGGCCGGCCGACAGAAGCGTCACGGTTGCCGCTGGACTGGTTGTGCCAACCTGCTGCGTGTCGAACACGACGCTTGAGGGCGAGGAATTGAGTTCCGCAAGCGCGTTAATCTTGCGGATGAGGAAATTGTAGTAATCGACTTCGTAGATGTTGCCTGCAGGATCGACGCCTACGCCGTACGGGTAATAAAGGTGGGCGGTTGTGGCAAGAACGTTCTCGCCGTAGAAGCCCGGTGTCCCATTTCCGGCTATCGTGTGAATGTTCCCCTGGCCGTCCACTAGCCTCACGCGGTAGTTATCTTGGTCGCCGATGATAAGGTCGCCAGCCGTATCCGTTGCGACTCCTAGCGGAAAGTACAGCGAGGTTTCGTTGGCAGCGCCGCCGTCGCCGGTGAATCCCGCAGCACCATTTCCGGCGTACGTGCTGATAATTCCTAATCCATTCACTTTTCGAATTCGTAGGTTGTTATAGTCTGAGATGTACACATTTCCCGCGCTGTCCACTGCGACGTCTATCGGGTTATACAATAGCGCGCTTGTGGCCGGGCCGCCGTCGCCGGCGAATCCATAATTGGGTGACGCGGCGGGTTGACCGGCAAACGTGGAAATTTTCCCGCCGCTGACCTTGCGGACCGCCTCGTTACTCTGGTCTGTGATATAGACATTCCCCGAACCGTCCACCGCGATGCCAGTTGGGTAGTAGAGTTCGGCGGATGTAGCTGATCCGCCGTCGCCGGTGTAACCGCATGCAAGCGAGGGGCTTACACCCGCAAAAGTGGAGATCGTTCCCCCACTCACAACTCGGATGAGGCAGTTGTACGTGTCCGCGATGTACACGTTGTTCGAACCGTCCACCGCGACCTTGTTAGGCGAGTTGAGGTTGGCGCTCGTTGCCGGACCGCCGTCGCCGCCATACCCACAAACGCCGGGAGTACCTGCAAAGGTGGAGATGTTTCCGGTGCCTGCATCCACCTTTCGAATGACGCAATTGCTTCGGTCGGCTATGTAGATATTCCCCGCCGAATCCGAGGCTGCGCTGGTGGGATAATAGAGCTCCGCGCCGGTCGCTGGAACACCGTCGCCATAGAAGCTGTTATTTGTTCCATTGCCCGCCACAGTGTATATGAATTGCGCCGTATCACCTGATGGGGGCGTGCAAGCCAGTGTGCTGACGTCGCAGGGCACTTCGCGGACACGGTAGTCATCGTAATCAGCGATAAACAAATCGCCTGCACTGTCGACCGCAACGCCAACAGGGTAGTACAGGTTGGCTGAGGTGGCTGCTTGGCTATCACCGTTGTAGCTGGCGGAAGCCGTGCCTGCTGCGGTATAAATGTTCCCGGCGGTTTGGCCCGTCGAAGGAGTGCACGTGCCCCCGCTGCTCGTTTTCGTCACGCAAGATACTTCCCGTATTCTCTGGTTATACTGGTCGCCGATAAAGAGATTGCCTGAATTATCCACGGTCAAGGTAGCGGGTTGGTACAACTCGGCGGTGGTAGCCGCGATGCCGTCACCGTTGTACCCGGCCGTTCCGGTGCTGCCTATAGTTTCACCTGTGCCAGCTATGGTGTAAATGTCGCCCGAGGTTTCGCCCGAAGGGGCTACACATCCGCTGATGCCCGTTCCGCAGGCCACTCGGCGCACCAACTGGTCATCCGTGTCCGCGATATACAAGTTCCCTTGGGTATCCACCGCCACTCCATATGGGTAGTATAGGTTGGCGGTCGTGGCCGCGATCCCGTCACCATTGTAAACGGCCGATCCTGACCCTGCGACGGTGTAAATGTCGCCGGCGGTCTGGCCTGAGTTGGGGGTGCAGGTGCCGCCGCTGCTAGTCACTGTGACGCAGGACACCATGCGGATGCGTTGGTTATAATAGTCAGCGATGAAAAGATTCCCATTCTTATCAATCGCGACGCCGGTGGGTTCATACAGGTAAGCGCTGGTCGCTGGCACGCCATCCGCGTTGTAGCCGCAACCTGGTGGTATCCCCGCGACCGTGCTGATATTCCCTGTGCCAGCGTTGACTTCGCGGACCGCGCAGTTGCTCTCGTCCGCAATGAATACGTTCCCCGCGTGATCGACCGCGATTCCCGACGGGTTGTACAGTTGCGCGTAGATGGCCGGGCCTCCGTCTCCGGAATATCCAGCGAAGCTGTTTCCGGCTAGTACTGTCAAGATACCCGTTGATTTGGTCACCTTGAAGACGCGGTGCCCCGTGCTGCCGCCCTGTGTGCTGTAATAGAAATTCCCGGCGCTATCGACCGCGATGCCCGACGGAAGGTACGCGGGCGCGCCTGTGGCCGGAACGCCGTTTGGTCCGCCGCCGGCGAAGTTATTGATGTAGTCCTGCTGAGCCTTGGCCGTCCCCGAGAGGAGCAGCATAATTCCGGCGCAAACAACCAGTTGGAACTTGACGTGACGCATCGTGATTTCCTCTCTTTTCGTTCCTACTTTGGCGCTCCAGCGCCGGTTGAAATTCAGCTGCATGTTCTAACCCTCGAAAGCGCTCGCCTGGCGGCCTTGCAAATCTGACAATAGGTATGTGATCGCGCGCGCCCTATGGAGCAGGTGCCAGGTCAACTCGGTCATGCCGCTGCGTTCCAGGTGCATCCGTGTAGTCAATGACGAAATTCGGGCCACCATTCTTCGTCATCTGCTGGTATTCCGGCAGAGGCATGACGAAGGTGGCCTCGATCGGTGGCACGATCTTGTGCTCGTTGAAGCGCAGGACCGCCACTTTGATCGGGGCTTGCGCTTTCTCCCACTCGAGCTCAAGGCCCGGAGGGCGGTTCACCAGGGAACTCCTGAGCGAGACGGTAATGTCTTTCACATCCGCACCGCTGGTGTTGATCACACGCAGCGACATCCGCACTTCCATGTTGTCGCCCTGCGGAGTCGCCTTGATGATTTTGTAGTCCCCGCCAAAATTGTGGTCGTTCCGGGCGTGCGCTACGAGGGCCAGGCAAAGAGCCAGGCATGGTAGAAAAAAATACAGAAGCATACGGGAAGTATTGCGTTGCACAGTTCCTCCTCAATTCCTGAGGAAATTCCAAAAATAGGAACGTCCTCGGACAAACAGTGTTATGGTGCTGGACAAGATTCCATCCAGCGCCAATTTTAGTTTTATGGCGAAAAGCTGAGCGTCCTATAGCAAGGCGTTAAGTAATTTGTCAATTAAAATGTAAAATATTCGTCAAACAAATTAGGCCTAATGCGTTCGGGCTAAGGTCATCCTCAATGAATGCGTGGCTAAATACCACCTCAGAGTGCCTGATTGTTTTCCGCGAGTGCCCACGAGTACGAAATTTTCTTACCCTAATTAAACCTGGCTTCGGTTTTTTCGTGTTTTTGACCAATTAGTAGTTTGAGCAAGTGAGAGGGAGAGACGGCAATAGCAAAGTACACTCATGATGGAGCCTAACTCCAGATGAAAATCGTTAGTGTGGTGGGTGCGCGGCCCAATTTCATGAAGGTAGCGCCGCTGATGGCGGAGATGCGGAAATTTCCGGAAATTCACTCGTTACTTGTGCATACGGGCCAGCATTACGACTTTGAGATGTCTCAAGTATTTTTTCAGGATCTGGAGATTCCGAAACCCGATATCTATCTTGCCGTTGGCTCTGCTAACCACGCCGTGCAAACCGCCAACGTAATGATTGGGTTCGATAAAGTACTCGAAGACGAGAAGCCCGATCTGGTTTTAGTGGTCGGAGATGTGAACTCCACATTGTTTGCCGCCGCGTTCACCGCCGCCTAGTCTGAACTTGGCAACATTGGCAGCATCACCAACATATGAAGGTGACCAATTTCGGACGCTCGAATCACAACTTCGTGTGGTTCCGTTTCGGGTGCCAGCTACGCCGCCAGCGCGGGGCTTTATTTTAATACCCAATCAGACTCCCAGCGGCCCCTCCTAGCCCGGCACGAGAATTGTACGCAAGATCACGGCGATGTCCCCACACTGGTGTGGAAACATTAAAATCGCAGGGAGCTCGGCATGAGCTCCCCGCGATCGTTGGGACTTTTGCCGGGTTTGGCCTAGTCTTTAGCCGTCATCTTCTCCAACTGCGGACTTCCTCCGCCGTTATCGAAAATGTTGAGATTAGTGGTGAACGACGTCGTGCCCCCAGCATTCGTGAACGTCACGGTGATCGTGCAGGTCCCTAATTGATTGACCGGAGTCCCGCTTAGGCAAGTGCTGTTGGTGCCGTCGTAAGGTTGAATCGCGAAGTTCGCATTGCCAGTACCGGTTACCGTCGGTGTGCCAAAGGTTAACGGCGTGGCGCCTTCGTTTGTAACCGTCACGGACAGGGTCTTTGAGCTCGTTACCGTGCCGAAGGCCAGCGTTGGCGGTGATAGACTCACTTCGGTGGCCGTACCCTTCAAGGCCGCGGTCTGTGTGCCATCGCTATCGGTGACGTTGAATGTGGCTGTTTCAGCTCCTTGCGCCGAAGGCGTGAAAGCGACGAAATAGGTGCAACTTGCACTTCCCGCCAGCGAGCTCCCGCAAGTACCGCCTGAGACGATCGAGAAGTCACCCGCATTAGTGCCGGTGAATCCCGGGCTGAGGCTGGTAATCGTCGAGGTGGTGTGGTTGGTCAGAGTGATTGTTTTCTTCGCGCTCGTCGTGCCATCCACTTGAGTCGCAAAAGTCGTCGAGCTGGGAGACAGCGAAGCTCCAAGGCCCGTTCCCGTTAGCGACACTAGTTGTGGGCTCGACCCATCGGAATCCGAGATGATCAGTGACCCCGTCCGCGTGCCGTTTTGCGTCGGCTTGAACTCGACGCTGATCGAGCACGTGCCGCCGTGGGCGATGGGGCTAGCGCAAGGAGAGCTCGACACGAAGAAGTCACCCGTGGTGCTGACGGAGTTCATTGTCAACGGGTTCGGTCCGTTATTGGTCAGCGTCACCGTCTTTGGGGCGCTGGTGCTCCCGACCGCCGTTGCCAAGAAACTTAGCGAAGTCGGGTTCACCTTTACGGCAGTCCCGTATCCCGTCAGGTAAATCACCAGGCTGGTGTTGAAGAAGCCATTGTCGCTGATGGTGACGGTCCCGGTGAACGTGCCGCTCGTCGTGGGCTTGAACACGATATTCATCGTGCAGCTTGTGCCCGACGGCGGCCCGCCGCCGCAATCGTCCGCCTCAGTGAAGGGCCCGGTAGTAATAACGCTGCTAATGCTCAACGGGCCGACTGCGGTTAGCGTCAGAGACTGTGACCCGCTTGTCGTGCCCACTGACTGGACGTTGAACACGACGTTCGTCCTCGAAGCGTTGAGCACCGCCACCGCGGAAACCTCGCGGACGAGGTTGTTACCCGTGTCTCCGATGTATATGTTACCGGAGGAATCGACGCCAACTCCGTAGGGGCTGGCCACTTCGGCGGTAGTGGCGAGGACGTTCTCTTCCGGCCCGGAATACCCGTAACCATTGCCGCCGGCTACGGTATGGATACGCCCTTGGCCATCCACGAGGCGAATTCGCTGGTTGCTCGTATCGGCGATGATCACGTCGCCGGCCGGATCCACCGCGACCTGCTCCGGGTAATACAGTGACGTCTGAGTGGCGAAGCCGCCATCCCCTCCAAACCCGCCAGCGCCGTTCCCTGCGTAGGTGCCAATGATGCCGGCTGTATTGATCTGGCGGACGCGGAAATTGTAGAAATCCGTGAAATAGACGTTCCCAGCTTTGTCCACCGCCACACCCACCGGATACGTCATCGTGGCGCTCGTAGCCGGACCGCCATCGCCGGAGAATCCGTAGGTGCCATTCCCGGCGATCGTGGTCATGTTGCCGCTGGTGTCCACCTTGCGGATGCGATAGTTGTCCGTGTCCGCGATGTAGACATTCCCGGCGGCATCCGTAGCGACAGCCTGAGGATAGTAAAGGCTGTGGCTGGTTGCGGCGCCGTCGCCGTCAAAACCGTAGGAACCGTTTCCGGCAAACGTACTGATATTGCCGCCCGTATCCACCTTGCGAATGCGAAGGTTATATATATCCGCGATATAGACGTTGCCTGCGGAGTCCGTCGCCACGGCGGTTGGGTAGTTAAGGTAGACGCCTGAGGCAGTGGCTGAGCCTCCATCCCCGCCAAAACCGCAAGAAGCCGCAGTGCCGGCAAAGAGCGTGATCACACCGGAAGTGTCAACTTTGCGCACGATGCAGTTGTCCCTGTCCGCAATATACGCATTCCCTGCGGAATCAAAGGCAACGCCCCACGGGTTATTCAAGACTGCATCGGTTGCCCGAATATTGTCGCCGGTAAAGCTGAATGTTCCATTCCCTGCCACGGTATTGATTGTCCCGGTGCTGGCAGTTACCTCGCGAACGACTTGGTATTGGTAATTAGGGATGAAAATATCGTCCGAACTGTCTACCGCTATCCCGTAGGCATAACCCAGGGTGGCGTTGGTCGCTGACCCGCCGTCGCCAAAATTACCGTAAGTACCGCCCGTACCGGCTACGGTGTAAATGTCGCCTATGGTAAACCCGGTAGGAGCTGTGCACGCGACTGCGCTGTCTGCGCAGTAAACTTCGCGAATGTCGTAGTTGAGAAGATCGGCGATGAAGAGGTTTCCGTGGGCGTCTGCGGCGATGCCATAGGGGTAGTTGAACCCGGCGCTGGTCGCCGGCCCACCGTCCCCGCAAGGATTGCCGCTGTATTGACTGCAGGGACTGACACCGCCAGCGCCAGAGTAAGCGCCTGCGACCGTGTTAATGTTGCCGCCAACGGTAAAGAGTCGGACAACTTGGTTATAGTAGGACACGTCGGCAGTGAAAACGTTTCCCGCGCTATCCACGGCGAGCGAGTAGATATAGCCGAGGGAGGCGCTGGTCGCCGGCCCGCCATCCCCGCAAGGTGCATTGCCTCCAGAGTAGCCGTTGCAGAAGGTGCCGTTACCGGCAACCGTGTTGATGGTGCCACTGGTATTGACCTGGCGGACGCGGTAGCTAGAGGCATCGGAGATATACACATTTCCAGCGCTGTCCACGGCCACGCCATACGGAGAGTTCAGATAGGTGCCGGCAGCGGTCGCTGGGTTGCCGTCACCACCGAAGCCACAAGAACGGGGCGTCCCGGCGAACGTACTGATAACGCCGGTGCCGGCACTGACCATGCGGACGACGCAATTGTTTGAATCCGCGATGTAGGCATTTCCGGCGGAATCGACCGCAACTTTTGAAAGGCTGTCCAAATACAACTCCGCCTGCGTCGCTGGCCCTCCGTCTCCGCCGTACCCTGCGAAGCCGTTGCCTGCCAGCACCGTGAGAGTGCCCGACGAGTTGACCTTAAAGACGCGTTGCTGATAGTAGGATACGATGTAGAAATTCCCGGCGCTGTCCGTAGCCGTCGAACCGGGGTAGTTGACGTTGGCCGATGTCGCCGGGACGTTGTTGGGTCCCCCACCCGCAAAGTTGTTGATGAAGTCCTGCTGGGCGCTCGCTACTCCCGAGATGAGCAGCATAATTCCAGCGCAAACAACCAGTTGGAACTTGAAGTGACGCATCGCGATTTCCTCTCTTTCTGTTCCTACTTCGGCGCTCCAGCGCCGGTTGAAATCCATGGCCTGTTAGGCCCTGCTGATCCGACCGCCCTCGCCTTGCGGACGGGAGCTCCTCATGGCGTACTACAGATCCGAAGTGCATCTTCCGAATGCAACCTCTACGGTACTTGCGTCAGCTCGACAGGTTGTCGTTGTGTTTTTCCTGCGGCATCCTGGAATTCGATCACAAAGTTCGGCCGGGCACCCTTAATCCATTGCTCATATTCGCGCGCAGGAACGGTAAAAGTGCCCTCGAGCGGCGCCACGACTTTGCGCTCGTTGAGGTGCAGGGTCACGCCCCGGAAAGTGGGCTGCGCCTTTTCCCACAACGCTTCCCGATCATGCGGGTCGTCGGGATGAGGCAGGGAACTCTTGAGCGAGATGGTAGCGTTTTTCACGTCGGCCCCGCTGTAATTGAACACCTGGAGCGAGAGCCGCATCTCCACCTTCTCGCCCTGCTTGGCGACCTGAGTGATCGTGTAAAAGCCGGCAAAGTTGCGCGCGTCGTTGGCCAGCGCCACGAGCGCCAGGCAAAGAGCCAGGCATGGCAAACAAAAATACACAAACACGCGGGAAGTGTTGCGTTGCATAGTTCCTCCTCAATTCCTGAGGAAATTCCAAAAATAGAAACGTCCTCGGGTAAAAAGTGATATGGTGCCGGATCAGATTCGATTCGGAACCGAGTTATGTTTTATGGGCGAGAAGCTGAGCGTCTATAGCAAGGTGTTAAATAATTTGTCAAGACAAATGTAAAATATTAGTAAAAAAAAATTATTGAGCCTGGTACGTTCGGGACTTCCTCAGAATACCGTTCTCATTTGCGAGGCTGTTTTCAGAGTACTTAGCTGTTTTCCGCGAGTGCCCACGCGTAAGGCAAAGCTTCTTGCTCTAACTAACATGGTTTCAGGTTTTTTCTGCTCGCGGATCAATCAGTACATTCAGGAAGTTAGTGGAGAAGACCGGAGCAGAAAAAGTACACTCATGATGGAGTTTAACTCGAGATGAAAATCATCAGTGTGGTGGGCGCACGGCCCAATTTCATGAAGATAGCGCCGCTGATGGCGGAGATACGGAAATTTCCCGAGATTCACTCGTTACTTGTGCATACGGGCCAGCATTACGACTTTGAGATGTCTCAAGTATTTTTTCAGGATCTGGAGATTCCGAAACCCGATATCTATCTTGCCGTTGGCTCTGCTAACCACGCCGTGCAAACCGCCAACGTAATGATTGGGTTCGATAAAGTACTCGAAGACGAGAAGCCTGATCTGGTTTTAGTGGTCGGAGATGTGAACTCCACATTGGCCTGCGCTCTGGTGGCCTCGAAGCGCTGTATCCCGGTGGCCCATGTGGAGGCCGGCTTGCGTAGCTTCGATAGAACTATGCCGGAAGAGGTTAATCGTCTGTTGACCGATCAAATCTCCGATCTGCTATTCGTGACCTCTTCTGATGCCATCGACAACTTACTCAAAGAGGGGGTCGACAGATCAAAAATATACCTGGTTGGCAACGTGATGATCGATACTCTGTGTCGGTCGCGGGAAAAAGCCTTGAAATCTGACGCGAGGAGCCGCCTGGGTCTGGCCGGTCAGTCATTTGCTGTTCTGACCTTGCACCGTCCGTCCAACGTCGACGATCCCAGCAGGCTGCGAGAAATTTTTGCGGCCATCCAGGAAGTCAGTCGCCACCTGAAAATTGTTTTCCCCGTTCATCCAAGAACTGCTGAAAGAATTCGGTCTTTAGAACAAGCGTCGTCAACAGCATCAGGCGGCATCATTTTCACCCCGCCCATGGGAAGCATAGATTTCCTCAGCCTTCTCATGGCAGCCACATTTGTTATGACTGATTCTGGAGGCCTGCAGGAAGAGACGACCTATCTCGGAATTCCGTGTTTAACCTTGCGAGAAAATACCGAACGGCCAGTGACAGTTACTCTCGGCACCAACACCATAGTTGGTCTCGATCCCGCGCGGCTCATCGAAAAGGCCCAGGATATTTTGACGCATGGACGCAAGCAGACGCAGATTCCAGAGTTGTGGGATGGTCACGCTTCCGAAAGAATTGTCGATGTGCTTCGACAAAAGTTCAGCTAACGCGCCGGCCTTCTGCTTGCGCACAGTCAGTAGCGAACACTTTTGGGCGATTACATTCAGTTCCCGGCAAAATTGAAACCCGTAATATCACTAAATCCAGTGAACCCGATTGACCGCTTGAACAATTTTGCGGAAACCTGGAATTACTATCCCCATGTTAGGAAGCGGGACTTCCGCCGGATCGAGCAAGAACCCTTCCATCTCAGAAAACGTCGACACCCGAAAGCGGCTGCGCTGCTCTCGAAGGAAGGCACAGAATTTCCGAAAGCGACGTATCACCAGTCGATCGGGTTGCAAGCCGCGGAATTGAGCATCTTTCCTCTTCAAGAACGAGAACGAGTGCAACATCACGATCACGGTGTGCTGCCCAAGCTTCTCCGCTTGCGTAAGTACCTGCCGCAACTCCATTAAGCTCACTGCGCTTACTTCAAGAGGTTTGAGGCTACGCGGGCTCCACGCGCCGGTCTCGAAAGTAGTGACAGGAATCTCCCAGACTCTGCCACTTCTCCAAGGCGTATTTGTTGGTTTATGCGGACCCATTAAGCAGCTGCTGTCGAGATAGGCAGCGTTAAAGCTGCTGTCATAGAAAATTCCCATTTTCTCCAGAGCCGCGAGCGTAGACATGCTCGCTCCATAACACCCCGCCCTAAAAGCTTTAGGCATGGACCCGAAAATATCGCGAAAAATCGTGCAGCCCTTTTTCAGCAGATCCAATTGCATCTCAAAAGGAAGTCCTCCGATCAGATCCATCTGCGGAGGAAGTTGTTCGCGAGACATAACTCCCTGTTTCACCAAGTGGTAAAAATGAAAAACAGGATGCAAATGGAGTTGGGCATCATGCCCGCGTTTTTTAATCGAGGAATACGCCTCCGCAAGTTCGGACGGACCAACGACATCGCGAGCCAGCACCTCGGTAAAAAACGTAGCTCGCAAATCATGCTGTTCGAGGATGTCCATAATCAACGGCACCCCGTATAGCTTAGAACCGATTCGCCCAAGGACGGCGCGGTCCGGAGGCACTGGCTCCACTCGAGGATCTTCCCATGCGCCCCCAAGGGAGCATTCCGTGTCCACTGTGATATAGACGTTCACCACCAGCGCGACCCGCTGTCAGGTCTATTCGGCATTCGCATTAGCTAGTTCAAAAAATCGATTATGATCGGCGGGCTCCTAAAACGCGAGTATTTCCGAACCAAATGAGGTAATAAAGGAGCGTTTTTTGTGAGGATGTCCGCAACGGTTGAACCTTCTCCCCGGTGCTTAGCTGGTGACGGCGGGACCCCAAAGCCGACCGAGAGGTTTTCAGGCAGACAATGCCGTCTCGCTGCTCGCAATGGCCTTAATACGTGGCAGTTTTACCCTACCTAGGAAGCTTTAGACTTCATTTCCGTTCGAGAACATAAGCACTATAACCTCCTATCCTGCCCGACAACCCATGAGGAGAGTGAATCTCTTAAGGGTCTAAGTTGAGAAATCTTTGCTATGTTTGGGAAACGGCTTTCGCGACTCTTAAGATAATAAGCCCGGAATGTCTCATTCGAGCCCCTTTGCGCGCTTGCATCCAACTCCTTTCATTAGTATCGTTACCGCACGGATGATTATGGCCGACCTCCGGCCATATGGAAAGACATGTGCAAGCAGAAGGACGTACTCCTTCTGGGACCTGCCTAGTCTGGACGCCCCATGAGTATAACGACCGTAGAGGTTTTGCGCACGAGCCAAGCGCCCACAACGAGAATTCTCAAGTCCGGGGATTGGGTACGCACGCACTGGTTGCCCTTGCTGGTCACGGCTGCGCTTTTCATCATGCTATACGCGGTCAATTTCGTTAAGCTGTTTGAGGACTGGCGGAGCGACGAAAACTACTCCCACGGTTTCATTGTTCCGCTAGTTTTTGGCTGGATGCTGTGGCAGCGTCGGGAGAAGCTTGCCAATTGCAAGATGTCTCCACGCCCGTGGGCGCTAGCGATCATATTTTTCGCGGTAATTCAGCTTGTAGCGGGGACGTTGGGTGCAGAAAACTTTGTGGCGCACAGCTCCATGTTGGTGATGCTTTGTGGGATAACTCTGTTCTTATTCGGCGACGAAATGTTGCGTCTCGTAGCTTTCCCTATAGCTTGGCTTTTGTTCATGATCCCATTACCATCGATTATCTTTTACCGGGCTACGTTCCCACTGCAACTACTGGCTTCCAAACTCGCTGTAGGCATCTTAGACGTATTACACGTGCCGAGCGTGTGTGAAGGAAATGTCATTTATCTTGCTCATTTTACGGCTGGTGTTGCCGAGGCGTGCTCGGGGATCCGTTCCCTTATGTCCATCTTCGCCTTTGCAGTCCTAATGGGTTACTTACTTAACATGTCGGTACGCTCGCGATTTCTTTTAGCTGTTGCCGCCATACCCATTGCGTTGGGCATGAACGCGGCCCGCATTGCAGGAACCGGGCTTGTTGGAAATTACGTGAACGCCGACTGGGCTGAGGGGTTTTTCCACACTTTTTCGGGATTTCTGCTGTTCGTTGGGTGTATCGGCTTGATGACGGTATTGGTGTACGTCCTGCGAAGATTTGAGCGAGTACCCTCGCCGGAATGCCTTACATGACAGACAACACTCGGTTCACCTGTCTGATCGGCGTTCTTCTTTTGACCACTGCAGATTTGCGTTTGGCCAGTCATGAACATCCGGTGCCACCCCGAAGCGATTTCTCAGCATTTCCGACACACATTTTAGCGTGGTCGGGAAAAGACTTGCCCGAGCTGGGTGCACAGGTTAAGCAGGTTCTTGCCGCAGACAACTATGTGTTTCGAACTTACCGTGATGACGCAACGGGCGCGAACGCTGATTTGTTCATCGCCTATTACGGTTCGCAGCGAAGCGGCGATGCCCTTCATTCCCCAAAAAATTGCCTTCCCGGCGCCGGTTGGGAACCAGTTTCCGCAGAGATTATTCAAGTTCCGAGCTTGGCAGTCGCCGGAAGTTCATTTAAGGCCAATCATTATGTGATCGAGAAGTCTGGAGTTCAGCAGGATGTCTTGTATTGGTACCAGGCGCATGGGCGTATATTCGCGAACGAGTATATGGGCAAGATCTATCTCGCTTGGGACGGAGTCACAAAAGGCCGCACCGATGGTGCGCTGATTCGCATAACAGCGCGTCGCACGCCCGAAAATCCGAAATCGTTCCAGGAGATATTAGCATTCGCGCAGGCCCTCAGTCCCACGCTGCCGCAATTTCTGCCGAATTAAGTATTTGAACAATACCAAGATTTTGAGAGAAGAAAGCAAATGCTAAAGGGAAAGCAACTTGTAATTTTGTTGGAAATCGTCCTAGCGCTGGCCTCCGCAAACAGTGCAAAAGCACAGAACGACTCCAAAAAACCCGAAGCAGGTCCACCTATGGATTCGGGCAAATCGCCATTCAAACCGAAAAGCACTGACGACCCAAATCTAGTCGGATACACCATCGGCGAACAGGATGTGCTGGTTATTGACGTATGGCAGGAAAAAGAACTTTCGGGGAACGCTGTAGTCCGGCCCGACGGAAAGATAACCATGCCCCTCGTGGGCGAGATTTATGTCGTAGGCATGACACCTGTGCAACTCCAAGTAGAGCTTACCAAGAGGTTGGAACCTTTCGTCACCGTTCCTCAGGTGACGGTCTCCGTTCATGAAATTAACAGCCGAAAAGTCTATGTAATGGGCCAGGTCGGTCACGAAGCGGTGTTTCACATCAATAGCACTACTACTGTTTCTCAAATTTTGGTCCAGGCCGGGGGGCTTCGCGAATACGCCAAGCGAAAGAAGATATACGTCCTCCGAACCGTAGATGGCAAGCAGGTCCGCCTGCCCTTCAATTACGACTCGTTCATCAAAGGCCAAAAAAACGGCCAAGACTTTGTGTTGCGCTCAGGCGACACAGTCGTTGTGCCCTAGGAAAAGATTGAAAATATGTTAATTGCCGAGCGTCTACGCGATGAGCGATTGCCGAGGCAGCAACGAACGGCAAGACTTGGCGTATTACTGGCCATTTTACTTGCGACGTCTCCGGTATATACGCGGGCGCAAGACGATGTACCACCGGCTCCTCGACAGGAGCCAGCCGCCGGTTCTTCGACCTCTTCAGGCTCGGCGCAAGAGCCCGTGCCGGACGAACAGACCACCAGCACCTTGGACCCCGGAACGGGGTCAATGGCGGACCAAAACAACCGGATTATTGCGTTACGCTGGGGGCACTTGTCTGCGCTTTCCATTGATGGCTTCTACGCACATGATACCAACTACAGAAACTCTCCTACCAACGCTCAGCCCGCGGATGCAGTTGCTGCTCGGATTGTTGCGTCGTATTTAGTTGGCAACGAGCGAGAGGGCCTCGACGTGGAGTACCGACCGGACGTACTCGTCTCCCAGCGAGCTCAGGACTATCAATTTGGTGCCAGCTTAGTAAATCTTCACGTCCTTCGTCCTATCGGTGAAAGCTGGGTGTTGGCCATTCGTGACTCGTTTAAGTACGAGCCGGATTTCGCTTTGTTCGGTGCGCCCACAATTACTTTGAATTCCACGGGAGGGATCACTCAGCAGTCCTTACTGCCGAGCGGCACCTCCGACTTATTAAACGCCGCTTCTGTTTCCCTGAGTTATCGCCTGGCTCGACACGACCATATCGGTTTCCATGTACAAGATGAGTATGCGGAACTAAACAACCGGACGGGGTCTGTCAAATTGCCTGGAATTTTCTACGGATCGAATAATTTCGTCGGCGGGGGAGTCTACTGGACGCATTCCATAGGTCCGAACCACGAGTTCGGAGTCGCGTACAACTACGACCGTCAAATCTTCGGAGTCAGTCAGTCGCAGTACCACAACATCGTGTTCAACTATAGGCAAAAGCTTCGTCCCACGATACTGCTTGAAGCTTCCGGAGGGCCGTCTTTCCACGTATACCCAAATGGGATTCCGAATCAGAAAACCTTTGTAGCCTCAGTTAATATATCGAAAAAGTTTCATCACTCAAATCTGGCCTTCCTTTACGGACGCGGTTATGAATTCACTGGGGTCATTACGGACAGTTACCATGATCGCTATGACGCATTCTACACTCGGGTTTTTCAAGAGGTCTGGGGATTCGAACTCGGGGCTTCGTATGCGAAAACACATGTAACGCAATCTGCACAGGGAGTCAGCATCCTAGAAGGTTTTGCACGGTTGAGTTATCACCTAAGTCCACATTGGACGTTGTTTGCCTCCTTCACAAATTCTGTCTTCACCAGGAAGACCGAGCAGAATGTTGATCGAAATTTCATAACGGCTGGTGCGCGTTGGTCGTACGGTAGCCAGCGCGGAGTACAGCAATAACTATATAGGATCTATCGAATGGTGCGTTTACTAGGGCAGTACGTTCCAGTGAAGACCATAATTTTGGCTATTACCGAGGCCGCGTTAATCGTCTGCTCGATAATACTCGCGACTTGGATTCGGTTCGAAAATTTGGCCGAAACGAGGTGGTATTTTAGCAGACCCTACGCTCCCATTCAGTTCAGTCTGGTTGTCGTCGTGTGTTTGGTTTGCCTTTACTATAACGATTTATACGATTTACATACGGTTGCTCGGCGCACTGAGTTGGTAGTCCATTTGATGCGCGCACTCGGAGTGGCCTTGCTGATCCTGGCTTTGTTCGATTACTTTGAACCGGATCTTTCGCTCGGCCGGGGTATCTCGGCCCTGGCGTTAATTTTGATTTTCATAATTTTGCTGCTCTGGCGATCAGCCCTGGACGCCACCAAACTATTCAGGCCCGAATATCGCGTGGTGATTGCTGGTACTGGAATCAGCGGTGTACGGTTGGTGCGGGAAATTCTAATACTTTCGCATTTAAACATTAAAGTATTAGGTTTTCTAGACGAAAAAGGACAAAACATAGGGAAACCCTTTGTTAACCCTGGAATTGTGGGCGGCGTTGCGGAGATTGAGGACTACGTCCGCCGTGAGCACGTGGATTGGGTCGTGCTAGCGCTCTCGGAGCGTCGCGGGGTAATGCCTACGGCCGAGTTGTTACGCTTAAAACTATCTGGGATCAGGGTCGAGGAAGCACATTCGCTTTTCGAGAAATTGAAGGGTGGCGTGATGCTGGAAAAGCTCTCGCCAAGTTGGCTAGTGCTTTCTGAAGGATTTCGAAAAAGCGCTCTTCTTACCGTGACAAAGCGGACATTAGACATCCTAGTCTCTTCCATAGTTCTGGTTCTGGCCTCACCATTGCTACTTCTCTGCACCCTGGCGATTTTAGTGGAGTCGGGAATGCCCGTTTTGTTTCGACAAGAGCGTGTTGGATTGTACGGTCGGACCTTCTCGATTTTAAAATTTAGATCGATGAAACATGACGCCGAAGAAGGCAAGGCGATATGGGCGGCTCCGGGTGACGCGCGGGTGACCCGAGTCGGAAAAATATTGCGCCCTTTTCGTCTCGACGAACTACCCCAACTCATAAACATCTTACGCGGTGATATGAGTCTGGTAGGTCCGAGGCCTGAGAGACCCGAATTTGTGCGGATGCTCGGTGAACAAATACCGTTCTACCATGAGCGCCATACAGTTCGCCCCGGCCTCACCGGGTGGGCGCAGATCAAATATGGGTATGGATCTTCGGTGAATGATGCAAAAACAAAGCTCGAATACGAATTGTTTTACATCAAGCATCTATCGGTTTTCCTGGATGTGGCGATCATTTTTCTCACTATCCAGGTGATTCTTTTTGCGCGTGGATCGAGATAGGTCGCGCGGCGACCGACCTTTTATGGACGATTTAGGGAAAATCGTTCTCGTAATTTACCGAGCGATTGCAACGGCTTGCTTTTTTTAGCAGCAATAGGTTGCTAAGTGCCATCGTTTGTGTTGGTTACATTGCATCAATATCTCTGAGGGTCGCTCGGCCTCGGAAACAGGATTGCTACAGACTACTCTAGCGCAAGAAGTGTGAGTTGGAGGTTTGATTGATCCGACGTGGTGATTGGACAGGAACCTACAAGGGCATATTGCAAGGCTCGTTTTTTTGGGCATGCACCGGTTTGCTTATAGGTTGCTCAAGCGCTGAACAAAAGTCAGCTCATCATCTGGCGGACGCAGAACACTGGGCAGCGGAAGGCAAGACCAACGAAGCGGTCTTGGAGTATCGCCGAGCGATCCACCTCAATCCCAAGGATCCAAAGGCCCACCTCGCTCTGGCAAGAATCTTTATTGACCGGCAGGAATACCCGAGTGCGTACGAGCAATTGCGAGCGGTCCAAAAAGTTGCGCCCGAGGACCACGAGGCAAAACTGCTCTCCGCGAACGTGATGCTCAAAACGCACAATTTCCTAAAAGCTATAGAGCAGGTGCAACCATTATTAAAGAAAAATCCGGATGACAGCCAAGCGCTCTTGATCCTCGCCCAAAGTTCTTACGCCACCAAGGACCAGGCGACAGCGGCGTCTACAACCAACCGCGTTTTGCAGCTGGACCCAAAAAACAGCCAGGCGTGGTATTTAAAGGCCATTTTACAACTGTCTGACCAAAAGAATTCAGAGAGTGAAGCAAGCCTTTTGCGAGCCATTGAATATCAGCCGGATTCGATTCCACCCGTCACGGCTCTGGCCGCACTAATGGCTCGGCGCGGCGATCTCTCGCAAGCGGAACAAATAATCCGACAGGCCCTCGGGCGCAATCCCCAAAATATTCAGATTCGTTACCTGCTCTCAACTTTTCTCCTGTCACAGAATAGAGATCAAGAGGCCGAAGAAATATTTCGACAAATCAGCACTCTTGGAGAAAGCGACTCTACCAATCGAGGTGCCCTAGCGCGGTACTTCACGATAACGGGAAACACTCCGGGCGCGGAGAAAGAGTATCAGAAAATATTGCAAAAACATTCCGATGACGTTCAAAATTCACTTCAACTGGCCGCCCTTTATATTCAAGAGAACAAAAGTGTTGAGGCCGAACAGTTAGTGAATTCTGTTGTCAAAAAAACCCCCAACGACGCTAAAACTCTTCTCTTTCGAGGGCGATTGCGCGCCGAGAAGGGCGAGTTTGATGCCGGAATCAACGACATGGAGCGCGCAGCTCAACTGAAACCCGATTGGGCGCTACCTCAGTTTTTTCTGGGATTAACTTATATCCAGAAGGATAAACTCGGCTTGGCTGAAGGCGCGCTTATCCGTGCAACTCAGATTGACCCCGCCCTAGTAGGACCTCGGATCGCTCTGGCTCGCTTGCAGATCGAACAAGGCAAACCGGAGCAAGCCATATCCACGATAGAAGCAATGGTGGAACAGAAACCACAATTTATCGAACCATATGTGCTGCGCACTCTGGCTTTGGTTCAAGAGGGACAATATGACGAAGCCGAAAAGGCGGCTTTGCCGTTAATAGACGAATTCCCACAGCCTCCCGCTCGGGGAATGACGTACAGGACGCTGGCGCAAGCAAAATTTCGTCAGGGCCATTTCATTGAGGCTCATGCCTTCGCCAAAAAATCTTTGGAATATGACCCCATTTCGCGAGAGGGGCTCTACCTCTTGGGTGTGTCGCAAATCGCATTGAAAAAAGTCAATGAGGGGCTGGAGGAGGTGGGGACTCACGTCGGCGCGAATCCTAAATGGGCCCAAGGTTACGCAACCTTAGCCCAAATCCAGGCGCTGGCAGGTCATCCGAACGATGCGGAAGTTTCGCTGCAAAAGGCACTGGATTTAGATCCTACATTTGTTGCCGCGCAGTTGCTTTGGAGTGACATCGAAATAAGTCAGGGAAAATTAGATCAAGCAAGTAGCTTGCTATCGAAGGCTGCCGAAGCTCAGCCTCAAATGGCGGAAATTCAAACTCGCATGGGACAGCTTTCGGAGATCAGGCAAGACTGGAGCGCCGCGGAGAAGTACTATTCGAAAGCGCTGCAACTAGCGCCTTCAGATGTGGTGGCGAAGAACAATCTTGCTGCCGTCTATGCTGAGCATGGCGGCAACATTGATCTGGCCTTGAAGCTGGCGCAAGAAGCCAGCGAACAGCAACCTGACAATCCGGACATCTCCGATACGCTGGCCTGGGTGTTGGTAAAAAAGCAAAATTACGGCACGGCCATTAAGTTGTTAAGCGATTGCGTGCAAAAGGATCCCAAGAGACCAGAATTCAATTACCACTTAGGTGTGGCCTACTATCGGGCCGGCAGAAAGCTTGAGGCACAACAGGCCTTGCAGGCGGTAGTGAAACTGCAACCTCAATCGAGCCAGGCTGTCCAGGCTAAGCAACTACTCTCGGAGTTGGATAAATAAAGAATTCAACAACACGGTTCTTCAAGCTACAATATTTTTCGGCCATAGAGGCGGTTATGAGCGAACTTCAAGAAACTTCAAGCCTGGCAGGTTTGGAATATTATGCACTTCGCGATTATTGGCGGATGCTGGTGCGCCGCAGTTGGTTCATTCTCGTCGCAACACTCATAATTGCGTTGGCTACCGCGATTGTCGCGTATTTCTTGCCCAACCATTTCAAGGCCACAACCATAATTTTGATTGATCCGCAAAAAGTTCCAAATTCCTACGTCAGCTCTACGGTCACGCAGAGTAGCGTCGATCGATTCACAGGGTTACGGCAGGAAATCCTTTCCGCCACACGTCTTAGCCAAGTCATAGACGAAATGGGACTTTATAAGCAACTGAAAAATAAGGAAAGCCCCGAGAAGATCGTACAAACAATGCAGCAAGACATATCGGTCAATACTGCCGGGGTAGCATCGTCGTCGCACGGAGAAAAGACCATCGAGGCTTTCAGCATCTCCTACACCAACTCCGATCCCTCTTTAGCTGCCCGGGTCACGAATCGGCTGGCTTCATTATTCATTGAAGACAATCTTAAGAACCGGGAACAGTCCGTTTTAGGTACTGCTGATTTTTTAACGAAGGAACTTGAGGAAGCACAGAAAGACCTTACCGCGAAGGAAAACCAAATTACGGCCCTCAAAACTAAGAGCGCCGCCGAGCTTCCGGAGTCCCAGGTGATTCACCTTCAGGCACTGAATGCGCTACAAACGGAACTACAGAGTGAACGAGATGCCTTGGAACGTGATCAACAACAAATGTCTGCTCTCGCAGCCGGCCTGTCCAACAACCCATCCGTTGTCAACCTGGACGCACAAGACTCGCCCGCGGTCGCTGCGATGGAAACGGAAAGGGCCCGGTTGCAAGATGAAGTGGACCAGCTCCGCAAGCGCTATGGCCCAAGTTTCCCGGACGTGGTCAAGAGGACGAAGCAAATCAGCGATCTAGAGAGCCTCATCGAGGAGACCAAGAATAAAGAAATTGCCAAGGGCGTGCCTGGGCCGCATAAAGATCGTAATCCCGTGGTCCAAACCCAAATCGCCAAACTAGACGAGGACATTCAAAAGCATCAGCTGCGTACACATGGAATCGAGAGCCAGATCGTGTTCCATCAGCGGCAGCTCGAGCAAATCCCGCTTTTTGCGCAGCGCATGAGCGCCATAACTCGAGATTATCAAGGGGCCGAAGACCACTACAAGAAGCTTCTTGAACGAAAGTTTTCGGCAGACATGGCACAAGATGTGGAAGTACGGCAAAAAGGAGAACGATTTGAGGTACTCGACCCAGCCCAGGTCCCTTCTACCCCTGACAGCCCAAACCGTCCCATTATTGATTGGGCCGGACTCGGCGCAGGATTTATCGTAAGCTTGGCAGTCGCATTCGCATTGGAAATATTAAGTCCTTCAGTAAAAACTGAGAACGAAGTTACAAGCCAATTAGGGATGCCGGTGTTCGGTGAGGTACCGTGGCTACCCACCGAGGCGCACACGCGGTTGCAGCATTCGCGAGCACTCTATGCTGGCGTTTTTAGCGCGGTGCTCGCGGCAGCATTTGCAACCCTGATGGTGGTTTCATGGCGCTAACAGATAAGCCATTTGGCGATACAGGTGTGGAGAATTCTGAACATCGGTTGGTCCCCCAACTTACATTCTCGAGAGAAAATGATCGCGAACCCCAACCTCCCAAACCGGCTTCTGACCCCACCAGCATTAAAGCGCTGATGGAGAATGATGCTAGATTTCCGCTCGTATTGGATCGTCACCATCTGGCGGCCGCGGAAGCCTTTAGCATCTTGAGATCACGTTTATTAGCCGTTCACAACAAGCTGGGAACTCGGTCGGTCGTAATTAGCAGCGCCCAATCTGGAGATGGAAAGACTCTCGTAGCGACTAATTTAGCTATAAGCCTAGGAAAGTTAGGCAGCAAGCGTATCCTGTTCGTGGATGGTGACCTCCGGGCGGGAACTGCAACAAGAGTGCTCAAATTAAATGATTTGCCGGGTTTAGCTGAGTACTTACAGGGGAAAAAATCGTTCGAGTCCGTGGTGCATGTAACGGAATTCCCTGCCCTCGCCGTTGTTCCCACCGGCGTTGTGCCGAACGACAGTCTTCCCCACATGTTGGAAGGTCCTCGGTGGGCTGAATTTCTAGAACAAGCCAAACTTCGGAACGATTTGATTATTGTAGATTCATTGCCGCTGTCCGCCCCGGTTGCTGATCTAGAACTTTTGACAGCCCCTTGCGACGCTGTTCTATTCGTAGTTTATATGCGTCGGACCAACCGCCAGGCGCTCCAGAGAGTCCACTCACGGTTAGACTCCAAGAAATTTCTCGGCGTTATCATCAACAATGCCGATGAGATTTATGACTACGACAAGAATTATTACAATATCCGCTCGCACCAGGGAGATGGTGAAAACAAAAGCAAATCAAACGGATGGCGCGCCTTTGCAGCGAAACATTTTGGGTCGCAGCACGATTAGGACGTCTCAGGATTGCATCGAGAATCGACGGCATCTGCTAGTCCCGATACCGTCTTCACCGCGATGATTACTACAGAGCGAGAGCGCGAATAGGTAAAACCGTATTAGAATGTTGAATCCCGTCAAAATTTGTTCATACTCGGAGACTGCGCAGGAACGTTGGGATCAATTCGTCCTTAGCCAGCCCGGTGGCACGTTATTTCATATGACGGCATGGAAACGGACGATAGAGCGCGCATTTAATTTCAAGTCCCGGTATTTGCTCGCCGAAGATGGCGGTAATATTTGCGGCGTTCTTCCCCTATTCCTTTCCTCCAATTGGGTGCAAGGCCGCACATTGATTTCCACGCCCTTTGCAGTGTATGGAGGCATTTGCGCCCGAGATCCAGCGGTAAGGCTGGCCTTAGAAGATGCTGCTTGTCGAATGGCCACCGAAGAGCAGGTCGACTACCTAGAATTGCGGGAATCCGAGCACGTTGCCGGGGATCGTTTCATAACAAAGAAGTTGTACGTCACATTCCAACAGCAACTTCCCGCCAACCCCGAACAACTGCTGCGGGGTTTTCCGAAGGACACACGCTATATGATTCGCAAAGGCCAGAAAGCCGGGCTACGTGGCGTGAATAATGTAACCGAACTCGACACCTTCTATGAAATTTATGCCGCGAGCGTTCGAAATCTTGGCACTCCTGTTTTTCCAAAGAAATTGTTTCGAATTCTTGTCGAGGAATTTGGCGAAGCCGTCGAAATCCTGTCAATCTGGAACGGAGCGCAGGCTATCGCTGCCGTTTTCAGCTTCAAGTTTCGTGATGTGATTCTACCCTACTACGGAGGCTCGCTACCCGAAGGCAAAAAATTTGCCGCTAACAATTTCATGTATTGGGAAGTATGTCGTAATGCATGTGAAAACGGGTTGAGGGTTTTTGATTTTGGGCGGAGCAAAGTGGGAACGGGCTCTTATGCCTTCAAGACTCAATGGAACATGCGGGAACGTCCCCTTCCCTATCAATTCCACCTAGTCCGCCGCAAGAGTCTGCCTAATTTTTCGCCGCTTAACCCAAAATTTAAATTTGCTACAGATGTGTGGAAGCGAATTCCATTACCTATTGCAAATGCTTTGGGACCTGCACTGGTTCGCCTGTTTCCCTAGAGGAACCCCACACCCATCGTGCGCATCTTATTTCTAGCTCATCGCCTGCCATATCCTCCCAACAAAGGAGACAAAATCCGTTCATTCGCTGAATTGGCCGCGGTGTCCAAGCATCATGAGGTCGATTTATTTTGTTTTTACGACCAGACGGAAGACCGCCAATATTTCAGAAATGTTCGCCAGTACTGCAGCAAACTATACGCAGAAAAAATCTTTTGGCCACGAAGCAGAATGCAGGCTCTCCTAGCTCTCGCCTTGGGGCGTCCTTTCACTACAGCGTTCTTTCACTCGGCAGCTATGGCTCGGCGTGTGCAAGAAGCATTGGACTCGAACAAGTACGACCTAGTGTTTGTTTTCAGCTCTTCAATGGCTCCTTATGCCGAATCGGCGTCGAACGTGCCTCGATTGCTAGATATGGTTGACGTGGACTCTGATAAATGGGCTCAGTATGCCGCTCAGTCGCGCCCTCCTATGTCCTGGATATGGCACGCGGAGAGCAAAAGGCTCGCTAAATGCGAGAAGGGTTGGATACAGGATTTCTCATTGACTGTATTATGCACACATGCCGAGGCCGAAATTTTAAACACTGAACCCGGGTTAAGGATTGAAGCATTTGAAAATTACATGGATGCGAACTACTTCGATCCGGCCCTGACAGAGATTACCGATGAGATTCGCGCCCGCCAGCCCTACGTGGTCTTTACTGGCTCGATGGATTATCTGCCCAACGTGGACGCGGTTACATTTTTTTACAGCCAAGTCTTCCCGGCTATTCGAGCAAACGTGCCGAATGCCCACTTTGTTATTGCCGGACGAAATCCTACAACTGCCATTCGCAAGTTGGCGCGTGATCCGGGCGTGCACGTTACCGGGGCCGTTCCGGATATCCGGCCTTATTTGCGGGGAGCCTCCGTTGCGGTGGCTCCCTTACGAGTGGCCCGAGGGGTGCAAACAAAAATTCTCGAAGCCCTAGCCATGGGACTCCCGGTTGCAGCCAGCCGCAAAGCAGCGATGGCCTTGCCTCACAGTCTGGCCGGGGCTGTCCACGTTGCAGACGATCCACAGTCACTTGCCGCTTTTGTTGTTGAAAAACTTTTAATCCGAAACGATCCGTCTGCCGAGATTAGACGTATGTTCATCAACTTCGCAGACAAAGCGCGATGGGAAGAGGATCTGAACGATCTTCTCCTGCAGGCTATGCGATCCCATGCAGTCGTCCCCGTACCTTCGAAGTTGACCGACATTCAAGAAATCGCGAAGAAGGCACCAGAAATTTAATGTTACGCGGAATCCTGCTTTACGTACTCGTTATCTTGGCGGTAGTTACCGCCCTTTTCCGCCCATTCAGTGGTTTGTTGTTCTATCTCTGGTTTTCTTTCGGAAGTCCCGCGAATTTCGTTTGGCCTGGTCTTCTCTTTGATTACGAAGTCTGGATAGCTGGGGCAACTTTACTGAGTTATATCCTGATTGAAATGGGGCGATCCCCTCTTCGATTGAAAGGCATGCGCTTACTGTTTTTGCTGTGGTTTTGGTTTGCCGTTATTTCCGTGACAGCTCAAATACCGATGATCGCCTTTCCTAAGTTGTGGGAGTACAGTCGAATCTTCATCATGGCTTTTCTGACCTTCGCACTAGCGAGTTCCGAAAAGCGTATTCGTTCGATCCTCTACGTTTTAGCGATGTCATTAGGATTCCTCGGATTGAAAGGCGGCTTTGATGCAGTGACCACGGGATTCACAAGCTCCATGAAAGGGCCTGGCGGCATGATGTCTGAACAAAACGAATACGCCCTAGCCCTAAATATGGGTATTCCTATTCTGTTCTGGCTGGCGAAAGATGAACCGAGATGGTGGGTTCGTTGGATATTTCGAGGAATGGCTGCGGGCTCGGCCTTAGTGGTCATCGGGACGCGATCGCGTTCCGGTTTGTTAGGACTAATTATGGTCGGAATTGTGCTGACAGTTTTCTCAGAACACAAGCTTCTTCTGTCAGCGGCTGGGGTGGTATGCCTGACTTTGCTCTTATTATTCGGCCCACATGGAGCGCTAGAACGTTACAAGACGATCCCTACGGCGGCGCAAGTAGATGCATCAGCGATTGGAAGGCTGCAGGCATGGCGAGCGGCGATCCGCATGGTTGAAGCTCATCCCATTCGGGGAGTTGGGCTTAGAAATTTTTTGTATGTATTTCCTCAATATTCGAGCGACCCGCCGCGCGTGACACATAATGCGATTTTCGATTTGTTGTCTGAAGCGGGTATACCGGGCTGCGCCATTTTTATCGCCATGATTGCTACAGCCATCGGAGAAATGTTCCTTTTGAGATTGAAAGCAAGAGCACACAGTGAACTGCAGCACTTGGTGACGTACTGTCAAATCGTTTTTGGAGTTTTAGCCGTATATCTCGTACCGAACATGTTTATCAATCGTCAGGACTTTGATCTAATGTATCAAATGCTAGCAGTTGAGGCTGGGCTGGCTATTTTGATCCAGCAGCGATTAGCCGCGCAACATGCACAAGCACAAGCGGTGGCCGGAGTGGAGATCCCTTTGTGGCTAAAAGCACAGTCGATGCAGTAATGCGAATACTCACCTAATCGCCCGGAGCAATCGCCCGTATGGCTATATGTGGAATTGGTGTCACGCGTGAAGGTAAGCCGGCCGATGAGTCGACGATTGCGGCGATGGTGTCCTCGCTTTCGCTTCATCAATTCTGGTCTCGTGAGCAAACAGTTGGAACGGAGGTGGCTCTAGGTGCCGCCTCACCAGCCGCATCTACGAGCCTCTGGAAGTCCGAGCAGGTCTTTGTCGTATGTGACGCTGATATAAGCAACCGGTCTCAGTTTCGCGATGAGCTCCAGACATCTTCAAACCCAATAAATCTTGCTTGCTTGTTTGGCCAGCTTTATCTCAAGTATGGTTCCAAGTTCCTCGGATCGCTTCGGGGGGTGTTTTCGATTGCAATTTGGGATCGTAGCTCGAAAACGCTGCTTCTCGCCGTGGATAGGTTTGGCGTCAAGCCGCTTAGCTATAGTTTCAACTCAACTGAGATTGTGTTCGCGTCCAGCGCTCGAGGCATTCTAGCGAGTACGCGCCTGAAGAAGGTCGTAGATCCGCAGGCGATCGTGGCTTACCTTAATTACTCGTCCGTCCCCGCTCCTCTTTCCGCCTTTAAAGGTATCCAAAAGCTTATGCCGGCATCTTTTTTGACCTGGAGAGAAGGCTCGGTTCGCACCGTTCGTTATTGGGATCTGGAATATTCCGAAGACGCTAACGTCTCTGAAGAGCTGCTCGCCGAAGAACTTCTTGGCCGCATGAAAGAGACTGTCTATCAAAATTCTTTCGACGTTCCGGTTTCGGAACTCGGTTGCTTTCTGAGCGGAGGAACAGACAGTAGTTCTATTGTTGGCCTGTTAACTCAGGTTAAAAAATGCGCGATCAATACATTCTCTATTGGATTCACGGAGGAGCGATTTAATGAGCTCCAATACGCTCATATAGCCACGCAGCGTTTTGGCTCGATTCATGCCGAAAAACGCGTCAGTCCCGGCGACGCACTTGAGATACTGCCTAAGATCGTCGACCTTTACGATGAACCGTTCGCAAACTCCTCAGTGATACCCACATATTTTTGCCTGGCATTGGCCGCAGAAAGAGAACGCAAAATAATGTTGGCCGGCGATGGTGGGGACGAATTGTTCGGAGGAAATGAACACTACCGAAGTGATCGTATTTATCAACTGTATCAGAGTATACCAAGCGTTTTACGTCGCGGGCTCATTGAGCCGATGGTAGCACGTATTCCCTCGGCCACACCTGTCTTTGGGAGAGCGCAACGGTACGTGCAATTGTCAAACATGCAAAATCCCGATCGCTTTTCTCGCTGGATGATCTTGCAGTATTTTCCCCCAGAAACAATTCTCGGCGCGGACATGCCTTTTCGCAATGGATATGGGGACTTGCTGACTATTGCTCGCGGCCACTATCAAACGGCCCGAGCAAAAAGCGAGCTCAATCGCCTTCTATATCTCGACGTTAAGATGGTACTTGGCGATAATGATCTACCTAAGGTCGTACGTGCTGGCGAGTTAGCAGGCGTAACTGTGCGCTTCCCGTTTCTCGACCATCCTCTCGCTGAGTTCTCCGGCCGTATTCCCAGTAATTTGAAATTGCGGGGCTTCGAGAAACGCTATTTATTTAAGAAGGCTGTGCAGAACCTGCTCCCGAAGGCCATACTACAAAAGAAAAAACACGGATTCGGTCTGCCGATGAGCATGTGGCTCAAGAGTGATCCGAAAATCAGAGGATTAGCTGAGGATGTATTGAACGATGCGCGAACCTGCCAGCATGGATATATTCGGCAGGATTTCATCCGCCACCTCTTCGTGAAGATGGATGAGGATAACAGTACGTTCTATGGCGATATCCTATATTCTTTTCTCATGCTGGAGTTGTGGTACAGGGCACATGTCGAGATTTAAGTTTATGCTTCAAAGTGCCAAACATCGCAGCATAACGTTCGGATTTCAGTTATATCTCATGTTTTGAAGACCACTATGGTAAATGTTGGAAAGTTCGGTGAAGCCCTGAAGTTTTCCGTGTTTGTAGTTCTTTTCTTACATGGGGGATTGCTTGCTATAGCGCCTTCCGGCTCCGCCCCGCCTTGGCACGTCGAGATAGTCGATGATGGCCAGGGGACCGACGTGGGGTTGTACAGTTCAATGGCGCTCGATCGAAACGGAAATCTCCACATCGGATACTACAACGCCTCGACGATGAGTCTCGAGTATTCCTATCGCGGACGGCAAGACCGAAAATGGTCGAAAATGACGGTAGAGAGAGCAGCCGGAACGTTCGTGTCCCTGGCAACCGACTCCCAAGGCAGGCCGCACCTTGCATACAACTCAGCGGATCGAAAGGGCCTGCGTTACGCACATTGGGACGGGAAGCAATGGCGTTTTCCGGTTGTCGATACAGTGAGTACGCAATTCTCAACATCCCTACAGCTTGATCGGTCCGGAAACCCCAGAATCGCTTATTTTGAGACGACGCGTACGAACAAGAGCGTTGGGCAAAAGCTCAAATATGCTTACTCTGACGGTACGGATTGGTTCATAAAAACGGTGGCCCTGCGACCGCGGCAAGGCATGTACAATTCTTTGGCTATTGACTCGCAAGGCTGCGCACATATTGCTTTTGCGGAGTCAGGCCACGTCGAATACGCCACGTATGATGGGTCCCAGTGGTTGTTTGAGACGGTTGACTCTACAAGTGTCTCCGATGCTTCTGCGGGATTGGGTCTATCTTTAACCTTGGATTCGGAAGATAACCCTCAGTTGGCCTATTTTGACTCCGATAAGAAAACATTTAAATATGCCTATCGGAAATTAGCCGCCTGGAACATTGAGGTTGTAGAACGACTGTCGGGAACTCCAAAATTCCCCGACCGAGCGTCTATCAGGGTAGACGCCCACAGGCAGCCACACATCGCATATTATGATAGCGGATCGGGTGTCCTCAAATACGCTGTGCGTCAAGGTGATAAGTGGCTTGTAGAGATTGTTGATAGGCAAGGTGACGTAGGCCAATACCCTTCCCTGATCTTAGATATTTCCGGTCAGCCCTACATCTCTTACTACGACTCCACAAATAAGCAACTTCGCCTCGCATATCCAAACTCAGAGCCATAAAAAGGAGAAAAAAGGACCTAGCAGCTTGTTGAAGAAGCGATGTTCAAGCATGCCGTGGCTCTATATTTGATTTTTTGCCGCGAGAAGAAGAAGAGACTCGTGGCCGTTCTAAACTGCTGAACCGGCCCGAATCAACACTCCGAGTCATGCTCTGGCCATCAGGTTTCGCCTTCGCTTCGAGCTAGGGTTGGGGCAGCGGGCCATCGCCCGTGTTTGTTGGCCGCCCGATTGCGAGCGGGTACGGTCCCTGGTCACGCCCGCATCATTCCTCTGCTGCTGAGCATCGTCCCGCGACTCCGTAAAGAGTTTCCCAAGGCCCGCATCAAGCTGCGCGCTGACGTCGGGTTTACTCTGCCACTGCTTTATGAATTCTGCGAGTTTTTCGGCATCCAGTACACCATTGGCATCGCTGCCAACTCACGATTGCAAGAGAAAGCGCAGCGGCTGCAGCGTCGTCTCGCGAGACGGTATCGTCG
>Ga0185299_10001587_pt1 | contig 41740 bp, 36 predicted proteins | sample PaiPotPPA55metaG_FD_128002 | JGI IMG/M metagenome (GOLD analysis project Ga0185299, IMG submission 128002) | Iron sulfur acid spring bacterial and archeal communities from Banff, Canada, to study Microbial Dark Matter (Phase II) - Paint Pots PPA... ...
CCCGCCGGTGTCAGTGTCGCGGTATGGGTCTTACGGCACATCTGCGGTGATTCCCCCAAGAGGTTGAATCAGCCACTGTGCCACCCGCGGCACGCCGATCGCTGCACCAAAAGTGAGTCAGAGCCAATCTTGGACGCTTATTCACATACTACGACTAGGCATCGAAAAATTCGGTGTTCAATGTCGGCTCCTGGCAGATACTGTTGCAAAAGTCGAAAATCGAAAAGCGCCAAAAATCTCGCGAAAGTTGATGTTTGGCGAGCTCTATCGTTGCAATGCTTGACAGCGCCGATACGAAGGTCCGCGGTTGCTTTTGCCTGAAATGATGTGGTCCCTCACGTTTCCGCGCACGAACCGCATCAGCGGTCTTTATGATTTTCGTTCTTCACCCGAAAAAGACTTTTTCAACACTATCGGCACGGAACGGACAAGCCGATGTGATCGTCGCGTGTCTGTTGTTGAGGGATGAACGGACCTAGCTCAAGCGCGGCGCGAGGTCTGAACATGAGACCCTAAGCGGACCTCGTCGGCGTCATCTCACGACGTCCGGTGTTCGCATGTTCATTTGCGCCGCGGAGAGCTGACTACCACCGTCAGCGATCCGAACTGACGACCTTGCCGCCGCAGATCTTCCTTGTCGGCGCCGCGCATAAGGGACGTCGGAATTTTCACCTTCGGCCGACTTGGCACCTCACTCGATCATCTCAGTCAGTGACGGTTCGGTGCTCGAAGTGCGTATAGTCTTTGGTAAATCATCCGCTCAGGTAGCCAATCAAGCAGAGTGTAACCAAATGGCAGCTTGATGAGGTTCGCGACAATTCTAGATGAAAGCGGACGCCAAAAAACGGACAAGTTATAAAGTTTGGCAAGAGCGAATCCAAGAGCCGTGAACTCGTACATCAATCGTTTATGACTGAAGTATCTTGGATAATCCACAATTGGACCAGAAATCAAAAGCATTTTGCCAGAGTGTTCTTTGGTAACCTTCTCTAGAAATGCTCTGCGCTCCTGGTGGGACAAATAATAGATACATTCGATGGCTGCTATCACGTCGTAACCTTCGAATGAAGTTTGTAAAAGGTCAGCGCTCTCAAATCTGGCGTTTGGCAAATCCAGCAATTTGGCGCGAGCAAGCGCTACATTGCTAATATCGATGCCAGTTACGGATCGTGCTTTGTAAAAAACTGCTTGGGTCAGATGGCCTTCGCCACAACCAAGCTCAAGAACTGATTTGCCGCGAATAAACCGCGTAAGACATCTGCGCAAAACCCTGTCCCTGAATTTCGCGCGCGAAATGCGCCAAGGATCAAGCGTTGCATAATAGAGATTGAAATCATCAGCCGTTCGCATTGAAGCGGCCTCTCTCAGCCATTCTCAGCGTCCCATTGTCGCACGATTCTGACGGCACGCGGATTCGGGTTGCTAGAATCGGGCAGGCTCGCCTCGAGCGTAGGCTGTCAATCGATTTTCGGCGGAAGTTATTGATGGGGCTCAAAACGCGGCTCTGAGGCTCGCGCTGATGGTTGGGCGATGAAACAATTTGTGAATCGTGGACACCAAGGCGCGATCTGGATAGATTTGGGACGGGCAGGGGCAGCGCGTGAGCGGTGTGGCGAAAAAGGTTCGGCGCGCGACCCATTTCATGTTGCGGTTGCCCGTCCGTCCTCCAGCGAATGAATTTCGATTTCGCCGCGTATTGGGCGGCACCCGCGTATTGCAGCGTACTACGCAGATCCACGCGATTGTCCGAAGTGAGCGGTTGAGCTCGCTTCAGTGTCAGCGGCCGGCCGATGTTTCGAGAGGCCGTGATCTCTTCCGGCCGGGCGGGAATTCGCGAAACTCCGATCTTTGCGGAGGGGTCAATTCGCGAGCCGTTATGGAATGACTGCTGTTGGCGCGAAGCGGTCGTTCGTGAGCAACCGCTCATGGCACGTAAGCGACCACCAGCGCGATTTCGGTGGCTGACGATTAGAGTTCGATCTGCTCGGCGATTTTCAGAGCGTCATCCACTTCAATCCCGAGATATCGGACGGTGCTCTCCAGCTTCGTATGGCCGAGGAGGATTTGCACGGCGCGCAGGTTGCCAGTCTTACGATAGATCTGGGCGGCCTTCGTGCGCCGCATCGAGTGTGTGCCATAAGAGGCCGACTCTAAGCCGACGCTCTCAACCCAGCGATGCACCAGCCGGGCGTATTGGCGGGTGGATATGTGGGGCCTTGCATGAAGTCGACTTGGGAAGAGATACCGGGAGCCAATGGCCCGGAGCATTGGTAACCAGGCTTCGACGGAGTTCCTCGACTGCTCCGTGATCTCGAAAAAACGTGATATCTTGCCGTCTCGGCCAAACGAGTAAACGCCCATGAGACCATCGACTTTGTTGCAGCACCACATCGACCAAGTCCGGGAAGCCATTTCTCGATACCCGGTGCGCGACCCGAGGCTTTTCGGGTCGTCGGCTCGAGGTGACGACCGGCAAGATAGCGATGTCGACATTTTGGTCGATGCGCTTCCGCAAACAACGTTTTATGACCTCGCTGACCTGGAAATGGAACTCGAAGGCATTCTTGGCTGCAAGGTCGACGTACGTACGCCGCGGGAATTAGCTCCGGAAGTGGCGGAACGCGTGGCTCCGGATCTCAGGACGATGTGATGGCAGCAAAGCCAGTCACAGTCGAAGAACGGTTACGCGATATCGTCAAATGGGGAACGTCGCTGTCACGTCACATTCAGGGGATGACCCAAGACTAATTCCTGACAGACGAGAAGACCCAGCACGCTGCTACGAAATGCATCGAGTCGATCGGAGAGGCCGCAAAGGAGATACTCAAAGGGGAGCCTAATTTCGATTCACGCCATCCAAATCTCAGATTAAAGGCGGCAGCGCGAATGAGAGATCGCCTTACGCACGGGTATCGAGAGATCGATTTGCAGATTGTTTGGACGACATCGACGACTTCCGTTCCCGCCACGACAGAAGCTGCCGAAATCGTGTTGGCTGAGATCTCATCTCTCAAGTCGAACAACGACGGTGATGACGGCACTGGGGGAGGAGCGTCAGGCGGACCGCCGGTTTAGCAATTTGTGGACTGCAGCGCAGAGCATAAGCGTCCCCTATAACTCCGGCAAACGGTTGAAATCACTATTCTGGAATTTAGCATTCTGGCACGCAAAACCCAGTTAGCCGAGCATAATACGTCCCCTTCATGCCTGCCGCCGATGTTAGAGAAATCCAGCAAAACCAGCCATTTTCTCATTTGCGCAAACAATACGCCCGACACGGCGCCGGGCCGACGACGCGTTGAATTCCGCGATTTTTGTCCGCGCTCTCTTTCGCGTTTCCGACTGGTCGCCTATATTACGCTTGCAAACGGTACATGCTGCCTTTCAGGACGCCTGGTCATGAACATCGCCGGATTCCCATGGCTGGACGAAGCCCAGGAGCGCCTGCCCCGCGAGACCCCCGCTTTAGATATCGAGCGCGTAGCGCGGGCCAACAGCATCAAGAACGCCATCGCGATTACGGCGATGGAGGGAGGCAGTCCTTCCGCCTTCTGCCTTGATCTGCTCTCTCTCTCTACGAAACCGGAGAGATCTCAGGTGCCGAGATGCGTAAGCGCATGCTGGAAAAAGCGCGGAGTTGAGCTTGGCGGACCCGTACCTCATTCCCGGTACGGATGTCCTCCGCAATAAGCTCGGGATCATGGACCCCGACCATCTCGACCGGCAGATCGACGACTTCGCCATCGTCGAGGCGTCATATCTGTTCAACGAGGGGCCGCCCGTCAGACCATCGCTCGCAGGCTGGCAAGCCGTTCACAAAGCGATGTTCGGAGAGGTCTTCGACTGGGCCGGCGACTTCCGGACCATCCATATCCGCAAGCTAGACGAGAACAGCGATCCTTCGGGCTATTTCACGGCACCCGAAGGGTCGAGCCCGACGGCAGGAAAGCCATCCGGCACCTCGAGTCCACGCTACGGCGCGCGAAGACCGACGACCTTGCGCGGATCGCCGACAATCTCGCCGACGTATACGCCCAACTGAACCTGCTGCACCCGTTCCGTGAAGGCAATGGTCGCAGCCAAAAGGTCTTCTTCAGCGCCGTCTGCAAGCCACTAGGAATCGAACTCGCCTGGTCAGAAATCCCGGTCGAAGAACACAATACGGCATCACCCATCGCTCAGCCTGCGACGCGGAACTTGATCACGCTCTTCCCTGTGGCAAGCTCATCTGGCTTGAACATCGAGAAAGCAAAAACCCCGCCGTCGCCGGCGGGGTTTTGATTAGGGGAACTACTATGCTCGGATAGGGGGGGCGTATTACTAGGGGACGAACTATGCCCGGCGCTGCAAGGACGCCCGGAATAATCATGATGTTGTACCGCCGGTAATATGTCCGCATCTGCGTTTTAGAAACCCCATATTTTAAAGGATTTCCGATTCCGGGTCCGGCGGCACACGTCCGCAATACCGCTCGAAATACGTCCGCAATCGCCAAATTCGACGACGGAGGAAAGTTTATATCACAGCCAACGGCTTCCACGTTCCTTGACCTACGGACTGTATCAATGGTGGCGTCGTTTCCTTTGGAAAGACGTGGTTGTTGTTATAAACAACTCCAAGACATACCTTGTAAACAGGGCGAGCGCCCGACTTGGTGATGAATGTGGGATGAACTCAATAAATTCGACCGAGCCCGGTTCGCAGGGTCGAATTCGCTCGTCTTTTCCCCGCCACTGGCAGGCGATGCAATTGATTGGTGGCGAGACAACATACATGCGCCCCATGGGCTTTACCCGGATGACCTAGGTGAACTTCTGTCTGCGAGCGCAGCAGGTGGGAAAATCGTCACCATTGCGGACATGGATCCCGTCGCCGGCTCGTTCGTCAATCGCATCGGCGGATATCCCGCTGACAGAGGGGAGGCTTGGTGGACACAGCGCAAGCTCGACCTCAGCGGTCCGCTGTTTGAAGCACAGAAAATGCTCATCCTGAAACCGGATCGCAAGAAGGGCATGGGTCGGATGCTCATGGCGAATCTCGTCGACACAGCCGCGCAGCTCGGCTCAGAAGGATCACCATAGAGGCTCAAGACATCGGCAGGTATGCGTGGGCTAGGTTCGGTTTTGTAGCCGAACGGGCCGCTTGGATGTGGCAAGTGCGGATAGAGGCGCGTCGTCGCCTCCTTATGTCGCGGACTGAACTGGCGCCAGGCCGTTTCGCAGCATTCAGTTCCGTTCTCGATGGCGAGAACCCCAAATTAATCCGCGAAGTCGCTTCCTGGCGAGACCCGGTGACAAGCCTGGAACTGGATCAAGATACGCAACTTCCCAAGAAGGTGCCGCTCGGACAGGCCTTACTGCTCGAAACACAAGCCCAATGGTTCGGCAACTTCGACTTGGACGACACTGAAACAATGGCTATCTTCAAGCAGTACGTCGGGAGAGTGGAATGAATTCAGTAGAATACGACCACGAAGCACGTATCAGAAGCCGCGAAGAGTTCCTGACCTCCGTACCGCCGCCCGATAAAGTTTTCGTGGCAGCCGCCAGACGGGCGATGACGAGCGCCGGCTTGGATAAAGAGGTCATCGAACTCCTGCACCCGGAAGTAGTCGAAAAGGTCATCGACGCGGCCATGCATCCCGGACGTTAGTCCGGCAGGGCAACGCCGATGCAGGCGTCGACTGACAGTATCATTCAGTAGATGCCGTTTCCGTCCCTTGCTGAGACGCCTTCTCAATCTTGAATAACTCAAGAAAAAAAAGCCAGAAAGAGTCGTCTGCGGCTTGCTGATTACCTTCCACCCCCTGGTTCGAGGTAATTCCACAATGGCTTCGTGTTTTTTAGCCGCAGCACCCGCGGTGGCCAGATATATATCACGCTGCTCACGCGGAATTTTTAATTCCACCAAATCGTCCCGAACACGGTCAATCTCACGGTCGATGATCTTTTGTAATTCACCGCGCCGCGTATCAGTGTAATTGAACGCGATTTCGAGATCTGGATAATCACCAGGGGACTCAGTCTCGATTACGCCAGCGGACGTATTTTAGGCGGTATTGCGGACAGGTATTCGCCAATTGCGGACATATTACCAGCGGTACAACAAGACGACGACGAAACGAACATGAGCACCCGGTGGTATTGCCGCAGGTCTCGCACTTGTGGACCCGCAGGTCTCGCCCTTCATTCAGGTGCCGTTTGCCGCCATGAAATCCCAGTAGGTCTAAAGACAAGCACACGAACCGCGTCGCGTCGAGTGCGATTAAGCGGACATCCCTGTACGACCGCTTGTGGCGCAAAGCGGACTAGAAAACATGCAGCCTTCAACTGATTAGGAATTGGCAAAAATGGAGTCAGTTCGCTGACTGATAAGCAAATCGTCGAAAGGTTATCAGGACGGCATCCAGGGATTCTCCTGGGCCTAGTCAGCCAGTTTATGCGCATCCTCAGCACGGTTATACCTTCTGACTCGCGCGTAATACAATAAGATCATCCATGGGGGATGGGGAGTAGCAGGTGCCACAGGTCAGTCGGCGGTCCGGCCGCCATCGACGAGAAGAGACGTGCCGGTGACGAGGGCGGACGCCTCCGAGGCCAGAAACACGATCGCGTCCATCAGGTCCTCGATCGTGCCGATCCGACCGAACTTGATCCGCGTACGCACGGCATCATGCGCCTGCGCGCTCAGACCATAGGCCGGGGTAAGAGGCGTATCAATGAAGATCGGCGCGATGGCGTTGACGCGGATGCCGGCGCGGCCGAGTTCGACGGCGAGCGCCTTGACCATGCCTTCTACGGCGAATTTCGACGCTACATAGAGCGAACGTTCGGCGGCACCACATGACCGAGCTGCGAGGATATCTGGATGATCGAGCCCGTGCGCCCGGCTGCCATTAATCGGCGTGCCACTGACTGCGCTACGAAATAGGACGCCTTCACGTTAAGGGCGAAGACTGCATCGAAATCGCCAAGGCCGACGTGCGTGAATGGCGCGATGCGCTTGGTCCCGGCAATCAGGATCGAACTCACGAGCGAAACAGCAACATTCCGCACCCCAACCGCCAACGGCCTTCCTCGCTGGTCATTGACCAGATACGCCGCTGCTCGGCCCAACAGCTGTCCGGTATTGCATTCCGCACCGCATGCATCGGCGAAACGCATCGTCAACGCTACCCAATCAAAGCCGATCAGCCAAACCTGCGGGCACAATAACCTCTTCCCCGAGCCCCACCGACTTCCGCAGACCCCCACAATTGCCATCAAATCTGCAAGCGCGCGACGGCCGTCCGAACCAAACCTCACGTGCGTTCCTTCATTGGAGGCTTTCGGACGACGGCCCCGGTGCAGGCCGTATCGTCTCGATCGGCCGTCATCCGAAACCCCTCAGAATAACCGATATCAGCCTGGGGTGGCACCGCCAAAGAGCGTTTGGCACTACCGCCTGATCCGTCGTACAGTCTGCTGTAGGTTGGATTGCGGGCCATGGTGCAAGAGCCGCGAGTGCGGGTCGAGTGTAGGTTGCCGGCGATATTGGTCGCCGACGTGGCTGGCTATTCGCGGCTCGTGCACCGTGACGAAGAGGCAACGCACGCCAAACTGGCCGCGGTCCTTGTGGAAAGTGTCACGCCCGCGATTGCGGAATACGGCGGCCGCGTCGAATACCGCCCGCTTACTGCCTACACGCTACCTTCCTAATCGGGGAAAGGGGGATTTATTCTTCCTATACCCCACGACAGGATCCGCGCATGTCGCTTGCTGAACAGCATGACGCCATCAGCCTCACTGTCCTGCGGCAAGACGGCAACCTTGCGGCGTCTCTGACCGATACCAGGTTGATCGCCAAGCTTGCGCATTGCGCGTTGCCCGAAGCGCTGCTGCGGGATTTGCAGCGCGACGTGCGGGAACTCCTGGCCTGCTGCGAGGACAGCGGTCTGGGGAAAGTACTGCGCACCGTTGCCTCTGCGAGGGTGCGCACGCTGGGAAAGCGGATCTTCGACACCCTGCTGCCCGAGCCGGTCGGCAGTTTCCTGCGCGACAGTTCGACGCGAATGGTTTCGCTGCAACTCGACGCAGACTTGGCTTGGGCGCCGTGGGAACTCGCCTTCGACGGCGAGAGTTTCTTCGGCGAGAAGTTCGCGGTTTGTCGACAAATCGTTGCCGATGATCAAGCCCCGCGCCGGGAGCCGTCGCTGTCCAATCGCAGCGCGCTCAATGTGCTGGTTTTGGCGGACGAGGAGCCGCACGCGGCCGGTCAATCGGCCGCGCAACGTCTGATCAACCGGCTGCACATGGTCGAAGGACTCGATGTCACTGGTGCGAATGCCATCGATTTGCAGCGCGGCGACCTGCTCGCCCTGATTGGCGAAAGCCACGTCGTTCACTACGTGGGCCCGGTGGATGGCAGTTCGCCTTTGGTCGGCAGGGACGCCGGGTGGCACGAAAGGGAGCTTCTCGACGCGCGCTGGATAGCGTCGGTGCCGGCAGGTCCGCCATTGCTGATATCGCAGAACACGGCGCCCCCGGGCTTGACGGTGCAACCAAGCGCCAACCGGGCACTCGCCGCAAGCGCGTGCAGGCGCGGTCTGAGCATCCTGGTCTGCGAGGCGGACCGTGAGAACGACGATGGCCTCGAGTTTTTGCTCGCGGCGTATCGGCAACTGGCTCACGGCGCCCCGCTCGGCGAAGCCATTCGCGCGGCGCGGTCAGAGCTGCACCAGCGTTCCGGCGTCGCCGGTGTCGCCCGACTCCAGGCGGAACTGTACGGCGATGGCAGCCTTGTCATCTTCGTCAAGGACACGAGTTCGCGCGTTGAGGACAATCTGCGCCAAGTCACAATCATGTCGTTCGATCTTGTCGGATCGACGCGGCTGCTCGCGACGATGGGCGCCGAGAAGTACAGCGAGGTCCTTACGGAGTATCACAAACGCTGCGAACTGATCGTCGCAGACTGCGGCGGCGCGTCCGACGATCCGCAGGGCGACGACGGAAGAATGTGCTACTTTGGATTTCCCGTCGCCCGCGAGGACGCTGCCAGCCGAGCGGTGCGTGCCGGCTTGAAGATCATCGATGCAGTTCGCGGGCTCGGCTTGAGCGTGCGGATCGGCATCTCGACCGGGCAGGTCGTGGTTCGGGACGGCCAGCCTGTCGGATCGGCGATACACTTTGCCGCTCGCCTGCAATCAATCGCGGTGCCGGGAACGCTGGTTGTCGGCGAATCCACGCGCCGGATCGTCAAGGAACGCTTCCGTTTCGAGCCCCTCAAGAACGTGCCGATTCTGAAGGGCTTCGATCAGCCCGGGCCGCTTTTCCGGGTTCTCGGTTTGGCACAGACTGACGGTCCGAACGACGCGGGCGCCAGCGTTGCTACGCAGGGAATGACACCGTTCGTTGGACGCCGCCGCGAATTGCGCGCCCTCGAAGAACACTGGGCCGCAGCTCAATCTGGCACGTTACGCTTGGTACGGATCGTCGGCGATGCCGGGATTGGCAAATCGCGCCTGGTACGCGAATTCAAGCACTCGCTTGTGGGCCGGGGCCACGAAGCGTTCGAATGCTGTTGCACTCCCGACCACACTCACAGCGCGTTTCATCCGATTGTCGAGTGGCTGCGAAAGCAACTTCGAATACTCGACGGTGATCATCCCAACCTCGTACTCGAGAAGATCGCTAAATTCGCCGCGCCGGCGGGAATCGACGGGGCGGTGCCATTGCTGGCGGATCTGCTATCGGTACCGATTGAATCGCGTCACCCGGTTCTGGACCACTCCGCCGAGCGACGACGGCAGCTAACCCTGTCCGTGCTGGTCTCGCTTTCGCGGCTGCGTCTTCAGAGCTCTCCTGCCTGTCTGATCGTCGACGATATTCATTGGATCGACCCCTCGACCGAAGAATTTCTCAACCAACTTGCGGTTGACGCACAGGCACTACCTCTGCTGCTGCTGGTCACCGCGCGCTCGGACAGCGAAGTAAAATGGCGCCCGCGCTGCGCCGCGCATGAGACCGAGCTGCGCGGCCTGTCGCCTGAAGCATCGCGAATGCTGATCCTGAGTACTTGCGGCGAGACACGGCTTCCAAGCGAGGTGGTGCACCTCCTGGCAGCGCGCGCCGATGGCGTTCCTCTGTTCATCGAGGAATCGACAAGGATGGTTGTCGAGCTGAATGCCGGACTGTCAAGCTGCACGCTGTCCGCAGCGACGCTCGCGGTTCCGATGACTATTATCGACTTGCTGACCGTGCGTCTCGATCGGCTCGGCGACGCCAAACAGATCGCCCAGATCGGCGGCACGATCGGACGCGAATTTCCGCTGACGCTGCTGCAAGCGGTTCTGGCTCACGAGAGCTCGCCGTTTCAAGCGCGCGACCTGTCGGCTCAATTAACCACTCTGATCCGGTCCGGCATGCTGATCTGCCTCGGCGAAGGGGATGACGTCCGCTATGCCTTCAAGCATGCGCTGATGCGCGATGCGGCCTACCGCTCTCTGCTCGACCGCGACCGGACTCGACTCCATCGCGTCATCGCGTTCGTCGTCAATGCGCAATTCCGCAGCCTCGCGGAAAGCCAGCCGGAATTGCTGGCGTTCCACTTTACAGAGGCCGGCGTCGACGCCGACGCGCTTCGCTACTGGGAAAGCGCAGCGCGGCAGGCGGCCGCACGTTCGGCACACGTCGAAGCGATCAATCATGTGGCCAGCGCGCTGGCGGTGCTGACGCGCATTCCGCGGGACAAGAACCGCGATCGCGTCGAGTTGCGTCTGCAGCTCTTGCTGGCCACGCGGCTGATCGCCACCGAAGGGTACGGAGCCGATCGCGTCGAGCGCGTCTACGTCCGCGCGATGGAGCTCGCCAATGCGCTCGAGGACGAGACCGCGCTGATGAAAGTCTTGCTCGGGCTCGAGGGGTATCACTTCATGCGCGCCGACTTCGCCAAGGCGCGTGCGATTGCCTTTGACGCCGGTGTCAGGGCGCAGAACAGCGCCGATGCGATCCACAGGGTCCAGTCGAAATGGGCGATAGCCAACATCCTCTGCCACCAGGGCGAAATGGAGACGTCCGTGCGCCAGATGGACGACTGCCGTGCCGAGTACGATCAGATCGACCATCAGCCCAGCGCGGTGCAGGACCCGGGCGTTATGTGCCTATGCTATTCGGCGTGGGCGCTGTGGCAGCTGGGATTTCCGGATCAGGCCCTGCAGCGCGTGCTTGCCGTGGCTGATAGGGCCGAGCAGCTAAAGCACAAATTCAGCATTGGTGAGGCTTACGGTTTTCGCGCGGCGATTCAGCACTTCCGGGGCGAGAACGAGGCGGCGCTGCAGAGCGCTGAACGTGCGATCGAGGTCTGCGAAGACTGCGGCTTCGTTGTATGGCTGGCGCATGCCCGTCTGATGCACGGCCGTGTGGTGGCCGAATTGGGCGACCGCGCCGCCGGGATCGACGAGATGCGGCAGGCGTACGACCTGTGGGCCGGTACCGGCGCGGTAGTGACAACGCCGTTTTATCTGGCGCTGAGGGCCGAAGGCCTCGCCCTGGATGGCCGCGCTGAGGAAGGGCTGGCGTTGCTCGAGCACGCGCTGGCGATCGTCAATCGCGGCGGTGAACGGTATTACGAATCCGAAGTCCGCCGTTTGATCGGACTGTTGATCATGCAAGGCGCTGCAAGAGCAGGACTCGATCGCAGCGCCGAGGCTGAATCGTGGCTTCGCGAAGCCCATGACTGCGCGCAGTCGCGAAAGCTGCGATCGCTGGGCTTGCGCTGCGCGATCAGCCTGGGGGACCTGTGGCTCTCGCACGGCCGACGTTCGGAAGCTATCGAGGTATTGGAGCCTGCCTATCACTCGATTGGAGAAGGCGCGGGTACGCGCGATCTTGTCAGGGCGCGCGAGCTTCTGGCCGCGGTAAGGCGAGAACAGGTGGTCCGCTGACACGCAACTTGCGGGATTTGTTTTAACGCACATCGGGAGAAGCGTATGAGCAAGCTCGAAGCATTTAGCAAGGAAGGCAACGCAATCAAGAAGAACCGGATGCTGTTCGATTGGTTGAGAGAAGACCATGAGCGTGCGCAGCTGTACGCCGAATTGCGTGGCGCGGAGTTTCCTGTTCTGCAATTCAAAAGCCTGCTGCGATCGAGCAACCTCGTGGAGTGGCCGAACCAGGACGTGTACCTGCTTTCGAAGAAAGAGCACGTCGAAATGGCGCTCAAATACTGCAGCGTCAAACCGTATCAGGCGCTCGACAGCGGCGGCCGGTTCATGCTCGGAATTGATAGCGGAGAGGCTCATACCGAGCAGAACCGGATTGCGGTCAAGGCGCTGAAATTCACACAGGAAGAGATTAAAGCGTGCGCCGAGAGAGCCTTTGGCCGTGCGTCGGTGCTGCCCCTTAAGAATCCTGCTTTCAATCTGGCGGCCGACCTGGCCGGGCAGGTTGCGCTCCGCTTTACCGCACTTCTGTTCGGCTTTCGTGATGAGGCACATCCGTACCTGGAAGGCGCGATGACGGTGGCCTACACCCAGTTGGTGTTTGAAATCATCGGCCGCCATTTCGTTTCGGATACAGGACTGCCTCCCACGGATACGCCGACGGCGAAGGAAGCAAAAGAGAGGCTGAGGAACGAGATTCGGGAAGCCGCCACCAAGCACATTGAGCGAAAGGGCGCACCGAAGAGAACCGTTATCGAGCGTCTCCTCTGCGACTACAAGCACCCTGACAGCGAGGAGTTGGCTATTGTGGCGCTCGGCCTGATCGCGGGCACGATCGGCAATGTCTGCGCGGCAGTTTCAATTGCGATCGCAGACTTCTTTGCCGCGCGGGACAGGGGACCGCCGCTGATCGACGAGGCGCGGCAGGCGGCGCGGAGCACGGATGGGGGGAAACTGAGAAAACTCATCGAAGACGCGCTCGTGCGCAACCCGCCTGCGCCATTTTTGGCCCGTACGGCCACCGGCGAGAGGACGGGATTCAAAGTCGAGAACGATCGCGGCGAACCCATACCCGAAGGAGCCCACCTCGTGCTCGCACTGGGCGCCGCTGCCGACCGCGACTACATTTTCGGTGGTTCGGACGCATCGGATTATCCGCACCACTGCATCGGCCAGCATCTCGCTTGGCCACTGACCCTGGAAATCGTTCGGCAGGTGCTGTTGCTTCCCGGGCTGAGTCAGGTCATCGACCCCGTCAGCGGCAAACCGGAAAAGCTGAAAAAGCGCTGGGGCGCCATCTGCGAGAGCTACCCTATGCAGTTCCAACGCGATCGGCGTCTGAACCTGCATCCGCTTCATCTGGTCCTGCCGATCAAGAAACCGATCAAGGAAAATGCAAAAAATCTGTTGCAATTAATGCAGGCCGGCGCTCCTTTGATCGAAGAAGCGCTGAACAAGAAAAAGCACGTGCACTCGGCGTATTTCATGCTGGTGGAAAACGAAACACACCTGTCGATGATGACGATCTACGATGGCGACCTCGACGCCTACGTCGAGCACTTTGCTATCGATGTCCCGTTGTTTGACGAACAGCTCAAATATCTCGAGGATGCACCGCCGACTCCGACCCGTAAGTTTCCGAAGGAGTTTGTCGAATGGATCAAACAGCACAACCGGGGGGAGGAGCCTTTCGGCGGGTATTTCTACAGCGCCTATCCGACCGTCACCGTCGCTGATGTCGAGAACGCAACGGGCGAAGCGTCATGAGAGCCGAGTGGAACGACGAGCAAAAGCCGCAAGTGCAACGGCTGGCGCTGTCCGGATCCGACTTTGACTGCAGCTGTCATCTGGTGCTCGAGGTCGAAGACACGTCCAACGCGCGCAAATTTCTCGGCAGCGTGCTGCAGGAGCAGGGCTGGGTGACCTTTGGCGAGCGCGACCGCGTTCGCAAGGACGGCGGCGAAGACGATCGCGAGCCCGCTGTCAGTATCGGTTTTACGTATCGGGGCCTTCAGGCACTGGGCGTGCCGGATCGTTATCTGAACGAATTACGGGTCAAAGCCCCGGCGTTCTGTGAAGGGGCACCAGCGCGCGCGGCAAGGCGCCTTGGCGATGCCGGACCATCCGCGGCCGAGCGATGGGAGCCGATGTTCGCCTTCGATCGCGGCCACGTGTTGATCTCGATCCATGGTCCAAACAGAGGCGCAGTCGACTCGATGCGCAAGCGGTTGGCCGCCACGGCGGGTGCGCGTCTGGGCTTCGATGGCTGGGAAAAAGGCATCTTGCCGGCCGAACATCTAACCAAGGACAAGAAGAACCGCACGGTTCATTTCGGCTTTCGCGACAACCTCGCCCGGCCGCGAATTGTCGAAGAGCGATTCGACCCCCACAATCTGCGCCACCGCACAGGTGAGCTGGTGCTTGGTTATTTGAACGACGAGCAATTCAACCGCTGGGATGACGGCCTTGGCCATACGGCCCCCGATGTCCCGCAGTTCTTTCGCAACGGCAGCTTCGCAGTGCTGCGCAAGATCGAACAGAACGAGGAAGCTTTCAACAACTACCTGAACCAGCAGGCCAGCGCTCTTCACGTGACGACGGACTATCTGAAAGCGAAGCTCTGCGGACGCTGGCCCAACGGCGTGCGGTTCATGCCTGGGCACGACCTGGCGCAGCCGTCCGCGCCGAAGCCGGAAGACGGCTTCGACTTCAAGGACGACACGCAGGGCTTCGGCTGCCCGTTCGGCGCACACATCCGCCGCACAAACCCCCGCGGCGATTCGATTGCGCCTCCGCGGCTGCGCCCACTGTTTCGCCGCGGCATGCCTTATGGCCGGAAATACGGCGATGGAACGGAGCACGAAAAGCGGGGGCTGATTGGTCTTTTCTTCTGCGCCAGCATCGAAGACCAGTTCGAGGTAGTGATGTCCGAATGGGTCGAAAAGAAACCGATGGGACCGCGGAACCTCGGCAACGCGAAGGATCCGCTGATTGGCCACCATGACGACGGGGCGTTCTTTCACATTCCGCAGGAGAACGGGCCTGGCATCAAACTCACCGGCTTCGAGCCGTTCGTTACGACGCGCGGAACGTTGTATGCGTTGTTCCCGAGCCTCTCGGCGCTGTGCGATATCGCGCGGATGGAGTCGGCCGCTTCGTTAGGGGCGCAACCGGGTGGCGCGAAGCGCCAGACCGGCGCGCCACGCTCGGGAGACGGCACCAGACCAGAACACGGCACAACGCAGACGGAAACCTACACAGCGCCGAACGATCGCTTCTGCGACATCGTGATGGAAGGTGGCGTCACGAGCGGAATCATCTATGCGTCGGCCGTGGCGGAGTTGGCGAAGTCGTACCGGTTCAGCAGTATCGGCGGGAGTTCGATTGGTGCTTTTGCCGCCGCGCTGACCGCAGCTGCCGAGTACAGCCGCCGGCGCGGGTCAAACGTCGGCTTCAAGTTGATGGAGAAGCTGCCAACCGAACTCGCCGAGGAAGACGACCAGAACGAAACGCGCCTGCTGCGCATGTTCAGGCCGCAGGATGGAACACGCCGATTGTTCAAGATCTTTCTCGCTTCGCTGGATAGGAAGTCAACCTTTTCGCGGCTTGTTTGTGGCCTGACGGAAGCGGTCCGCCAGTACTGGCGTGCTGTGCTTCTTGCCCTGGTTGCAACCGCGGTGCTCGTGCTGTCCGGCCCGCTGGTGCTGACCTGGCTCGGCTGGAGCACGCCGCCGCCTTACGGTTTCGGCCTGCGCGTTGTCGGCCTCGGCTCGTGGGTCTTGGCGTTGCTGATCACGCTCGCGTTCGCCGTGGCCTTGACGCTCTTGCTTGGGATCGCTTGGGACTTCCGCCGCGAACTGGTTCCGAACGGTTTCGGCTTGTGCCGTGGCTGGTCGGAAGAAGAACGCATGGACTCGCCGGACCTCACCGGATTCCTCCATGGGTCCATCCAATTAGCCGCAGGTCGAAATCCAATCGATGATCAGCCGTTGACGTTCGCGGACCTGCGCGACGCGCCGGGCCGCGCGACCGACGTGCTCGGCCAACCAAATATCGGTGACGCGCCGCCCTCGATCAATCTGCAGGTTTATTCCACAAACCTCGCGCATGGCCGGCCGTATCGCTTTCCGCTCGATCCAGCCGATGACATGGGTCGGCTGTTCTTCAGGGTCGACGATCTGAAGCCATACTTTCCGGAACCGATCCTGAACTATCTGGTTGGGTACGGCCTCCCATACCACCCGCAGACCTTCTCCGATCCCAAGGTGAGCGCGGACACCGAGCAGTATCTCGAACTACCAACGGATCAACTGCCGATTGTCGTTGCCGCGCGCCTGGCCATGAGCTTTCCGCTGTTGATCTCGGCAGTGCCGCTTTGGGCGATCGACTACGAAGCGCCAATAGAAAGGCGCGGGTTCGCCCCGTGTTGGATGTCAGATGGCGGACTGTGCTCAAATTTCCCGATTCATCTATTCGACAGCTTCGTGCCCAAGTGGCCGACATTCGGGATCGCTTTGCAGAACCGCGGCAAGAACCGCCCCGACGAGTGCGTGTGGCTGCCCGAAAACCATGACGAAGGTCGGGGTGACACTTGGGACCGATTCGCCGAATCCAAGCAGCCGCTCGGCCGGCTGACCGGATTCCTGGTGAGCCTTTGGCTCGCAGCCTGGCGCTGGAACGACGCGACGATGATGCGAATGCCCGGCGTGCGGGACCGGGTCGTTCGCATTTTCCTGGAGGAGGGCGAAGGCGGGGTCAACATCAAGATGTCGAAGCGGGCGATCGACGCTCTGACGCAGAAGTACGGCAAGCCCGCGGCCGGAGCGTTTCTGAGGAAGTTCGCTGACGATGGCAGCCCAGGCTGGCCGGAGCACCGCTGGGTGCGCTTCAACCGGCTGCTAATCGCGCTTCGACAACAAATCAAGGGCTTCAAGTTTGCGGCCGATCTGGACCGCTACACGCAACCTCTGACGGTCCAGATTGAGGAGTCCCGCAAGACGGCTCCGCTGCGTGGTGCCTCACGAAGGTGTCCATTACCTTCCGAGAAACCCTTGAGTTACGAACAGGCACGGGAGTTGGAAGTTCTCCTCGCCGCATTGTCGGAACTCGAGGAGAGTTTTCACGAGGCAGGCGATCACGGACCCTATGTCGCCCTGCCGCGGCCAAGCCTGCGCGTGCGGCATCCGACCTAGACGAATGCGGCCTCTCAGCGTGATTCCAAAGGTGTGAACAACCTTGACTACCTTGTTGTCACCTGCCTGGTTAACGCGAATCTGGAACGAGTAGGGGGCGCGGACAGGTGTCGACGCACTCTAATTCCGGGGGGCAAAGGGGTAAGTAGGTGGGTTGCATTCCCGGCCGTGACGTTGATTTTGATTTCTGCGGCGTCCGGGGGCATCCAAGTTATATAGCAATTTCAATCACATAAGAGTTCGCAGTTTTATTCTGAGTGGCGCGCCAAATTGCTACCATTCGATACAAAACAGCGAACAATCGCGTTGTTTTCAACGACGGCTTTTGGCGCAAAGCGGCCGTTCATGCGCAAGCAGCATCGCGTGACTCATAAGGAATAAGCAGAAATCTTATCAGTCGGACGATGCGAACGTTCCATAACAATGGATCGACGAAGCGAAGCCGCGCGGCAACTGGCTTGTGCTTGCCTCGCTCTAACGCGGGCCGGTGCCGAAAGCGCTCCAGGCGGCGCAGAGGTCCATGGGGGAACGTTCACGTACAGGCGACAATGGCGCCGCGAAGTTCATAACTTTCGATTAGTGGGTTCGATTTTATCGCAGGCGCGCTCGCCAGACGGATCCTAGGAATCCGAAAGAGTTGCTCGAGGAAAATCGCGCTTTCTTGTAGAGCAACCGCTTGTGCCTGTCGCAAATCAAATCCGGACATATTGGTGGTGTAGCCCGCCGAGAATTGGGCGGCAAAGAATGTGCCCGGCTAGTTCGACGGCGCGGGAGATCGGCGCATCTTTCTCCAAAGATAAATGAGTCCTTATCTCGTTGTGATAACTCATGTACGAAAGCAGGATGTGACGGAGGTGTCGCTCGCCGAACACAACAACGTGGTCAAGGCATTCCCGTCGGATCGAACCGATCAGCCTTTCGGCATATGCGTTCTGCCACGGGGACCGTGGCGATGTTGGTCGGTCGCGAATGCCAATCGATCGGCGTCTGCGGATAAAGACCTCACCATAGGCCCCGTCCCGGTCACGAATGAGATAGCGGGGAGCCTGTTCCCACCCGCAGGCTTCCGTGACCTGATTTGCGATCCATTCTGCGGTTGGATGCGCTGTGACGCCAAACCAAAGAATATGTCGCCGGCCGTGCCCCATGATCAGCAATCCATAGAGCAGGCGAAACGAGATTGTCGGCACGACGAACATATCCATCGCAGCGATCCCGTCCGCGTGGTTGCGGAGGAACGTCCTCCAGCCTTGGGACGGCGGGTCTCGTCGCCTGACCATGTACTTGGCCACGCTGGTCTGTCCGATATCGACGCCGAGCTTGAGGAGTTCTCCATGGATCCGAGGCGCTCCCCACAGCGGATTGGCAATGCTCATCTCGCGGATAAGCTTCCGTATCTCCAACGGAACTGTTGGCCTGCCACCCCGCGCTTTCGATTTCCATCGCCAATATAAACGGAAGCCGGCGCGATGCCATTTGACCACGGTCTCCGGCTTAACAATCGCCAGCGCATCGCGAACGCCAGGGCGAAGCCGATAGAGGCAAACAAAAATCAATCGGTCGAGGGAGCTGAAGGTTTGTTTCTTAGGAGCGGTTCGCCGCAGAACGTTTATCTGCTGCCGCAACGTCAGAATTTCAGCCTCGAGCGCTGCCCGCGACCAAAATAGATCTGCGACTATCCAAACAATGAGCCTGACAAGATCTCTCATCCCCCAACAGCATCGCCCGATTCTCGATCAACTGCTAGTCAGATTGAGTTTGCGACAGGGACAGCCTTCGTTCCGCCTTGGCGAACGCCCACGGCGACAGTCGTGGGGGGCTGTTGCTGGGCATGGGCCGGAGAGTAGAGCGCGAAGACCGCGAGAGCAGCACAAAACACCTGGCGCATGTCAGGCCCCCATCACGCCGCGTCGCCAACGATTTCCGCAACCAACCCGTTCGTTGTTGTCATAAAAGGCCACGCTCCTCCAGCCAGTCGACATAGAGCCGACGTTCAGCAAACAACCACACGCCGTCCATCTTCACGAACCTGTCGAGATAGCGGAGCGAGGCGACCATCAAGCGGCGGCTTCCACCATCCGCCGTCACGTGATGCGCCAGGCAGTAAGTTTCGCCGGTTCCTCTGTCGCCCGTCAGCGTGAAGATGGTGCTCTGCCCGAGGAAGTGTGTGGTCGCGTCATACTTGTTCAACTCGGCGAACACGGGCGCGAGCGCCTCGCGCGAGTGCAGCTCCTGCGAGGGCGTCGGGTCTTTGGCGTTCATGTACACCACGAAGTGGGTATCGGCAGTGAAGAGGGACATCTGACCTTTCGCATCGCGGCGATCGGCGCAGTGCGCATAGCCCTCGATGAGCTCCCGGATCGCAAGACGGTCCGCGGCTTCCTCGGGTGAGATGGCGACGTGTTTGCTCATCCGTGTTCTGCTCAGGTTTCAAGAATGGCGCGGGTTTCGAGAAACGCCTCGATCCCGTACCGGCCATATTCCCGGCCGATGCCGGAGTATTTGAATCCACCCCAGGGCGCCTGAGGATCGTCAGTCATGCCGTTGATCACGACCCGGCCGGCCCGCAACTGAGAGGCCACGCGGCGCGCGCGTTTGATGTCGGTCCCGAGGACGGCGGCGTGAAGACCGTATTTGGAGTCGTTGGCGATCGAGACCGCTTCGTCCTCGGAGTCGTAGGCGATGACGCTGAGTACAGGGCCGAAGATCTCTTCCCTCGCTATCGTCATGTCGTTATTCACGTTGACGAACACCGTGGGCTTCACGAAGAACCCCGCTTTGAGCCCTTCCGGACGGCCCTCGCCCCCGACCAGCACCTCGGCGCCTTCTTCGATGCCCTTACGGATGTAGGATTGCACGCGCTCGTATTGTTTCTGCGATGCCATGGGTCCAACAGCAATCTTCGGATCGGCCGGATCGCCGACGGTGAAGGCGCGCATGGCGTCTGCGATGGCTCGCTTGACGTCCTCGAATCGCGTCCTTGGCACAAGGAAACGCGTTCCCGCGGCACAAGCTTGGCCACTGTTCAAAAAGGCCATGGTGAGGGCGGCCGGGATCGCCTGAGCGACATCGGCATCATCGAGCAAGATGGTGGGCGATTTTCCGCCCAGCTCGAGCGTGATGCGCTTCATCGTCGCTGCGCCATCCCGCATGATGGTTTCGCCCACGGCAACCGAGCCGGTGAACGAGATCTTGTCGACGTTCGGATTGCGCACGAGCTCCGCCCCAACGACATCCCCTCGGCCCGTGACGACGTTCAGAAGACCCTTCGGCAGGTTGGCCTCATGGAGGGCCTCGATCAACACCTGCGTCTGCAACGAGCTTAACTCGCTGGGCTTGATGACCACCGTACAGCCTGCGGCAACCGCCGAAGCCAGTTTCAGGCAAATAAACAGCGCGTTTGCATTCCATGCGGTAATCAGGCCGGCCACGCCGACCGGCTCCAAGGTCACCGTCGTCTTGTCCCAGCTACGGGTCAGTGGCATCTCCTCAAGCGCCTTTTCGGCTGCCAGAAACGCGTTGATGCCGGACTGCACGATCAATCCGGCGAACTGTACGACGCCGCCGTATTCTTCCACCATTGCGGCTGTCAGGTCATCGAGACGCGCCGAGGCGGCCGCATGCAGGCGGCGCAAGATCTTCGCGCGCTCTTCCTTCGTCGAGCGGCCGTAGGTCGCGAAAGAGCGCTTGGCCGCGGCGATCGCGCGCTGCGTATCCTGCTCGTCCGCCAGCGTGACACGCCCGATGACTTGACCATCGGTTGGCCTGACAATGTCCATTACCTCCCGACCGTGGGATTCAACAAACGCCCCATCAATGTAGTGGGTGATGATTGTTTTCACGCGGCACTCCTTAGCTACCATTGCAGGAATGAAGTCGTGACAACGCGCCCGGGCCAGACGTCCCGCAGAAGAGCGCAGATGCCCACCTCGTTCACTGGCAACGCCAGGCAGCGCGTCGGCCGTCGCTCCCTGTGTCCTGTGCCAGCGGCCGCTCCGCGGCCGGTTGAAGTTAGGGGCAACAAGCCGGGCAAATCTTTTGAAAATCTGCTGCGAATTTAGTGATTCGGTCGCAAATCGGATTGCTCCCAGAACGATGGGAGAGTCGCTCTTGCCAATTCATTTCGACGAAGCGAACTCTAGGGCTGGACTATCAGGTCAAAGTCCAAAATTGTGGCATTGGAGTCGCGAAGGGGGGCAGATGGTTACTGAGCGCGTAGAGCGCCGGCTGGCGGCGATATTGGCTGTCGATGTCGCGGGCTATTCGCGCCTGATGGGCTCTGATGAACTTGGAACCCTTGCCGCCCTAAAGGCCGCTCGGCGTGACATCGTCGATCCCGCCATTGCCGCGCATAGTGGCCGGATCATTAAGACAACAGGGGATGGAATGCTGGTCGTATTCGCCAGCGTGGTCGATGCCGTCACCTGCGCGACGGTCGTGCAATCTCAGATGGCACAACTAAAGGGCGTGCCACAGAGTATCGCATTTCGGATCGGCATCAACGTGGGTGATATCATTATTGAGAGCGACGATATCTTTGGTGACGGCGTCAATATCGCGGCAAGGGTCGAGAATGAGTGCGAGCCAGGGGGTGTTTGGCTATCCGACGACGCCTATCGGCAGGTGCGGGGGAAGACAATATTTGCGTTTGACGATCTCGGCGAGCGCTCGCTGAAGAACATCGACCGGCCCGTTCGGATCTATTCCGTGCGTTCGGTCGGGCTTTCCCCGGCCATGAGGGTCGCGTCGCCATCAGAATCCAAGAAGCCCCCGTTGCCTCCCGACAGGCCCTCGATCGCGGTGCTGCCGTTCTCCAACATGAGCGGAGACCCGGAGCAGGAGTATTTCGCCGACGGCATGGTGGAGGACATCATAACCGCGTTGTCGCATTTCAAGTCGCTATTTGTAATCGCTCGCAATTCGAGTTTCACTTACAAAGGCAGGGCGGTGGACATAAAGCAGGTGGGGCGCGAACTTGGCGTTCGTTATGTGCTGGAAGGTAGCGTGCGCAAGGCGGGCGGGCGGATGCGTATCACTGGCCAGCTCATCGAGGCAGTTACCGGTGCACATCTTTGGGCGGACAAGATCGACGGCGCCTTGGAAGATATATTCGATCTCCAGGATGAAGTCACAACTAGAGTAGTGGGCGCGATTGAGCCTTCCATTACGCGGGCAGAAATCACTCGGGTGCATGTGAAATCGACTTTCAGCGTCGATGCCTATGACCTCTATCTGAAAGCCCTTGCAGCCCACTATTCGCAAACTCGTTCCGACATCGACAGGGCGCGCCAATTGTTGGAGGAGGCGCTCCGCCTCGACGCGTCTTACGCCTGGATCAAAGCATTTGCTGCCTACATACTTTGCATCAGATAGGTCAGGGCTGGAGTACCCCCGAGGATCGAGAGAAAGCGACGCGCTTTGCTCGTGAGGCCCTGCTGTCCGGGAGTGAAGAACCGAAGACGAATGCATTTGCCGCTCACGCGCTCGCATGGCTTGCGGGAGAGCACGACATCGCATTGGCTGCAATCGGAAGAGCGCTGCATTCAAACCCGAATTGTTTCGACGTTCTGATCCGAAGCGGTTGGGTGCACGCATGGACCGCCGACTTCGATCCTGCCGTCGAGCATTTCTTGCGCTGCGTTCGATTGAATCCGGTTGATCCCCTGCTGGGACATGCGTATTGCGGGCTCGCCTTCGTCCACAATCTGAAAGGGGAATACGAAGAGGGGACCGAGTATGCCAAGCTTACGGCCCACAATATGCCAGGATGGATTTTTGGTTGGGTTCACTTGGCCATTTCGTCGGCTTACATCGGCAATTTTCAGGAGGCGAGAGGAGCCGTCGGCCGCATTCTGGAGCTCAACCCGTCGTTCTCTGTGAAGCAGTACTGCGTCATTTCGTCGTCCAAGCATGATTGGATGTTGGAGAAGGCCGCCGAGGGTCTACGTCTGGCCGGGATTCCCGAATAAATACTTGTAACTATTGGTGGATCGGGAGCCCGCGTTAGGGTAGCCTCTTGCGACCGGGCAATTGCGTCTCGATACGATTGAGTGTACCGACACCGACAAGCCTCAACTCGGGAGGTCTGCTATGGCGTCGAGTGAAGGTTACGGGCAAGGACTTGCCGAGCGGCTTCATATAGAGCGAGCGCCAGCGATCCTTTCGCGAGTATTGCGCACGGCTGACATGGCCGTCACGGAGACGCGATGCGATGTCCCGGTGCAAGAACTGAGCGCTTCCTTTCAACCCGAAGATGCTTTTCTGATCACTTTGACGCTTCGTGACTTTCCCAATCGAGAATATTGGGAGGAGGGGCGTCTAGTATCCGTATCCGACGTCCGTGTCGGTCAAACTTGTATCCATGATCTGAAGCGCAACCCCACAGCCCGTCTCGACAAGCCTCACCACGTTGTGTTTTTTTATCTACCTCGCGGCGCGCTGGACGCGATCGCTGAGGATGCGGACGCGCAACGAATTGGCGATCTGGACTACAAGCCAGTGGCGATCGATGATGCCACGATTTCCGGTCTCGGCACGGCAATGCTGCCGGCGCTCAGCCATCCCGACCGAGCGAACCAGATGTTCATCGACCACGTCCTCTTGGGGCTCGGGATACATGTTGCTCAGACTTATGGGGGCATGCGACCGCTGTCACCGCCGATCCGGGGTGGGCTCGCGGCTTGGCAGGTGAGGCGCGCCAAGGAAATTCTCACTGCCAACCTTGATGGTCGTGTGCCACTCAATGAGGTGGCTCGGGCGTGCGGCCTGTCGGTGAGCTATTTCGCGCGTGCGTTTCGCCGCTCCGTAGGAGTCGCACCGCACAACTGGCTTCTGACGTTTCGCGTCGAGGTCGCCAAGCAGAAGCTGCGCGATGGCCGGTTGTCCTTGCGGGATGTAGCCTTGGCCTGCGGTTTTGCAGATCAAAGTCACCTGACGCAGGTCTTCACCCGCTCAGTTGGCGTGAGCCCTGGCGCGTGGCGTCGAGCGCTCGACGAATAGAGGTGGATGCCCGTACAATTCACCGGAGAATGCGACAACCAACGGAATTTGGCCGTTTTTTCTGCAAGCGATATCCTGTGTTAGCCGGGGCTGATGACCTTGCGGCTGCCTTCGTGCGACTCGGGCCGCGCAGGATTGCTGAACAGCCGTTTCAAGGCGCAATTTGCAGGACAGACGCCGCTCCGATCCAGGTATCGCTGGTCACGGCCACCCGGCACACCGTGCTTCGTCTTGCTTCGCACATTGCCACGAGCACGGACGATCGTTGCTTTGTCAATCTCCAGCTCGAAGGGGGTGGGGCGTACCGCGCAGCGCGGTCAAGAACAGATCAGTGCGATCGGCGACCTGGCGCTTGCGGATACGACCGAGCCGTTCGAGATCGCCAACCGCCACGACTTCAAACTGTTCTGCTTTGCGATCCCGCGACGACTCTGCTTGAGTGGTTGTCAACTCGCAAAAGCCTCGGCGCCGATCGGCGCGCACGTGATCGATCTGATTTCGCATGGGCCAGCCAACGGCTTGATACTAGAGTTCTCCCTGGACTTCCAATCCCGATCGTTCGCGCGGTTGCTGCGTTATTGCTGAGTACCGCGGAAGCCGGATCACGACGCAGGCTTTGTCGCAGTTGCGACAATCGCACGCATAACAGTCGCGTAACGTCGTAGCGCCCGTCGCTCGGGCCGAAATCAGGAAAACGGAGAAAGCAATGTTCTTTGAACATGTCGAGGCGAGCTGCATTTCCGACGAATCCATGCCCTGGATTCCGCTGGGCGTTGCGCCTGGCGTCGAGGTCAAATTCTTCAAGGCCGACCCGGTCCGGGGCGAGGTCATCGCCTTGTTAAAGGCGCCGGCAGACGCCAAATTGCCGCGCCATCACCACAGTGGGACCGTCGTCGTCTACACCTTGAAGGGTAAGTGGAAATACAAGGAGCACGATTGGATCGCGGGCCCCGGTAGCATCGTCTACGAAACCGCCGCTTCGACCCACGCGCCGGAAGCTGTGCCGGAGGGCGGACCCGAGGTGGTTGTCCTCAACATCGTTACCGGAGATCTCGTCTATCTCAACGACGACGACAGTGTGATCGCCACGGCGAATTGGCGCACCGCCGCCAAGCAATATTTTGGCTATTGCAAGAAAAACGGAATTGAGCCCCGCGACATCACGGCGTTCGGCTAAAGGCGCGCGTTATCCGACGCGACGCCTGCGGTCACCACTCGGCAACCGATGAGGAGCAGCGAAAATGGATCAGGTCACCGTCGCCGGATCCGGCGTCTTGGGCTCTCAAATTGCCTTTCAATGCGCATACAAAGGCTGCGACGTGCGCATCTACGACATCGATCCTGCGGCCGTCGCGAGGCTCTCGCAAAAATGGCGTGAGCTGAGCGCTGCCTATCGGAAGGATTTGAAGGCTGACGATGTTGCGATCGCCGCGACCATCGGTCGGCTCCGGGCGGGATCGGATCTTGCGGAAGCGGTCCAAGGGTCGGATCTGGTGATTGAGGCCGTACCGGAGAACGTTGCGGTGAAACGCAGCTTCTATGAGGCGCTTTCTATCGTCGCGCCCAAGACGACGATATTCGCAACCAACTCGTCTACGCTCCTCCCCAGCCTGCTTGCGCAATTCACGGATCGGCCCGAACGGTTTCTGGCGCTCCACTTCGCCAGTCGCGTCTGGAGAAACAACATTGCCGAGGTCATGCGCCACTCGGGAACCGATGACAAGACGTTTGACGGCGTGATCGCCTTTGCCGAGCGGATCGGCATGGTTCCAATCGCCCTTCACAAGGAGCAGCCCGGCTACGTCATCAACACGCTTCTGATCCCTTGGGTGCGTGCCGGAATGAGCCTCGTCGTGAAAGGCGTCGCCAGTCCGCAAGACGTTGATAGAACTTGGATAATCGCCGGTGGTGGCGACGTGGGCCCCTTCGCCGTGCTAGACCTCGTCGGACTGCGGACGCCCTTGCAAATCCTCACGGCAGCGGCCGAAGCGGGCGACGCTGCCGCCGCAGAGGAAGCGAAATGGTTGAGGCGCGAATATATCGACAGAAACAAGTTGGGAATCGAAACAGGCGAGGGATTCTATAAGTATCCCAATCCCGCCTATCGCCGCGTCGACTTCGTCCAGCCGCGCGCGATGAAAGCCTGACACGGGCGTCAGACCTGGCCGAAAGAAGCTTTGATGGGTCTGACTCAGTCCAAACTTGCGGTCGGCGATCTCATTTTCGACGGGCGCTTGTGCGGTCCCGAAGGCGGCGCGGTCGTCGTGCTGCTGCACGGCTGGCCGGAGTTCTCCAGTTGGTGGCAGGATAGCTTAGAAGCTTTGGGCGCGGCCGGATACCGGGCCGTGGCTTTCGATCAGCGTGGCTATTTCCGTGGTGCCAGACCGCTCGACGTGGCTGAATATTGTCCGGACTGTCTCGTGGACGATGTCCTTCGAACTGCGGACGCCGTCGGCGCGCAGTCTTTCCATATCGCCGCTCACGATTGGGGCGGCATGGTTGCGTGGGCGCTTGCAACGTTCCATCCACAGCGGCTCAAGTCGCTGACCGTGCTCTCGACGCCTCACCCGATCGCCCTTCAAGATTCCCGTAAAGCTCCCAAACAAGACCACTGTCTCGACTACGTCCGCTTCTTTCGACTCCGCGACGGTTCTCCCAAGTCGGCCTTGCTCGCCGACGGAGCCCGAAGGCTACGCGCTGCATTCGACCCGCGCGTGCCGAAAGACCCGGTTGACGAGGCTGCGCAGAGGCTTGCCAAGCCAGGAGCCCTTTCCGCGACACTCAATTGGTATCGCGCCGTTGACGACGATCTCTACGTTCCCGCTGGGGAGGTTCGCGTTCCGACCCTCTACATCTGGGGCGAGAACGACATGGCGCTCGGCGAGGATGCCGCCATGAGAACGAAGGATTTCGTCAAGGCACCCTATCAATTCGTTCGCCTGGCCGGACATGCGCACTGGCTTCCCAATGAAGGCGAGCCAGATCTGCAGCCCATAATTCTCGCGCACTTGCTTATGATTGATCTGGCGTCTCAGCCGACCTGACTGTGATGGTCCACCTTAAAGTCACACTTCGCCCAGATCCTCGCTCGCCCTGAGCCGCTCAAGGGCCTCTACATTCTGGATCGTGAGAGCGGTGTAGCTCGTGGTGACGATACCGTCCTGCTCCAAGCTTTTCAGCAAGCGATTGATCGTTTGACGACCAACGCCGATCATTACTGCGAGATCCTCTTGCGATAGCCGGAGCTCGATGACGACTCCGTTCTTTGTCCTCTTTCCATGGCGGTCAGCGAGCCTCAAGAGTTCATGCGCCAACAAATAAAGAGGCCGACGGTTGCGGTGAATGATCAGGTACTGGGTCGTGATCCGAAAATGATCGCATAGAAGCCTGACAAACGCCGAGTAATGCTCGACGCTCTCCCCTGCCAGCAAATGAAACCGCTCTTGACTGAGTTGAAAAAGAACGGTCTCGCCGATCGCGAACGCGTCGTAACCATGCGGCCTCCCGTCCAGCGCTGACGTGGTGCCAATCCACGAACCCGGCGAAGTCAGTACCAGAAACGAGGGCTGGCCCGACACGGAAAAGCTCGTCAACCGAATCTGCCCCGAGATGAGCGCAATCATGCCGTCCGCGCAGTCGCTCGCCGAATAGATCAAGGCATCGTCCAGTCTACGCACACGACCGAGCCGGAGAATGCCGTCCGCCAGTTCGGGCGGCAATCCAGCAAACCACTTGTTCCTCCCCAGAACAGTCTTCAGGACTGTCTTGTTCATCCACCATTCTTACCAAGAAAAAACCGGAAAGGATTGTCGTTTCAGCGACAATTTGGGTCTCTGAAGCGAACTAACCAGCGATCTGGCCGGCGAATGATCCGGTTCGTTCGCTACGATCGGCCCGAGATGTCGGAAGCCCGCAACCACGGCGCGTTCAGCCTACGTGCGTCCCGAGAGAAGTTGATACAGACCCAAATTTCAATGATTGGGAGTCGTCGGAAATGGCGCAAACCATCCGGAAGCTCACGGCAATCGACGCATCCTACCTCTATATGGAAACACCGGAGGTTCCCATGCACATCGGTAGCATGGCGATATTCCAGTTGCCCGACAACTATCGAGGGGATTTCTTCGAGGGCTTAAAGGCGATGATCGGGCGCCGCCTGCATCTCGCGCCGATGCTGACATGGAAGCTGGCCCACACCCCGTTGGACATTGATCATCCGAGCTGGACCGAAGACGAACAGTTCGATATCGACCGCCACATATTCCGTGGCGCACTTCCGGCGCCCTCGGATCACGCGACACTTCAACGTATCGTCGGCTGGCTGCATGCGAAGTTGCTCAATCGCGCTCGGCCGCTGTGGGAGGTCTACGTATTCGATTGCTTACCGGACGGCCAGGTCGCAATCTACTCCAAAATGCACCACGCATGCGTCGACGGCGGTGCGGGTGCTGCAATGGCGCAATTGATCTACGACGCCTCTCCCTCGCCGAGGGAAGTCGACGCTCCGCCGCCCCGCAAGGTGTCACAAAAGGACGATGAGCGCGACTTCGTGTCGGCGCTAGTGGCCTCGTCGCTCGAGTTTTGGACATTGGGAGAAAGAGACAGATTGAGCACGTCCGTCGAAGTCCCGCGGACCGGAAAGAGCGATCTCATGTCGGTGCTCGTCGACTCGGCGATTCAGGGACTGCACCAGCGAAACAGATTTCTCGCCGGACTTCCTCAAGTGATGAAAATGGCGAATGAGCTTGGTAACAAGCTGATCGGCGCGCCCAGTTTGGATGATTTGAGGAAACTCATTGCGCCGCCGACAATTATCAACGGTGCTATCTCCTCTGAACGCAGTTATGCGGCGGTTACCCTATCGATGTCGCGCATGAAAGCGATCGCCGCAAAATCGGGAACAAAACTGAATGACGTCGTGCTCGCGGTTTCGAGTGGGGTGCTTCGCGGGCACCTTCTCGAGCAAGGCGCGCTCCCTCAAAAATCGCTTACGGCATTCGTGCCCGTATCTACGCGGGAAGTGGGCGATACGTCCGCGAGCAACAGGGTTATGGGTATGATCTGCAGGCTCAATACCGAGATTGAGGATCCGAAGCTGAGACTGGAGGCGATCGTCGCCGATTCGGCGAAGTCGAAGGAGCTAACCAGTCCCTTTAGACAGCTTGCCCCTCTGGTCGAGGATTCGATCGTATTGGGCTCGCCCCTGGGAATCCAGTTATGCGCGCTCGCATACAGTCGCTCGAACCTGCCAAATTTACTCCCTCCAGCCGTCAACGTCGCCATCTCGAACGTGCCCGGGCCGAAGATGGCGCTATATGCCAATGGAGCCGAGCTGTTGCACTCCTACCCTGTATCGATCGTTACGCACGGGCTAGGATTGAATATTACGCTGCAAAGCTATCGCGACCACTTGGATTTCGGATTCACCGCGGCGGCGAACATTCTCCCGAATGTTCAGGCGCTTGCCGACTCTATGCCGATCGAATTGGATCGATTGGAACGAGCATGTGGGCTCGCGGCATAGTGAAGATGGACGGCTCGTGGCTGTTGGCGGAGCGCCGGCTCTACATCGACTGGTTGAAGGAGTGCGCACTCTCATGGCAATGACGAGCCGGGTGGGTTCGATAAGCGCCTCCCATTCGGAGATAAACGTTCGGACGGCTGGCCAAAAGAACCTCGTTATCGTGGGCGCGACTGGAATGGTCGGTGGTTACGCGCTTCGATATGCCCTTGAGCACACCGCCGTTGGACGTGCGACGACCATCGGGCGCAGAAAGGTCGGTATCTCGCATCCCAAGTTGAAAGAGGTTCTCCATCAAGACTTCGCCGACTGCTCGACACTCGCGGAGGTGCTCTCAGATCGGGACGCAGCAATCTTCTGCTTGGGTGCGTATACCGGGGCGGTATCGGACACAGAGCTTCGCACGATAACAGTGGACTACACGATCGAGTTCGCGCGAGTTCTCCATGGCAGCAGCCCCGACGCAGCGTTCTCCTTTTTGAGCGGTAGTGGCGCAGACCCGACGGGCCGAAGTCGGATATCCTTCGCACGCTACAAGGGAGAGGCCGAGAACGCGCTACTCGCGAAGGGCTTTGCGAGCGTTTTCATTTTCCGGCCCGCGTACATTTACCCACTGGCGCCGCGGCGGCAGCCGAATTTCGGCTACCGCCTATTGCGCGCGATCTACCCGGCATTTCGGGTGCTATTTCCCAGCCAGGTCATTCGAGCCGACGACTTGGCCCGAGCCATGGTGAATGTCGCGGTGCGGGGAACAGAGGAACGTCGGGAGCTCATTTTCGAGAACCGCGACATCCAAGCCATTGTCGAGTAGCGCCTGCTCGAAACACTCGGCCGGCGGTGCCGCCCAGAACAGTCTTCAGGACGGTCTTGTTCATCCGTCGCTCTCGCCCAAGAGAGAGCCGGAAATTAAAAAACCGGAAAGATTGTCGTTTCAGCGACAATGTTAATCTCTGAAGCGAACTAGCTGGTCCGATAGAAGCAGCACGACATGATGCTGAAGGAGTGCGGAGCATACCGCAACGCCGGGAGGGGAACGTACCGACATGGACAGGGCTCTTGACCCATCAGGACCGCCGTCGCGGCTGCTGCTCGCGCTCGAAGTGCGTGCGATCTGGGAACTGCAGACCTTCTTTGCTGCTTACCCGCTGCTGCGGCGCGCGCCGCGCGGCGATGGGCATCCGGTGCTCGTGTTGCCCGGCCTTGCCGCGAGTGACGTTTCGAGCCGACCGCTGCGAACTTACCTGAGGGCCCAAGGCTATGCCGCGCATGGATGGAAGCAGGGTCCGAACAATGGCCCGCGCTCGGGCGTCGAAGCTACCATAGACGCCAGGCTCACCGAGCTTGCTCAGCGCCATAACCGCAAGGTCAGCTTGATCGGATGGAGCCTCGGCGGCGTCTTTGCGCGCGAGGCAGCGCGGCGATCACCGGACCTGGTACGTCAGGTAATCACGCTCGGCAGCCCGTTCGCCAACGAGCCAAAGGCGAGCAACGCCTGGCGACTCTACGAAGTCCTGAGCGGACGCCAAGTCGATGACTGGCCCGACCGCGAAGCCATGAAGCTTCCACCGCCGGTACCGAGCACGGCAATCTATACCCGGAGCGACGGCATTGTTGCGTGGCAGGGCTGTCGCGAACAAGAGAGTGCAACGACGGAAAACATCGAGGTCGAGGGCAGCCATTCGGGGCTGGGGTACAACCCCGCCGTGTTGTACGCGATCGCGGACCGGCTTGCGCTGCCGGAAGGCGAATGGCGGCCATTCGATCGCAATGGACTCCGCAGCCTCTTGTACTCCGATCCGAACCGACGCGACGGCGATCGCAAGGCTGCACTGCGAGCCGATCCAATCGCGGCGCAGTTCGGTCGACACATCGCCTAATCATTCATTGCAACCATCGAACCCAGAAGGAGGAAATCCATGGAGACCGACAGCAGGCAAACTTCCGGCTCGGACGCAGGCGCGTTTCCCGGGTTTGAGGATATCAAGAAGCTGATCGAAAAATTCCAGTTGCCTAGCGTCGATATCGACGCGCTTATCGACTGGCAGCGCAGGGACATGGAAGCTCTGACAGAGGCGAATCGCCAAGCTTCCGAAGGTCTCAAGGCACTTGTGGAACGACGCAACGAGATCCTCCGCGAAACACTGGCGGAATGGCAAGCAGCAGTCAAAGACGCCACAAGCACCGAGGCGATGTCGAAACGGGCCGAGGCTGCGAAACAGGGTATGCAGAAGGCGATGGCGAATTTCCGCGAACTTTCCGAAATGGAAGCGCAGGCGCGCAACGATGCGTGGAAGGTCGTGCAGGAGCGCTTGCAGGAGAATATGGCAAACCTGCAGAAGCTGCTGCAGCCGAAGTAGGGCGTCCTGGTCGCGTCAGGCCTCGACGAGGATGCGGCGGTGCAGATCGGCCGATGAAACGCGGTCGCGTGCCCGAAGACGCGAGCGGCGTGGGGCGGCGCTCTCGCCTCGGACTCCTGCGCCTTCATTGCCGACGTGACGCTGGCGGTCGACGCTGAGGTCACAGCGATCGGACGCCCTGACGACCAAGACGGGAGGAAGACCTAATGAACGACAAGCCCTGGATCAACGCCTATCCCCCGGGGGTCCTCTGGGATGCCGAGATCGTACCCGGACCGGTTCAGAGCATTCTGGATGACGCTGTGGCCAAATGGCCGGATCGCCCCGCGATCGAATTCATGGGAAAACGGATTACCTACCGCGATCTCGGCAACCTTGCGAACCGCGCCGCGCGGGGACTACAGCAGCTTGGGGTGAAGCCAGGCATCCATGTCGGCCTGTATTTGCCGAACTCGCCGCACTACATCATCGCGTTTTTCGGCGTGCTGAAGGCCGGCGGCACGGTGGTTAACTACTCGCCGCTCGACGCCGCCACGGTGTTGGAACACAAGATCGAGGACAGCCGCACCGACTTCCTCATCACGCTCGATATCGCATCGCTCTATCCGCAGATGGCGGCGATGCTCGGCAAGACGCGGTTGAAGAAACTGGTGGTGGGCAGCCTGGCCGAACTGAGCGCCGATCCCGACACTGTGATGACCGAGATGAAGGCCAGCCGACAACTGAGGGATGTGGCGTGGGACGACCGCCACATCAGCTTCTCCGAACTGCTCCACAACGATGGAAATTTCCAGCCCTATCCCGTCGCCGATCCGGCCGAGACGATTGCCGTGCTTCAGTATACCGGCGGGACGACAGGTCTGCCGAAGGGCGCGATGCTTACCCACGCCAATCTTACAAGCACGTGCCAGCAGTACGGGGCAACGACCGCCGGCACTCCTCCGGTGCTTGCCGAGGGTCAGGAGCGCTTCCTTGCCGTGCTTCCGCCATTCCACATCTATGCGCTCGCGGTGAATGTACTGTTCGCTATTCTCCAAGGAGCGGAGATTATTCAGCACGTGCGCTTCGATCCAAAGGCCGCGCTTGAGGCTATCTCAGCGAAAGGGGTAGGCGTCTTCTGCGGTGTGCCGACGATGTTCACCGCGCTGATCAACCATCCCGACACGCCCAAGCACAGCTTGCGCTCGCTCAAATATTGTGGCTCCGGCGGGGCGCCGTTGCCGCTTGAGGTCGCGCAGCAATTTGTTGCGATCACCGGCTGTAACCTGACCGAAGGCTGGGGCATGACCGAGACCTCGCCGGCCGGCACCTTCACGCCGGCCCAGAAGGATGGCATGCGCAAGGCCGGATCCTGCGGAATGCCGATGCCCGGCATCGTCATCAAGTTCCTCAGCATTGAAAACCCGGAGCAGTACGTCCCGCTCGGCGAGCGCGGCGAAATCTGCATCAAGGGCCCAAATGTCATGAAAGGTTACTGGAACAACCCGCAAGCGACGGCCGATGTGACGACGTTCGATGGTTTCCTGCGCACTGGCGATGTTGGCTACATGGATCAGGACGGCTTCGTTTTCATCGTCGACCGCACCAAGGACATGCTGCTGTGCGGCGGCTACAATGTCTATCCGCGCGTTCTCGAGGAGGCGATCTACAAGCATCCGGCGGTCGAGGAGGTCGCGGTGATCGGGATCCGCGACGAATATCGCGGCCAGTCGCCGAAAGCCTTCATCAAGCTGAAGGACGGTGCGGCGACGTTCACGCTCGACGAGCTCCAGAAATTCCTGAAGGACAAGCTCGGCAAGCACGAAATGGTGCAGGTGCTCGAGATCCGCGATGCACTGCCGAAGACCCCGGTCGGCAAGATCTCGAAGAAGGATCTGTACGAGCAGGAGGAACGAAAGACGGCGGCGGCCTAGTCGGGTTTTCGATGAGCGCCGATCTTGCGCGACGTAGCGAGCCGCATTCGATGCATTGGCAGCTCAGGCTCGCTGGCGCGGCAAACAGCGTTTGAAATTCAAGGGAGGCAAGAAGATGGATCAACTGAGCAGCATCGATGCCTCTTTCTTGCACCTCGAAACGCCAGAGACGCCGATGCATGTCGGCAGCCTCATGCTCTTCGAGCTGCCCGAGGGTTACAAGGGCGACTACTACGAAGACGTCAAGGCGCTGCTCGGCAAGCGCCTGCACCTGTCTGCATTGCTGAACCGCAAGCTGGCGCAGATGCCGTTCGAACTGGCCGAGCCGGTCTGGATCGAGGACGACGACATCGATCTCGACTATCACGTCCGCACCGTGACCTTGCGCCGGCCAGGCACCATCGCTCAGCTCGAGCAGCTCGTCGCGCGCCTGCACGCCTCGCTGCTCGACCGCAGTCGCCCGTTGTGGGAGATGTACGTCATCGATGGCCTGGAAAACGGACTGGTCGCCTTCTATACCAAGGCCCATCACAGCGGGGTTGACGGCAAGGCCGGCGTCGAACTCGCAAAGGTTCTCTATGACACCTCGCCGCAGATGCGCCAGGTGCCGCAGCCGCGGCGCAAGCGCACGAGCGTCCAATATCAGCTAGGCGTTACCGAATTGCTGCAGGCGGCCGCCACCAATGCGGCCGAGCAATATCGGAAACTTGCCGAGTTGTTGCCGACAGCAGCCAAAGCATTCGACACGGCGGCAAGAGTCGTTGCCAGCCAGCGTTCGGAGAAAGGTGAGCGCTCGTTGAATCTCGGCCTCGCTCCGAACACGATATTCAACGACTCGATCACCAATCAGCGTTCATACAGCACGATGTCGCTGCCTCTGGCCGATATCAAGGAGCTGGGCAGGCGTGTGGGCGGCACCGTCAATACAATCGTGATGGCAATGTGCAGCATTGCGTTGCACCACTTCCTGAAGGAGCGAGGTTTGCTGCCCAAAGAGCCGCTGATCGCGATGGTGCCGGTCAGTCTGCGCGCCGAGGGTGATACCGCTATGAACAACCAGGTCGCCGGGGTTCGCGTTGATCTGGCGACCGACATCGACGACTTGCCTGCCCGTTTCAGGGCAATCCACGCGTCATCAGAAGCGGCCAAGGCCGTCGTGAAGGAGCTGAAGCCGGTGCTCGGGGTGGATATTCCGATTACAGGATCGCCCTGGCTTATGACCGGCCTGGCCTCGCTGCTTGGCCGTTCCAATCTGGTGAGCCGCTTTCCGGCGGCTGGTAACGTCCTGATCTCCAATGTCCCTGGACCACCGATGACGCTCTACATGGCCGGCGCCAAAATGGTGCACTATTTCCCGGTGTCGATCCCCTATCACGGCAGCGCGCTGAACATCACGGTGCAGAGTTACGCCGGATTGCTCGAGTTCGGCCTCACAGCCTGCCGACGCATTCTTTCACAGGACGAGTCCTATGAAATGATCGAGCACTTGCGTACTGCGCTGCGCGAGATCGAGGCGTTGCCGCCGGTCGATGCGGTCGCCGCCGCCGGGGCACCTACGGTGTTGGTGCCGAACGAACCGAACAAGGCTTCCACGAAGAGGAAGCTGGCCGTGGCAAACGAAGTTGCAGGCCGGCCAGATGGCCGGGCCAACCCGTCCGCGACAGATTGATCCCGTCACTTGCCGGAGGCGCCGGCCGCGGCCGACGGCGCATTTGGGGGAGACATTTTTTGAAGGGAACGAATATGCACCCGCCTGCTGCAAACAAGGCATCTCCAGTACTGGAAGGCGCGGCTTACAAGGACGTGTTCTCGAAAATAGATTGGCGTCTCATACCCCTCCTGCTGATCGCCTATATGGTCGCCTATCTGGACCGTATCAACATCGGGTATGCACAGCTGCAGATGAAGCAGACGTTGCCGTTTGACGATGCGGTCTACGGCCTCGGTGCGGGCATCTTCTTCGTCGGATATTTCCTGTTCGAAGTGCCTAGCAACCTTCTCCTGGAGAAGATCGGCGCGCGCAAGACGTTGTTGCGCATTATGGTGCTCTGGGGCCTAGCCGCGTGCGCCATGATGTTTGTCTCAACGCCGCTCCAATTCTATGTGGTGCGAGTCCTGCTCGGCGCCTTTGAGGCGGGCTTCTTCCCGGGTGTCATTCTGTATTTCACCTACTGGTATCCATCAGTTCGGCGCGGGCAGGTGATCGCGATCTTCATGTCGGCCACCACTATAGTGTCCGTTATCGCGGGGCCGCTGTGCGGCTTCATCCTGAAATACTTCGATGGCTTCGCCGGTCTTCATGGCTGGCAATGGCTGTTCCTCGTCCAGGGATTGCCCGCGGTTGTCCTCGGCTTCCTTGTATACTTTCTACTGGAGGACAAGCCTGACCATGCCGCTTGGCTCTCAAACGAAGAGAAGGCGCTGGTCGACGATGCCTTCCAGCACGATGTAAAGGATGTCGTGAGTGAACCGGCGGGGACATTCGGGCAGATGCTGCGAGACCCGAAGGTCTACGCATTGTCGCTGGTCTATTTCCTTCTGCTAGGAGCCACCTACACGATGGTGTTCTGGATGCCGACCCTAATCCAGAGCTGGGGTGTCAAGGATCTGTTCCTCATTGGAATCTATGCAGCAATCCCAAATGCTGCCGGCGTCATCGGCATGATCCTGATCGGTCGCCATTCGGACAAATGGCATGAGCGCCGATGGCACTTTGCTGTCTGCGTCGCCATCGCGGCGGTTGGCCTTTTGATAACTACGCTGCTCCAGGGCAATTTGGTCGGATCGATCCTAGCTCTCTCCTTCGCGGTCATCGGGATTGCGTCGGCGACCCCCCTCTTTTTTGCACTGACCAGCGAGTATCTGTCGGCGGGGGCCGTCGCCGGCAGATACTCGCTGGTCAGCAGTCTCGGAAACCTTGGTCCTGCGCTCAGTCCGTCGATCAATGGATTTATCCTGAGGAGCACCGGCGACAATATCTACAGCATGTACTTCGTCATGGCGCTGTACCTGCTGTCCGGAACGCTTCTGCTGCTAACGATACGGCCGGCCCCGGCCGCCGCTGGTGCGCCGGCGGCGGTGCCCGCGCATTGACGGGCGCAGGGTGCATGAACAAAGGCGGCGATCGCGAGCGATCCAGGGATGCCAATGGGCCTCAAAGCACTGACGCGCGAGCTGCATGCGGACGAACGTCCACAACTGCTCGCGCACCTTCTCGCCCTCGACGAGGAGGACCGCCGCCTCAGGTTCGCGCACGCCTTATCGGACGACGGAGTGCGTCACTATGTCGAAAGCATCGACCTGTCGCGCGACGCTGTTTTCGTCGTCACGGATGCCAATCTTGCGATTGTTGGCGCGGCCCACCTTGCGCGCGAGGACGGACAAGCGGAACTTGGCATGTCTGTCCTGCCTCAGAATCGGGGCCACGGAGTCGGTGGGGCGCTGCTCGAACGGTGCACGGCGCGTGCCCGGAACTGGGGCGTGCGCGTCATGTTCATGAACTGCCTTGTTGAGAATGCCGCGATGATGCATCTGGCGCGCAAGCAGGAGTTGAAGATCGCCGTGTCAGGCGCCGAGGCTGAAGCATTCGTGCGTTTGCGGCGGGCCGACCTGACAAGCCTGGCCGCCGACGCCGTCGCCGAGCACCTTGGACTCTTCGACCACGCCCAGAAATCCTATTGGCTGGCGCTGCAAGCCCAGCTTCCGCCTTGAGCAATGTAATACCGACGACATGGGACTGAAGTCACAGAGTAGACCGCGCAATAGCCGGGCTGGAGAGATCGCAACGGATATGAAGGGGCAAGTTGATGAGAATAGTTTTGCTCGGTCCGCCTGGAGCAGGCAAGGGAACGCAGGCCAAGCGCATTACGGACGCCTACAATATGCCGCATCTTTCAACCGGGGACATGCTGCGCGCGGCAGCTTCCGCCGAAACCAACATCGGAAAGAAAGTCAAGGAAACGATGGCGAGCGGCAAGCTCGTCCCCGACCCGCTTGTTCTGGCCGCGGTCATCGAACGGATTGCACAATCCGATGCAAGGCACGGCTTTGTGCTCGACGGATTTCCGCGTACGATCTCGCAGGCAGTTACGTTCGATGACCTGCTTCATACCGAGGGGGTCGAACCGGACCATGTCATCGAGCTGCACGTCGACGAAGAGGTGTTGCTGGACCGCATCGTGACCAGAGCGCGCAAGGCGGCGCAAGCCGGCGGCGCGGTGCGCGCCGATGACAATCACGAAGCTCTGAAAGTGCGTATCGACGCTTATCGCGAACAGACCGCTCCACTTATCAACTACTATCGCTCGAGAAACGTCCTGAAAAGCGTGGACGGTCTGCAGCCGGTCGATTCAGTAACGGAGCAGATTTTCCAGGTCATGGAGCGTCGACAACGAGCAATCAGCAACACAGTCGCAGAGCAAGCAAAGTCAGGTCGTCCTGGCTGAAGTCAGGTGTTCGATTCCGGCGTCCGTGCACTGTCTGGATTGGCACCGGCGCGTGAACACAGCACACTTGCATGGTTTCAAGGACGACTTTCCTTCCTACGTGGTATTCGCCTTCCTTTATCTGCCGCGCATTCGCCTTCTAGTGCACAGGGCGGAACCGGTGGTCCGGTGGCGCGCATGTCTTGTCGTGGGCCATTCAATGAGCTGGCAATCATTTGACCGAGGCTCTTGAAATCAAGCTCTCGCGGCGAGGTTCGTCGCCAGACCAGCCCCACAATGCGGCTTGGCTGTGGTTCGGCAAACCGCAACAGCTTGACGCGGTCGTCGCGCAACTCGACGTCGATCGCGACTTCCGGCACCAGCGTGACGCCGTAGCCGCATGCCACCATCTGCATGATAGTCGCGAGACTGGTGGCACCGAGGCCGGCGTTCACGCGGCTCCGCGCCTGCGTGCAATAGTCCAGTGCCTGATCTCGCAAGCAATGGCCTTCTTCGAGCAGGATGAGCTTGCGCTCTTCCACATCACTCGGTGTGACGCGGGCATTTTCGGGCAGCGGATCGTCTGCCGGCACTGCCAGCAGAAAGCGATCGGTCAGGACATGCAGCGACACCAGTTCGGGATTGTCGACCGGGAGAGCCATCAGCAATACGTCAAGCGCGCCTCGTGTCAATTCGCCGAGCAATACCTTAGTTTGCGTTTCCACGAGATCCAGTCGCAAAGCTGGATGCTCGCGCTGCAGCCGGGGCAGAACGTACGGCAACAAATACGGAGCCAGCGTCGGAATGACGCCAAGGCGCAAGCTGCCGCTCAGCAACTTGTTGCGATGTTGTGCCAGGTCGATCAGATCGCGCGTTGCGCTAAGAATAGCGCCGGCGCGTTGTGCGATTTCCACCCCGGCCTCGGTGAGTATCAGCGCGCCGGGGCGCCGTTCGAACAATTCGGTGCCGAGAAATTCCTCAAGCTCGCGAATCTGCATCGACAGGGCCGGTTGACTGACGGCGCATTCTTCTGCCGCGCGTCCGAAGTGCTGGCATCGCGCTAGGGCGTCGAAATATCGAAGCTGCCGTATCGTCAACATAGGCGAAAACACTAATGCTGTAGCGATCTCCAAAGCAAATGGATTGCACGCTTGGTGTGTCCCGCGCGCTCGGTCACGACAGAGCGGGCAATGATGCGTCGCAGCACGCGAGGGGATCGGGAGGGGGTGGCTCGTAACATGGTACCAACCAGGATCTCATTGGTTTGATGCAGAGTTCAGCGAGTTCGCAGATCCGAGCGACGTCACCGTCCATCGAATACAGGCTTTCGAAGGCGATCAACTTCGGCCGGCCGGCTGCTGCACGCAACAGCGTTTCCAGATGGTCAACGTCGTTATGGCGCCGATTTGTCTTTCAACCCCGGATTGTCTGATTTTCTCAATCATTGAATTGTGGTTCCTTGCGTCCGACTGGATTAGACAATCGGGCAGGAGTTTTGCAATTGTGGCGATCCCGGTCTGGTTCGAAACATAGCCGGAAGTGAACACCAGGGCCGCCGGTTTCAGGTACCCATCACCCCTTGGTTGCGCTCGAGGCCGAGCTGGCTGATCGCATTCAGGAAAAAGGCGTCATAGTTCATGACCGTTTTCCCGACAGATGGTGACAGGCACCATCACGTCGGGCTTGCAGCGACAAGGAGCCTCCTTAACGAAAGCGGGTCATCGTCTCGCGAATCTTGTCGGCGATCACTGTTCCAAGTGTATCGGCGTCAAAACCGCGGACAAATAGCCCATTCGGATCCATCAGATAGAGATAGGGCAGGGGATGCTCATCAGTTTTGCTTAATGCAACGAAAAGCAATTCTGATTTCTGGCCGTTCTGGAATTGTGATCTTGTGTGGCCGCTTTCAAAAGGGAGGTTCAAATGGCCTGGAAGGCTCCAAAGATTGTCGAAGTGTCGGTGGGCATGGAAATCAACATGTACGCCTGCGCAGCGCGCAAGTAAGCCTCAGTGGGGTGACCTGCCCGGTTCAAGAAGCAATCTTTGCTTTCGAACTGAGGCAGGCGCCTGAGGGCCCAATATGCAAGCGGAAAGATTATCGGACTTCTCGAAGAAGTTTTCGACGGTGTGTTTCATGCCTCGCGACGGCGATCGATCCGCCCAGACCGTGCGGCTTGGGGGCGGTGCGACGCTCTCCTATGACCGTCTGGTCGTGACGGTCGGCTCGACGATCCGTGCCGGCGCGATCGAGCGCTATGACGAAGCAGCTATGCAAGTGATGCCGCATGGCTGGAAGGCGTGCGGGCAAACGCTGACGCTGCGGCGATAGTTGGAGAGCATGCCGGAGGGCGGACTGTTCGTAATGGCTGCGCCGCCCGATCCGTTTCCATGCCCGCCCGCACCATACGAACGGGTGTCCCGGATCGCCGCTTATTTCAAGCAATATAAGCCGCGGTCGAAGATCACGGTGCTCGACGCCAAGGATACGTTTTGCCGGGCAGGATTTATTCCAGGATGCCTATTGTCGGTTACACTGCGGGACCGTCCATTCCGAGTGCCTGGGGTTTGAGACGATCGAGCTCTCCCCGTAGGTCGGCTACGGCGGAGACAGACGAAAACGTAAGCGACCGCTCGCCGGCAACTCGAAGGGCCGATGCACAAATGCCATTGGCTGTGCCCGTCGTAAATTAAATTCGGCCATATTGGTGATGCAGTCCCGCCCAAGATTGGGCGACAAAGAATGTGCCCGGCGCGATCGACGGCGCGCGAGACCGGCGCATCTTTTTCCAGGGATAGATGCGTGCGGGCCCCATTGTAATATTTCATGTAGCAGAGCAGCAGGTGACGGAGGTGGCGCTCGCTGAGCACAACAACGTGGTCAAGGCATTCCCTGCGGATCGAACCGATCAGGCTTTCAGCATATCCATTTTGCCAAGGGGAGCGCGGCGACGTCGGTCTATCGCGAATGCCCATTGATCGAAGCCTTCGGATGATGACCTCACCATAGGCCCCATCCCGGTCACGTATGAGATAGCGGGGAGCTTGTTCCCAGCCGCAGGCTTCCGTGATCTGATTTGCGATCCATTCTGCGGTCGGATGCGCTGTGACGCCAAACCCCATAAAATCTGCCGTCGACCCATGCCCCACAATCAACAAGCCGTAGAGCAGATGAAATGAGATTGTAGGTACGAAGAAAAGATCCATCGCGGCGATGCCGTCGGCATGATTGCGAAGGAACGTCCTCCAACCTTGGGATGGCGGGTCTCTTCGCTTAGCCATGAACTTGGCGACGCTGGTCTGTCCGATATCGATGCCGAGCTTGAGGAGTTCTCCATGGATCCGAGGCGCTCCCCACAGCGGATTGGCAATACTCATCTCGCGGATAAGCTTGCGTATCTCAGGCGGTACAGTTGGTCG
>Ga0185299_10001588_pt1 | contig 41738 bp, 34 predicted proteins | sample PaiPotPPA55metaG_FD_128002 | JGI IMG/M metagenome (GOLD analysis project Ga0185299, IMG submission 128002) | Iron sulfur acid spring bacterial and archeal communities from Banff, Canada, to study Microbial Dark Matter (Phase II) - Paint Pots PPA... ...
CCGGGTCTGATCGGGATCACGCGATCGCCGCGCCAGCATGCGCAGGCCAATTGCGTCAAAGTCAGAGCGAAGCGGAACCGGAGTAGACATGGCAAACCTCTCGAAAGTTGTTTGCCATGGTGAATCACATAAATGCCGATTCGGGAATCCGCCGCAGGAGTCAAACTTTCAAAGACTTGGTATTAGCCTCTTTTTGTTTATCGTCGGCTTCCTGAAAAGCTTTCCACGCACTCTCGACCACATTTTTTTGTTGCGCCAACACCGTCTCTGCACGTTCTAAGCGCCCTTTGTCAGAATCTTTAGACTTCAATTCTTTGATGTCGGTTTCCAATTGATCCCGCTTACGCTTTTCCGCTTCGAACCGTGCGCTCGCTTCAAAATCAGCGTGAACGCGAACGCTGTCCTCACGCGTGACGCGGGCTTGAATGTCAAGAATCGACCTTTGAAGATTCAGCAACACGGCCTCATCGGTCAACTTTTCAACTCGATCGCATGCGCCCGCTAGCAGCGGGCGGACGTCAATGTCGCCCAAGAGAAACAGGCGATCGAGCGCGACCGCTGGGCATGCAAGTATGACGGTCGTAGCCACAACGGCTGAAAGGCCGAGAACGCTGCGGAATGCGTGATTGTCACTGTACGAAGCCATTTTTGCCTCTCCAGGTTCGGATAAGCTAAACGATTTTTGAATTTCGGCAAAGTGGAATGAGCTTAGAATCAATCCGAAGCTTGGCATGATCTGTTTGTAGCTCATAGAAGTTTCTCGCTTTTTTTGGGGCCACCGAGTGAACAGCAACAAAAAGAGTGATTAAGGGGAAACATGAATGATGATCAACCAATAACGGTGGCGCAGGCCCGCGCGCGCATCCTGACGAGCGTTCCGAAGGACCGCCCGATTGAGTCTGTGGCCCTGGAACGTGCGAGGGGACGAACACTTGCTGTGGATCTCGCCGCCAAGCGGACCCAGCCCCCCAAGGCGGTGTCCGCCATGGACGGTTACGCGGTGCGCGCCGGCGACCTCGCGCAACTGCCGGTCAAGTTGAAACAGATCGGCGAAAGCACTGCCGGGCATGGTTTTCCTGGTTCCCTTGGGCCGCAGGAAACCGTGCGGATTTTCACCGGCGCGCCGGTACCGGATGGCTGCGACGCGATTTTGATTCAGGAAAATGCCCGCGTGGAAGCAGGTTTCGTCGAACCTTTGCAATGCGTGGCGAGCGGCCGTCACATTCGCGCCAAGGGTAGCGACTTCGCCGAGGGCGAGGTCTTGCTTGCCGCCGGAACGCGGCTTGGCGCATCGAACATCGCGCTCGCCGCCGCGATGAATTTCGCCGAGGTTGCGGTCACCCGGCGCCCGCGCGTGGGAATTCTCGCGACCGGCGACGAATTGGTGCATCCTGGCGCAACCATCGGCGTCGATCAAATCGTTGCCTCGAATTCCTTCGCGATTGCCGCGCTCGTCGAGGCCGCGGGCGGCGAACCGCTCGACCTCGGCATCGCAAAGGATGACTTGAGTACAATTGAAAAACACATCAGCACCGCCCGCGCGTTCGCCGCCGATGTTTTGGTGACGCTTGGTGGGGCTTCGGTCGGGGATCACGATCTGGTCAAACCGGCGCTCGCCGGACAGGGCATGGAACTGAATTTTTGGAAGATCGCGATGCGGCCAGGAAAACCCGTGATCCATGGCCGCCTTGGGCCAATGATTATCCTTGGCTTGCCGGGAAATCCGGTTGCCGCGTTCGTCGCTGGAATAGTTTTTCTTGTGCCTCTGCTGCGCGCGCTTTGCGGCGATCCGGACGCGGGCCACGACGCAGCCGAACCGGCGATCCTCGGCAAGGCGCTGCGCGGCAACGACAGTCGCCAAGATTATTTGCGCGCGACATTGCGGCTTAGCGAAACGGGCCTCCCTGTCGCGACTCCATTCGATACACAGGACTCCTCGCTTCTGCGTCTTCTCGCGCAAGCGCAATGCCTGGTGATCCGCGAACCTCACGCCGAGCCCGCGGCGGCGGGCGGTTTATGCCGGATCATCCGGCTTGGTGTTTGACATGGTTTTTGCGCGTGGACCGGCGCGGAGCCCTTCCCGATCGAATCCGCGCGGCGATTGACAAAGTGACCACCGCGATGCCTCTCGCACTCTGATGGAAAAGCAAATCAACGCCGATCTCCTCATTATCGGCGGCGGGGTCAACGGAGCCGGGATCGCGCGCGACGCCGCCGGGCGGGGCCTTGCAGTGATCCTCTGCGAGCAGGGCGATCTTGCCAGCGCGACATCGTCGGCGTCGAGCAAGCTCATTCACGGCGGGCTGCGTTATCTCGAATATTATCAGTTCGGCTTCGTGCGGGAGGCCCTGAGAGAGCGGGAGGTGCTGCTTGGCATCGCGCCGCACATCGTGTGGCCGGCGCGTTTCATCCTGCCGCACGACAAGAGGTTGCGCCCTGCTTTGGTGATCGAGGCAGGCCTCTTTCTTTACGATTGGCTCGCGCGGCGCAACCGCTTGGGCCGCTCGCGCCGCCTCGATCTCCGCACGGCCAAGGAGGGCGCCCCGCTCAAGGACCATCTGACGACGGGCTTTGCTTATTCGGACTGCCGCGTGGACGATGCCAGACTGGTTGTGCTGAACGCCGTCGACGCGCGCGAACGCGGTGCCGACATCCGCACCAGAACACGCTGCGTTTCGGCGAAGCGCGAGCAAGGCGTGTGGCGGGCGACGCTCCTTGATATGCGCGTGCCGGCGACAACGATCGTGACGGCACGCGCGCTCGTCAATGCTGCGGGACCCTGGGCCGCCGAGGTGCTGAGCGGCGTAATCGGCCACGATGCCGGCAAAAAACTCCGTCTCGTCAAGGGCAGCCACATTGTCGTGCCCCGCATTTACGAGGGAGAGCAATGCTATGTCCTGCAAAACGAGGATCGCCGCGTCATCTTCGTGATGCCTTATGAAATGGACTATTCGCTGATCGGCACGACCGAGATCCCTTTTGAAGGAGATCCCTCGCAGGCGAGGATAAGCGCGGAAGAAATCAGCTATCTCTGCGCCGCGGTGTCGCGTTACTTCCGCGAGCCTTTAGACCCGCGCGATGTAGCGGAAAGCTATTCCGGCGTGCGGCCGCTCTATGACGACGGCGCGGCAACTGCCTCGGCCGCCACGCGCGATTATGTGCTCGATCTCGACGCGCCGGACGGCGGCGCGCCGCTTCTTTCGGTTTTCGGTGGCAAGATCACCACCTACCGGCGCTTGGCGGAGGATGCGATCGAGCGGCCTGCCCCGCAATTGAAGCCCCCGCGCGCGGAACGCTGGACCGCGACGGTGCCGTTGCCCGGCGGCGACATGGAAGACGGCAATTTCGACCGGTTTTTGCGCAAGTTGCGCGGCAAATATCCTTGGCTCGACGGTGCTACCGTGGCCCGCTTGGCCCGCGCGTATGGCACGCGGGCGGAGATGGTTCTTGGCGATGCGCGTGGCGCTTGCGATCTTGGTCTCGATTTTGGCGCGGGGCTCTTTCAAGCCGAGATTGATTACCTCATCGGCCAGGAATTCGCGCTGACCGCCGAGGATATTTTGTGGCGGAGGTCGAAACGAGGCCTGCACCTTTCGCCGGCCGAACGCGCGCAACTCAGCGCTTATGTGGATGAGCGAGTCACGAATCAAAGAAGAAAAACATCGGGCTGAACGATGTTCCGCTAATATCAATTCATATAGTTCATATATCGAGATCGCTCATTTGGCAGGCCTTCAAGACGAACCCGGCACGCCCGGCGATATTCACCTTGGCCGTCGCACTACTGTCACACGGCAACCTGTATATCGGCCCCATTCGGTAGGAAATGCCGTTTCCGGTGGGGAGGATATGCGATGAGAGCGAAGAGCTTTCTTAGCGCCGCCGGTTTCGGCCCGCGGACGCTCATGTCGGCGGGCTTAACCGACTTGGAGGCAGAGAATGAAAGTATTGGCACGAGTCTTGACGGGGACGGCGCTGGCGACCGGCCTCTTCTCGTCGGTTTTACAAGCGACGTCCGCGTTCGCCGACGACGACAAAAAAGTACGACATGTGTTGCTCTTGAGTGTTGACGGCTTCCATGCCGTGGACCTTGAGATTTGTATCGCGACAGGCAATTGTCCGAACCTGGAAAAGCTGATGGACCACGGCACCAACGCATCGACCACCAAGCCTTCGGACTCCTTCCCAGGCCTGTTGGCCCAGATCACCGGCGGCACGTCGAAATCGACCGGCGTTTTCTATGATGACAGCTATGATCGCCTGCTATTCAAGCCCGCCGGCAATCCGCCGGCGCCATGCGCCTCGGGGCCGGGCGCCTCGGGGCCGGGCGCCGAGGTCAACCTCGCCGAAAACACCGACAAGGACCTGCATTCGATCGCTGGCGGCGTTCCGGCCAGCTTGACGGCATTAAATGCCGCAATTGCGATCGATCCGAATAATCTGCCGGGCCAGAAGGTGAGCGGCATTTGCACGCCATTGTGGCCGCATAATTTTATTCGCGGCAACACCATCTTTGGCGTGCTCCATAGGCACCGCCTTCAGACGGCTTGGTCGGACAAGCACCCTGCCTATGACATCATCAACGGCGACGACCCGGATACGCAGCCGGCCACCGCGCCGGGCACCAATGTCGACGATTTCTTCGCGCCCGAGATCAACTCGGACTTGAGCCCGACCAATGTTAATTTGATCCACACGCAGCTTGGTGTCAAGTTTTCGACGGCGCCAGATCCCACGTCCTTTCCTCCAAAAACGGACTTCACGGGGACAATCGAGGGCGTCGAATGGTATGACGGAATCAAGGTTCGGGCCACTCTCAACCAAATCATGGGATTTGATCATACCGGCACACGACCACTCGGCACGCCGGTGTTGTTTGGCATGAATTTCCAGGCCGTCAGTGTCGGGCAGAAACTCGCATGCTGCGGCTACACCGATCCCGCCGCCACGCCGAGCGCAGGCCTCCTCGACGCGATCAAGTTTGTCGATAGATCGATTGGGCAGATGATCGACGCATTGAATAGCCGGGGATTAGCCGACAAAACTCTTGTCATCATCAGCGCCAAACATGGCCAGTCAGCGATTGACGTCACGAAACGGAAGACGTTCAGTGATAGCACAGTGATCGCCGGGCCGATTGGAGCCAATTTCGCGTTCGACATCGGGGATGATGGCGTCCTGATTTGGCTCAAGCCGCCCTATTCAGGCGTAAATACCGTAGCCGCTGTCGCCGCGCTCAATGGTTTTGCCGGGGACACCGGCATCGGCGAGTGGTTGTCCGGCCCCTTGCTCCCGCTATCCTATCAAGATCCGACGCACGATTCGCGCACGCCTGACATCATTGGCATTGCCAAAATTGGTACGATTTACACCGGTGGATCGAAACTCGCGGAGCATGGCGGCTTCAATGAAGACGACACTCACGTCGCCCTTCTTGTGTCGCATCCCTTCCTCACAGAACGCTCAATCAACACGGCGGTGGCAACGACGCAGATTGCGCCAACCATCCTCAAAGCCCTCGGGCTCGAGCCTCAAGAACTCGAAGCCGTGCGTCGCGAAGGCACTCAGGTCCTTCCCGGCCTATTCGGAGATAAGGAGTAAAGCGTCTTCGATGAATCCCGGGGGGCGCCGAACGCTCCCTGGGAATTGTGAAGGGAAACGAGCGGATATTTCGTAAAGGCCCCGCAGCGCGGGGCCTTTTCTACGCGATAAGGAAGGCAGATGTATCGCTATTCGCGGCCCATGCGGTAAGATCATCGAAACGCGGGATAGCCAAACATTCCGCCCTTCGTTTATCTGTTGACGCTCAGGAAGCCGCCGCGTGAGCCATCTTCTCGCGATCGACCAGGGAACGACCTCGACGAGGAGCCTCCTCTTCGACGCATCGGGGAGGCTGCTCGCCAGCGCCCAACGCGAGTTTTCTCAGTCCTATCCGAAACCGGGTTGGGTCGAGCACGATCCGCAGGAGATCTGGCGCGACGTGCTGCACACCGCGCGCGAGGTCATCACAAAATCACATGCGCAGGTTGCCGCGATTGGCATCGCGAACCAGCGGGAAACCACTGTCGTCTGGGAACGCGCGGGCGGCACGCCGGTCTATCCCGCCATCGTCTGGCAGGACCGGCGCACGGCCGCCGAGTGCGAGCGGCTGCGCTGGGAAGGAGCCGAGGCGCTGGTTCGCGCCCGCACCGGCTTGCTTCTCGATCCTTATTTCTCGGCGACCAAACTTGCCTGGATTCTCGATCACGTTGCGGGCGCGAGGGCGCGGGCGGAACGCGGCGAACTCGCCTTCGGCACCATCGACAGTTTCTTGCTCTGGCGCTTGACCGGCGGCAAGGTGCATGCAACCGACGCGGCCAACGCCTCGCGAACCATGCTGTTCGACATCCACCGCCAATGCTGGGACGGCGATCTTTTAGGATTATTCAATATTCCCGAGGCCTTGCTCGCCGAGGTTCACGACAACAGCTTCCTTTATGGGGTCACGGCCGAGGGCTTGTTCGATGAGGCAATTCCGGTCGGGGGCATGGCGGGCGACCAGCATGCGGCGTTGATCGGCCAGGCCTGCCTCGATGATGGAATGGCGAAGGCGACCTACGGAACCGGCTGTTTTTACTTGCTGAACACAGGTCAGGAGGCCCTATCCACGGCGAAAGGGACGCTTACGACCATGGCTTACCGGGCGGGCGGGCGGCCCACCTACGCCGTCGAGGGATCGATTTTTGCCGCTGGAGCCACGCTGAAATGGCTGCGCGACCGGCTCGATTTGTTCGAGGACGTTTCGCGAACCGGCGCCATGGCGGCGAGCACGGGCGGCAACGAGGGAGTCTATTTGGTGCCCGCCTTCACTGGCCTCGGCGCGCCGTATTGGGACCCTGACGCGAGGGGACTGATTTGCGGCCTTACATTGGACTCTGGACCCGCGCATCTCGTCCGCGCCGCGTTGGAATCGGCCGCCTACCAAACCCTCGATCTTATGCAAGCGATCATGGGGCCGCCCCGCGCGCTGCGCGTCGATGGCGGGATGGCGGGCAACGACTGGTTCTGCCAGTTTCTGGCGGACATCATCGCAGCTCCCGTCGAACGCCCGGCCATGCTCGAGGCGACCGCGCAGGGCGCCGCCTTTTTGGCCGGGCTCACGATTGGCGCATTTCCCGATTTCGCCGCCATTTCCGCCGCTTGGGCGCGCGGCGCAAGGTTTGAACCGCGCATGGAGGCGGCCCAACGGGAGCGCTTGATCTCGGGATGGCGGGATGCGGTCCAGCGCACGCTCGCGGGGAACAAACACGCGAAAAATTGAGGCATCACAATGTTGCAAAATGATATGCCGATGGGATCGAATAAAGCCTTGGCGAGTTTCCTCCCGGCGGGCGAATGCCCCCGCCATGCAAAGGACCAATCGCATGCGTTCCAACACATCGATGCAAGAAAGCGAGACGCTCTCGCGCCGCGATTGTCTGACGAGCGCCGCCGCCGCCGCGCTGGGCTATACGCTTGCCGCGGGCCCGGTGCGCGCGGCGGCGATCAAAACCGGCACGGACGGTCTTTCTGCCGGCGCGGCAAAAGTGAAAGTGCCGGACGGCGAAATGGCGGTCTATTATGCCAAGCCACTCGGCGCGGAAAAACCGCCGGTCATCCTCGTCGCGATGGAGGTCTTCGGCCTGCATGAGCACATCAAGGATGTGACACGCCGGCTAGGCAAGCTCGGCGCTTTCGCGATCGCGCCCGACTATTACTTCCGGCTTGGCGACCTCACCCAAATCACTGAGCCTTCGCAACTGATGCCGCTCGTCAACAGTAAGCCAGATCATGAGCTTTTTTCCGATCTCGACGCGACGGTTGATTGGGCCAAGTCGCAGGGAGGTGACACGGACCGGCTCGGCATCATCGGCTTTTGCCGGGGCGGACGCACGGTGTGGCTTTACGCGACGCATAATTCCAGCCTCAAGGCGGGCGTTGCTTTTTACGGAAGCCTGATGGATCCCCCGAGCGCGGCGATGCCGGAAAACGCCTTTGAACTCGCAACCGAGGTCAAGGCACCGGTGCTTGGCCTTTACGGCGCCGAGGACGCGAGCATCACCCCGGATCAGGTCGAGGCAATGAAGGAAAAACTCAGAGCAGCGGGAAAAACAGTGAAATTCAAAATCTATCCAGGCGCGGGCCATGGTTTCTTCGCTGATTACCGGCAAAGTTTTCGCGCGGAAGCCGCACAAGATGCCTGGCTGTCAATGCAGGCCTGGTTCAAGAAATACAAGGTGTTAGACTAATTTTTGGGCTTGTTCCGAGACGGTGAAACGGTGGGGGACCGGCGGCAAGGCCAACGCCCCGGGCTTGGCCTATCTTTCTGACGTTCGCGTCCCGGCCTTTCCATCCCTTGCGTCCTGACGAGCTTCAGGTCTCTCTCCAACCGGCCCGATGGGAACCAAAGTTTCGACGCGACGTTTTCCGCGCGATGCGGTGTCGTAACAGCGAAGGATGGTAGTTATGTTAAAGGTGCTCGCTTTGTCCGCTTCGGTCCTCGCTTTCGCTAGCGGCCTCGCTCTCGCGGAGACCACGATGGCCAGAGAACCGTCGACCGGACGCTCGGTCGTGACCAATCCTTCGTCGTCGCTTTCGACGGCCCATTGGCTTGCCTCCGACGTCTATAAGGCGGACTTTATGATCCTTCCGAACAAAAGATTGGCAAGGTCACCGATCTTATGATCGATAGCAACGGCAACGTCACGAGCGCGATCATCGGGGTCGGCGGGTTTCTTGGCGCTGGCCAGAAAGACGTCGTGATCCCCTTCAAGGAGCTGAAAGCCTCGACGCGCGACGGCAAGGATTGGCTCGTCCTCAATCGCACCAAAGACGAACTAAAGATGGCTCCCGCCTACAATAATACGGGATCTCCGAACGAATATCGGGGTAAAGGAGGCGATGTTCGCTGATGGGCTGCTCCTCGCGGTCTCTAGCGTTATTTCTCATTACAATGGAGCGTGCAGCAATGGGAATGGCGTGGTGAAACCTGCTTTGCCGCTTGTTCTCACGGCTTTGCTGGGATTAGGAAGCAGTGGAGCTGTGGCGCAAATTGCGCCGGGTGATCCGGCTGGTAATCAGACAATTCCAGAGAAGGATTTGTCTCGCCCTGCCGAGGGAGGCACGCAGAATGGAAGCGCGACTTCTGATGGAACCCGAAGTCTCAGCGATAAATTGGATAAAAGCGGTGGTGTCATCAAGCCAGCGGAAGGCATGGACCCGCAGATCTTGAAACCGGCTCCGGTTCCAGATCCTAAGTCCACGCCGGTTATTCCGCCCGCCGGAACCCCTGGTGGTCCGCCCGGGCCAGAGCCGAAATAGTCGCGGGGCATTGTCTGCCGTTTAACGCCGCCGCCGCTCATCCCATGAGCAAGAAATAGGCCAAAGCGGCATGGCGGCGTAGTGCGCCATTCCGCCGTCTCTCGCAGGCGAGGATAAGCGATGGCCGACACGAACGCCCCGCTGCCGCTCCTTCCAGCCCATATCGAAGAGACCATCCGGTCTATCGCTCGGCTCCACGCTGAGCACCATCAGAACGCCACGCCGCTTCAGCGCGCCGTCGATCGCCTAACAGCCTTGCTGGGTCGCCCCCGATTCATCGGCGTCCTGACCGTCATCGCGGCCGGCTGGATCAGCTTGAATCTGCTCGCCGGCGCGCTTGGCTATCGCGCTATCGATCCGCCGCCCTTCTCAGAGCTGGGAGGCGCGGTCTCGCTGGTGTCGCTCTACATAGTCGTCTTGATATTGGCCACCCAGCGGCGCGAGTACCAGCTTGCCCAACTTCGCGAGCAGCTCACCTTGGAGCTGGCGATCTTAAGCGAGCAGAAGACGGCGAAGGTGATACAGCTGCTGGAAGAGGCTCGTAGGGATAATCCACTCATTCGCGACCGGGTCGATCAGCTAGCAGAGGCCATGGCTCAGCCTGCCGACCCAAAATCGGTGCTCGACGCGATCAAGGAAACCCACGCCGAGGCGGAGCAGATCAGCGGGGGCGCAAACGGCCCCTAGGCGCGGGTTAGCCGACAGCTTTGCGCGAAGGCCCTCAAATCGAAAAAGCCGCAGTAACCCGGCGCAAATGCATTGCGGCTTGAGCGGACAATGGGCGCAATCGGCAATCCTGACGCAATACCGCGAAAGCGATGCAGGAGATTATTGCCGATAGCAAATAGAACTGGTTGCCGCTTCATGGATTTTCAGCACCGCTGCGAGATAAGCCTCTCGCAGCGCGGCCGCCGCACAAGACGCCTGGGCTTGGTTCAGAGACGAAGGGTGCAAACGGCGGCTCTTTCACCTCAAGACGCCGTTCCAGGCGATCACCAAAGAACTTGCCAAAGAAGTGCAAATCCGGTTCTCATAGACCCGTTGCACCTCGCTACAGAATCCACGGAGGCTTCACGCTGTGGAAGTGAAAACCCAAGCCCAAGCCCAAAAAAATGAAGAATTGTGGTGGTCATTATTGACCGGCGAGAAGCTGCGGCGAGAGCGCCGCTTTTTCGGGCTGTTCCCGACACCAGACACGCAGAACGCGCGCTGCAAGATGTGTTTAGTGCCATTTGAGGGGATCACCGCGCCGTTCATGCGCCGGCTTGTCGGACGGCGACGTTGGGAGCGGTTCCCGTGTTATTGCGATGCCTGCGAAAACAAATTGCGAGCCAATCCCGGTGGCGTCGAGATCGATGTCTCCTTGATCTTCGCCGATGTGCGCGGATCAGCCAACCTTGCGGCGAAGATGCGTTCGAGCGAATACATTCGCTTGATGCAGCGATTCTACGCGACGGCGACGCGCATCTTGATCAAGAGCAACGCCTATATCGACAAGCTCATTGGCGATGAAGTGATGGCGATATACCTGCCGGCGATGTCTGGAACACATGGCGCACGCGATGCCGTGTTTGCGGCGCGCGAATTGCTGATAGCGACCGGTCATGTTGGCGAGCCTTGGATTCCGATCGGCATCGGTGTCCATACCGGACCGGCGTTTGTCGGCAGTGTCGGTTCTGAAAGTGGCATTTACGACATGACAGCATTGGGCGATACCGTGAACATCGCAGCCCGCTTCGCCTCTGTCGCCAAACGGGGCGAGATCGTCATGAGCACTGCGACGTGTCTAGCCTCGAGCATCGATTGGACAACGGAAAAGAAACACTTGCAATTAAAAGGGATCGGTTCGCCCATTGAGGCACACGTGTTTCGCGCGAGTGCGTGAAAATATTTTCGGCACCCCAGGGGGCTCTGTTGCATTCATTGGCGGTAGCTTGTCGAAACCGATCAAGTCGCCCTCGAACATTTGCACCTGACTTTTGCACCAACCAAGGGCTTGATTTGACTGCTCCGAAACGATTGTGCGTAATTCTTGCAGACTGTGTGAAAACTTGGGTGCCTAGCTGGTCATTCCATATTTTCGCGGAATTTTGGCCCGTTCTGAGCGATCAGAAGCTCGCCGACTACAGGCCCGTTTTCAGACCAAAGGCGAGTTTTCGCACAGTCTGCTTGATTTTTGCATCGGTCTGAAAGGTTCGATTAGGTGGGGGGGCCAAAATACTTCCCTCGGCACCGGAGGTTTTCGGAAAATAGCGCGTCGAGAAGTTCTACTTTCCACACGCGGCCGAGCGCCATACTGTTTTCCTCCGGTGTAACGCCTTCTCGACCGGCATAAACCCCCACGACATATGGCCCATCTGAATCTGCAATCGCGGCTCCATAGTCCCCCGCCACATCGGAGCCAAAATATAAGACGGGAGAACCAGACATTCCGTCTCTCGTTACAGCATCTATCAAGATTACCGGCGCTCCGCTTTGAATGGCACCATAAAGCGGCTCCGTGGCAATCGATCCTTTTTTCCAGATGGGAAAAGCGCCCTGACCGATTCCTTTTGGGAAACCGAGAATGAAAACGTCTGAGCCAATTCTCGGGTACGCATGATACGCGAACTGGAGATTCGCCTGTTCGTCGACGCGAACCAACATTCGTCCACCATGTAAATATCCGATTCGATCCCTAATCCTGTCAAAGTCCTCCATCACGGCCTCGAGTTCGATTAGGGCCACGTCAATGACAGGACTGGCCACCGCAGATTCGAACCAAACGGGTTGACCATCTCTTAGGAGATCGACGCTGAACGGCTCAACCCGAAATGCCTCGATCTCATCGCTGAAGACATTAAGATAAAACGCAATCTTGTTTGGCACAAAATTGCGCGAATCGAGAAATTTCTGCGTGTTTGAATTAAACCCGTTTAAGACATGCAAACTCGTAACCATAACATATGTCTTAGCGAATCTGTATACGAATGCTGTTGCGCTGGTCAGATAGGCATCGTGAAAGTATAGTTCTACTTTTACTACTGCAAGCGTCTCAATGGCTACTTTCAACGCTTTACGATTGCGTGCATATGCTGCAATAATGCTGTCAGGTTCGGTTGCATCTACCATCGCCGATGAACTCCGTCTTTTGGCGTTCGAGCCCCTCGGGCCTGTCCAATTTCCAAGGCAGCGCGGCGCTTCGTAAACCTTCAAATTCTAGGCAAATGCCAAGCTATCGGGGGTCAAATTCAGCAAGAAACGCCCGTGCTACAAGGCTTAAATGCACTTTGCATTTGTCTTGAATTCTGCACCACCTTGCTGGGCCTTGCTGGGTCTGGCAATCGGCCCGTTGCCACCATATTTTAGATGGAGCTCGCAAAAGGACAAAGGCCATGGAAGTTCTTGCGCAAACGGACCTTCCCCCCGGCGCAAACCCCGACTGGACGATTCCGCAGGGGTTCGAGCGCTACAGCGACGCCGAGCATCGCACCTGGACGACGCTTTATGAGCGCCAGGCCGAGATATTGCCTGGGCGCGCCTGCGACGCTTTTCTGCATGGGCTCGACGCCCTCGATCTGCACGGCCAGGGCATCCCAGATTTCGCGCAGTTGAACGAAAAGCTTTCGGCACTCACTGGATGGCGAATCGTGGCGGTGCCAGGCCTCGTGCCTGATGGCGTATTCTTCGATCATCTCGCCAACCGGCGCTTTCCTGCCGGCAATTTCATCCGCAGTGCCGATGAGCTCGACTATTTGGAATTACCAGACATATTTCATGATGTCTTCGGCCATGTGCCCATGCTGACCGATCCGGTCTTCGCCGATTACATGCAGGCCTATGGGAAGGGCGGGCGTCGCGCGCTATCCCTCGGGCACCTTGCCAATCTCGCGAGGCTCTATTGGTACACGGTCGAGTTCGGGCTCTTGGAAACGCCCAAGGGCTTGCGGATCTATGGCGCGGGCATTGTGTCGTCGAAAACGGAAACGATTTTCGCGCTTGCCTCCGATTCGCCGAACCGCCTGGGCTTCGATCTCGAAAGGGTGATGCGCACGCTCTATCGCATCGACGATTTTCAACAGGTCTACTTCGTTATTCCCTCGCTCAACTATTTGCTCGATGTCACGACCGGGACCGATTTCGGTCCCCTCTACGCCAAGATCTCGAACATGCCGGATATTCCGATCGCGGCGATCGAACCAGGCGATAAGGTTTTCGCACGAGGCACTCAAGAATATGCCAGGAGCGGCGGGCGCTTGCGCCAAGGCGCGGCCTAGCCGCAGCCGCTTCGCGAGGAGCGAGGAGGAAGAGCATCATGCGGGACAAGATTGTGGTTGTCACCGGCGGCTTCGGCGTGCTTGGGCACGCGGTGGCGGAGGCAGCGCTCGCGGCCGGAGCCTTTGTGGCCATCCCTGGCCGGGAACAAGAGAGTAAGATCCCCCCGCGGGACCGGATTCTGGTGCTTGGCGGAGTGGATTTGGCGGATTTCGCGGCGGCGAAACAAGCTTTTGAAACTGTGGCCGCGCGTTTCGGCCGTATCGACGCACTGGCCAATGTCGCGGGCGGCTTCCGCTGGCAAACGCTCGGCGATGGCGATCTCGCCGGATGGACCGATCTTTTCCGGATGAACCTTTTGACCGCCGCCACGGCAACCAAGGCGGCCCTGCCTTATCTGCGCGCAACGCAGGGCGCCATCGTCAATGTCGGATCGGCGCCCGCAAAAAAGGCCGGCGCGGGAATGGGCGCCTATGCCGCCTCCAAGGCCGGCGTGCTGCGGCTGACCGAAAGCCTCGCCGAGGAAGAGAAAAACGCCGGCGTGCGCGTCAACGCGGTGCTGCCGACGATCATCGATACGCCACGTAACCGCGCGGACATGCCGAAGACAGATTTTTCACGCTGGGTGAAGCCGGAAGAGATCGCCAGCGCCATTTTGTTTCTGCTGTCCAGCGACGCCAATGCGATCACCGGCGCGGAGCTTCTGATTTCCGGGCGGACGTGATCACGCGGCGGATTTGGCGGCTCTCAGCGGCAGGCGATGGCTGGCCTTGAGCGTCGTCAACACGATCGACGATTTGACGTGCGATACGCTGACCTGCGGCAGGATCAAATCGTTGATGATCCTGGCAAGGCCGCTTAAATCCGGGGCTGCCACTTTCAGCAGATAATCGGCGTCGCCAGTCAGCGCATAGGCCTCCTGTATCTCTTCGACTCCATTTACGAAATCTCTGAATTTTTTGGCATTTTCCTTGGAATGGGGAGACAGGGTGACTTGAATGAGGGCGAGAAGACCGATCCCGAGGCGCGAGGCGTTAAGGCACGCGGAATAGCCCTCGATAATGCCGGTTTCCTCAAGCCTTACGCGGCGGCGGGAACATTGCGAGGCGGATAGGCCGACTTTCTCGGCGAGCTCGGCATTGGTGAGGCGCCCGTCGGCCTCGAGTGCGGCAAGCAGCTTGAGGTCGAATTGATCGAGCGCGCCTAGCTCTCGTGAATCAGGCATTTTTCACACAATCCGTGCATTGGAAATCGAGAATCCGTTGATTATACACACAACTCGCGGAGGTTTCGCGCTATCTTTAAGGTCCTCAAGGAAGGATAAGGAAAAAAGGATAAGGAGAAAATGGGCCCGTTTCCGCACGATGCGCCGCCAGCCAAAATCAGTGCCGAAAACCCCGCCGGCACCGATGGATTCGAATTCGTGGAGTTCGCCCATCCCGAACCGGACGCGCTCAGGACGCTGTTCGAGCAGATGGGTTTCGAGCTTGTCGCGCGGAATAAATCCCGCGCCATCGATCTGTACCGCCAGGGCGGCGTCAACTACATCCTCAACGGCGACCGCACCAGCTTCGGCGGCAGATTCGTGGATCTGCACGGACCTTGCGCGCCCGCGATGGCCTGGCGTGTCGTTGATGCCAATCATGCGCTCGCGCATGCGCTGGAGCGTGGCGCGCAGCCTTACAACGGCGAAATGGGCGGCAAGACCATTGACGCTCCGGCGATCCTTGGGATCGGCGGCAGCCTAATCTATTTCATCGACACTTTTGGCGCCAAAGGTTCGCCCTATGAGGCCGAATTCGACTGGATAGGCGAGCGCGATCCGGTGCCCGCCGGTTGCGGCATCGACTATATCGATCACTTGACCAACAATGTGTTTCGCGGCGCCATGGACCGGTGGTACCAGTTTTATCAAAATCTCTTCAACTTCCATCAGATCCGCTATTTCGACATCGCCGGAAAAATGACCGGTCTTTATTCCCGCGCGTTGACGAGTCCGTGCGGAAAGATCCGGATTCCCTTGAATGAATCCGCCGACCACAAAAGTCAGATCGAGGAATATCTGCACCAATATAAGGGCGAAGGCATTCAGCATATCGCCTGCGGCTGCAAGGACATCTACGCCACCGTGAAGCGCTTGGCGGCGAAAGGCCTCGCTTTCATGCCGCCGCCGCCCGATACCTATTACGGCAGGATCGCCGCGCGGCTACCCGGCCACGGCGAGCCGCTGGGGGCATTGCGGGCGAGCGGCATTCTCGTCGATGGCGAAGCCGTCGAAGGGGGCAAACCAAAACTCCTGTTGCAGATTTTTTCAAGGACGGTGATCGGCCCGATCTTTTTCGAGTTCATCGAACGCAAGGGCGACGAGGGTTTTGGCGAAGGCAACTTTCAGGCACTTTTCGAGTCGATCGAAGCGGACCAGATCGAACGCGGCGTGCTCGTCGCCTGAAAAATAAACCTAACGCGGTATTTCTCTCGCCCAAAGATACTCCGCATAGATTGCGATGGTGATCAGGACAAGCATGAGCGCGACGAGCCAAGCCACCGCCCACCAGCCGGCGGCGGGTATCGCGTAGGCGTGGTAAATGTCCTGTGGAGTCTCGTACGAAAACGGGCTGAAATGGGCCAGCCAGCCCAGTGCCACGCCAATGCCCGCCCCAATCGCCCAGAACCGAGGCCCGAGCTTGTTCTTCTGGTAAAAAATAGTGCAAGGCCTAGGAATCCGTATTTTGCAAGAATGATAATGGCTGACAGAGCCGCTTCCGGACTTAATTGCCAGCGAATATCGCCCCGGGCAATATGATCAATGTCGTGACCCAAGCTCAGCGCTATCAGAAGGATCACCAGAGCTATGAGTTTCTTGTCACGCACGCTGTCCTCCTCGATATCGCGCCGCGCTGAAGGGCCGCGTGACATGACGGCCGTGTCTACCATGGGGTTTCGGCGAAGGCAATTTCCAGGCGCTTTTCGAGTCGATCGAAGCGGACCAGATCGAACGCGGCGTGCTCGTCGCCTGAAACGAATTTGGGGAAGTTTTTCAATTTCGAATACGCATTAAAAATCGCGGCTCTTCAGTAGAATCTTCGCCGAACGTAAGCCCGAGGCCGAACGTAAGCCCGGTGCCGAACGTAGGCCCGAGGCCGAACGTAAGCCCGATGTCGATAATAGGCACGGGGAGCGTAGATCCGGCGATGGGTAACAACCGCGCCGCGGGGTCCGGCGCAGCCCGCGCGAAAAACGCCGCGGGCGCAGACGATGGCGTTGGCTTCGGACACCAAGGCCATCATCGAGCCGAGCGCGAGGACAGCGGCGACCGCAGTCATAATTGCGCGCTTCATATCAAATCTCCAGCAAAAATCGTCCTATTCGAGTATCTTCTAATTTAATTGATCTTGTGCAATGGCGCAATACGGAACAGTATGTTGACTGCTGCGTTCGCGACTCGGGAAAATCCGGCTCGAGGATTGCCTTCGCGCCGTTTACCGGCGCGGCGGCATACCAAAGGAGCAAGCGATGCGCGATCCTGATAGCGGTGATCCACTGCGGCCACCGCCAAGACGCCCAATCTTCCAAAGCCTATTAGGCGGGGTGGCCGCCGCAGTTCTTTTTGCCGCCTCGCCGGGTCTCGTCCGCCCGGCACAGGCGCAGGAAAAGCGCCCCAACATCGTCATGCTCATGACCGACGATACCGGCTGGAATGATTTCGGCGCCTATTCGGGAGGCGGCGCGGGTCTCGGCCATCCGACGCCCAACGTCGATCGGATAGCCAAGGAGGGCGCCGTCTTCACGAACTGGTACGGCCAGGCGAGCTGCACGGCCGGCCGCGCCTCGTTTATGACCGGGCGTATTCCGATCCGCTCGGGCGGGCGACGAGAATCGCCTCCGAAAGGAGACGCCGACGATCGCCGAATTCTTCCGGAAGAATGGTTACACGACGTATTTCTCCGGCAAGTGGCATCTGGGCGACAAGCCCGACGCCTCTATCCGACCGAGCACGGCTTCGACGAGATGAAACATTTCGCCGCCTACTATGCCGGCGTCTATTCCTACAACGACACCTCGAAGTGGTTTCATCCCTGGTTTCCGTCGTACAATCCGGAATACAACAAGATGTACGACGACATCGTGAACTTGGGTGAGTGGGAAGGAGTGGCCGGCAAGCCTGCCAAGATGGTCGGCACGATCAGCTACGACACCCTTGCGACGTTCGACATTCGCCAGACCGACTCCGCCGTCGACTACATCAAACAGCACGCGCAGAGCACTAAGCCGTTCTTTATGGACGTCAACTTCATCAAGATGCATAACCCGACCAATGCGGCGCCGGAGTTCCGGGGGAGATCGCATCTCGGCGACTATTCCGATTCCCTCATGGAGCTGGACTCCGATATCGGCCGGATCATGGACGCGATCCGGGCGGAGGCGCCCAATACAATCGTGATCGTCACGGCCGACAACGGCGCCTGGCTGGATGCCTATCCCGACGCCGGGACCACCCCGTTCCGAGGCGAGAAAGGGTCGCCGTTCGAAGGCGGCTGGCGCGTTCCGGGGATCATGTGGTGGCCGAGCAAGATCCCGGCTGGCGTTCAGTACTACGAAATGATGTCGCACATCGATGCTTGGGCGACGCTTGCCGCGATGGCCGGTCTCAAGCCCCCGCCACATGATTGGGTCGGCAACGACGGCAAGCCGATCTATTTCGACAGCGTTGACAATAGTGCGTACATCCTGGGGAAAGAACCTCACTCGGCGCGGAAATCATGGATCTACATCGATGGCGAGACTTTCCAGGGGGCACGCGCCGACATTGGCGGAGATCCCAAGGAACCCTGGGTGAACATCGCGTGGAAGTACCTCTACACGGCGAAGGACTCGTGGCTTGGGGCGGAAGCGAACCTGGGTTCGATTGGCGCGTTGTACAACCTCACCATGGATCCATTCGAGAAATACGACATGATCTTCAATGGGGCAGCGCCTTTTCGCGTGCTGTCGTCATCACCGGGCAAGTATACGGGGCAGGACAACGGCTGGGTCTTGTCTCTGATCTACCCGCCGATACTCGCCTTCGACAAGTCGATCATGAAATATCCGAGCATCAAGCGATTCCCAGGCGGCGCCTCGACCGACTTGGTTCCGAATCTTCAGCATCCTGAAAACCCCGTCCCCCTGCTGAAGGACCAGAAAGAACCGCACATCGGCGGTGGAGGCGGCTGATCGCGGCAACAGTATTGGACGGAGGGGCGGCTTCGGCCGCCCCTCCTCCAGCGCGCTACTCAAGTGATGTGCCACGATGAAGATATTCAATTCAGCATTCAACCGCGGAGCGACGCGGAGGCGCTTCGCTGTGATCGCGCTGGCGGCGACGCTCTTGACAGGCGGCATTGCCGCCGCGCTCGCCGACGCGGCGCCGCCGGCCAGCGCGCGGTCAGAGGACAGCGTGAGGGCACTTGCGCTTCAGTGGTTCACGCAGATGCAAACGGGTCATCTCGACCGGACGCAGTTGACCGCTGCGTATAACGCCCAGTTGACGGATGACGTGGTGCAGGAAACGTCCCGCCACCTCAATCAGTATGGCGCGTCACCGATAGTCGCCCATATTCTGCTAAGCCGCGCGATTGGGGAACAGACATTCTACGTGGTAAAGCTTCACTTTCCGCGCGGCGATGCGGCCAGCCTTCTCTTCGGCTTCAATGCGGAGGGCAAGATCACCGGCATCGGTATCATGAGCATGGCAAGAGACTGACAGGGAAGAGGTGAGCCTGCCGCTTCCCGGGATCTCCTGGCACGCGGCCAAACGGCGTCGATGAGTTCTACCCCATGACGGCACATCCTTACATGTCCGGCTTCGGCAATGATTTCGAGACCGAGGCGCTGCCGGGCGCCTTGCCGCAAGGGCAGAACTCGCCACAACGCTGCCCCTATGGGCTTTATGCCGAACAATTGTCCGGCACGCCGTTTACGGCGCCGCGCGGCGCCAATGCGCGCTCTTGGCTCTACCGCATGCGTCCTTCCGTCAAGCATGTGGGCCGCTTAACCTGCATCGATGTTCCCTTCTGGAAAACCGCGCCGCATATCGTCGCGCACGGCTTGCCTCTCGGTCAATTGCGCTGGGATCCTTTGCCGATCTCCAATGAACCTTTGACCTTCGTGACCGGCATGCGCACCATGACGACCGCGGGCGATGTCCACACCCAGACCGGCATGGCGGCGCATGTCTTCCAGGTGACGCAAGACATGGAAGACGATTATTTTATGAATGCCGACGGCGAATTGCTGATCGTGCCGCAAACCGGCGGCCTGGATATCGCGACGGAACTCGGGCGCATCGGCGCCGGACCAGGCGATATTGCCGTCATTCCGCGCGGGATGAAGTTTAAGGCAGGGCTTCAAGACGGCCCCTCGCGCGGCTACGTCTGCGAGAATTATGGCGCGAGGTTCACCCTGCCCGCGCGTGGACCGATCGGCGCCAACTGCCTCGCCAACCCGCGCGACTTCAAGACCCCGGTGGCAAGCTTCGAGGAGAAGGAAACGCCCTGCCGTCTCACGCTAAAATGGTGCGGCGGCTTTCATCTTACCGAAATCGGCCACTCGCCGCTCGATGTCGTCGCCTGGCACGGAAATTACGCGCCCTACAAATACGATCTGCGGACCTTCGCGCCGGTCGGCGCCATTCTGTTCGATCACCCGGACCCTTCCATCTTCACGGTGCTCACCGCGCCATCCGGCGAGGAAGGCACCGCCAACGTCGATTTCGTGATCTTTCCGGAGCGCTGGCAGGTGGCCGAACATTCGTTCCGGCCGCCCTGGTATCACATGAACATCATGAGCGAGTTCATGGGGCTGATCCGCGGCCAGTACGACGCCAAGGCGAAAGGCTTTGCGCCGGGCGGGATATCGCTGCACAATAGCATGCTGCCGCATGGGCCCGACAGGCAAGCTTTCGACAGAGCGAGTTCGGGCGAATTGAAACCGCAAAAACTCGAAAATACCCTCGCCTTCATGTTCGAGACGCGCTATCCGCAACAGGTGACGGACTATGCAGCCAAGCTGCCAGCCTTGCAAAGCGACTATGCCGATTGTTGGCGGGGTTTGGAAAAGCACTTCGATCCAAACCGCCGTGAATGACCGACCCGTGAGGGAGCCGCGTGAAGCTTGCGACACTCGCCAACGGCAGCCGCGATGGGCGGCTCGTCGCGGTTTCGCGCGATCTCGCCCATGCCACGGACGCGCGGGGCGTCGCCCAAACCCTTCAACATGCGCTCGACGATTGGGCGCGGCTCTCGCCAAAACTCGAGGCGCTCGCGACCGCGCTTGAAACCGGCTCGGTGCCCCGCGAGCGGTTCCGTGAGCACGAAGCGCTCTCGCCGCTGCCGCGCGCGTTCCAATGGATCGACGGCTCCGCCTATTTGAACCACGTGGAGCTCGTGCGCAAGGCGCGCGGCGTGGCGATGCCGCCGAACCTTTGGACTGATCCCTTGCTCTATCAGGGCGGATCGGACGCTTTTCTTGCTCCCCGGGAGCCGATAAGAACGGCGGATGAAGGTTTTGGTATCGATTTCGAGGGGGAAGTCGCGGTTGTCGTCAACGATGTCGCGATGGGCGCGAGCGTGGCGGAAGCCGCCGCAGCAATCGTGCTGGTCGTGCTTGTTAACGATGTTTCCTTGCGCAACCTTATTCCGGCGGAGCTCGCCAAGGGTTTTGGCTTCTTCCAGTCGAAGCCGTCCTCGGCCTTCTCGCCGGTCGCGGTCACCCCGAATGAGCTCGGCGCCTCTTGGGACGGCGGACGCTTGCATCTTCCCTTACTCGTGAGCCTCAATGGCAAGCCGTTCGGGCGGGCGGATGCCGGTACCGGCATGAACTTCGATTTCCCGGCCTTGATCGCGCACGCGGCCAGGACAAGGCCTTTGGGCGCGGGCACCATCGTCGGCTCTGGCACCGTTTCCAACAAAGGCGCAGACGGCGGTCCCGGCCGCCCCATCGCCGACGGCGGAGTTGGCTACTCATGCCTTGCCGAGGCGCGGATGGTCGAGACCATTCGCGACGGCGCCACGAAGACGCCATTTATGCGCTTCGGCGATACGGTGCGCATCGAGATGAAGAATCCGGGCCGCCAGTCCATTTTCGGCGCCATCGAACAGACAGTCGAACCTTATGCAAGACCCCCTACCTGAGCCTTGCCTCTTCGGCTATTGGCGATCAAGCGCCGCCTACCGGGTGCGGATCACCCTGAACCTCAAGCGGATCGCCGCGAGACACGTCTCCGTGCGACTGCAATTGGGCGAGCAGGAAAGCGACGAACATCGCGCGCGAAACCCCGCGGGGCTCGTTCCGGTATGGCGCGACCCGGACGGGTTCACGCTCGCGCAGTCGCTCGCCATCATCGACTATCTCGATGAAATTTATCCCGACCCGCCCTTGTTGCCGAACGACCCCAGGCAGAAGGCGCTATGCCGCGAGATCGCCTATACGATCGCCTGCGACATCCATCCAATCGGCAATTTGCGGGTGCTTGAAAAACTTACGGCGGATTATGGTGCCGGCGCCGGCGCCCGCGCGGCCTGGAACCGGCACTGGATCGGGATCGGGTTCGGCGCGATCGAAGCGCGCCTCGCCGCCATCGCCGGGCGCCACGCCGTCGGAGACCAGATTACCCTGGCCGACATTTGCCTTGTGCCCCAGGTCTATAACGCGCGGCGCGCCGGCCTCGATTTGGCGCCCTATCCGGGCATCGCCGCGGCCGACGCGGCGGCCCGCGAGCAGTCTGCCTTCGCGGCGGCGGCGCCCGAAGCTCAGCCCGATGCGCCATAGCGGCCCTGGCGTCGCGCCGGGCGCCCATGTTTTCCGGCGCGTACAGGCGCCAGGCCCCCGACCGGCAAAGCGCCCGCTTTAGGGTCTTGCGAATGGCCGCGTTAACGATGTTTCGAAGTGCGTCAAGCCGGCCAGTTTGAATCCTAGCGTTCCGGTTGTAAAGTAACCTTTGGTTAACGGTTCCGCCGGGGCGGCTCCCGTGTGTATTCGCGCAAAGTCTTGGCCCCTCGCGAGAGAGTTTGTAAGAGGCATTCGATGGCAAGTTCCAACAAAGCACAAGATCCCGCGGCGGCGGCGCTTTTGGCCATCGAAGAGGCGTTGAATCTCCCCGCCGCCAGCCAAGGCGCTGGACCGGCTGAAGCAAATCCCATCGGCTCAACCAGCGCGGACAAGGCGAAGGACGCAACGCCGCGTCCCGGCCCTTCGGGGCCGCCGCGTGATGCCGTGGGGACGCTGGAGCCAAGACCGGCGGCGATCGACGAGGATCGATTATTCGGTCCGGCGCACGCGAACTCCGCCGCACCAGGCGCGGAAATTCAAGCCCCGGAGCGCTCCGGTGGGGCCGCGCCGTCGATGCAACCAGCCAACGACGATCGCCAATCCGCCGGAGAGATTCTCCGCGCGTTTCAGAGCCGTTCCAACCGAGTTCCCGCGGTCTTTGTCGCGGCGTGCTCGGGTTTATGGGCTGTCCTCACCCTCAGCTACTTTATTGCCAACCGCGCGGTCCTTTTCGATCTCCCGGCCGGGTCTCTGTTGCCGCAAGCCACACTTGATCTAATGACCATCGTGGGCCCCGTCATCTTCTTTTTGGTGACGGCGGCGTTGCTTCGCCGGGGTCAGGAGATGCGGCTTGCTGCCCGTTCGATGACCGAGGTCGCGGTCCGCCTGGCCGAGCCTGAAACCATCGCCGCCGGGCAAATGGTCACGCTTTCCCAAGCCATCCGCCGCGAGGTCGCTTCGATGGGGGACGGCATCGAACGCGCGCTCGCAAGAGCGAGCGAACTCGAGACTCTGGTCAGGTCCGAAGTCTCCAATCTGGAACGATCCTACTCGGACAATGAGCGCCGCGTCCATTCCCTGGTCGACGAATTAGCCTCCGAGCGGGAATCCATTCTGACCAATGCCGATCGCGTGCGGGGCGCGATCGCCTTGGCGCACGATAACCTTTCCCGCGATCTAGCAGGGGCCTCTTCGCGTTTCGCGGAAAGTGTTGGAGAAGCCGCCGGCCGGGTCACCGCCGCGCTTAACTCCAAAGGCGAGGAAATCAAAACGGCGCTCGGCCGCGGCCGGGACGATCTCGTCGATCAATTGTCGTCGCATGGGCATGATCTCATCAAGCGGCTGACCCAAACCGGACAAGACGCCACGGCCAGTCTCGCGGGGGCGAGCGACGGCATCGCGCGGACGCTTGCCGATCGCTTTGCGGAAATGGACGACAGGTTTAAGACCGCCAGGGAGACTCTCGCCGCCGATTTGGAAATTCGCGGCGATGCCCTCGCGCAACGGGTCGACGCCTCCGGCACGCGGATTGCCGACACAATCTTTTCGCGCGGCGAAAATCTCGCGGTGCGTTTGGCCGAGACCAGCGATCGTTTGCATGATGTCGTCGCGGTGCAAGGCAATACGCTGCACGATAATTTGGCCGGGATGAGCGAACGCATCGCGGGCCTTATCTCGGACCGCACCGCTGAAGCGCGACATTCGTTCGAACACGTGACCCAGACTCTTGCGTCGCTATTTGATGAAAGTCAGGCAAGACTTAACACGCAATTCGAGCAGCATGGCGGCGAACTTCATCGTCGCTTCGCCACGACCGCGGATGCGACGGCAGCCGCGCTCACGAGCCATACCGAAGCGTTGCACCAGCGGGTCGCAACCACGGTCGCGGACACGCTCGCCGCTTTGACCAGCCATTCCCAGCAATTGCATGACCATTTGGCGTCCACGGCACGAGATACGGTCGGGACTTTCACCAGCCATACAGGTACGTTGAACGAACGTCTCGCCGCGACGCTAAGCGAAACCTTTACGGCCCTGACGGATCACTCCGAGCAGATGAGCGAACGTTTGGAATCGACGGCGCGGACCACGGTGGCCGCGCTCGCCAGGCAAACCGGAGCGCTGCATGAGCGGCTCGCCGCGACGAGCGCCGAGACTCTTGGCGCGCTGTCAAGCCATTGGGAGGAGATGGGCGGACGCCTGGAAGCAACCGCGCAGCGGCTCACCAGCCATACCGAAGCACTCCATGCCCGCCTGAACGCGACCGTCGGCGAGACGCTAGGAGCGTTGTCGCGCCATTCGGACGCGATGAGCGCGCAGCTCGAAACAACCGCGCAAACTTCAGTGACGGCATTTACGAACCAGACCGAAGCGCTCCACGCCCGCCTGAACTCGACTGTTGGCGAGACGCTCGGGGCGTTGTCGAACCATTCGGACGCGATGAGCGAGCGGCTCGAAACAACCGCGCAACGTTCGGTGACCGCGTTTACGAACCAGACCGAAGCGCTCCACGCCCGCCTGAACGCGACCGTCGGCGAAACCCTTGACGCGCTTGCGAGCCACGCCCGCGAGATTGGCACCAGCCTGGAATCGGGCGCGACGCATTCGGCGGCAGTCCTTGCCAGCCATACCGAAACAGTGCAATCGCGTCTGGCCGCGACCGTCGGCGAGACGATCGGGGCCTTGACCGGATATTCCGAACAAATCAGCGAGCAGTTGGAGGCGTCCGTGCAGCACTCCGCCGCGGCTTATGCAAACCACGCCGAAGCCCTGCATGAGCGGCTCGCCTCCACGCTCGACGAAACGTTTGGCGCCCTCACAAGCCACGCGGATGAGATGAGCGAACATTTGGCGGCGGCCGCGCGTGGAGCCGTCGCGGCTTTCGCGGATCACACGGGAGCGCTGCGCGAGAATTTCGACTTGACTGCGCAACAGGCGATCGCTTCGATCGGCTATCAAGCCAACGATCTCAACGATCGCTTTGCGGAAACCGCGAATGAGGCGATCAATGCGATCGCGACCCATGGCGACCGGGTCAACGAAGCCCTTGCCGGCCGGCTCTTGATGTTCGAGGAAACCGTTATCGGACAAGGCGGGGCGATCGCCAGCAACATCGACGAGCATGCCGAACGGTTTACCGCGACTCTTGCCGATCGCCTGGGTTCGATTGAAACCACGCTCACGTTGCAAGGGGGCGACCTAAACGACAAGCTTGGCCTGCGTGCACAGGAGGCCGCCGCGGCGCTGGAGGCGCATCTCGAAGCCTTCGACTCGCGAATTGCCGTCAAGGCCGAGGAGGTTGGCCAGGCGCTCGAGAAGCTCGTCTCCCGCGTCAATCTAGGACTCGATTCGCGCGTGCAACTGCTCAGCGAGACTTTGACAGGCAGAGCCCTCGATATCGCGAGAGCGCTTGGCGAAGGCGGCGGCGATGTGATTCGCGCGCTCGATGAAAAGGCTCAGGAAATCGGTACGGCCATGACGGCTCGCTCGGCCGCCGTCGCCGAGACGCTGGACGGCGGGGTCGCGCACTTCGAGGAACGCGTCCTTGGCCGTCTTGTGGCGGTTGCCGGAGACCTCGACGCGACGGGCCGCGCCGTCGCCGAAACTCTTGCGTCGAGGACGCGAGAGATCGATCAAACCCTCGGTCTTCATGCCGGCAACATCAACGCGGCGCTGGATCGCGAAGCAGGTTACCTTGGGGAAGTGCTCGCGGGGCGCGCCGAGGAAATCCGCGACACCATTGGGCAGGCGGTCACGGATCTCGATACGACACTAGCCGGGCGAGCCGGGGAGATCGGCGAAGGCCTCGCCCAGCGTATCAACGAAATTAGCATGGCCTTGGCAGGCCGCCTTGGCGAACTCGAAGGCGCCCTCGGGGAGCGCGGTCAAGCGCTCCAGCGGGCATTGGCGGCCCGTGCGGGCGATTTGCGCGAGCTTTTCGATACCCGCGGCGAGCAACTGGTCGAGACTCTGTCCGCGCGCGGCAACCAGATTGCCCAGGAGATGACAAGCGTCGGCGAAATCGTCACCCAAACGATCGAGGGCCGTGGAACCACTATCGTGCGGCACCTCGGCGAGAAGCAAACCGAACTCACGGCGGCGATCGAGCACTCGACGGCGGATTTGCGCGCGGCGATCGAAACCGGCGCCGCCGTGTCGATCGGAGCCCTCGTCGATACCAATGAAAAATTGCGGGCCGGGATGACCGAGGTGATCGATCGCCTTGTCAACAGCAGCGCGGGATTGCAAAGGGCCATTAGCGCGACCGGCACCGATTTTGCGGCGGCGGAGCATTCGCTGAGCGAACGCATGGACTATTTCCGCTCCACATTCACCAACATCGCCGGAGAGATCAATCAACTCAACCGATCCACGCGGGCCGCGCTCGACGAAGCAAGCAGCCTTGCTGAAACGATCGCACGTCACAAAATGAGTTTGACAAGTTCCGCGGGCGATCTCTCCCGCGAGCAAGGCGACCTCGATCAAATGCTCGCGGCGCGGCGCGACTCGCTCGAATCGCTTGTCAACAGCATCAAGGCGCGCCGCGAAGACTTGGAAGGCCTGATGCATTCCTTCGCGGAGCGTATCGAGGACTCATTTGAAAAAGCCGCGGCGCGGGCGCGTGAAATCGGCGCCTTCCTGGCCGAATCGTCGCAATCCACCGGCGGAATGATCGACCGGCAATTCGCCGGCATTCGCGCCAATATAGAGCAGGAGCGCGAGAGCACGGCGGCGGCGATGCGTGCTGCCTGCGAGCAGGCCAATGCGGAGCTCGCAGGCATTTTCGGGCAAACCACGGAGCGTTTCCAATCCGCGGCGGCGGAGCTGCGCGATATGTCGCGCGAGATCCAGCGCGAACTCGAAGCGACCCGCGAAGCCTTGCGCCGTGGCGCCGCGGATTTGCCGCAGGAGACGGCGCAGCAGGCGGCTGCCATGCGGCGTGCCGTCGCCGATCAGATCAAGGCACTCGAGGCGCTGAGCGAAATCGTGACCCGCTCCGGCCGCGCCTACGACGTTTCTCAGCCGGCTCCGGTCAGTGCCGAACGGGCCGCCCAGCCGGCGCCGCCCCGGCGCGTCGAACCCGCTCGCGCGGCCGAACCAGCGCGCGCTCCGGAGCCCGCTCGCCCGGAGGCGCAGCGGCCGCGCTCCGGCGCCCGGCCGGCCAACGCGAAAACTTCCGAACGCGGCGGCGGCTGGATCTCGGATCTTCTCGCCCGCGCGGACAGCGAGGAACCTCCGGTTTCCGCCGATGCCGCCGCCAAACCCACCGAACCGGCGCAACGGTTGGAAGCGATTTCTCTCGATGTCGCGCGGATGATCGATCATGCCGCCGCCGCCGCCGCGTGGGAGCGTTATCGCCGCGGCGAAACCAATGCCTTCTCGCGGCGGATCTACGTCGGCCGCGGGGCCCAGACATTCGACGAAATCCGCCGGCGCTACCGGGCCGATCTGGAGTTCCGCGCCACGGTCGATCGTTACGTGCAGGAGTTCGAACGGCTCCTAGCCGAACTCGGCCAGGATCAGGCAAGCGAGGCCGTCGCCAAGACATATCTTTTGTCGGAGACCGGCAAGGTTTACACCTTGCTCGCCCATGCGGCCGGCAAACTGAACTGAATCGCGCGCGCTTATCGATCAAATGGTCTCATTTGATCGATAAGGAGACAGCCCAAAATCAAAGAGTTGGAGCACGTCGGAATCGTCGCGCAACTTTTTTAAGGCCATGCTCGACGTGGGCAAAATCCGCTGCGATGTCCGCTTTCGCGGAGGAACTCCGGCTTTTTTGGTTTCGAACTCTTCCGGTGTCCGGGGTGCGGTGCCAGCCGGCCTATAAGCCGGGTTTTGTATGGCGCGCGGTTTCGCGCGCGCGATGGCCATTCCTCTGGGACGGCCGTTGCCGGCCGCCTCGAGCAACCAACCCGGGCAACGATCCGGAGACGGATCCAAGGATTCCTCACCCGAGAAAAGCCTTGCGTCGCCCCTATTCGGTCTTGCTCCCGGTGGGGCTTGCCATGCCGCACATGTTGCCATGCGCGCGGTGCGCTCTTACCACACCGTTTCACCCTTGCCTTGCGGCGGTTTGTTTTCTGTGGCGCTTTCCCTGGGGTTGCCCCCGCCGGAGGTTATCCGGCACCGTGTCTCCGTGGAGCCCGGACTTTCCTCCGCTGCAAAAGCGGCGGCCATCCGGCCGGCTGGCCTGAGCCACATAGGCGCCCTGGGCCATTTCGTCAATTATCGAATTGGCAACGCGCGCGTGCTACAAATGCCGCGCTGAAATAAATTCCCACCCAAGAATCAATTTCCGGCTTGACCCGGCGCACCGGCTAGGGTGTCTGAACGAAATGAGGAATGGCGCCGGAAACGCTAGGAAGAGGCATGCAGAAGATTTTCCCTTTGACGATACTGATCATTTCGTCTATCGCGCTTGCGGGCTGCGGCTATACGCCTGAACAGCGTGGCGTGAGTGGCGCGGCTCTTGGCGGCGCGACCGGCGCCGCAATCGGCGCCGCGACCGGGCACGGGGTCGGCGCGGCTGTCGCTGGCGGTGCGCTTGGTGCGGCGACCGGCGCGATTGTCGGCGCAACCACGGCGCCACCGCCTCCGCCTCCGCCGCCTGGCTATTACGGGGCTCCGCCGCCACCGCCGCGCTGCGCGCGGGTCGGTTATGACGCCTATGGCAATCAAGTCTGCACGGCATATTACGGCTATTGAAACCCGACAGCTCATTGCCCGCCACGCTCGATCCCTCGCCCAACCACGGCGAGCGCAAGGGCGGCCGGACGCCAGACTCGATTCTCCTGCATTACACCGGTCTGCCGACCGGAGAGGCCGCCTTGCGGCAACTTTGCAATCCGGTGACGGAAGTGTCTTCGCACTATCTTGTTTGGGAGGACGGACGCCTCTCCCAGCTCGTGCCGGAGGAGCGCCGCGCCTGGCACGCGGGCCGCGGCGTTTGGGCCGGCGAGAGCGACATGAACGATGTGTCGATCGGGATCGAAATCGCCAATTCTGGCTATCGAGGGGGCTCGCCAGACTATCCATCGGCGCAGATCGAAACCGTCATCGCGCTCTGCCAAGACATTATCGCGCGCTGGCGTATCCGGCCCGAGCGGGTGCTGGCGCATTCGGACGTCTCGCACGACCGCAAGATCGATCCCGGCGAACATTTCCCCTGGGGGCAATTGGCCAAGGCGGGAATCGGCCATTACGTGACGCCCTCCGCCATCGAGGACGGCCCGCGCCTGGAACCCGGCGCCAAAGGCCCGGAAGTCGAGGACCTGCAAGCGATGCTCTCCGGCTACGGCTACGGCCTTTATGTAACCGGACTTTATGACAGCATGACCGAATCCGCGATCACCGCCTTCCAGCGCCACTTCCGGCCGGCCCGCGTCGATGGGATCGCGGATCGTTCGACCATCACGACCTTGCGGCGGCTGGTCGGGTCATTGGCGAATGGTTAAACCGGGAGTCGCCTGGGCCGGCCCGGCCCAATAAAAGCCGCCGCCGGGATCGAGGCCTTTCAAGGCGCCACAATTGTCCGAAGCGGCCGCCGCCGCTGCGCGGTCACGCCCATCCAGTTTGCCAGACGCCGGCGGAAGCGCGATGCAAGGCGCGGCGAGGTTCAACCCTGAGCCTCGCCTGCGGCCAGCGGATTTCGTCCCTCCGCCAGCCGGACCGCCAAGCGATCGAAATAGAGGTAAATCACCGGCGTCGTGAAGAGCGTCAGGACCTGGCTCACGATGAGGCCACCGACGATGGCGATGCCGAGCGGATTACGGAGCTCCGAGCCGGTGCCGGTCCCGAGCATCAAGGGCAGCGCGGCGAGGATCGCGGCGAAAGTCGTCATCAGGATCGGGCGAAAGCGCAGGAGACAGGCTTGAAAAATGGCCTCGCGCGGGGCCAGCCCCTCGGAGCGTTCGGCGTCGAGCGCGAAATCGATCATCATGATCGCATTCTTCTTGACGATGCCGATCAGCAAGATGATGCCGATGATTGCGATGACATCGAGCTCATGGCCCGATGCCATCAATGCGAGCAGCGCGCCGACGCCAGCCGAGGGCAGTGTCGAGAGGATCGTTACCGGATGGATGAAGCTCTCGTAGAGCACACCGAGAACGATATACATCGTGATCACGGCGGCGATAATCAAAAACAACTCATTGGTTGCCGAGGCCCGAAACGCCGCAGCCGCGCCTTGAAAGGACGTGATGAAGCTGCCGGGCAGCCCGATCTCTTGCTCGGCCTTTTCGATTGCCTCCACGGCGGCGCCGAGCGAGCCGCCTCGCGCGACATTGAACGAAATGGCGGTGGCCGGAAACTGCCCGAGATGGGTAATCAACAAGGGCCCTTGGCGCTGGTTCACATGGACAATCGCGGACAGCGGAACTTGTCCGTTGCTGCCCGATGAGGATGATGGCAAGTAGAACGAGGAAAGACTGGACAGCGCGCGCTGCACGGATGGGTCGGCTTCCATGATGACCCGGTACTGGTTCGATTGGGTGTAGATCGTCGAGATGATGCGCTGGCCGAATGCATCGTAGAGCGCATTGTCGACGCTGGCCGGCGTAATCCCGAACCGGGCCGCCGTCGCCCGGTCGATGACGAGATCGACCGCTAGCCCTTGACTCTGCATATCGCTGGCGACGTCGCTGAGCTCCGGCAGTTGCCCGAGCCGTTGCATCAGCTTTGGCACCCAGATTTTAAATGCGCCGGGATCCGGGTCTTGCAAGATAAAATGATATTGCGCGCGGCTGACGCTGGAATCGATCGTGAGATCCTGAACGGGCTGCATGTAGAGCGAGACGCCAACGATCCCGGAAACCTCGTTCTGCAGGCGGCGGACGATTTCGCCGGCGCTGAGCGCCCGCTCGTCTCGGGGCTTGAGATTGATCAAAAACCGGCCGCTGTTCAGCGTGGTGTTGTCGCCGTCGACGCCGATGAACGAACTCACGTTGTCGACCGCTGGATCGCGCAAGATCGCATCGGCAAGTTGCCGCTGAAGGCCCGCCATCGCCTCGAAGGAAACGCTTTGCGGGGCTTCTGAAATCGCCTGGATCATGCCGGTATCTTGCACCGGGAAAAATCCCTTCGGAATCACGACATAGAGGACGATTGTGATGGCGAGCGTAGCGATCGCAACGAACAGGGTAAGCGGCTGGTGCCGCAGCACGACGTCGAGCGCCCGGCCGTAGCGCGCAACCAATCCGTTGAAGGCCCTCTCCGCCTTGAGATCGAAGCGGTTGCGCTGCGCCTCGGGGCGATGCCGGATCAGGCGCGCGCAAAGCATGGGCACGAGGGTGAGCGAAACGACCGCCGAAATCACGATCGTGACCGCGAGCGTGATCGCGAACTCGTGGAACAGGCGGCCGACCACTTCACCCATGAATAAAAGCGGAATAAGCACCGCTATCAGGGAAACGGTCAACGAAATTATGGTGAACCCGATCTGCTCCGAACCTTTGAGCGCGGCCTGCAAGGGCGGATCGCCGGCTTCGACGTACCGGGCAATATTCTCGATCATCACGATCGCGTCGTCGACAACGAACCCCGTCGAGATCGTCAGCGCCATCAGCGAAAGGTTGTCGAGGCTGAAACCCAACAGATACATTGCGACAAAGGTGCCGACCAGCGACAAAGGCACCGAAAGGCTAGGAATGATGGTTGCCGGAAGCGTCCGCAGAAATAAAAAGATCACGAGGACGACAAGCGCCCCCGCCAGCCCCAGTTCGAACTCGACATCCGCCACGGACGCGCGAATGGTCATCGTGCGGTCACTCAGCACGTCGACGTTAACGGCGGCCGGGAGGTTCGCCACGATCGCCGGCAACAGACGTTTGATCGTGTCGACGACCTCGATCACGTTCGCCCCCGGCTGGCGGCGGATACTGAGGATTATGGCGGGCGTAGTATTGTACAAGGCGCCGAGCTTCGTATTTTCAGGGCCAGGGCCGACGCTGGCGACGTCCGAGAGGAGGACCGGTCCGCCGTTGCGGTAGGCGATGACGAGCGTGCCGTAGCCGGCGGCGCTGGTGATTTGGTCGTTGGCGTTGATCGTCGAGGCTTGTGCCGGGCCGTCGAAACTCCCCTTCGGCGTATTGACGTTGGCATTGGCAATCGTGGTGCGAAGATCGTCGATATTGAGGCCATAGGCGGCGAGCGCGGCGGGATTGAATTTAATCCGCACGGCCGGCCTTTGGCCGCCGCCGATGCTCACCAGTCCGACGCCTGGCTGTTGCGAAAGTTTTTGCGCCAGCCTCGTCTCGCTGATGTCCTCGAGCTTGGTCAACGGCAAGGTCTTGGAGGTGACCGCGAGAGTCATGACCGGCGCGTCGGCCGGGTTCACCTTGGCATAGACCGGCGGCGTCGGCAGGCCGCTCGGCAGCAAATTGTTGGCGGCATTGATCGCGGCCTGAACTTCCTGCTCGGCGACATCGAGACTTAGGTCTAGGCTAAACTGCAACGTAATGACCGAAGCGCCGGCCGAGCTTGACGAGGTCATCTGGCTAAGTCCGGGCATCTCCCCGAGTTGCCGCTCGAGCGGCGCCGTCACCGAAGACGTCATCACCTCGGGGCTTGCGCCGGGGAGAAACGTTTGCACCTCGATTGTGGGATAGTCCACTTCCGGGAGGGCGGAGAGAGGCAGGAACCTGTAGGCAACGCCGCCGGCGAGCATGATCGCCGCCATGCAAAGCGTCGTCGCGACCGGGCGCAGAATAAAAATGCGCGATGGATTCATCGGCGGGCCCTAACGCGGGACGCCGGTGCGCGCCAAGTCATGGCGGTCCCCCGGACTGTCCGCCGTGCACGCTTGGATCCTGGCTTGGGAGGCGTTTCTTGCCGGGCGCCACGGTGTCGTCCGCCGGCCCGCCGCCGTTGGACCCCTCGGCGGCGGAGACCAGCACCTTTGCGCCATCCCGCAAGCGGTCGGCACCGTCGACGACAACTCTATCGCCAGGCGAAAGGCCCGCGTTGACCGCGAACATGGCTCCGTCCAGAGGTCCAAGATCGACGGCACGCGCCGACACCGTATCATCCGCGCCGACGAGGTAGACATAAGTGCCGGGGGCGCCGTGCTGGACCGCGCTCGAAGGCACGGTCACGGCGCCGCGCAAGGTTTTGATCAAGAGCCGTGCGTTAACGAACTGGTTCGGAAAAAGCTTGTCGTCCAGATTATCGAAATCGGCGCGCAGCTTCACCGTGCCGGTCGTGGGATCGATCTGGCTGTCCAGCGCCGCAACTTTGCCAACCGAAAGGGGGGTGACATTGGCGCGGTCGTATGCGGCGACTTCGAGCGCCCTTCCGGCACGCATCGCCGCCATGATTTCCGGAATATCGTCCTCCGGCACCACGAAAATCACCGTGATCGGATGCATTTGGGCGAGCACCGCGAGTCCGCTGTCGCTTGTCTGAACATAATTCCCGGCATCGACCAGCCGCAGCCCGACTCTGCCATCAATCGGCGAAACGATGTGCGCATAGATCAAGTTCAGCTTCTGATTATCGATCTGGGCTTGATCAAGCTTGACCGAACCCTCGTCTTGCTTGACGATAAACACTTGGTCCTCGGCCTGCTGGCGCGCGATTGAATTCTGTTTGACGAGGGTTTGATAGCGGGCCAGGTCCATTTTCGCTTGATCGAGAAGTCCCTGATCGTGGACAAGCTGGCCCTCGAATTGAGCCTCAGCCAATTGAAACGGACGCGGGTCGATCTGCGCCAGGAAGTCGCCTTTCTTGACCGATTGGCCTTCCTTGAAGCCGACTTCGAGAAGCTGTCCGTTGACCTGGGTCTTCACCGTCACGGTCGCAAGGGGTGTCACCGTGCCGAGGGCAGTCACGACGACCTTGATGTCGCCGGTGCCGATGGTGGCCACGCCGACCGGTTGCGGCGCGGTTTCTTGACCGCGGCTCGACTCTCTTGGCGGCCGAAACGTCTCCGTGATCCGGTAGATGCCGAGCCCAAGCAGAACGGCGATGCCAAGAACAAAGATCGGCCGTCGCCGCGACCGCGGCCTTGCCTTGGTACCGGGCGGAATGACCTTGTCTTCGCGAAGGCCGGTGCCGTCGTCGCGGAGAAGCATATCATCGGAGGCCTCTATCTTGGCCCCATGGCTCCGGTCATCCATTTTTAGCATCCAGTGCCTTGCCATTTCATGCATCTAGCTCACGGGGAAAAACGGCCGATCATTCTTCCGACGCGTCTTACGGCCGCTGTTCCGTGTCATGAACGTTTCGTAATGTTCCTGCTTCCACCCCCGATCGGCTTATAGCGTTGGTGTGGCATTGGCTCCAATCAATAGGTGGAGACCTGAAAATCACCAACCCCCGAGTCCCCTTGTTTCAAACGACTTAATCTTCACACGGCATGGCAGCACAATTCTCCCTAAATGGGAGGAATGAAAGGATTTTTCCTGCTTTCCAACTCCACGCTGCTTGGCAGAACTCCGCTATCCCATCCGCCGCCAAGCGCTTGGATTAGCGCCACGGTGGCAAGAAAGCGATTCTGTCTTACCGTTAGCGCGGCCTCTTGGTTGGAAAGCAACATTGCATCGGCGACGACGACCGCGGTGAAGGCAACCGTGCCGGCCTGATATTGCTTGAGCAGAACATCTACCTCCTCTTGCGCCGCCTTGACCGCCTCGTCGGCGACCTTCTGCTGGCGCGCCAGTATGCGAATCGCGGCAAGCTGGTCTTCCACCTGCTGAAAGGCCGTCAGTACCGTCTGCCGGTAAGTTGCGACGCTTTGATCGTAGGTTGCCAACGCTGCCTCGACTTGGGCGCTGAACAAGCCCGCGTTGAAGATAGTTTGGGTGGCCGTAGCGCTGAACCTCAAGAATTCGTTGGCAAGCGAGATAAAGAGCCCTCCGGTTCCGGTGTACCCGAACATGCCGGAGAGGCTGATGTCGGGATAGAAAAGGGCGACGGCGGCGCCAATGAGAGCATTCTCTTGCTGCATCATCCGTTCGGCCGCGGCGATATCCGGACGCCTTTCCAACAGCGTCGAAGGCACGCTCACGGGAATATCGGGTAGCTTGTACCCAAGCGGGGTGGGTGCGATCGTCAACTCCGCCGGCGGCTTGCCCATCAACGCCGCGATCGCATGTTCGAACTGCGCCCGCATAATCCCGACATTGATCGCCTGGGCCTGCGTAGTCAGGACCTGCGTCAGTGCGGTGGCGACGTCGGCCTGCGAGACCGTGCCGGCGGCATACTGATTTTTGGTAATCGCCAGCGTCTTCTTGTAATACGCGACCGTTTGATTAAGCAGAGCCTGCAGCGCATCCGCCGCGCGCAAATTGTAATAGGCGGTGGCGAGCAGGGACTGGGCGGAAAGCTTGGCATTGGCGAGATCGGCAGCGAAGACTTGGGCGCCGGCCACGTCGCTTTCCACCGTGCGGCGGATCTTTCCCCATACATCGAGATCCCAAGTGCCATTGGCGGCCAGCGTGAAAACCGTTCTAGTGACCCCGGTGCCTAGCGCGTTCCCAATTGCCCGCGGCCCGAAATGCGACCTGGTTTCGTTATAACTAACGGTAACCGTCGGAAACAGACCAGCCTGCGCCTCCTTGATGACGGCGAGTGTTTGCCGGTAGGCCGCCTCGGCCGCGGCAACATTCTGGTTGGAGATTTCGACTTGCGGCTCAAATGAATCGAGCTTCGTATCCCGGAACACCGACCACCAGGGGCCGCGGTCGATATCGTCGCGCGGGGTCGCGCGTTTCCAGCCTTTCAGCTCTTTGTAGGCCGCGGGTTCGGGCGCGGGCGGGCGCAGATAATCGGGCCCCACGCTGCAGGCGGCCGGAACGACGGCGAGGATCGCGCCCGAAAAGCCTGCCCAAGCTTTCCATCGAGGCTTGTGCATTAGCCACATTGGATGCAGTTGCTCCGGACACCGCCCCCTCGGCCAGTCGGTCATCAAAAACAATCTCCGGCAAGGCTATTAACATAATACGGCGACACCAAGCCAAAACCGGTTGGCGCCGCGAAAACGGTCAGGTGCCGCTTTCAAGCCACACACCCCGCCTCGGCCTAAGCAGAACTCCGAAAACTCGTTCCGCTCGACAGTCACCCTGAGCAAGAACCCAAGGAAGAGGCGCGTCTGGACGCCAACGGAATCCCGCATTTCCGGCGCTAAGCGAGCCGCGGTCACCGGCGTGGGTGCATGGGAGCCCTCAAGACGAGGGTCTGGCATTGCCACTGCTCGTCCCAGGTGGCAATATCAGGCGGGACAAAATCTTGGCGACAAAATGTAATCCGGCACGGTTCAGCCAACCCTAGATTGGTGCGCCGCGAACCCTACGGCATATCGTGTCCGGCCTTCGCCGTGGCGCGCGACCAAATCGTCTTTTTCACGACAAGGAGCGTTCCGGCGTAGACGATGAGGAAGATCAGCACGCCAAAGCCGAGGCGCTTGCGTTCCTCGAGTTTCGGTTCGGCGGCCCACATCAGGAAGGCAGCAACATCCTTGGCGTATTGCTGAACCGTCTTGGGCGAACCGTCCGCGTAATCGACAAGACCGTCGCTCAGAGGCTTGGGCATGGCGATCTTGTGGCCTGGCATAAATTCGTTCCAGCTCAGGTCGTTGTCGTTCGTGTAGCCGTTTAAGAGCGCATAGATGTAATCGGCGCCTTGCTCTTGATATTGGATGACCGGATCGATCAGAAAGAGCGGAAAACCACGCTCGTAGGTGCGGGCCTTGGCGAGCAACGACATATCGGGGGGCGCCGCGCCGAGCGCTGCCCGCGCGGCTTGTTGGTTGGCAAAATTCCACGGGAAGTAATCCGACGGCCGGCCGGGCCGTTCGAACATTTCGCCGGCATCGTTCGGGCCGTCCTTGATCTTGTATGTGGCGGCGAGCGCCTTGACTTGCGCTTCCGAAAAGCCGGGGCCGCCGGGATCCGCCAAATTGCGGAAAGCGACCAATTCGAGGGAATGACAATTGGAACAAACCTCGCGATAGACCTGAAACCCCCGCTGAAGCTGCGCCTGATCGTAGCGGCCGAAGGGGCCGTAGAAGCTCCATTCCTGACGCGGCGGATTGGGCTGCCCCTGCTTTTCGATAGGCCCCGGCCCGGTCTGCGCGAGCACCTCGGCGGCGATCGAGGCTAAAGCCGCCACCAGAACCGCGCCGAAAGCGAATCCAATATCGCAGCCGATCCCGTGCCTCATTGCTTTTTCCTTGTGGCCAGGCGGTCATTGCCCCGGTGCGTGCGCTTCCATTGAATTGGCGTCCGCCGCCGCGGCTTGACCAGGCTTGCCCAACACCGCGTCGCAAATGGAGGGGGGCAGGAGCCTCGGCTTCTCGAATCGTCCAAGCAACGGCAGGATCACCAGGAAGTAGAGGAAATAGTAGACGGTCAGGAACCGGGCGGCGATCACATAGCCCCCTTCCGGCGGCTGCGATCCCATATAGCCGAGGAGCACCGCGCAGGCGACAAAGAGCCAAAAGAAAAGCCTGAAAACAGGCCGGTAAGCCGCCGACTTGACCTTGGAGGTGTCGAGCCACGGCAGAAACGCGATAATGAACACCGAGGCGAACATCGCGGCGGTTCCGCCGAGCTTTGAAGGGATCGACCGCAAAATCGCGTAAAAGGGCAGATAATACCATTCCGGCACGATATGAACCGGAGTCAGCAACGGGTTGGCCTCGATGTAATTATCGGCATTGTAAAGATAATTCGGCACGTAAAACACAAACCAGGTGAAAAACACAAGGAAGCAGACGAGCGCGAAACCATCCTTCACGGTGAAATAGGGATGGAAAGGCAAGGTGTCCTTGGCGGTCTTCTTTTCGATGCCGGCCGGATTGTTCGATCCATGAACATGCAGCGCCCAAATATGCAAGACGACGACGCCCGCGATCAAGAAGGGCAGCAGATAGTGAAGCGAGAAGAAACGATTGAGGGTCGCGTTATCGACCGCGTATCCGCCCCAGAGCCAAGTCGTAATCGAATCGCCAACCAACGGAATTGCCGAGAAAAGGCTGGTGATGACTGTCGCGCCCCAAAAACTCATTTGCCCCCACGGCAGGACATAGCCCGTGAAGGCCGTCGCGATCGCCAGGAGAAAGATGATCACTCCGAGCAGCCACAAGACTTCCCGCGGCGCCTTGCAGGAGCCGTAATACATGCCCCTGAACATGTGGATGTAAAGCGCGAGGAAGAACATCGAGGCGCCGTTCGCATGTGCGTAGCGGAGAAGCCAGCCGTAGTTCACGTCGCGCATGATATGCTCGATCGACGCGAACGCGAGGCCGGACTGGGGCGTGTAGTGCATGACAAGGACCACGCCGGTGACGATTTGGGCCACCAGCATGAACGACAAGATGCCGCCGAAGGTCCACCAATAGTTGAGGTTGCGCGGGTTGGGAAAAACTACGAAGGAGGAGTGAATAAGGCCGCCGACCGGTAGTCGGCTTTCGAGCCACTTTGCCACGCGGCTCTTCGGTACGTAGGTCGACTCTCCGCTCATGGTCAGGTGTTCTCTCGATGACGTCTATCGGGATCTTCGAAAGCATTGGCCGGCATGCAAGCCTTCGCATGCCGCGGCTCTTACCCTATCGTGACTTTCGTGTCGCTCGCGAACTTATACGGCGGCAAGGCAAGGTTGTACGGCGCTGGACCATAACGGATGCGGCCGGACGCATCGTAGACCGAGCCGTGACAAGGGCAAAAGTAACCGCCCTCATAGGGGCCGTCGTTCTTGAGTGGCACGCAGCCGAGATGGGTGCAAATGCCGATGAGGATGAGCCATTCCGGCTTTTGCACCCGCGACTCATCGGTCGCCGGATCGCGCAGCTCGCTCAAGGGCACGGCGCGCGCAAGTTCGATCTCTTTTGGTGTGCGATGGCTGATGAAAATAGGCTTGCCACGCCATTTCACGGTTACGGCCTGGCCTTCCGCGATATTGGCGATATCGACTTCCGCCGAGGCGGCCGCCAGTGTCGTCGCGTCGGGACTCATTTGGTCGATCAGCGGCCAAGCCGCGAACCCGGCCCCAACCGCGCCCATCGCGCCGGTCGCGACGAACAGAATGTCCCTCCGGGACGGTTCTTCTGCTATGGTGTCTGCTGCCATGATGTCCTCGAACTCTGGCGTATCGTCTTGAGTATCGCATAATCGAGCGCCGTCACGGAAGCAATAGCCATGCCGCAACGCCTTCGCCCGCCCGTTCCATGCGAGACACGATGCTTGCGCGTCGAGCCCGAGATTGTGACCGTTCCATTGGCGTTCCCGTTATTTTAAAAGTCCACGAAAGCAAACATGCAGCCCGACCGGACCGCGCCTTTGGCCCGGCGGAGCCGGCTTGCGTGGGGCCAGAGGAGATTGCCGACGATCTGACCAGCCATACTCGAGTTGGAATCGGCCATGCGAAACCTCCTCCTTTACGCTTGCGACTCTTTAACTAGGTGTTTAGTCCCGCGTTGTGCTGGAACGGATTTACATTAAAGCGATCCGGCTCATCGTCCATATTTTGCAGATGTATTCATAGGGCGTCGGACCCTTGAGGGTTTTGAGCGTTTAGCGAAGTTGTAGGCCATCAGGAAAGCATGCAGATGCTGTTTCAGGTGATCGTGTGACTGGTAATAATAACGCTTCACCGTGGCTTCTTTGATTGTCCGGGTCGTGCGTTCAACCTGACCATTTGTCCAAGGATGATTGACCTTGGTCAGCCGGTGTTCGATACCAAGAGCATCACACAAACGATCGAAGGGGATTGCCCAATAAGCTTCCGTGCCTTCGCGTTTGGCAAACTGAATGCCGTTATCCGTCAGAACGGTGTGGATTTTGTAGGGCAGGGCTTGTGTCAGATTATTGGAGAAAGTCCTTGGCGATCATGGGGGTGGCAGGGGGATGAAGCTCGGCGTAGGCGAACTTCGAGGTGCGATCCACGGCAACGAACATATACAGCTTGCCTTCTTCCGTTTGCACCTCGGCAATGTCGATATGAAAGTAGCCAATCGGATAAGTGGCAAACTTTTGTCTCTTCGGTTTATCGCCATCAACCTCCGGCAACTGGCTGATGCCGTGCCGTTGGAAACATCGATGCACGACCGTCTTCGGGTTGATCCCGTACTGCTCCGCCAAATCGTTCAGGCTCCTTTGACTATGCTGTATTGCTCGACGCACTGCCTCCGTCGTGCGGGCGCAACCATGTAAAACTTGTCCCATAATCCTCCCGTTGTAGCTTGGCGTAGATTACTCCAGCACAACGTGAGACTAAACACCTAATGCGGGGCCGATAGGGCACAAATATAATAGAAACGGAACGGTGACCCATCGATGCCCTGCTCCTGGGCGCGATCTGCTTCGCTGGCATCCATCTCGGGGTCGCCGGCACCACTTTGCGCGGAGCGCGATCGCGGCGCTTGGCGAAGGCGCCTACCGTGCGGTGTTCTCGATCGTCTCATTGGTTGCCGTCGTGTGGCTCGTGATGGCCTACATGGATGCCCCCTATGTGGCCACCTGGGGCATTCCGGAGTGGTGGAAGAAAGCTGAAGACGCTTCTGCGGAGGGCTTCCGAACGATCCATCGAGGCCCTCTGGAACCGTATCGGCGAACTCCGCGACTTGCTGGAGTTGCTCGGCGAAGTCGCTCGAGACAGTGATCGAGGACAATTATTGAGCTACGCTGAATTCGACGCGCCGGTCCTTGCGAAGGCGATCTTCGATCGTACTGATACTGCGGCCTTCCGTTGTCCCGTTTTTGCTGGCCAGCGAATGGGAACTGCCGTAACCCTTCGCGCTCAGCATGGCGTGGTTGACCCCCGCGTCGACGAGGACTTGGCGCACTGCATTTGCACGCCGTTGCGACAGTCTCATATTAGCGGCCTGCATACCAACGCGATCCGTGTAGCCGCTAATCCGAACCGTCGTTCCAGCAGGCAATTGTTTCATCAGATCGGCCGCCTGCTGCACGAGAACCTTCGTGTCCGACGGAATCTCGGCGCTATTGGTAGCGAAATAAATGGTTGGGAGATTAAGAGTCGACTGATTCGGAGCGCCAATTGGGTTTTCGACGCTGAAACCAGATGTGAGCGCCGAAGACGCGGTCGGCGTTTCGTTAGCGCTGCTACCTGCAATTATAGCAAATGCGAATTGGGGCCCAAGAACGGATTTCAGCGAACTCATGATCCTATCTCGGTCTGCTTCAGGAATCGCTCCTCCGACACTAGCCGCATTTCCTTCAAACAGCGCCTGCAACCCCGGAATCTTGAGATTATCGAGCGCTGCCTTGAAACCCTTGGCCCAGTGCGCCGGGCCAGCATTCAAGTCGACGGAGAGGTCGCCGGTAATTTTCTGGGCTCCGAACACCGTTTTGAGCGAGTCAGTAATGGAACTGCGA
>Ga0185299_10001589_pt1 | contig 41723 bp, 29 predicted proteins | sample PaiPotPPA55metaG_FD_128002 | JGI IMG/M metagenome (GOLD analysis project Ga0185299, IMG submission 128002) | Iron sulfur acid spring bacterial and archeal communities from Banff, Canada, to study Microbial Dark Matter (Phase II) - Paint Pots PPA... ...
GCTGCGCACTGCATGGCGAAAGTCATCGGACGATAGACCCCCATGCCTTGAAAATCCCCGCCCCGAAGGGGCGGAATCTACACTAGCGGAGAACGTCGCTTCTCCATTTCACGCTGAGCCAAGACACTTCGACCTGCACAGCTTTGACTTCTCGGAGTTGATGGTTGCCCCACGTCAGTACGATCCACGATTTCAGATTGCTCTGGTACCGCACTGAGTCGAGAATGCCAGGCAGGCAAGGCAACGCGCAAAGCAACCCGCCGTGCTGACGAACGCGGAGACAACCGCGCTACTCGGGGAACTCGGGGAGCCAGCCCGTACCGCTGTCTTCGTTGCGCTGGCAACCGGACTCCGCGTCAGTGAACTACTGGCCTTACAGTGGCAGGACATCGACTTCTCGAATAACACGCTCACTCCGGTGCGCGGGCATCGTTGACAACCATGTTGGCGGACTCAAGACGGCATCCTCAGCAGCGTCGGTTCCCGCCAGTCAAGAAGTCACCGACGCGCTGGCACAATGGCGTAAGCGGACGCTGTACAAGGAACCAATTGACGGGATATTCCCCAGCCCGAAGATGGGCGGGAAGCAAACGTACTGGCAGGATTCGCTCATGCGTAAGGTTGTGTGGCCCGCTGCGAAGCGAGCAGGCATCACTGAGCGCATCGGCTGGCATACGTTTCGCCGTTCGCTGGCAACGTTGGTGATCGACGTGGGCGCACCTGTGAAACTGACGCAAGAGATCATGCGACACGCAAACAGCCGCGTGACGCTCGAACTCTACCAGCAAGTCAGCATGACGGCGAAGCAGGCGCTTCAAGCGAGAGTCGTGGCAGTTTGGTAAAATCGTTGAACGTAGGCGCGTAGCTCAGTTGGTTAGAGCGCTACCTTGACACTTTGCCCGTATTAAGAAACAGAAGGACTTACAAGGCGTCGGAAGGTCGCTAAAGCCTTGGAAGTTCGTGGTACCTACCGTCCGTCATGGTCCCGAAAGTGGTCCCGCGCTCTGCTGCCTGATTCGCTCAGCCGCTCCATTCGAAGACACCTGGTATCGCGCCCATTTCACAACGCGCAATGTAACAGGCACACGCGAAATTACTGAAACGAACGGATGCTGATGCCTTCCTTTAGAGATGGAAGGAACCGTGTCAAATCTCGAACCTGTTCGAGATGACTCGACACCTAAGAAGTCAGAGTAGCACCGAGGGGCAGTGTTCATGCCGGTTTACACGCTGTTATCTGCCCCGCGCTTGTTCCCGAGCGCCACCACGCGAGAACGCTCGACACGCGCAGGGATGTGAAGGTTACGACACAAAGCACGACACAAATTTCTCCGCCCTCGACGGAGTGACCTGCAAACCCCTGTCCACTATTCGCGAAAGACAGACCGGGAAAAACTCCACTAAAATAGTGGACTTGTACGGACATCACGTTTTATATCAGGGATTGAAATAGTCTTTCCAAACCACATTCAATGTCTGCTCGTGCCGTGCTCGGTTAGGGACTGTCATCTCAGTTTGGAACCGTTTCATGAGCACATCAAATTTGAGGTTCAGCTTTTGGGCCAAAGCCCGGACATCTTCCATATCCTTGTCGCTATTTCGAGTGAGTTTAGAAAGTATCAGATCATAGGGGTCAAACGTTCGCAGCGTGAGTTTTTTCAATCCGAGCGGCAGAGTTGTCAGACGGCTGTCGTAGTTCTCCGGATAATCAGCGACTCCGACCAATTGCACCCAGACTTTATGTTTCTTGGCCAGGGCTGAATCTCGGCCTGCGATTCTTTCGAGATCCTCAATAGCTTGCTGTGGAACGACTGCAATGTAGTCAATATCCGCCGTGCTCCTCGGTATGCCGTACACCGCAGTAAGAACAAAGCCTCCCACGCAGTGGAGTTCCACCGGCTCTGAGAGGCTTTGATCTACGTCCGCGAGAAATGCGGGCCACGGTCGGGGTAGATTACACATACTGCAAGTGCCCCGGCTGCAAAGTGGTCAACAGATTCCATTGTCTTGCCGCTTCCGGCCTGGCCGTCTCCATCCACTGACGTTGCTGTTGTGTTAGATGGCGCAGACAAAAGGTGTCTGGTTCAGCCAGACGGCTCCGAAACAGTTCCTCTTCCAACTGAACGAGAGCCTGGTAAACCTTGGAGGTGGTTTGGCCCTTTTGTTCGGCAACCTGTTTCGCAAGCGTGACGGTAAAACCAAGACGATTCGTCAGACCCCGAAGTCGCGCTTGTTCAACCAGCCACTCTTTGCAAACCTCACTCATCGCTCCATACTGGAGCAACAGCCAAGGAAGGGCCTCAGCTACCCTCGCTTCCAGGTCTTTCTGTCCCAGAGCTACGAGAAGCACCTCGGCGGGGTTTCTCCGACGTGCCGGAGGTACGTGTGTAAATCCAGGGTAGCCTAATGCCGAAAGCTGGCGTGTCAACCGCTCAGCATCCGTAGAGGGACGCGGCTCTAACGGCAGAGCTGAGGGGCTCATTTTAAGCAGGGTGACAGCCCTCCGCGCCAATCTAGAGGGAAACTGCCGTTTGTGACTCTCCAGCAAGGCTACGTAGGTCTGGGAAACACCAAGGCGCAGGGCCACATCGCACTGGCTCCAACCCTGCTTCTTGCGAGCGACTTTGAATTCCTTCCCGGTCATGTCCTCGATCCTCCACCTCTTAGATGTCAACACTTATATTCTGATTCATATATTATTACACGTAAAGTAATATTATAGTCCTGCTAAACTATTGTAAATAAATGGCGTAATGGTAGATTAATGTGATTCAGTCAATAGCCAACGGTAGAATCCTCCCGTATCATCGCCGCTATTATCCGTACTGGCAGGATTCGCTCATGCGCAAAGTTGTCTGGCCCGCTGCGAAGCGAGCAGGCATCACCAAGCGCATCGGTTGGCATACGTTTCGCCGTTCGCTGGCAACGCTGCTGATCGACAAGGATGCGCCTGTGCAGCTGACGCAAGAGATCATGCGACACGCATCCAGCCGCGTGACGCTCGAACTCTACCAGCAAGTCAGCATGAAGGCGAAGCAGGCGCTTCAAGCTTCAAGCGAGGGTCGTATCAGAGTGGTAAAATCGTTGAACGTAGGCGCGTAGCTCAGTTGGTTAGAGCGCTACCTTGACACGGTAGAGGTCAGGAGTTCGAGTCTCCTCGTGCCTACCATTCTTTTCTTCAATTTAGCGGTAGTCACGTTGTTTCCCTCCACCCAGCTTCCACCCATGATTAATTCACTGCACCTATCGGCGGCGGTTTGAGAAATGCCGCCAGCGCCTGTCCTTGAGCCGCCAACCGATCTTCGGACACGCTGTGAGCGTAGAGCTGGAGCGTTGTCTTCACGTTCGAATGACGGAGCAGAGTCTGCACGGTCTTTGGGTCGATCTTTGTGCGAACGAGGTACGAAGCGAGACTGTGGCGCAGGTTGTGAAAACCAAACCGATGGGGATTATCCTTCGCCAGTACTCCTGCATTGACTGCCGCCGGTCGGAGATAGTCTTCGACCAGCATGTTTGCACACCTTGGTTTTTTGCCCTTCAGCCTGAAACTGGGGAACACCCAGTTGTTGGGCTGAGAGAATGGTGACTCCGCCCGCCACTTCATCATCGACTCTGCGAGAAGGGAGTGTAGCGGCACCGGGGCTTTTGACGCCTTGGTTTTCGGATTGCCCAAGTGACCATGCACCCAAGTACGACGGACATGAATGAGCTGGTTGGTGAAGTCCACGTCTTGCCACTGCAGACCCAAGCACTCCGAAATCCTCAGCCCTGTTCCTGCAGCCAAGAGCGTGAGCGTTCTCTCGGGCTCCTTCAGGCTCAGCAAAACCGTGAACGCCTGCTCTGGAGTCAGAATGATCGCCTCGTAGTCACTTGTCGTCTTACAGCGCACAAATCGCAGTGGGTTGGATTCTTCGCTGCGGGGAATCAAGCCATGACGTTGACTGTGTTTGTAGACGATCGACATTACACGCCGCGTCTTGTCTAGCGTGGGGTTCGCCAAACCCTTTTCTCGGCGCAAAGCCTGAAGCCATTTTTCTATTTCCAGTGGCTCGATGCCGAGTGCGGTGCGCTTACCCCATCGAGGGACGAGGTAATCGTTCAAAATGTGCCGGTAGACGTAGATCGTTGTGTGAGCTTTCCGGTCGACGGTATCAGCCCAAGTTCCCGTTCTACAAAATCTCTACTGATTTGTGTGATCAGGCAATCAAGCGAACTGGCGGCATTGGGTGTGGCCTTCGTCAGTCTGCGAGACAACCTGGACCTCAGTACGCCTTCTGGTCGGCTGATGTTTCAGATCATTGGAGCGATGGCTGAGTTCGAGCGGGCCCTCATCCAGGAGCGGGTCCGTGCGGGCATAAGGAACGCCCGCGCCAAAGGGAGGCGACTGGGAAGGCCTCGGGTCATCGTGGACGCCTCACGGGTCGCCTCGCTTCGCGCCCGTGGGGACTCATGGTCGCAAATCCAGGCCGAACTAGGGGTGAGCAAGGGTACTGCGCAGAGAGCCTTTGCAGCGTTGCCCAAAATTGTCTAACCGAGTTTTTGGCTCGGCCTTTCTCCCCGGAGTCTCGCATCCGCGATCAAATCCAATGCGATCACGCGCAACAGTTGTTCGACATCCAAATGTGAGTAGCCCAAACTCAACTGCAAATTTGCAGTGAATCGTTGTCAGTAGATGCCTTTATCGAGGCCCTGCAACAGACGAGCGACTGGTACTCGGAAGACTTCGTCGCGTCAGTACTTTAGAAAAGCCAGATCATCTCTTGGCTTGAGCCGAACTTATTCGAATCCCATTTCCGATAGCAGCTCGCGAAACCGGGGGTACGCGTATAACCTGGCGCTGAAGGCCTGGTGCCTAGAGAAGTAAGGCTGGCAACCAGGGTCGCGGATTTCGAGAGCCTCGCGGGCATGGCGAATGGCCTCATCTTGCCTCCCCGCCGCAGAAGCAGCAAGGGCGAGTAGCGCAGCTGACACATATTGGCGGCATGCCCGCGCCAGCATCTCTGCGTAGACGGCATCGGCATCTGCAGGTTTGCCCCAATCAGCGAAGGTCACAGCCAGAAGTGCCATTGCCCACGAATGCCGCCCGGACATCGCTAAGGCCATTTCGCCGACAGCAACACCTTCCTCGAACCGTCCCGCAGACTGCAGGACCCCCTGGAGAATCATGCGCGCCAAGAACGATTCAGAATCGAGTTCCACGGCGCGTCGTGAAATCTGTACGGCCTCCGCATACTTGCCAGCGATGGCGCAGGTAAGGCCATATATCGCGTGGGTGTAGCTCGAAAGGGGGTCAGATTCCAGAGCGAGCTTGGCTTGGGCGACGCCTTCTGCTAGTCGCCCTTCGGAAAACTGGAGATAGAACAAGGCGTACCAGTCGCGCGCCTGGATATACTTCGGATTCAGCTCCAGCGCACGTAGAAATTCCCGCTCTGCTTCCGCTTTGTCCCAGGTGCCCATCAAACAAGCCATTGCTAGTGCGTTGTGTGCCTCGGCAAGCGAGGGACCAAGAGCCACTGCGCGTCGAGCCGCCTCCATCCCCTTCGGCATACATGCATCGGGAGCCACCAGGCCGTAGTAGCCGAGCGTGGTGTACGAGTCCGCCAGCCCAGCCCAGGCGAGCGCATAGTCAGGGTCGAGCTTAACCGCACGGTCGAAGCACTGCACGGCATGCGGAATGGCTCCCCCACGGCGGTAGAGAAGCGCCCGGCCTTTCAGGTAGAGCTGGTACGCCTCCAGGTCCCTCGTCCCCGCCTTCACCAAATGTTCAGCCCGGTCGCCTTCAAGTGTCAGCTTTAACCGCTCCGCAATGGAGCGGGCAATTTCGTCTTGAATGGCGAAAACATCCTTCATCTCCCGGTCGTATCGCTCCGACCAGAGATGGTAGCCGTCGGTGACATTCACTAGCTGAGCCGTAATGCGAAGTTGGTTGCCGGCTCTGCGTACACTCCCCTCCAGGATGGTCCGCACGTTCAATTGTTCGCCAATGATGCGCAGATCAAGGTGCTTCCCCTTGAAGGAAAAAGCAGAACTGCGTGCTACCACATGAAGCTGCTCGATCTGCGCCAGAGCGTTGATGATTTCTTCCGTGATACCGTCGGCAAAGAATTCGTTCTCCGCATCCGCGCTCAAGTTGAGAAACGGAAGCACCGCGATGGAATCCCGTGCGAGGTTTGCGGTTGGAGGGGGACTATGCGGCTCCGACACAATCTCGTTCACCGGTGCGATAAAGCGATACCCGCGACGGGAGAGAGTCTCGATGTAGCGCGGGGTCTCCGCCGAATCGCCCAGTGCTTCTCGTAGTTTCTTGATGGCGTTGTAGACGCCGTGGTCAAAGTCCACGAACGTGTCGGATGACCAGATGCGTTGCTGTAATTCCTCGCGAGTCACAACCTTGCCCGGATGCTCCAAGAGAATTTGGAGAATCTGGAAAGGTTGTTCCTGCAGCCTGACCTTCAAGCCCTGCTTGCGCAGTTCTCCGCTCTCAGGCTCTAACTCGAAAGCGCCGAAGCGAATGGGCGCGCGTGCCGGATGGGCATCTTTCACTGCCGATACCCCCAAGTTGTCCGCCAAAGTTTATCACCACGCTGTTAGCAACGGAATACAGGAGGCACTAAGTTTCTGCTTTCCCAATCGGTTACGCGAGGAGACACAAGAGTAAAGCAGAAGATATCCGGAGTATTGCCCTCGAACACATATTCGGGCAAGGTGCGTGTCATCGGCAGTTTCCAAATTGGAACGGGAGTGGAAACGAGGACGAGTCGGAAGTTCGGCCCTTTGGCTTCAAAAATCAATCCTAAGGAGGACGTCAATGAAACGCAAGATTGTACGGACAACGCTTTTGATGATTTCCCTGGTCGCGGTCTGTGTGGCTGTCGTGCCGGCGGCGCAAGCGGCTGACCATTGTTCAAATGCCAAAGCAGCGGGAAATTGGGGATTCACCCTCACCGGAACCCTAATTCTTCCAACCGGACAGGTTCCGGGCGCGGCTGTAGGGAGGCTCAGCGTAGACGCTGCCGGGAACATCTCTGGTACGGAGGCCAGAAATGTGGGCGGCGGCTTCGCCAACGAGACCCTCACAGGATCGTGGACGGTGAATTCTGACTGCACGGCCACCGTGACTGCTAACATCTATGAATCGGGAGTCTTGGTGCGCACATCCGTCCTGGCCGCCGTTTTTGTCGATAACTCGAGCAAAATTCGCGCGGTCCAAGAATCGCTGACGCTACCCGACGGTACACCCATTCCGGTTGTCATAACTCTTGACGGGAACAAGTTATTCCGCGAGGACGGCGATTAGGAACGCACCCGAAGACTAAGTGCCAATGCGGGTCCTGACTTCGTGCCCGCACGTTCGATGTGTACGACGGGTCAGGACCTTTCAATGTGATCACCGCGAACGGGAAAGAAGTTCTTCTCTTGGAGTGTCGAAAAAGCAATGAGCCATCGACGCCCGAAGCGCATGACTACGGTTCGCAGTACGGGCATTCAGCGATGACAAGCGAGCTGGAAACGAGGACGAGTCGGAAGTTCGGCCACTCAAAGCACTGCGCCTCATTAGCACACAACAGTTTGGCCTCATCTGGCACACTGGCACATACGTAGCCGCGGCGGGATTGGGTGCCCTCATTGCACTCTGGTGGTGGGACTTCGATCAAGATATTTAGACGGCACTGTGATACAGGATTCGTTGTTTGGGGCTAGCCTGGGTTTCCTTCCTGAGGAAGTCCCAAAATCTTTGAATCGCGTCTGCGTGATCCGCGCTCCACTGCACGTGGCTCTCTTCAGCGTTTTTCAGGCACTGGACGATATCGGACACGGGTGAGTAGAACCTTCGATGAACTTGATTGCACCTCCCTCATAGGTGACGTTTCCGGGTAACAGCCACTGAAGAAAAATCCCTAGGTTTTCGACTTGGAGCCGAGATACCTCGACTTCTCATTCTTTCAAGTGCGAGATGCCAGTCAACGTTTCTTCTTTGTCGACGTGAGTTCTTTTTCGAAGAACGTAGCTGCCATTTCGGCAACTTGCTTGTGGACCATTTCGCGATCGACGCCGGGGTTATCCACGAAGAATTGGGGAAGCTGCTTTTTCCCGGCGGCGGTGCCGACGTCGAGGAACGTGTAATGGCCAATACCGCCGGGCAGTATGGTAAGTTTCGCACTCTCGATGTTCGCGGCAAAAAACTGCGCATTTTCCGCGGAAGGAGCAATGGGATCGGCCGCACCGACGACAATCTCCACGGGGATGGTGATCTTGTGCAAGCTTTCCGGCGCAAACGCGTGAGCCACGGCGGGAGCTATTGCCAAGACGGCTCGGATGCGCGGATCAGCATAGGAATCGCCGGAGCGCTGCAAGGCCTGTTGCACATCGGGTTGCTGCTGGATGGCCTTGAACTTCTCCATCAAGCCCGGCATCTCAGGAGGATCGCAAGCGCCCTTCTGTCCGTTGCACCAGGCTAGAATCCGGTTCAAGTCGGTTCTCGCGCCGGCCAGTTCCATCATGGTGTATCCGCCATACGAGAAACCAGCCGCACCGACACGATCAGGGTCAATTTTGGCGCCGAAGCGGAGATCTCCGAGCATGTCATTGATGACCGTGCTGATGTCTCTTGCGCGCTCCCAGCCTTCGATGAAGCCCTGGGTTGTGTATCCGCTCACCGCGTTGTTACCGGGATGATTCACGGCGGCAACGATGTAACCGCGCGCGGCGAGATAGGTGCCGAGCCATGCCATCTGCAGGGCGCTGCCGCCGGTGCCGTGCGAGAGTGCAATCAGTGGAAATTTGCCGAATGCTGGGGCAAGTGTAGCATCCTTGGCGGCGCGTCCGGCATAGAACAGTGGCGCGTCCGGGGGGCCGATGTATTGGTCCTTTGCGTCGGCGCCGGTTTCGGCGGGATACCAGACGATGCCGCTCAGCGTGTGATCGTCGGAGCCGCGCCAGTTATAGTCCTCAGGCACGGAAAATTGGCGGAGGCTGAAACCAACCGAATGGAGTAGCGGTTCTTCTTTTTTTTCTTTCTTGGGGGCGAACGAAGAAGGGAGAAGTATCAGTGCAAGGATGAGGATTCGTCGATTTAGCATGACCTGCCTTAGCGGGGGAAGCATTGGATTGAGCATAGGCTGATGCAGTCCGTCGCCGGATTGGAATTGTAACGTTTCCGGCAAAATCTGCCAGCTCAGGAAGGGGATTGTGCCGTGATAATTTGCAGCTGGCGGGAGTGTTCCACGTGAAAGGGCCGCCAACGCCAAGGGAAAGACCGAGAGCGCATTTGTGCGTTAACTGTTAGCCGCCGACTGTTCATCGACTCCCTCGATAATTCAACTTAGCAGGTAGTTCGGGTAGTTCTGGTGTGCGGTTTCACACTTGCCGCGAGGATGCCGAGCGCGACTGCCTCGCGAGGCTGCCCGAGTGTTGCGCAGCGACAACGCTGCCCAAAATCCCCCTTCGCCATCAGTTTGCAAGCACCTGAATCAAAGAGGTCCGAAGATCCGTTATTCTGCTGTCCAGAAACAGTGCACTCCGGCCTCGGGCGGCAATCTTAGGGTGGATGGGAGGGCAAGTCAACGGCAGTGATCTACGTCAGCCCCGTGATCCCATACTCTACCGGTATCCACGTGCCAGTTAGCCTTTCGGCTTGCCAGGAGTGAATGCCTGTTTGCACTTTGGGCATCGGACTTGCTCGAAGTCGACGCGGCGCAGTTCCGCCGGCGCGATCGCGTGTCCACAGTGGGGACAGTGAGTCGAGAGTGAAGCCTTCACTTTTTCTAGATTGATCTTTTTCCGGGCTGGCATTTCGGGATTCTATCGCGGAACAGTTCGGAACCGGGTCAGTTAGTGTAAAGGGGAGTGGGTGTTGAAAAAGTCTTTTTAGGGAATTTCAACAGCGAAATTCGTTCGTAAGTTATTGGTTTCTGCAACAACTCTTTTCATACCGCCAACCAGACGGCTTTCATTGACTTGCCAGTTTCACCCACGTAAGATTTGCCACCAGTGATTCGCCAAAATATGATCGGGCAGACCATTTCGCACTACCGCATCGTCGAAAGGCTCGGGGGCGGCGGCATGGGCGTGGTCTACAAGGCGGAGGACACGCGGCTGCATCGCTTCGTCGCGCTCAAGTTTCTGCCGGAAAACGTGGCCCGCGATCCGCAGGCGCTCGCCCGTTTTCAACGCGAGGCGCAATCCGCGTCGGCGCTGAACCATCCTAACATCTGCACGATTTATGACATTGGAGAGCAGGAGGGGCAGGCCTTCATCGCCATGGAGTTTCTGGAAGGGGTGACGTTGAAACGTCAGATCGCCGGCCGACCCATGGAGACGGACGTATCGTTGGAATTGGCAATCGAGATTGCCGACGCGCTCGATGCTGCCCATGCGGAAGGCATTGTTCACCGCGACATCAAGCCCGCCAATCTCTTTGTGACGAGGCGTGGACACGCGAAAGTTCTCGACTTCGGGTTGGCCAAAGTGACAGCAATGGCTAGTAAGAGCGAGTTTGACGTCACCGAGACGGGCACGGTGGCCGAGACGCACCTGACGAGTCCGGGCATGGCGGTGGGCACGGTCGCTTATATGTCGCCGGAGCAAGTGCGAGCGAAAGAACTCGACGCCCGAACCGATTTGTTTTCCTTCGGAGCTGTGCTCTATGAAATGGCGACGGGCATGTTGCCCTTTCGAGGCGAGAGCTCGGGGGTAATCCAACGGGAGATTCTCGATTCGGCGCCAGTGGCGGCAGTACGCATGAACCCTGATTTGCCGCCGGAATTCGAACGCATCATTAATAAGGCCTTGGAGAAGGATCGCGACCTGCGCTACCAGCACGCCGCCGATTTGCGCGCAGACCTCAAGCGCCTCAAGCGCGAAAACGACTCAAGCCGTGCTGCTGTGTCGAGCCGGAGCGATGCGGAGAGTTTGAGTGCGTCCCATAGCGGGCTGAGCGGCCCATCGTCACCAATTTCTCCTCTTCCACTCAGTGGTGCACTATTGTCTGTGCCAGGCAGCAGTTCGGCTGTAGCCGCCGCGGTCAAACAGCACAAGTTGGCAGTTGTGGGTGGGGCGCTTGTTGCTCTCGCGCTGGTCGCTGCGGCGGGCTTCGGCGTTTATTCCATGCTTCGTCGCGCTGCGCCCACGCCGTTCCAAAATTTTGGCATCTCGCAGGTCACCAATTCTAGCCGCGCAGTAGTTGCCGCCATATCGCCCGATGGCAAATATGTGCTGACGGTAATGAACGACAAGGGGCTGAACAGCCTTTGGCTCCGCAACGTGGCGACCGGAAGCGACACTCAAATCGTCGCGCCCTCGGCCACCATTCCCAGCGTCGCTTTCTCGCCGGACGGAAACTATATCTATTTCCGCAAGGCCCAGAATGCCATTGCCAGCGTTTTTGGCATCTATCGCACTCCGATCTTAGGAGGTACGCCAAAGACCGTGGCCCAGGACGTGGACTCGGCGTTCACGTTTTCTCCCGACGGACGCCGGATGGCCTACATCCGTGGCAACGATCCCGAAGTCGGCAAGTATCGCTTGCTGAGCGCGAACCTGGATGGCAGCGATGAGAAAGTGCTTTACATTGCGCCCCTGAAAGGGCTGGCGCGCTCTCTGAGTTGGTCTCCCGATGGTAAGAAAATAGCCTATCCCGAATTCCAACCGGCGGGCGCCTTTGGCGGGCTGAACTTGTTCGATATCAACTCGGGGAAACTACAACTTCTTACTTTTCCTGACAAGGCGCCTTTCGAAGTTGCGTTTTCGTCTTCTGGGGATGGCCTGTTCGCCATTTATCGACAAAAGGGACCCAACTTTGCCCGCGGTCAAATTGGCTATCTAACTCTGGCGGACGGCCAGTTGCATCCCATTTCGCGAGACACAAACAGCTACGCAAGTTTGAGTCTTTCGGCCGATGGCAAGACCTTGGCCACGGTGCAACAGAAAATCGTCAACAACTTCTATATTTTGCCCGGCCAGGGCAGCGCGTCGGCCGACATCAGTCCCATCGCTTCCGACGGGGAACAAATCCGGTTTTTCAATTGGGCTGCCGATGGCGGCTTGCTCACTTCGGACCACACACAGTTGGAACACTGGGATGCCGACGGAAAAAATCGACGTCAGTTGGTCGGCGACCCGGCGGCGGGCATTCTCAGTTTGTGGCAGTGCGGCGGCTACATCGTTTTTCCCTGGTTATTTCACGACAATGCGAACTCGGCCGTTATTTATCGTGTCAATGCGGATGGCTCGCACCCGGTGAAGCTGGCGGATGAGAACTTCGATTCGTTCCCGGTGTGTTCGGCCAGCCAGAACTGGGTTTACTTTTTCCCCAATGTCGGAGAGCTGGGGCGTGTCCCGTTGGACGGCTCCGGCCAGGCGGAAGCGATTGCGGGCAGCAGAGTGGAAGGAGCGTTTCTGGCGGGGCGCGGAATCGGTATTTCGCCTGACGGGAAAACGCTGGCGTATGTAATCGGACTCGTAACTTCACCAGATACCGCTCCTGAAGAAAAAATCGCCCTCCTGAGCACGGCAACCCTGACTTCACCACGATTTCTGCCGGTCGATCCGCGAATTGCGAAGGGTGTGCAATTCACCGCGGACGGCAACGCGGTGGCCTATCCCATTTCCGAGAACGGGGCCGACAACGTGTGGGTACAGCCGCTCGATGGCTCGCCCGGCCACCAGATCACAAAATTTGATTCCGAGCAGATCCTGTCGTTTCACTGGTCGCCGGACGGAAAAAATCTCGGCGTGTTGCGAGGACACACGGACTCCGACGTAGTGCTGCTACAGGAAGCGAAGCCCTGACGAAATTTGCACGGCTGCCGGGCACCAAATATGTGCCGCTGGATGATCTCGACTTCGGCCATCGATCAGCAAGGTATGAACTTCGAAACCGAGTACTTTCCTGGAAACACTAGACTGGCTAGACCGGTTTCTAGGGAAGGTGAAGTAGCGGAATCAGGTGAAGTAGCGGAATCAGGCTAATCCTCTGTGGTAACGTCTTTTCGACTCAATTGAGTACGTTCGCTGGAAGGCTTGAGTACGTGCTCCGGGACGCAGAAGATATGGAACGAGTTGAGTTCGCCAGCCTCAGCTCAACACACACACAGACTTTCGCCAAGAGCGAACAGACGTGGAGAACAACGGTGTAGGGTAGAACACTCCCGCGGTTGAGCAGTTCCCAGTCGGCGCTCCGTTCGAGACGTTGATGGTACCCGTCAGTCCCCCGTAAGTGCACCAGGTCTGCGGAAAGCCAGCGACCGGTGAACCGTTCTGATTCATCAGTCATCGCAGGATCTTCACCGAAACCTTGCCGTGCTCTGCGGAGTTCTCGCACCAGGTATTGTGAGCACAGAACGGGCAGATACCGGGGCTTTCATGGCGCACTGTTACAACAACAACGCGAGTCAGATTAAATTCCCTAAAAAGACTTTTTCAACACCCACAGGCGATGTCACAAGCTTGCGCCCTCTGTTCGCCTTTCTGACGGGTCAATGAGTGCTAGCGGGATTTAACGTCAACAACAACTCGTTTTCACGTGGCTAAGTACGCCTTGGGCGTTCGCCTCTTGGCTATTGCTGCGGCCACGCTTCCTGCTAACGCGCCGACGGCCACCGTAAACGAGACCCAGTAAATCAGTTCTTCAAAGAAAGCGAACCAAAAGAAGCGAGGCCAAAAGTCCAGTTTCGACGGCCCGGAAAGGTAATCGTAGTGCGTGCCCCAGTGGCCACGCAGCGCGAAGAACATAATTATCACGACCGGGATCCTCGCTCCGAACCCATAGAGAGTCAGCGCCTTGAACAAACCTGGCCACGCCAGATACTGTAGGAAAGCGCTCAAGACGGCAACCGCCCACAGCATCAACAGCATGGTGAAAATGCTCATTTCAAAATGTGGAAACACAGCGCGCTCTACGACCTCGTTCAATACCACACCCAGAACCCCAAGGGTGAACGCACGACCAATCCGATCGATGCGCAATCCCGTACCCCATAGCTTCAAGGCGAAGTAGAATCCGACCAAAGCTGGCAGAAGCTGAGTGATGCCCACGAGGCCGTTGTCCTCGTCGAACCATGGACTCGGCCAAGCGCGAAGTTCGCCCGTAAGACGCAAGAGGGTAATTCCCAAGGTGAGGAGCGTCGGGACCAGCACAAGTCGAGGAATCGAAAGCGGCGAGCCATTGGCATTAGGCATCGTCAGTGCTCCTCATATTTGAGAGAACGGGATTGCGGCGGGAGCTTGCATGAAAAGGATACTGTAGTGTCAGCAGCTTACGCCAAGCCTGCCTGCATCCCAACCGCAACTTGACGAAAACAGGCGTGGCTGTTGAAAAAGGAACCAAAGCAGTAATTTCAGTGAATTTCAGCGCCTACGGCCTACGAACATTCAATGACTTACGAACGAATTTCGCTGTTGAAATTCCCTAAAAAGACTTTTTCAACACCCACGGGATGTTTCAACAGTAATCGCAACGCAAGGAGGCGGGAGCCAGATTAAGCCAGTCTCTTGGGTGGCTGCATTGGTCTCGGAGTGGGCCTTACGACATTTTGGCCGCGAGATCGAGCCCTCTTAGGCGGTCTGGGCATATATCGCGTTCGAGTTTGGATCTTTCCACCCTTGGCCCTGATACTCCAGGTTGTAAGAGGTGTCTTCCGCCACATGCTTCCCAAAATATCTTTCGACCACGTGCATGGCAAGATCGATGCCGCAGGCCAGGCCTCCAGAGGTAGCAAGGTTACCTTCCTCGACAAACCGGACGCCGCGTACGACATGGACCTTGGGAAACTCATGGGCGAAGTCTTTGTATGCATCGTGGTGAGTGGTGGCCGACTTCCCGTCGAGCAGCCCAGTTTTCGCCAGCACGTATGCGCCCACGCAAATCGACATGGTTACGTCGGCACCTACCGATGATTTGCGAATCCATTGCAACATTGCTTCAGAGTCCTTCTGCGCCGGAATCACGATAACCTTGGGCTGTGGGGCAGTTTCGAAGGTGTAATCAGGCACTATGGTCAAACCCGACCCCGTGACTAACGGAGCCCCGGTCTCCGCGACGGAATATTGATGAAACGGCGATGTCATATCACCGCCAGGAAGCATTACGGAGCCGAAAATAGCCCAAGGCCCGGTAAAGTCAATGTCGACCACTCCACGGGACAGCGGAAATGCAACCGTGATACGCCCGCTCTTGGGCGGCTTCAGAGGGTTCGGAGCGGCTACTGATCCAGACGAATTCGAGCCAGCGATCCGTCCTGAGTCGCCGAGAGCGGCCAGTGAAAATGGAACTGCAGAAATGAAGCCGGCAGCGGCAGATCTCTTGAGTAATTCTCTTCGATTCATATTGATCGGAATCTCCTCCAGGGAGGCTACTATGTGTACGCAGGGAACTTGTCACGAGATTGTCACGGGCTGTCAAAAGACTGGTAGCCGGGGGAGCCTTCTGATCCAGTGGGGCATCCTGAGAGCTGCAGTTGATTGCTGACCGATAGCGCTCACGATCCGGTCAATTAGTGCTATGGCGATGTTGCAACAGTTGAGCTTCGCTCCCCCTTGGCTGCAATTAGGGTGGCAATGACTTTTTTTTCACTCCGCGTTACTCTTGCTGTCTAATTTTGACTGCGAGCCGCCCGTGAGCACTCTTTCCGTCACTTCCAAGAAACGCTCGGTTCTGTCGCGCCGCATTTTCCAGATCGAGCAGGTGCTCGTGGCCGTCGCGTTCGTGGTCTATGCTCTTTTGGTTTCGATCAACCAGCCCGCTTCCCTGTGGGTCATAATGGTGGCGACCCTCACGGTAGGCAACCTCGTAGTTCCTCTCTCTTTAGAGAGCCGCCGTTTGTATGTGGGGCGGCCGCTCCCGTGGAACTGGGTCGTATTTTTCCCCATCCAAATCATTTTCGGCGTGATCTGCGCCGTGAGCTCGATACTGTTCCTACAGTTGACCAAAATCGATCGCGAGCCATTTTGGCTCCTCTTTTCCAAAATCGGTTATTTCTGCATCGTCGTCGTCGTGATCGCCAACGTTCTTGCGTACGGTGTCGAAGAACTCCAACGAAAGCTGAAACAACGCAATCAACAACTGGAGCAGACTGTCGAGAAAGGAACAATCGCGCTGCAGCTGCAGGAGGAAGAACTCAAGCGAGCGCGCGAGATTCAGGAAATGCTGCTGCCCAGCACGTTGCCGCAGCTTGCAGGAGTTCAGATCGCCGGAGCCTGGCAGCCTGCGCGTGAAGTCGGTGGCGACTACTTCGACGTGATTCAACTGGACAAAGATCGCCTTGGCATTTGCGTGGGCGATGTCGCCGGAAAAGGAATCACCGCCGCGTTGCTCATGGCGAATCTTCAGGCATCCTTTCGCGCCTTCGCCACCAGCGAGGCATCGCCTCAGGTGGTCTGTACCAAACTGAACAAGTTCCTGTGTGCAAACATCGCTTCGGGAAAGTTTGTAACTTTCTTCTACGCGGTGCTCGACGCCGACTCACGCACGCTCACCTACGAGAATGCCGGACACTCACCCGGACTTCTGTTGCGGAGCAACGGCACAACAGAAACTTTGCCAGGAGGAGGAGCAGTGCTGGGTGCGCTGCCGGACTGGACATACCAGGACTACACCGCGCAACTGCAACCGGGCGACCAACTGCTGCTCTCAACTGACGGCATCACGGAAGCAGAGAACGCCCAACTCGAAGAGTTCGGCGAGGAGCGCCTGCTGCAAGCCGCTCGCGCGCGCAACGGAAGCGCGCTCGAAGTTCAACGCGCGATCATGCAGCAGGTGACGGCCTTCTGCGGTGGGAATTTCCGCGACGACGCAACCTTACTCGTTCTACGAATCTCTTGAGTGCCGCCGGGAACCCAGGCGCCGACCTCCAACAATCACGCGGCCATCGCTCAGTTGCTGAAACCAGGCGTGGCTGTTGAAAAAGGAACCAAAGCAGTAATTTGTGTGAATTTCAGCGCCTGCGGCAAACGAAGATTCAATAACTTGCGAGCGAATTTCGTTCGTGAAATCCCGCGAAAAGAGTTTTTCAACAGCCACAGGCGTTTACACTCATTAACCCAGGGTCCGGTTCATGGTGAGGGACGATAGAAGCCGAGTACGGCGGCGACCGTCATCGCCCTTTCGCGGAAGGCGCCTGCTCAACTTCCTTTGCCACGCGCATGACGGTCTTCTTCATGCGGTTCTCCCCGGCCCAGTAGATGCTGATCTCGTGGCCATCGGGATCGTTCAAATAGGCGTGACGCCAACCCCATGGCATCATGCGCGGCATCTGCGTAATGTAGAAGCCCTTGCCCTGCAGTTTGCGGCAGAAGTCGTCAACTTCCCGAATCTCGAAGTACAACCGCACGCCGTCACTGGCAAGCGGCGTCCCCGGCCCCGCCAAGTGCAGCGCGATCGTGCCGTCGCCTCCAGGCGCGCGCAGCCGCGCATACACGGGTATACCTTCGTGGCGGAATTCGTCCACGAGTTTGAATCCCAGCAGGTCGCGATAAAAGCCCAGCGCGCGTCCCACGTCCGCAGCATAGACCATTGCATGGTTAAAGGTCAGCTTCTCGCCGCCGACCTCCGCTGCCCGCGGGGGCGCAGGTACTTTTTTCACCTGACGGAGGGCCTTCTTCGCCTTCCTCGGAGGGGATTTCTTCGCTTTTTTGCGGGGATTCGATTTTCTCTTTGCGGACGTTCTTGCCATGGCCAGCCTCGCAGGTGCTCGGGAGACATTCTACTCGGGAGTCCGCACATCAGTTGACGTAACCAGAGGTGGGTGTTGAAAAAGTCTTTTTAGGGAATTTCAACAGCGAAATTCGTTCGTAAGTCATTGAATGTTCGTAGGCCGTAGGCGCTGAAATTCACTGAAATTACTGCTTTGGTTCCTTTTTCAACAGCCACAGGCGTTTACACTAACGACCTGTTTTGGTGAGACGGTGGTTTTTCGCCATCAGCCGTATAGTTTCCGAATTGCTGACTATCCGACCAGAATCCGTCGTGCCTACTCCAGCCTCGCCCTTTCGAACGGCGCCGACAGCCCTACCCTCAGCAATTTCCGGAGAGCTGCGGTGAATTGCAGACCGCACTCATGATATTGAGGACTACGGCATCGGGGTTCGCATCCTGGTCGTTGGTCAGCACAACCACAGCAAAACCGCTGTCGAGAAACACCGCAGTCTCTGCCGTAAATCCGCCAATTTGGCCGTTATGCCAGATAATCGGCCTATTATTGAAGGTCGCGAGGGCCAGCCCGAACCCATACGACCCGCCTCCAGGAACTTCAAAGCCGTTGGAGGTCGTCATGGCTTTGAACGAGGCCGGCGAGACCACTTTCCCATTGATCAGAGCGCTGTCCCACGCCACCAGATCGTAGACGTTCGAACTCAACGCACCGGCGGCAAATGCCGCCGAACGGTCCCAGAGAATTGCAGGAACCAAGCCAGCTCCATTGTTGGTGTAGCCGATTGCGGACTGATCCGCTGGAGGTAGTGAGTAGTATGTCTTCATCAAACCCAACGGCTGGAAGATGTACTGCGTGAGGTTAGCCGCGTAAGACTGACCTGTCAGCTTTTCGATGATTGTGCCCAGGGCGAAAAAATTGCTATTGGAGTACGAGTATTGCGTGCCTGGCTGGAATTGCAGGGGCGCCTGGCTCACCGCCGTCAACACTGTTGCTTCCGACACCCCGTTCCTTATCCAGTCTCCGAGCTGAGGGAAATTAGTGAAATCCGCTAGCCCTGACGTGTGGGTTAACATCATGCGAAGGGTAATGGCCGACGGGAAGTTATAATCCGGCAAATAGACTGCTATCGAATCATCTACGTGCAATTGCCCCTGCTCCTGCAATTTCATAATCAAGGCTGCCGTGAACTGTTTGGTAACGGAGCCGATTTCAAAGATAGTGCTCGGCTGTGTTGTCTGGCGCGTGGTCAGATCAGAAACACCGTACCCCTGTACATACAGCATCGTGCCGTTTTTCGCGAGGGCGACTGTCATGCCAGGCATACCCTGTTGTTGCATTGCCGCCTGAGCCACTCCATCCACGATGCTGCCCAACGAGGCTTGATGTGGGGAAGGAGAACCTGAGCCTCCGCAGCCCGCAAAGCCAAGAGCGAGCCCGATGGAAAGCAAAAAAAGCGAAGAGCGCGACCGGAGAACGCATGTCATGCTCACCCCCTGAAACCCATCAAGTTTAGACTCGTTTCAGGCAGGAAAAATCAAAAATTCTTCAGGCTGCCAGACCACCTTCGCCCGGAAGGATTCTTTGCCAGAAGGGGCACTGGAATCTGCCCAGACACGAGTGCGTGAAGGTGTCCGCGACCAGCCATTTTGCGTTCTCCCAGTACGAGTTTAGCTGGTTTTCGCGGCGTGACTGTTGAAACCAGGCGTGGCTGTTGAAAAAGGAACCAAAGCAGTAATTTGTGTGAATTTCAGCGCCTGCGGCAAACGAAGATTCAATAACTTGCGAGCGAATTTCGTTCGTGAAATCCCACGAAAAGAGTTTTTCAACACCCACAGATGTTATCACTCAGAACCCCGGTCGATGACTGATATCGCGATTTGTACGAAGCCGTTGGCGCGGCGGACGCTACCGTCGCCAGCATTGCGGTATCGCGGGCCCAACAGTGCGCTGCTTTCGAGTGTAGGGCGTACCGCAACCGCTGCAAGCCGCTCCCTTCTTGCCTTGCCACACTCGTCTCGTGCCGCAGCGGTCACACGTGAGCAACTTGTTTATGGTCGCTCCACAGTGCTGGCAGGAGTATTTGCGCCTGCCACCTCTCGCCGTTGTCTCGGCGCGTTGACCGCATAGCGGGCATGCCTTCTGGTCGTGTTTCATAGGCGTTGCTCAATGAGCGCAACCGGGATGTTACAACAGTTGCGATTCGTTAAGTTTGCATAAGGGAAAGAACAACGCAGCCAAAACTAGGATCGATCTTGCGCCTGTCTACATCCAATCAACCCAATGACGGATCTTGAAACCAACAAGCTCTTAGGTGCCTTGGCCGCGAACTGGCAAGCAGAAATGGAGGGTTTCTACACCTATACCGCCCTCGCTAAGAAAGAGACGGATCCGCATCGGCGAAACGCATTGCGGGGCTTGGCAACCGCAGAAAAACATCATGCCGATCGGTGGGCTGGACGTATTCGTGAGCTCGGGGGCCCAGAGCCCCAGTACACAGGAAACTTGTCAGGTCATGCTGATTCATTGGCGAATCGAATTGGCGGCGCTGACCTCGCACTTCGCCGCCTGGAGATTGACGAGGGGCGGGACATCGCAAAGTACGGTAAACAGCTCAAGCTACTGGGTGACCAGTCCAGCGTTGCGATCTTGCAGGAGGTCATCGCCGATGAACGCGAGCATTACCAGACGCTTGGGGCCCTGATACGGTCGCGCGGGACTCTTCCGCCCCTACCCCCTCAGCAGGTTCAGAAAGCGCTCGATGATTTGGTTGCAGCGCGTGACAAGGGACATACCCATGCAGCAGGCTGGGTAGGAGATGCGATTTACGGCGTGAACGATGGCCTTGGTTCGATCTTCGGCATTGTGTCCGGCGTCTCCGGGGCGACCCTGGGTAACAGCCACTTTGTGCTCATCGCTGGTCTTGCGGGCATGGTGGCGAGCGCTTTATCAATGGGGTCCGGCGCTTATCTCGCGGCAAAGAGCGAACGAGAGATTTACGAAGCGGAGTTCGCCCGAGAAAGAGAGGCAGTGGAAGATAACGAAGCCGAAGCCCGAGAAGTGCTTTCTCTCAGTTACCAAATTCGCGGCTTACCGGAAGCTGATGCTGTGCGCTTCGTCCAACACCTTGCGAAGGACAAAGGCCAACTTATCAGGGAGCTCGCACGAGAGCGACTGAACACCACCGAAGACGGGCTGAGTAAGCCGGTGGTCTCTGCGGTTTCCGGGGCGCTCTCGACGGCAGTAGGGGCATTCATCCCAATCATTCCCTTTTTCTTTATGACCGGGATTCCGGCAGTCATTGTCGCGGCGATTGTTTCGCTGATAGCGCACTTCGCCGTTGGAGCTGCGAAATCTCTCATCACCATTCGGGCATGGTGGGCCAGTGGATTCGAAATGACTTGGATCGGCGCTTTGGAAGGAGTAGTCACTTTCATCATCGGTATCGGTCTGGGGCGGATCAGTGGAGCACAATAAGCTGCCTAGGCGCCTCCCGTTGTATGCGCCTTCGGACTATCTGAAACCTCGTTAAGTATTGTAAACAGGCGTGGCTGGTGAAAAACTCACTCACCAGAAAATGGCCGAAAAAACTTTGTATTAGGAAGCCCTACAAACGACTTTCTCGATTCGGGTAGACATTTTCTATCCCCAAACTTTCTGCTGTTTTTAGCAAAATGGACGTTTTCAACAGCCACAGGCGTTTACACTAAGAATCCCTGTCGTGAGTGAAATCGGGATGTCAAGGAGATCCTCTGGGACGAGTCCCTGGCTCAGGACCGTTTCTTCGGCTATGCCGATCGCTCCCTCGTCGATAGTCAACCGACAAACTTAGCCGTGGGCCAACCGGATTAAAACGGCGAAAGTGAGCTATAATTCGCGTCATAGGGGGTCAGCCATGAAGACTCTGGGCCTCTGCTTCCTTCTGGTGCCGGTTATCCTCATTCCGGGGGCGTTCGCCCAGGAGCAATCCAAAAATTCTCAGATCAGTGCTGACGACGCCATTGTGCAACTGTGGAACGCGCATTCGGATCAGACCGAGGGAGCGAGACTCGAGGGCGACAAGCTGATCATCTCCTCCGATAGCGACTTGAATACGTGCCTCTATCTCCGCGTTTATCGCGTGAAACGGGAGGCTAAGAAATCTGACGTTACGGTTCCGTCCGGTTACACCACCTGCGTGCCCGTCAACCGGTTCAATAAGAAGAGCGCGGAGATGCCCAAGTTGCAGTTCCTTCCGCAGCAGTGATGAGCGGATCAACTGGACATACGGGGCATTATGAGACCCCACACTCGGTCCCTGTCTATTCATGACAGACACCTTAGCACGGGCGTTCGAAGGAAAGTCAATTGTCACTAACTAACAGGCAATTGCGCGTTTTGAGCGCACGTCCCGCCGAGCAGGAATCCGGCGGACGGTGCCACCTGCCGGGCGGGAGTTGCACCCCGCTGTAGTCCAGCGCCTTTCACGGCGCACTTTTTCGTCAACTACCCTCTGACCCACTTTGATCCGGTCATTTTCTCAGTGAAAGGGCTGTGTATTCAATGGTGCGGTCCGGGCAGATTACAATTCAACTCTGTTGGAATTGGAGCCGCGCTCGCTATGAATATCTGGAAGGCATTTCTGTTTTCCTGTGTTGTACCCGCACTGTTCTGCCTAGCAGCCCTTGCACAGGTTGGAGTTTTGCCCAAGAACGATGTCACTCTCAAGGACGCGACTGACGACAAATTTCGAGTTGGCGACGTTTGGGAGTACGAAACGCGCAAGGGCGAAGAACATTCAAGGCTTACTATCGACAATCTCACGTTGTCTACGCCGATGTGAACAATCAGGTAAGTCCGTCAGGTATGCTTTTGGTGGGACATTCCCCAGAGATGAGTGAAAGCGTCCAGAGCACGAGCGGAAGAGGGTGGAGAACCTGGCTGTTGGATCGTGTGGCCGAACTGCGGCAACGCGAGGGCCAGGTCTTTTTAGTTTTGGCGCTGGTGATCGGCGCATTGACAGGCTTAGCAGTCGTGGCTTTCATCCTGCTGACGGAACGAATGGGGATGCGGCTGTACCCGGTGGGCGGTGCTCCCTGGCGACGACTGCTGTTCCCGGTCGTGGGCTCGCTCGGCATCGGTTACTTGCTGTATCGCTATTTTCCTAATGCACGAGGCAGTGGCGTTCCGCAAACCAAGGCGGCGCTGTTCGCGCGCGAAGGGCGCATCACGCTGCGCACCGTGCTCGGCAAGTTTTTCTGCACCTCGGCAACACTGGCTAGCGGGATTCCGCTTGGACGCGAAGGGCCTTCCGTCCAAGTTGGTGCGGGCATTGCTTCCGTGTTGGGACGGCTCCTCGGTCTGCGCACCGAGCAAGTAAAGAAGCTGATTCCGGTGGGAGCAGCGGCGGCCATTGCAGCCGCGTTTAATACGCCTCTGGCAGCAGTTCTGTTTTCGCTCGAAGAGATCGTAGGCGATCTCCACGCACCAGTGATGGGCGCGGTGGTTCTGGCCTCGGCAACTGCGTGGATGGTTCTGCGCGTGTCTCTCGGCAATCATCCACTCTTCAAGGTTCCTCAATACCAACTGGTCCATCCAGCAGAGTTTGCGGTCTATGCAGTGCTCGGCGTAGCCGGCGGTGTGGTTTCGGTGGCCTTCACGAAACTCCTGCTGGGCTTGCGCGCGCGCTTCCTGCGTTTGCCGCAGAAGACTGTCTGGTTCCACCCTGTAGCGGGCGGGTTGTTGGTTGGTCTGATGGGTTGGTTTGTACCGCAGGTTTTGGGAGTAGGTTATGGGTTTGTCGGCGACGCGTTGAATGGAAATATGGCGTTCAAAATGATGTTGCTGCTGGTGGTGCTGAAACTTATCGCGGTTACCACCAGTTACGCGTCGGGTAACGCGGGCGGTATCTTCGGGCCATCGCTCTTTATCGGCGCGATGTTAGGGGGCAGCGTGGGAACGCTGGCACATCATTTGTTGCCCGTCTACACTGCGACGCCGGGTGCCTACGCGCTGGTCGGGATGGGCGCCGTCTTCGCGGGGATCGTGCGCGCGCCGATGACTTCGGTGCTGATGATCTTCGAGATGACCCAAGACTATGCAGTGATTGTCCCGCTGATGATTGCAAACCTGGTGAGCCTGTTCATTGCCTCGCGATTGCAGCACGAGCCCATCTACGAAGCCTTAGCGGTGCAGGATGGTATTCACCTGCCGAAGGGGGAGACGCGCCAACGGTCTGGTCAGCGTCAGGTCGTTAAAGTAATGCGAGCCCCGAGCCTGTTGCTGCCTTTCGAGATCACGGTTCGGGAGGCGCTGGAACGGGTTCGATCGAACGAAGTCCGGGCGTGGCTGGTGGAGGATCGACGGGGTGTAATTGGCGTGATTAACTTTGCGACACTGGAGCGAGAGCTGGCCGAAGGTGCGGAGAAGAAGCTTGGCGAGTTGGTGGATTCGCTGGTTTTTCCCCACGTCCATCCCGACCAAGGGTTGGATTTGGCCCTTGAACGCATGGGGGCGAATCAGATCGAAATCCTGCCGGTGGTGAATCGCGCGGATGTGCACAAGCTGGAAGGCATCGTGACGCTGCGCGACGTGCTGAATGCATACGGCGTAAACCGCACTTGATCGGACCTAGGCTTACCGCCCCACGAATGCGGCCCGCGCGCATTTGTAAGTGTCGGGTATAGTCAACCGATGCGGGACCGCCTTAGCACTGGCACAAACAAAGTCGTTCGTCACGAGATGCCGCGTGGAACAACTGCCGTCGGAGCCGTCTTGGAGGAACCTCCTTTCGTGTGCAGATGGAGTCAGGTTAGATGGAGGAAGAGACCTCCAAAGGAACGAGTTGGTAGCCGAGTCGACGAGCTTGCCGCGTGAGTCGAGCTTGGATTCGTCGTTGACGCTGAGCATCGGTGGCGTGCCAGAGAGTGTGGTCGAATTCGACTTGGCGGGTGACGAGGGTGTAGAACAGGGTGGCGATCTTGCGGGCGGTGGCGGTGATAGCGCCGGCGGGGCCGAGCTTGGCTTTGAGACGTTCGTAGGTATTCTCCTATGGGCGTGGGACTGCGATGTAAGGACTGCGCGGCGAAGCGGAAGATTTGACCCGCGCGGTTGTTGGCTTTGCGCATGCCTCGCCACAGGACCCGTCCCCCGCTGATGTCGTTGTCCGGGCAAAGGGACAACCAGGAGATAAAGTGACTGGCGGTTTGCCAGCGGGAGAGATCTCGGCCAACCTCACTGAATAGGGGGAGAACGTTGGTTTCTAGCCCTGGGATCTGGGTCACATCCACACCGAACAGTTTGTACGCGGCGAAGATCGAACTGACTTTCCACATGGCCGGCCTTTTTGCGACGTTTGGCCCCACTGCGATTGCCCTTGTTGTCAGGCGGCAAGGGGGTCTGCTGGGGATCGACACGGGGGGCGAACTCTTGCAGTAGCCGTTCGATATTGGTTTCACAAATCACAATCTGCTCTTGATAGAAACGGTGGAATTGACGGGATTGTCCCAGGGTAAATAGATGCTCCTCGCGCCAGTTACCGCGCAAGGATTTCTCGATCACGTCCGAGCTGGCTTTCACGCGCGGATCCCGGAGCTTGGACAACTCTTTGGGGTCCCGCTCTCCGGCGAGAATGGCATCCACAATCGCCAGGCCGGTAGTGCCGGTAATGTCGCTGAGAACGTGCTGGAGTTGCAGGTTCATCAGCGTCATGGCTTTTTGCATATGCTGCACATGCTGGGCTGCCATTTCCACCAGTTGCTGCCGATGACGTACCATCGCCCGCACCGCACAAACCTGCTCCTCGGGGCGGAAGGCCGCGCGCAAGAGTCCCACTGAATGCAGAAACTGAATCCATTGGCATTCATGCCAGTCGGTGCGGCGTCCCGGCACATTCTTCATGTGGCGAGCGTTGACCACACAGGGTTTCAGCCCGCGTTGCTCTAGGAGCTCATACAGCGGGATCCAGAATACGCCAGTCGATTCCATGGCTACCGTAGTCACACCGCAGCCTTGCAACCAATCCGCTAAACGCCAAAGATCTTCGGTGAAGGTAGCGAACTTCCGTACCGGTTGTCCTTCTGGATCGTGGGGCACGGCGACAAAAATCTCGCGTGCACCGATATCCACTCCAGCCGCGTGCGGTTGCTCGACCGGGCGATCTTCCAGACTCATCCCTCTTCTTCCTCTCGATTTCCTGAACATGGGTATTGTTCTCCATTGCCATCGACAGCCAAGCCGCGCATCTTGGTACTCTTTGGATGGGAATCAGACCTGAGTGATTTCTCAGTCTGTAACCAATGGACGGGGCACGGAACTTGGGGCCAGGCTTCCATTTGGGGCTCATCGCACCATTGACCGTATGGCCTACTTCTGCCGTTGGTTGGAATAGCATGCCGAAAAATTTGCTGATTCTCAAGTTCCTCTACGGACGGGACTGCCCTCGCGGTTTGTTAGCTTCCAAGGAACTCCCGTCTCAGGATGCAGAAATGGCTTGGCAGAACACAAGTTCCTTTCCGCTTTGCCCCGGCCACCGGCCGGGCCCCACGCTGTTGAAAAACTCCTTCTCGCGAAATTCGCAAAAATAAAACGCGTCAAGATGCGCTATAGACGATCTTCTCGGGTCGGGTAGACATGACTTCCGAGTGGACTGTAATCTGACCCGGAACCAAGAGGATACTGGCGCCTTTCGGTGTCATATAATCTCCGAATGGCGCGGCGACCACCGCCGCCGGGACGGTCGCAACCCAAGCCCACCAGACGATGCGCGCCGCGACTTTCCCTGCGCAATGATAAGAGCCGATTTTTAGCTCTGACTCCGACGATTGGTCCGGTTATCGTCAATTACTTCCGGAGCCAGTGACTCAGGACCGATCGCCCATGCGTCTGGAATGCCCTGCACAAATAACGCAAGGTCGAAAGACGAATCTCCCGGTCTACAAGGTGTATGGCATCGATGCCTCTCTACTTTTGCGGACCAACCAGGTCGCTCATCGGCGGCACATTGGTGGTGTCGCAGGTAAATGCCAGGCAGCCTAGTCGCCAGCCATCCTCGATGGTCGCCAGCATGGATTGGTGGTTGTAGGCGACGCTCGAGGTCCGGTGCGAATGATCAGAGTGAGAAATGGTGATCGTCACGACATGGCCGCCGCCTTGGCCGGGAACGGAGTCACAGCAGCCGCTGTCGTCCCCGAACCCCTGGAAGCCAGAGCCGGTGAAGTCGGATTCATCCCAAGCGATGAAGATGACTGAGTTGCCGGTCCAAGCCTTCGAATTCATGATGGCGTCAACCGTATTCATCAGAAAGGAGTCGCCCGCGGCAATCAGCGCCTGCACCTGGGAAAAATCGCATGGGTCGTCGGGAGTGGAAGCCCGCCCGTGCATGTCATGGCATTGGTCGGGACTGATCCAGGCGTAATCGGCCACGTTGCCGCTAGCCATGTCGGTCGCAAACTGCCCGAAGTCGACAATATTGGCCACGCGCGCCGGGTTGCTCTGCACATCCTCATACGAAATGAAGGGGTTGTGCTTGCGCTCGTAGAGCTGGTTGCCGCAAGAGTGATCAAGGGGAGTTGTGCAAAGCGAGTAAGACTGCATGTAGGCCTTCCAGGTTTTGCGGTTGGCCTCGAGCTGATCCACGATGTTAGCGACACTGATTGTGGTGTCGTTGTCGTCAGCGACGCCGTTAGTCGAACCGGAGGTTGCGGCAATGTAGTTGGGCTGACTGGGATGGGTTACACCGAAATAGTTGCTTGCCAGACCGTAGTTGGCAGCAGCGGCGTTGATGAATGGTGCGTTCGGGTTCCCCATTAGGCTGTCGAAGCCCGTGTTCTCCATCATGATGACAAAAACGTGCTGAAAGTTCTTGATGCGGGAACGGTCGTCCTGCGCGGCGAGCGGGGATGATGCGAGCGAAACCAACATCAGGAGCAAACTGGCCGCCGTGATTCCGGACAGCCCGAGAAGACGCTGTGATTTCATGTAACCCTCCAGGAGTCTAGTACGATCTCCTTCTTGAGCTCAAATGTGGCAACCATGGTACACCGATTTCTTTCGATTGCAATACCGTGAAATGATTTGGTCTCAGTTTCCATTGGCTCATCGGCGATATCACGAGCACGGAGCTGCGCCCGTGTTCTTACAGCAACCGACGCACGTATGGCATATGTCCGTCACGTGGCCAAGGCGGTGAAGGCCGGAGGCCACGTGATCGTCAGCACGTTCGGGCCAGAGGGTCCAACCAAATGCAGCGGTCTCGACGTGGTCCAAGATCCTCCTCCCTGGTTGCGGATTGCTCTGAATCCGGATATAGATTTACGATACCTTTCTGTGCAGACTCCGGTAGAGAACTTGCATAGAGATTGAGTTTCTGTCCGGCGCGCCTCGCATCGAGCGGATGTGGAACGAATAGGAAGCTCTTTGTCCCCCTCGAAGACGAACTTGAGCAAAGAGACTACATCGCGCCGCGACTTTCTGAGGCGAGCCGCATCGGCCATGTGCGTTACGGCGCTTGCGTCAAAAAGTCCACTCGTTTTAGCCGAGGCTGTTGCACCGCAACAGTCAGAATCGCGCTCGCCGGACTACGTCTTGCGGATCGGCGCAAGTCCGGTTGAGATCGCCCCCAAGCACATCGTCTCGACAATTACTTACAACGGTAGGTTCCCAGGCCCCTTATTGCGCTTTAAAGAAGGCCAGTCAGCAGCGATCGAAATACACAACGAAACGGACACTCCCGAACAGCTGCATTGGCACGGCCAAATGGTTTCGACTGACGTCGATGGCGCTGCCGAAGAAGGGACGCCCTTTGTTCCCGCACACGGAATGCGCCGGATTGTGTTCACTCCGCGTCCGTCCGGTTTGCGTTTCTATCACACGCACAATAGGGCCGGGGCCGATCTTCGCGCAGGACAGTACAGCGGGCAGGTCGGACCGGTTTATATAGAACCCAAACATGAGCTGGGAAACTACGACCGGGAAGTATTTCTCGTCCTAAAAGAATTCGAACCGTCTTTCAGTCAAGGCGGTGACATGGCCCAGGGCTTTCTGACCCCAACCACGCGATTCAAAGAGCTGGAAATGGCTGGCGAGTCCGCGATGAAAGCCTCACTCGCGAAGGGGATGCCGCATGGTTATGAAGTGGGGTATCGGTATTTCACCATCAACGGACGTATGTTGGGGCATGGGGAGCCGGTGCGCGTAAAGCAGGGCGAGCGCGTTCTCTTTCACGTCTTGAACGGCAGTGCGACCGAGATTCGCAGCTTGGCGTTGCCTGGGCACTCTTTCAAGGTTGTTGCACTAGACGGCAATGCGGTTCCGATGGCTGCCGAGGTCCCGGTGCTCTGGCTGGGAACGGCGGAACGCATTTCGGCGATTGTCGAGATGAAACATCCCGGTGTGTGGATCATGGGTGATCTTGCGGATGATGATAGGAGCCACGGCATGGGCATTGTCGTAGAGTATGCGGGACGCAAAGCAAAGCCGGTCTGGATACCGCCAAAGCCCTTTCATTGGGATTATTCGCGTTTTGCAAAAGCCGGCGCAACTGCGCTCTCGCCTTACGAAACGTTCGAGATGAGGTTTGCAAAGGACAATGCCGCCGAAAAAGGTTTCAACCGATGGACGATTAACGGGGTCGCTTACACGATGACCCAGGGAGTCGTCCCTGCCTCATTTCACTTGAAGCAAGGCAAACGCTACCGCCTTCGCATGCGCAATTCTAGTGATGACATTCATCCCATCCATCTTCACCGTCACAGTTTCGAATTGACCAAGCTCGCCGGCAAGGCAACTGCGGGTGTCATGAAGGATGTCGTAATGGTGGGCGGATATCAGGAGGCCGAAGTGGACTTTACGGCGGACAATCCAGGCCTCACGTTGTTCCACTGCCATCAGCAGCTACACATGGACTTTGGCTTCATGACCCTGTTCGACTACGTGTGAACCGGGTTGACTTCATCTCTAAATGCTCGGTTGTTGCGAGGAGAAAGATCAATGCCAGTAAGCGCAGAGACTAGTTGGGCGGATCGTGCGGCGAAAGCAATCTTGCTAGTCCGTATCCTGTTGGCTGGGTTTTCCTTTCCGAAGGCATACAGAAGTTTCTGTTCCCCGATTCCCTCGGAGTCGGTCGCTTTCTGGCAATCGGCATTCCTTGGCCGCAGGTCATGGCCCCGTTTGTCGGGGTGGTCGAGATTGTTTGTGGCTCTCTGCTGTTGATCGGTCTTGTTACGCGGCTGGCGACGGTGCCGCTTCTCATTGATATCGCGGTCGCCCGAACCATGCAGTCGTCCAAGTAGACGAAGCTCGGTGAGAAGAAGGCTGGTCTCCAACATTTCCCAGGAGGAATAAATTGCGACAATCGCTGAAGGCTTACGCGGTGATACTGGCTTTGTGTGCGCTGACGGTGCAGGCCCAGGAGAAGCTCCCGCTGAAGTTGATCAAAACAACCCCGATGCCGGGCTTCACGGGTGATTTCGATCATTTTGGCTTAGACCTCAAGGGTAACCGTCTGTTTCTCGCGGCTGAGGAACACAAGACAGTCGAGGTGTTCGACCTTCGGACGGGAGCGCGGACCCACAGTATTGAAGGCTTCGGGCACCCTCTTATGATGGTTTATCTGCCGGAGTCCAATCAATTAGTCGTTACGGACGGGGATGATAATGCGGTTCAACTCGTCGATTGTAAGCAGTACAAAATTATTAAAACCATTAAATTGAGCCCGGAAGTAGATCACGGCGTGCTTAATCCCGTGAACAAATACTACTATGTGGAGAGCGGAGGCGGTTCCAATGCCCCAACGCATGCCCTCAGCATAATAGATACGAAGTTGTTTAAACACGTCGGCGACGTGGAGGGACTGCCTGGAAGTTCCAGCGAGGGGATGGTCATCGACCGCGCGGGCAAGAATCTGTATGTAAACCTCACGGGCACAGACGAGGTTGGAGTCGTTGACTTAGATACTCGCCAATTGGTTGCCAAGTGGCCTTTGCCCGACGCGCACACAGCACATGCGATGGTGCTTGACGAACCCAACCACCGACTTTTTATTGCCACCCGCAAGCCAGCACAGTTCATCGTTTTTAATACCGACACTGGCAAAGTCGTGGCTTCTCTCCCGTGCGTCGGTGTCAACAGCGACATGTCGTTCGATGTCGTGCGGAAACGAATCTACGTGACTGGAGATCAAACGGCGTCTGTTTTTGAACAGGACGATGCCGACCACTACAAGCACATCGCCGAAGTGCCGACCGCCTACCGTGCCAAATCGTCAGTTTTTGTGCCCGAACTGAAACGGCTCTATATCGCCGCTTCAGGCAAAGGCAAGCCGGATGCAAAATTGGAGCTGCAAATTTACGAAGTTCAATGACCTGAGCAATTCGTTGGCCGATGGAAGGAAGCCAGCGAATCGGCAAGATTCGCGTGGGCGTTTCCTGGCAAAGTGGCAGGTGAGGCAAATATTCCGAGATTTCCTTTTTGACTTCGAATACGGCAAAGCTTCTTTACCCGTCTTGCCCTGCAACAGGTTGGCCTCCTCGGCCGTTTTTATCCCAGCCCGATCTCGACTAGGCGCGTGCTAATGGGTCGGCTGGATCTTATCCAGGTCCAAGCCCAGCGCCGCAACGGCGGACAACAAGCAAATCGCTACGGCACAGAAGTACCTCATTCCGGCGGTTCCTCATCTACCCCGAGTGTCCTTACTCAAGATCCACTGAGCTGATTCCTTCGATACGATAGGATTCCATTTTACGCCCGCCCAAACCGTAGGGTGGTTTCACAGGAGCTGGCAGCATTTCGCGCTGTTTGCACTGCCCCGACTATGTTCACTCTACAGACTGCGAAAAGGCATTTCTCTGTGCCATCTCCGCTACAATTAACATAGCCTGGCCGGTGACACTAAGCTTCGGCAACATCATGCTGATTGCGAGGCAGAAACCCGATGCCACCAACGTTGCAGGACTCCGCACCTGGAACTCGCTTGGCCGTTTCGTCCGGCGTGGCGAAAAGGGCATTTTCATTCTGGCTCCGATGATCGGAAGACGAAGCACGAGGGATGAAGCGACCGAGGAGCCGAGTGAAGACGCAACAACTGAGGGACAGCGGACGCTGTACGGATTCCGGGGCGTCTATGCTTTTGACAGATTATCTCGTGATTTGCGGCCGAGCCTTTGCGCGCCCGATGTAATCCGCGTGTGCCACTTTAGAAAGTCCCCTCGATAGCAGTAAGCACATCCTCGCTCAATTCCTCTGCCCTGGCAGCCTCCCTGATACAGAGGATCCAAATATCGGCATCTTTTGTCCACCAATCCGAGTTCCGAGTGCGAACGGCTATCACAACGGTTAATTCCGGTCCCCTTCGGTTGTTGGCGTGCATTCTAGAATTCGTGGGTGGGAACGATTCTGCTATCGAGCAGCCATGAGCGGTCAGTATGGGGCATCGCCGGCTGTCATTCCAAATTGCTGACAGCATGCGCTTGGCCGAGATGATCCAGGAGAGGCTAGAGCGGTGATTTCCCTGTTCGGGCGCAATGTAAACAAATATTTGGTGTCGCATGCGGGAGCCTGGGCGAGCCGAACAGGTCGGCGCCTAGGGTAGGTCTAAATCTAATGCGTAAATCTCGTCGGTGCTGATATCGCGGCTGAAGATCGGTGTGTTGTCTGGAGTGATTCCGCTCCACCAGGAGCGGTGCAGATTAAGGTCCACAACAAGCTCAGAACGAGTTTCGCCGAGGCGAACGCGGCGGTAGCCGGGATGGTCTCCGCTGATGTTGTCGAAATAGAGGTATTTACTGTCGCGTGACCAGATCGGCATGCCCACGACACCGATCCCGGTGATCCAATCTGCCCATTTTTGGGTTTTGATGTCGTAGATGACGATCCTTTTGTTGTCGGCGGAAAGCCCGGCTATATATCGCCCGTCAGGAGACCACCGCGGCGCATACAGATTCAGGGATGCCGGAATAACCTCGACTTGCTTCGAGGCCATATCCAGAATGCGGATATCAATCACATCCGGGTTGTTAGTAACAAAAGGAGTGCGCCCAAAAACGATTCGTTTCCCGTCCGGACTCCAGTTCGCATCAATCTGATAGGACTTTTCCGGATACATTTCCTGCGGAGTGCCGCCCTGCGCCGAAATCAGAAAAGACTTCCCCCGATTCCCCCACAACTGTACGTCGGTATAAACGACCTGACTGCCATCCGGAGACCAGTGAGGTAGGAAGGGGTGAACCGGAGGAAACGTAAGTTGCAGCCGTTCGCTTCCGTCAGCCCGGCTACGCCACAGGGTTTGGTCGGGCTCAGAGAGGTAGACCACCCACTTCCCGTCCATTGAAAAATCCACCTGGTCGGCGGAAATTCCGGCGAGAAAAGGGAAGAAGTCGTGGGCATTGCCGTTATATCGAACAAGCTCGGAGCGGGGCATGTACCCATCGGCGTAGAATTTGTTTCCGTCGGGACTGGGAACACCGTAGGTGAACAACATGGGACCAGCTGTGAGTTGGACGGGGGCGGACCGTTTGTAGAATGGGGCGCGCGGCTCTGCGAGTGCGTACATCTCCGGATTGGAATCGCCACTTATGAAGATGTAGTAGCGGCCGTCCGGGGTCCACACACCACAACATTCCTGCGGGGATGTATGCCAATTCGGAAGCAATTGGTGAGGTTCTTTACCGTCAGTGCGAACCTCCCAAAGAGAGCTGGTGCTGGTCTTGGGATCGTTTAGGGTGAACCTCAGTCGATTGCCATCCGGAGAAAACCGCATCGAAGATGCGCGTCCAGTTACTGTAATCAGTTGTCGCGGATTCCTTCCTTCTGTATCCGCCAGCAAAATATTCGAGTCCCTGGCAAAGGCGATCTGTTTCCCGCCAGGAGACCAAACTGCCCCGTGAGCGACAACGTCTCCAAGACGACGAGGGCTTCCGCTGGGCAGGGGCAACAGCCAGTGCTGCTGATCCTCCATGGTCAGGGCGGGATAGTCGGCTACCAGCAGTTGCGAGTGATCCGGCGAAATGTCTAATAGCACGACATCGCTGAAGGGATTGGGTAACAGCGAAGTCTCACCGCCGCTCGCGGAGGCTTGAACGAGGTGGCTCTTCAGTCCGACAGCTTCCGTGATGTAGATTCGAGAGCCGTCGGTCAGGATCCCACTCTTCGGCACACCGTCGTGGGTGAGCTGTGTTGTGTTCACAACCCTTGGTGGTGGAAGTGGACGACTGACCCACATCAGAGCGGCTGCGCATACAAGAACTCCGATACCGACGGAGACGGCAATTCTTGGAATCTTGGCCGCGGTTGAACCGACTGCCGGCGTGCGGTCGGTCGCGGACGCAGGAGCTGCCCTATGACTCGAGGGCGGGGATGATGGATGCATAGCCGCGCCTGACGGCACCACCGGGTTCAGCCCTTCCGTCGAATCTGCGGTCGCTCCCTTCGCGCGTCCGGTATCGGAATCTCGCTTGAGCCGTAGCAGATCCGCACGCATTTCGGCGGCGCTCTGGTATCGCAGATTGCGGTCCTTCTCTAGAGCTTTGTTGATAAGGTGCTCCAACTCTGCAGGTACTCCGGGGTTCAGGCGGACCGGCGCAACAGGCGCGCGATTCAGGATGGCATCGAAAATGAGCCCGGAACTCCCGCCATGAAACGGCAGAGCGCCGGTTACCATCTCGTATAGCACCGCTCCGAACGAGAACAGATCGGTCCGCGCATCCAGTTCCTTCGCTCGCACCTGCTCGGGGGACATATAGGCGATCGTTCCGACCGCCATGCCGGGACTAGTAAGATGTTCTTCCAGCGTCGCCGTCGGCTGCGCTGTCGCTCCACCGGCTCCCGCGTCGCCGGCAGCGTGGGTGATCTTCGCCAGCCCAAAATCCAGAATCTTGGCATGTCCGCGCTTGGTCACAAAAATATTGGCTGGCTTGACGTCGCGATGCACCACGCCAGCTCCGTGGGCTGCGTCCAATGCGTCAGCGATCTCGATGGCGATCGCAAGGACTTCGTCGGTTTCTATCGGGCGCCCGCCGATGCGATGCTTGAGCGTCATTCCATCCAGGAATTCCATGACCAGGAACAACTGGTTGTCCTTCTTGCCTATTTCGTGGATGGTGCAAATACTTGGATGGTTCAGTGCGGACGCGGCACGGGCCTCGCGGCGGAATCGCTCCAGCGCCTGCGGGTCTTGGGCCAACTCGTCGGGCAAGAACTTGAGAGCGACAAAGCGACCCAGTTCTATGTCCTCGGCCTTATACACCACGCCCATCCCGCCACCGCCGAGCTTCTCGACGATGCGATAGTGCGAGATGGTTTGGCCGATCATACGCAAGGATGCTATGGCGGAAGTGGAGGCAAGTCAATGAAACCTGTGGAGTGGCGTGGCCGGTATTTCAAAAGGGTTGTTGCCGTAGCATCGCCTCTAGCACTCATCGACGAGAACGACCTTCAGGATTTTGTTTGGCTGCGGCATTTTTTCGCGATGTTTCTGTTTTGCAGTTTCCGACCATACGGAGATAGATCGAACGCACTGCATTCAACTCCAGAGTTGAAAAATCAACAGCGCTGCACTTCAACGCGAGTAGTTCGCTGCGACGCAGCCCCGTAGTCATTTCGGGGACAGTCGTGAGCAGGTCGTCATCGCCAAGTATTCGGACCGGTCCGCCCTAGTCTCTAATGCCCAAACGCCCCTTCATCACATATAGTGGAATATTGAATCGTTCAGCTCAGCGCCCGACGGCATTCGCGAGTCCCCCTCGTTTGCCAAAGAATTCAGCCGCCGGTGTCACATGAAGACAGAGTCAGGTATAGGTTGATGAACGTACTACGACTCTGGATCTGCAGGCGGTCGATGGCAGCTGGCATTACGTGGAGTGCAATCGGTATTCTCACGGGTTGCGTCCACTACAGTGCCAAACCTCTCACGCCCGCAGCAACGCTCTCAACGATCGAGGCTCGGTCGATTAATGATCCCCAGCTCAAGGCATTCTTGGAAACGAACCACGTAGGTCTCACGGATCCTCCGCGATGGGATTTGCGCGCACTGACGCTAATCGCGTTTTATTTTCATCCGGACCTTGATGCAGCCCGAGCCGCGGCTGAGGTTTCGAGTGGAGGCGTAATCACAGCCGGCGAGCGGCCCAATCCGCAGGTGGTGCCTACGCTGGGCATCGACACCACGACACCGCCTCCTTGGATTCCAAGCCTAGGGTTGCAGATTCCAATCGAGACCGCAGGGAAGCGGGGCTATCGCCTCGCGGGAGCCCGACACAGGCTGCAGGCTGACCAGCTTCGCATTGTGGATGTCGCCTGGCAGGTCCGCGTCCGTGTCCGGCGCACGCTGCAGGATTTTGTAGCGGCGCGACGCGCGGAAGACATTTTCGCGCGCCAAGTAGCATTGGAGGACCAGCTTGTTCAACTGCTCGAGCGGCAACTGGACGAGGGCGCGATTACGCCGTTCGAACTCACTCAGGCGAGGCTGGCGGCCGCGAACGTCAAGTTGGCCGCAGATCAAGCGGCCTTTCAGCGAGCGCTGTCGGGAACTGCGCTCGCGGATGCCCTCGGACTTCCCTCCGAATCATTCGAACGCTTCGCCAAGTTCGTTGATGCCGGCGAAATGTCAGGGACACAGATTCCCGACGACAAAGCGCGACGACAGGCGCTAGTCAACCGTGCCGATGTGCTGGCGGCCTTGTCTGACTATGAGGCCGCCCAATCGGCACTTCAACTCGAAGTCGCGCGGCAGTACCCAGACATTCAGCTGGGCCCGGGATATCAGCTCGATCAAACGGACAATAAATACACCGTAGCAGCCGGCATCACGCTGCCGATCCTAAATCAGAATCGGGGCCCGATCGCCGAGGCGGAAGCGCGCCGAGAGCAAGCGGCCGGGCGGATGGTCAGCGTGCAAGCTGCCGCCATTCGGCAAGTCAGCGAAGCGATGGCGACGCTGACGGCCGCACGACAGAAACTCACAACAGCGAAGTCGCTGCTGGGAACAGCTCGTCAGCAGGAGCAGCGAGCTCGAGCGCGCTACGAGCTCGGGGATGTGTCGCGACAGGATGTCATGACGTCACAGCTCGAAGTCGTCGCTGCGGAGGCCGCGCAATCGGACGCTCTGCTGCAGGCAGACACGGCCGCTGGCGCTCTCGAGGATGCCATGCAGAGTCCGTTGGGATTTGAAAATGTTGTGTTGACGAACCCTCGACTCGCGGGAGGGAAGCAACCATGACCACCAAAACCAAACGAATAGGATATGCGGCGATTGGGATCTTGGTAGTAGCAGTTGGCGCGGTGATCTTGAGTCGGCGATCGGTTACCGCTGACCGGCCCGAACAGGCGCAGGCGGCCGAAGTCTCCGTGATGTTCGGCAAGGTGGTACGTACGACCCTCCATGCGTATGTGAATGGATTTGGTACCGTCGAACCACAGCCGGCGACCAGCGGTCAGCCACCGGCGAATGCGAGGATTGGGGTGCCAGTGGCCGGCTTGGTGGCAGAATCGCGCGCCGTGGAGGGTGAACGTGTGCAGAAGGGCGCGACGCTCTTTCGACTCGATAGCCGCGTCGCGGATGTGCAGGTCGAGAAAGCCCGTCAAGCCGTCGAGTTTGCGCAGCATGCGTTCGAGCGGCAGCAGCGTTTGCTGTCAGTCGAGGGGACATCAAAGAAGCTGTATCAGGATGCGGAGCAACAACTGCAAGCTGCGCGTTACGAGCTCGCGAATGCCACCGCACAGCGCGCTCTCATGACGATTCAGGCGCCAATCGCCGGTACGGTGATACACGTCGCGGCCAAACCTGGCGACGCCGTGGATCCGACAACCGCACTGGCCGAGATCGTAGACATGGATCGCTTGGTGGTCAGCGCGAATATCCGCACGAGCGAGGTGAACGCACTTCGACTAGGAGAGCGCGCTGACGTGTCTCCGGGACAGCCGGAGGCACCCGGGCAGGGACTCAACCTGCCGCCATCTGCCAAGGCAACAGTGTCGTTCATCGGAGCCGACGTGAATAGGTCAAACGATACCGTTACAGTTCGCGCCTTGCTGCCTGCGCATTCAGGGCTACGTCCAGGGCAATTTGTCACGCTGCGCGTCACGTATGACGAGCACCGCAATTGTCTCGCCGTACCCGTGGACAGCTTGGTCACCGACGTCGGCAGCAGCAGTGCGTCGATCGCCGTAGTTACCGACAATGTCGCGATCAAACGTCCGGTAAAGGTAGGGATCCGGGACAACGGACTCGTCGAAGTTGAAGGGGAGGGCCTTCAGGAAGGCACCGTCATCGTTGCCACTGGCGCTTATGGCCTTCCCGACCACACTCGTGTCCATGAGGCAGGCCGATGACGAATGGTGAATCTGCTCTGGGAGGCCTGGCTACCCGTCACACCATCACGATCACGTTCATCAGTGTGGCCTTGTGTTTTGCGGGACTCTACGCCGCGTTCACCCTGCCATCTTCCGTATTTCCGCAGACCAATTTCCCTCGGGTTGTGATCCTTGTTGACAACGGCGTTACCCCAGCCGACGAGATGATGGCGACAATCACGCGGCCGATCGAAGAGGCGATGAAGGACATCCCCGGCTCGGTGACGGTCCGGTCAGCCACCGGTCGAGGGTCGGCCGAAGTCAACGTCTTCTTTACATGGTCCGTCGATATGGTGAAGTCCGAGCTGTATGTGTTGGGACGCCTGTCGCAAATTCGCAGCACGCTGCCGGCGACCGCATCGACGGCCGTCTATCGTCTGACATTCTCGGCCTTTCCCATCATCGGGGTCAGCGTAACCAGCCCGACACGGGATTTGACCAACCTATGGGAACTCGCGCGATACAAACTGAAGCTGCGGTTTCTCCAGATTCCAGGCGTCGCCCGAGTGGACCTCGTGGGTGGCCGCGCACCGGAATTCCACGTGATCGTCGATCCCACACGGCTCGAGGCGGCCGGCTTGAGCCTACAGCAGATCACCGATGCGCTGGTCCGCAACAATTTGACTGAACCCGCCGGAATGCACGAGGAGAACCATCATCTGTACCTGACCGTCACGGACGGTCGCCTCCGCAGTGCTCAGGACATCGAGAATCTCACTGTGTCGGTCGTGAACGGTCATCCCACGCCTCTGAAAGATATCGCTAGAGTCGAGCGCGGTCCCGAGCCCGTCTTCAACATCGTCACCGCCGACGGAGTCAACGCGGTGCTGCTCAACGTCCGCAGCCAGCCAGACGGCAGCACTCTGGAGATCGCTCGGCATCTCCAGGAGGACATGAAGGCGCTGAAGAAAGAGCTACCACCCGACGTTAAGCTGGCGTTCTTTTATGACCAGTCGGTCATTGTGCGCGCCTCCGTGCAAAGTGTGTGGGAGGCGATCCTCTTCGGGCTGATCCTGTCCGTCGTGATCATCTACGCCTTTTTGAAGAATTGGGGAACGACACTTGTCGCCACCCTTGTGATCCCGGTGACCGTGCTAGTGACCCTTGTTGCCATGTCACTAGCTGGGTTGAGTTTCAACTTGATGACGCTCGGTGGAATTGCAGCGGCCATTGGGCTTGTGATCGACGACGCAATCGTGGTCGTCGAGGCAATTCACACACGGATGGCGGTCGGTGGCACTCGCCGGCAGGCCGTGTCGGAGGCGATTTCCAGCATCGTGCGCCCGCTGGTAGGCTCGACGCTGACACCCGTCGTCGTGTTTATCCCGTTGGCATTTTTGAGCGACATCACCGGCGTTTTCTTTCGCGCGCTTGCATTGACGATGGTGGTTTCACTACTGACATCTCTCGCGCTTGCTGTGACTTTAACGCCGTCGCTCGCGGCGTGGCTGGTGCAGCCACCGTTGCAACATGGGAATGATCCGGAACGCGACGAAGAGGGTGGCTTTCTTCTCCATCGTGTCATTGCGGTCTACGAACGTGCGCTATCAGCCGCGCTGCGGCATCGCTTCGTGACGTTGGGGTTGTGCCTGCTGACGCTCGCGGCTGGTGTGGTGCTCTATACACGGCTGGACAGCGAGTTCCTGCCGCCGATGGATGAAGGCGGCTTCGTCATTGATTACTTCACCGCACCTGGCACGAGCCTTTCCGAAACCAATCGCGTCACGCTGCAAGCGGAGAAAATTCTCCTCTCAATCCCCGAAGTGGAAAGCTACTCACGGCGGACCGGCGCCAGGCTCGCCCTCGCCATCTCGGAGCCGCACGTCGGAGACTTCCTGGTGAAGCTCAAAACGAACCGCGCCCGGAGCACCAACGAAGTGATCGCCGACCTTCGACAGAAGCTGAATACCAGTCTCCCTGGGTGCCATTGGGATTTTCCGGGCATCCTCACCGACTTGATTGGCGACCTAATGTGGGCGCCGAGTCCAATCGAGATCAAGTTGTTTTCGACCAATCAGAATTTTCTGAAGCAGCAAGGGCCGCGAGTTGAGGAGCGCCTCAAAAAGGTTGCGGGCGTTGTTGATACATTCGACGGCTTGAGTTATACCGGACCGTCCATCAGCTTGCGCGTCCGGTTTCTGGAGGCCGAACGGTTTGGGCTTACGTCCACCGACATCTCCAACGCCGTGCACACTGCCATGCTCGGTCAGACCGCCTCTGACGTTCTGGAAGGAGACCGCCTGATCGCGATCAGAGTATTGATCGATCCAAAGCGCATTGATCAGTTGGCGGAGCTGCGGGATCTTCCAATTCGGACGCCCACGGGGGCGATAGTCCGACTCCGGCAAGTCGTGGACGTCAGTGAGACGGACTCGCAGCTTGAGTTGCGTCGCGAGGAACTGCGACAAGACATCGCCGTGACCGCTCGGTTGGAAGGACGCGATCTGGGGAGCGCGATGGCCGAAATCAGGCAAACGCTCGATGCCGATACATCACTGCCACCGGGGACGATCGAATATGGCGGCCTCTACCAGCAGCAACAGGAATCGTTCCGCAATCTCATGGTCGTCCTGGCGATGGCTATCGTGCTGGTGTTCACGGTCTTGCTATTCGAGTTCCGGGGCTTCCTCGAGCCGGTGGCGATTGTGTTTGGCGCAACGCTGGCAGTATTTGGCAGCATCGCCGCGCTGTGGATCACCCACACCTCGTTGAACGTGGTGTCGTTCCTTGGCGCAATCATCGGGGTTGGAATCGTGGCCAAGAACGGAATCCTGATGCTCGACCTAGTCGACCATTTCATCGTGGACGGATCGGGCCTGAAGCAGGCCCTAATGCGTTCGGGCCGGCGGCGGTTGCGGCCCGTACTGATGACGTCGATGGCTGCTGCCCTCGGGATGTTGCCCCTTGCATACGGCATCGGTTCTGGCGCTGACATGCTGCGGCCTTTGGCAATCGCGGTGATTGGAGCATTGTGCGTGTCGGTACTGTTGTCGCTCGTGGCGACTCCTACCGTGTACTATGTAATGTACAATGTCCTGCCTCGTTCGCGCCAGTAAACTGGCCGGCCCTCACATGAGCCGCTCCGTCGAAGACTCGCTAGCGCGTTTTATGAATCCCGTTGACTTGTCTGGATGTCCATCCAGGGTGCATCTCCAACACAAACCCCTATAGTACCGGTGAGGGCTCAATCAAGCTGCGATTGTTCCCGAGTGCTTATCGTTACTTTACTTCCCAATCGTCGGGAGACAGGAAGGCAGGAGATCAGCAATGTGGTTCGAACTATCGTCGTAGTCCGCAAAGCTCAGAACTGGCGCGAGTGGTGATAGGTCCTGTGGCACTGCACTTTTGTTTTCTGAGGGAGCGCCAAAGCCCTAAGCGCATAAGTCACCCTAGAGGCAAAGCTCAAGTTGTCTAAGTGCGAAGTGAAGGGGCCGATCCCCCACGATTCAGCCCCGAACCCACTTGCCATGTTTTTGGTAGCAATTTGGTAGCAAATTGCGCCGAGTATTACGGTTCTGCCGGTTCCTCCGGTTATTAACTCCTTTAGAGTCTATTACCGGCTGCTGCACCTCTATTGACACGGTAGAGGTCGCTGGTTCGAGTCCAGTCGTGCCTACCATTTCTTTCAGGGTCCAGCCCGGAGACATGGGTAACAGAATGTACCGGCTACATAGGTAACACTTTTGGGCCGAAGGGATTTTCCAGTGGTTCCAGCACACGAGTCTCCAGATCAAAGTATCCTAAGTCATAATCCAT
>Ga0185299_10001590_pt1 | contig 41721 bp, 41 predicted proteins | sample PaiPotPPA55metaG_FD_128002 | JGI IMG/M metagenome (GOLD analysis project Ga0185299, IMG submission 128002) | Iron sulfur acid spring bacterial and archeal communities from Banff, Canada, to study Microbial Dark Matter (Phase II) - Paint Pots PPA... ...
GTTCCAACCGCGGAAACAACTCCCGCCGAATGTACGCATCGCCGGCTGCCACGCAGCCGTACGGGATGCTTCAAATGTAGCGCAAAAACCCCGCGACAACTGTGACGCTCCACCCGCTCCACCCGCTTGACGAGGCTGCCCGTGCGGTCTATTATGACCGGCGAAAACTGTGTCCCCCTTGGTCTTGCTTTCGGATCCTACCTTTCTGAGGTGTGGCCATGCATTACGCCAGCAAAGATGGCAAATACCAGGTCGATGTAGCCGATAATGGCGCCATCAAGGTAAAGCACGGAGACTGGCTCAGCAAGTACTCCGCGGCGATATACGACAATTACTGGAATATTCACGTGTTCGCTCGCAAGGACCGGAGCGGTAAGCTTGTGCCGGTCGCGAATCCCAATCTCATTCACACCGGTGAAAGCATTTATCACCTTCCTACGTTCGACGCGTATGTAAAGAGCAAACCTCGCGTTCAAATTGCCACCTTCAAGCGACCCATGGTGATTGTGGGCCACCGTCCTGCCGGCCCTCCGGTGGAAGAAATCGATTTTGATGAACCGTTGGAGGTCGTAGGTCGACGAGTCGCTCCCATGGGCGAGGAGGAAAAGAAGAAGTTTATCCTGGAACATCTGCGTGGTGAGTACGATCTGCGTGGAGAACACTGGGAATTTGTCAACAGCGTGACAGAAGGTCTGCACATCTCCGGAGACGTCGTGGAGAGCGTCGAGGGCGTCGAGGCTCTTGAGGCTCTAGCTGCTTCCCTCGTCAAGGGTTTGGCTGAGGTCCTGCCGCACGCTTTAGTGGCGGTGTTGGAGGCGTCCGCTGAGTATCTTCCCATCATCGCGGCGCTGGCATTTCCCGTCCACGCCACTATTGAGTTGTGGAATGCTTCGGAAATTGGGCAACGCCTCACGGGGCTGCGGGCCGTAGCCTATGGGATTACCGCCTGGGCTTTCGAGGATGCTGTGCCCAGTCCGCCACCTTACATTCGCGCCAATATCTCTCCCGGCTCACTGCAGGGACCTCGTCAAGCCACGTCCGATTACGCACGCAAGGCCTTCGCCCAGGAGGAAGACCGTCTCCAAGCGGTTCTCAGTGCGTGGAGGGATGCATGCCAAGCCGCCTATAAAAGCATGGATGAGGAGGTTGAGAAGAAAGGCGGCGACCCAGACGAGCTCAAGACTGTTTTTATTTTGCTGGGAGATGGCAATCGAAATACACTGGCGCGCAGGTTGATGATGGTTATTGCTGAGAGGTATTTGAAGCGCGGTTCTGACCGCGATGCCTTTTGGAGTCCGGATCCCAATTACCCCAACTAAGAAACGAAAGCCATGTGCCGATCGCCTATCTTTAATTAGAGGTGTACGCCCAAAGCCTCGGCCCCTCGCAGTATTCGTGCGGGCAAGCCTCGTCGGCCAAATGAGGCAATCTCGTCACAACCTTTTCAAAAAAAGGTTAGCCCGCTCCAACTCCGGAAACAATTTCTCCTCCGCGTGAAACTCCGCAGAATGTACGCACCGCCGGCTCCCATGCAGCCGTACCGGATGCTTCAAATGCAGCATCTCGTGATACACAATGTATTCCACCGCATATCGCGGAACAGAGAAATTATCGAAAATTCGGCTGATGACAATTGCATTGTGCGCCGGATCATAATGTCCCAGAATGCGGCGCGTCTTGGTTGGACTCCAGCTCATGCGCGGACGGCCCATCAGCCCGTGAAAGAATCGCGCGTTCAAATCCTCGAAAATAACGTCGAGGTCGTAAACGTGACCCTGCGGCGAATGCAGCCGCTTGCGTCCGCGCATCTGCCGCACTAAATGTGCCTTGTTCACTACATCATGGCTGCCCACATATCTTCGGTAGCGGGCCGCCAGGCCACGATCGATGGGCTTGCGGTACATCTTGGCCAGCAGGATGTGGGCAATAGCGCGCACCACCGCGTCCGGCGCACCCTCCAGCAGATCGGATAGCCGTACCAGAAGCCTGCCCTCTCGCAGTCGAATGGTGTTGTTTACATTGGCGAAGGCAAAAAATTCGATCTTCAGTTCAGGCAGCGCCGTGCCCGGACGCAATTGCCGATGTTCCTGATGGAAGATTTCGAGCAGTCCCTCACGCACAGTGAGCCTAGACTAGCACGCGCGCAATTAATTCGGCGCAGAGCAAAATAGGGACGGTCACTCCGACCGGCTGCCCGCCTGCCGCGAGTCCGATTTCTTCCGATGCTTGGCAGCCTCTTCCTGGTCAGCCAAAGTCTTGCGATGATCCTCGGCTGCGCTGTCCAGCGTATCGAGGGCGTTGCTGAGAACAAATTCGTATTGCTTGGCCTCCTCTGGCGGAGCGTCCGCCGCATCCCGTAACGCGAGGAGCTTCGCCTGGAATTCCGTATCCGCGTCGATAATGACTTTCAAAGGCTTGCGGATGTCGTCCTTGCGGTCGACGTAGGTATCGATGTTGTCGTTCAATTCATCGTAGATCAGCAGAAAGTCATCCAGATGGTCATGCGTTTGTTGCGCCCGGTCCTTCGTCTTGGGATCGCTACGCATTTGCTCGAGACCCACCAGCCGCGCTCGGGCAAACTTCACGTAAAGGGCCAGCCGCAGCTGCGGTTCCCAACTGGTGTCGCGGATCTGATCTATCTCCGCCGGCGTAAACGGATCCCGATGCCGTTGGCCCGGTGCTGGCATCGCAGCAACGAGCAGTAGCAGGCCCATGCCAGCGCTGACTTGAAACCAGCGTGTTTTCATTTCTTCACTCCATTGGGAAACATCGCCGTCAGCAGGTCGTCGCGAATCCGCTGCAGTCGGTCGATTGCCTCCTGAATCTGCGGCTGATCCTCATGCGGGACGGTATGCTTCAGGTTGGTCAGTTTGCGGGTCATCTTGCGGATGGCAATTTCGCTCTGCTTTTCATGCTTGTGCGACTGAATCGCATAGTCCCGGGCCTGTTCGGCAAATGCCGTTACGTCCGCCAGCATCGCCCGGCCTTTGTCGGTGTCTCCCGCAACGTAGAGCCGGTCAGCCGCGTCCAGTTGCCGTTCGCAGATCTGAATGCAAAGCGCGGGACGCTCGGAAACATTAGCATTGGCCACTCGCTCCTTCAATTGCCCGACCGTATCTTCCCGGCTCGCCGTCCGCGCGAACGGTGCCATCCACGTGAACATCGCCAGCGCTACCGCCATCCACCGGCATCGTGCATTTTTCGTCCCGCTTTCCATGACTTCCGCCCAGGCTACTTCTTTGGTTCGATCGCAATCAGCCGGTGTTTCGCCTTCCACTCGTAATCAGGATACTTCCCCTTGGCCGTGTTAAGAAAGAGGTGATAATTAGCCGCCGCCGTTTTGAAGTCCCGCATATGGTCGCAAGCGGAAGCCCGCAAGAAGTATGTAACTGGATTGTCCGGCATCAGCTTGGCTCGGGCATTCAGCGCCCGTATCGCCAGTTCATAATCCTGATTCTCGCTGGCTGCAAACGCCAAGTCACCGTATGCTTCGCCCAAGTCAGGTTTGAACTTCACTGCTGCCAGAAATTCCTGTTGCGCCTCCTTGGTTTTCTTCTCCCGCAAAAGCGCCTGACCAAGCCGCCGATGAAGCTCCGCATCGCTCGGATGAGCCGCCACCAGAGTTCGATACACGGACTCCGCTAAATCGTTTTTTCCCGCATTTGTATAAAGCTCCGCCAGATCACGCTGCTCCGCTTCATCGCCGGGAGCCAGCTTGATTCCTGTCCGCAGGGCGGCGATCGCTTCATCGTTCTTGCCTTCAGCAGCCAGCACCCGCCCCAACTGTATTTCCGCCGCCGCTGAGTCCGGATGCTCCGCCAGCACCTTTCGCAGAGACTCCTCCGCCTCCGGAAACCGCCGACCGCGCATATAGACATTCGCCAGCCCTATGAGCGCATCGGACGATCCTGGATCAATTGCCAGCACTCGCTTATACTCGTCCGCCGCCGCGCTGAACTTGTTTTCCTGTTCGAGAAGCATGCCAGTGGCGAAATGCGGCTCGGCCTCTTTCGGCTGAAGCGCCGCCGCGCGCTCGTAAGCAGTCAGCGCCTCTTCGGGCTTGGATTTTTCCAGCGCATGTCCCAAGGCCAGCCATGCGCGGTATTGCCCCTCCTCCATATGACTCGTTGGCTGTAGGCGGGTCGCAGCCCGTATAAATTCCTCAGCCCCGGGCTGCGCAGTCTTGGCCAACTGCAATCCCAGATTCAAATTGGATTCGAAGACGTCCGGCTTCGCCGCCACCGACTTACGATAAGCCGCAATCGACGCATCCACGTTGCCCAGAGCATTCTCCACGAAGCCCAGGTCGAACCATCCCACGTAGCTTGCGGAATCCCGTTCCACCAACTTATGCAGAAGAGATTCGGCGGCAGCATAGTTCTTTTTCTCAATTGCCGCTTCTGCCTGAATAAGTTCGGGAGGCTGAGTCGGAGCATCTTCATCCGGAACCTGTATGTGATGGATGGCTCGATGTGCTCCCGAAGAGGAAGACGAAGGAGGCGGCGGAGAGGGAGCCTGACTCGCATCCTGCGCAATCGCGCACCCACACGCCGCCAAAGCCAGCAGCACGCTGGGGAGAATTTTACTTGCTGCCATCGGGACGCGACGCTCCGTTGCCACTGTCATGCCCCTTCAGCACCCGAGCCAGATACTGCCCAGTATAGGACTCCGGCAGACTGGCGATCGTCTCCGGCGTCCCTGCTCCCACAATCCTGCCGCCGCGCGCTCCACCTTCCGGTCCTAGATCGATCACCCAATCCGCCGTCTTGATGACCTCCAGATTATGTTCGATCACGAGGATCGACCCGCCTGCCTCGATAAGGCGGCGGAACGCCGCCAGCAGCTTGCTCACATCATCAAAGTGCAGTCCCGTCGTAGGCTCGTCAAAAATATAAAGCAGACGCCGTCCCCGGCGCGGCTCTGGCTGCCGCCCGGCGCTGGGCCGCCCAATCTCCCGCGCAGCCGGTTGCAGGTGGGCCGCTAGCTTCATGCGCTGCGCCTCCCCGCCTGACAATGTCGTCGCCGATTGGCCCAGCCGTAAGTATCCCAGTCCTACCTCATCCAGCACGCGCAATTTCTCGGTAATCTTTGGTACCTCCGCAAAAAACTTCAGCGCCTCTTTCACCGTCAGGTTCAACACCTCGTGGATATTCTTTCCGCGATAGCGAACCTCAAGTACCTGTGCCTTGTATCTCGTTCCCTGGCACTCTTCGCAGATCAGTTCTACGTCCGCCAAAAACTGCATCTCTACCGTCACCGTGCCATCACCCTGACAAGTCTCGCAGCGTCCGCCCGGGATATTAAAGGAAAAATGTCCGGCGCCGAACCCCCGCTTCTTGGCCTCCGGCAGGGAAGCGAACAGATCGCGAATCGCATCGAAAGCCTTGATATAGGTCACCGGATTCGAACGCGGCGTTCGCCCTATCGGCGATTGATCCACCAGCACCACTTCGTCAATAAACTGAGCTCCCTCCAAACCCTCCCAAGTTGCCGCTCCCCGTGTCGCCCCGGAAGTGGGTTGTTGTTTGGCCTCTCCCAGCGCCTGATAAAGCACCTGATGCAATAACGTAGACTTTCCCGACCCCGACACGCCCGTGATTGCCACCAGCATTCCCAGCGGAATACTGATGTCGATCCCCTGCAAATTATTGGCCCGCACATTCTTGATCTTGATCTGTTGCGCTCCCGGTTGCCGTCGCACCAGGGGAATCTGTATACGCAAGTCATCAGACAGATAACGCCCCGTCAGCGAAGCCGGATTCCGAAGAATCTCTTCGTAGGTTCCCGCCGCCACCAGCTTGCCGCCATTTTCTCCCGCGCCCGGCCCCAGATCGAGGATCCGGTCCGCCATTCGCATAATGTCAGGATCGTGTTCGACCACCAGAATGGTGTTTCCCAAATCCCGCAAATCATGCAGGATCTTGATCAGCCGGTGCGTGTCGCGGCTGTGCAGCCCGATCGAAGGCTCATCCAGCACGTAAAGCGTTCCCACCAGCCGCGATCCCAGCGAAGTCGCAAGTTGAATCCGCTGCGCTTCGCCGCCTGAAAGCGTCGACGCCAATCGATCCAGCGTCAAATACTCCAGCCCCACATCGTTTAGAAAGCGCAGTCGCTCGCGGATTTCCTGCAACAACCTCTCCCCGATTTCCGCTTCTTCAGCGCTCAGGGGAATGCTGTCAAAAAACTTCGATACATCCTCAACCGTCATGCCGCATATGTCACAAAGATTGTGTCCGTTGATCTTGACCTGACGCGCCTCCAGCCGCAGCCGGCTCCCGTGGCAGTCCGGACAAGTCGAATATCCGCGATAGCGGCTCAGAAACACACGGATGTGCAACTTGTATTTCTTCCGCTCCAGATACTGGAAGAAGCCGCGCACCCCCAGGAAATCGCCTTCTCCATTCAGAATAAGTTCCTGCTGATCGGCATCGAGCTCGACCCAAGGCACATCGAGCGGAATCTCAGACTGTTTCGCGAAGCGCTTCATCTCCGCGAATAAAGGACGGTACTTCGGCTTGTTCCACGGATCGATCGCACCCTCCCCAAGCGTTTTCGTCTTGTCCGGAATCACCAGGTCGAGATCGAAGTCAATCGTGTTTCCAAATCCCTGGCAGCGCGGGCACGCGCCGTAGGGATTATTAAACGAAAATAGCCGCGGTTCCGGTTCCTCGTAGCGCACGTTGCAGTGCTTGCATTCGAAACGCTGGGAAAAACGTAGCTGCCGTGGGGATTCACCATCACGTGCTGGCAGATCAAAGATCACTTCGCCGGACTCGCGATAAGCCGTCTCCACCGCATCCACAATGCGCGAGCGTGCTTCCGCGGAAACCGTGAGCCGGTCCACCAGCATGAACACCGGTTGATCGAAGTTAATGTCCAGCAAGGATTCCGGAGTGGAAAACTCGAACACCTGTCCTGCCTGATACAAGCGATTGAATCCTGCCTTGCGCAAATCGAACAACCGAGTTTTCAGCTGCTCCGTCAGACCCGACGCCGCAGCAGAGCTTTTCTTACTACCCTTGCGCGCGCGTGGAAGCTTCTTCGCGGGCTCCTGCGGCGCACTCGCTGGCGCTTGTAATGGAAAAACCACTTGCACCCGCGTCTCCGCTTCGAGCCCCAGAATCGCATCGGCAATCTCATCGACCGTATCTTTCTTCACCTCGCGGCCACAATTCACGCAATAGGTCCGGCCGATGCGGGCAAACAGCAACCGCAGGTAATCATAAATTTCCGTAGCCGTAGCCACGGTCGACCTGGGATTGCGCGTCGTGTTCTTCTGCCGGATCGCCACCGCCGGCGCAATTCCGTCGATGGAATCCGCATCCGGCTTCTCGATGCGCTCCAGAAACTGCCGCGCATAGGCCGAAAGCGACTCCACATACCGTCGCTGCCCTTCCGCGTAAATTGTGTCGAAGGCGAGGGAAGACTTGCCCGACCCGGAAACTCCTGTCACAACCGTCAAAGCGTTGTGCGCAACCTCAAAATCAATATTCTTGAGGTTGTGAACCCGCGCTCCGTGTACGACGATACTGTTTTCCGTGGATATCAGATCAGACATCGAGTGAGCCTAAAGCCGCTAGCGAACGGTGGTTCACGCCGGGAACCGCCCCCAGCAGCCTCAGCCAGCACCGCCGAATCCTCCATTATAAAGCAGAGTTTTTTAGTTCGTCCGCGCGAACTCGCGCGCAAAGGAAAGAGTCCGACCAAAGCCAAAGTTAAAGGTGAAGAGCACCGTCGTGGACATGGTCGTGGACATGGTCGTGGACATGGAGGAGCGGCGGTCCAGCTTAGCGTAAGGCTGCGAAATCAGGGGCAGCCTTTAACGTTCGACGTTATGGCCTAGGTCACAACCTCAATGCTCTCCACCTGAATGGTATTACTGTTCATGTCCAGCTTGCCCGTAACTTTTACCCGCTTGCCCACGTACTGTTTCGCTTTCGCCGCATCGTTGAGTTTGTAAATAACCTTCGTCACCAGGTCTTTCAGTACCAGTTCGCCATTTTCCTTCACGATAACTCCGCTGAAGGACTTAGCTTCCTGTGTCGTGGTATCGCCAGAAGCTGGCATTTGGGCTTCGTTTCGTTGTTGAGGCGGAGCCGCCGTCGAGTCAGAATTTTGCGGCGCGGTCGCACTCCGATCTTCGTCGGACTGTTGCGCACCTGATTGCTGCCCATGCGCCGCCAATCCAAGCGCAATCGTCAACACCATCAGGGCCGTCGCGAACGAGAAATGCGCAAGCGTTTTCATTGCATACCCCCGGAATTCCGAGTCTTCGAAATCCCCCCTGCAAGGGGCTTGCCAAGGGGCAGAGTCAGTTAGTCCTTGAAAACAAAGTGTTTTCTCAAAATGCCCGCCGCTGACCATGAAAATTACGCCGGAACAACCGCATCTGTTGCCGGGTCGGGCCTAGTCTTTCGGAAGGAGTGCGACCAGAGTGCTGGCGCCCTCCGACCGTCCTGAACAGCCCTGCCCCCAGGGGCCCGAAGGCGCAATCGAAGCTCATCCCTCGGCGTATTAACACTTCTTTTACAATCTGAAAAAAGGCCCCATCCTACATGATTTACCCGAGTTTAAATTTCTGCGCTGGGGTTTAACTTCTGACTTGTTTGGGAGTTAGGGCTGGTCGCCGACTGTTTCGTCATTCGCTGCAATCAATTCTCATACAGCACTTAAACGTTTTTCCCCTAATTGTCAGCGTCAGTACCGTCAGTTAAGGTTCGGCAGCAGAAATGTTCGCCCCTGTGGAGATAAGACTATGGCACTAAACACAGCCGCCGCCTACGGAATGTACTCGCAGGATATCGCCCTGAACGACGTTGTCCACACGCTCAATCAGGCTGGTTTTGAGAACGAAAATATTTGCATGATGCTGTCGCCCACGCATCCTATCGCTGCTTTGGTCCGCGATGCCAGCCTGTTCAATTCCGAATGCGAATCAAGTGCGGTAACCGCTGGCTTGATTGGATGGCTCTCGGGTTTCGGCGCCGTGCTGATTCCGACCGTTGGATTCTTCATCAAGTCGCAGGCTTTCTTCCACGCGCTGATTTCGCGCGAAGCCCCCGCTCTCTGTGGAAACTCCAGAACTCTGGTAGGACTTGGCTTTTCGGACGACGAAGCCGATCGCTTCGAGAACCAGCTGCGCAACTTGGGCGTGCTGGTTTACGTGTCTTGCTCTGAGAGCGCCAAGACCATGTGGGCCTGCGAAGTGCTGCGCCACACCGGTGCCCGCGAGGCTGCAATTTTGGAAGAGAGAATGAGTCGGACCGCCGCCGCCACCGCGGCCTGAAGTTAGTTTAGATTCTGTGGGGACCGACACCCCTGTCCGTTGCCTTTGATTGACGCCGCTTGAACCGCAGTAGCAGCCGACTGACTAATCTTAATCTACGCCCCGGTCCTGTTCCTCATCCCGCCGCTTCCCGTAGCGGAAGGCCAACCCCACGCCGAATACCATAATCCCTATCGGGGGAACCAGCATCACCAGAATCGCCCGGTTCAACGCCCGCTGCCCCTCCTTGGGCGTACTCCTCGCCACTGCATTGCACATCGCGCAGCCCTGCCCTAGCGCAGGCACGCTGAACAGTCCCAGCATTCCCAGCAACGTCACAACCCGAACTTTGTTTCGAAAAAAGTTCATCACGCGATCCTGATCTCTATCTCTAGCGAACGCCCAAATGCAAAACGCGCCCCGCATCTGGAAAGAAAAATAAATACATAATCACAAAGCAGCCAGTCACCGAAATCACCAGCAACCAGCGCATCAGCGCCTTCTCGAACTTCAAATGCATGAAGTAGCCAATAATCAATGCCGATTTAATCACCGACAGCACCAGCAACACTTCGAGCATCCGCACTGGTTCAAAGACCTGCCGGTAACCCAGCCAGACTTCAATCCCGGTCAGAACCAGCAATGCTCCCCAAACCCAGAAGTACTGCCCCTTGCTATCGTCATGCTTCGCCACATCGTGCATCGCGTTCCCCCAACCGACGTTGTGATCCAGCCACCGACGGCGTCATCCTGAGCGCGCTCTTTAGGCGAAGACCTATGCAACTCGCCCGCACCGAGCCGCCTTCGGATTTCCGCCCTGGCGACCGCACTAAACCTTCGTCGACATCAAATACACCAACGGGAAAATAAACATCCACACCAGATCCACGAAGTGCCAATACAAACCCGACACTTCCACATCATGCGCGTCATAATCTTTCGGTTTCAAAAAAATAATGATGCCCGCGACAATCAACCCAAGCAGCAGCGCATGCACGCCATAATGAAAAACATTGTCTGCCGGAATCAGAAAGTATCCCGCCAGCCACAGCACTCCCAGAATCGGCAAAAACCATTTGCGCAGCGCTACCACGCCGAGATAGATCACGCCAATCGTCACATGCAGCATGTGCATTGCCGTGAGCCCGAAAAACGTTGCCGCGAACTGCGGTACGCCCGTCGAAATTTTCGCGAAGTCGCCCTCAGCCTGCCCCGCCGGCTTGGGAAATCCCGGCAACGTCAAACCCTCGTGGATCAACTTGGTCCACTCCATGCCATGCAGCACGATGAACGCCGTGCCGAACGCCATCGTCGCCAGCAGCCAGTTCCGCGTCCACGCCCGGTCATGCCTCTGCGCCGCGAACACCGCCATCACCATCGTCAGCGAGCTCGACAGCAGACAAGCCGTCATCACCGTCGCGTTGATGATGCTGTCCTTGCCGAACGGCGTAGGCCACACGGTGTAAATGCGGTTGTAGCTGAAGGCGAACAACAGCGCCCCGAAGGTCAGCGAGTCGGATGCCAAAAACAGCCACATGCCAACCTTCTTCGAATACGCCCCGAACAGCGGAGCCTCGTACTCGCCTGCGACCCCGTGCACCGTAGCCGCTTCATGTTGCAGCGTGGCGTCAGCCATTCCCCAGGTTCCCCTTTCGTTATCGCGCGAAGGCTAAGAGAGCAAAAACATAAATCCACAGCACAGCCATGAAATGCCAGTACCAGGCGGTAACGTCAACCACAATGCGCCGACCCTCAACCGGCCGGTGCAGCAGGGAAGTCACCGACGCCCACAGTAACGCAATGATTCCACCCGCCAGATGCACCGCATGCGCCGCCGTCAGCAAGTACACAAACGAACTATTCGGATTCGTGTCCACGAAGAATCCGCGCGCCTTCAATTCCCCCCAAGCCAGCCACTGGCCCACCAGAAATCCAAAGCCGAGTAGCACGGTCACACCCAGCCAGGGAAAACTCTTTTCTTCGCCCAGCGAAATCCCGGGCATCGATTGCAGCGGAGCCAGCGCCGCCCGCCGCTTAATATCCCGGCGCGCAAACTCCATCGTCAAGCTGCTGACCAGCAGCAGCGCCGTATTGATAGCCAGCAACAACCACGGCAACTGCACCTGGCCCCAATCACGGACATAAGAGTTCGTCGCGCCGTCGAAAGTGGGCAGACCCTGGCGCACAACATAAGCGCTGGTCAGCGAAATGAAAACCATGCTGACCGTCGCGATGCCGCAGATCAGCCCCAGCCGTGCTCTGCGCAACCGCGCCCCATAATTTGGAAGGTTTGAACCAGACGAACTATCGCCGCCATCACCGCCATTCGGCGGCGCCGGCACATTCCCGCCCCGCCCCAAACGGTTCACCGGAGTGCTTGGACTATACGTTGCCATAATTACTTCTGATGCTTGAGTGCGTCGCCCTAGTTAACAAAATAGTTTAATCAAGATAGTTAACCAAGATTTTGGGCGGCGTAACGCTTCAGTAAGTCTCGCTTCCTCAATTGCGCTTAGCCCCTGAGCTTCGTAACTTTCAGTGGGTCGGCGTTGTTGCCGGATCCGTCTGCATCACGTAGTCCCGCGGCGCGCCCGGAACCCCATACTCATACGGCCCATGATTCACCACCGGAGTCACGCCGCCAAAATTATCGTGCGGCGGAGGCGTCGCCGTAGTCCATTCCAGCGTCGTCGCTTCCCACGGATTATCGCTCGCCTTCGGCCCCTTGAACATGCTCCAGAAAAGATTGATCACAAAAATAAACTGCGCCGCAATCGTGATGATGGCTGCGTAGGTCATGAACTCGTGAATCGGCATCAGCTTCTGCAGGTACGCCACTTCCGTATATTGCGAATATCGCCGCGTTCCACCCGCCACGCCCAGGTAGTGCATCGGCATGAAGATCGCGTACGTTCCCGCGAGCGTCAGGAAGAAGTGCACTCGTCCCCAGGTCTCATTCATCATCCGTCCAAACATTTTCGGAAACCAGTAATAAGTCGCCGCAAACATTCCAAAGATTGCCGCCACGCCCATGATCAGGTGAAAGTGTCCGACCACAAAATAGGTATCGTGCAGCTGAATGTCGAGCACCGGCTGCGCCAGAAACGGACCACTTAATCCACCCGAGACGAAAAGCGAAACGAAGCCAATGGCGTATAGCATCGGCGTATGGAACCGAATGTGCCCCTTCCACATCGTGCCCAGCCAGTTAAAAGTCTTGATCGCCGAAGGCACGCCAATACACATCGTCAAAATGGAAAACGCAAATGCCGAATACGGACTCATGCCGCTCATGAACATGTGGTGGCCCCACACCATGAACCCCAAGAAACCGATGGAGAGCATGGCATAAACCATGGCCTTGTAGCCAAAGATCGGCTTGCGCGAGAACGTCGAGAGAACCTGTGACGTCACGCCCATGCCCGGCAGAATCGCAATATAAACTTCGGGATGCCCAAAGAACCAGAACAGGTGCTGCCACAACAGCGGCGACCCGCCCTTGTGCCCCATGATCTGTCCGTTCACCACCACCAGCGGCACATAAAAACTCGTACCCAGATTGCGATCCATCAGCAGCAAAATTCCCGCCGAGAGCAATACGCCGAAAGCCAGCAGTCCAAGGATCGCGGTAATGAACCACGACCAAACTGTCAGCGGCATGCGCATCATCGTCATGCCCTTGGCGCGCAGATCAAGCGTAGTCGTAATAAAATTCAGCGCGCCCATCAACGATGCAATGCAAAAAATCGCAATGCTCGTGATCCACAAATCCGCCCCGAGTTGTTCTCCCGGCCCCGCCGATGGCAGAGCACTCAGAGGCGCATACCCCGTCCAGCCGTGCAGTGGCGCTCCACCCGTCACAAAAAATGCCGCGATGATGGTCACGAACGCCACAAACGTCGTCCAGAACGAAAGCATGTTCAGGACCGGAAACGCCATATCCGGCGCGCCAATCTGAATTGGCAGAAAATAATTTCCGAACCCACCCTGCGGCGCCGTGGTTAGCACGAAGAACACCATGATCGTTCCGTGCATGGTGAGCAGGCTGAGGTAAGTCTCCGGCTTGATCTCGCCCACCAGCGGCAGATTCGCGCCCGGCCACAATAAGTGAATCCTCATCAGCAGCGACAGGAACATCCCTACCCACACCGCCGTGAGCGCCAAAAAGAAATACTGAATACCAATGACTTTGTGATCCAGGCTGAAAATATATTTTCGAATGAAGCCCTGAGGAGCCGCGTGCGCATGAACCGCAACCGGGGTCGCCATGTTATTGTTTCTCCGCCTCCCGTGCAGCCAGCCACTTATCAAAATCCTCCTGGCTGACCACGTGTACCATCCCGTGCATCTTGTAATGTCCCAGGCCGCACAATTCGGCGCACGCGATTTCGTACTCGCCAATCGCCGTTGGCTTGAAATGCATGTGAATGTTTAATCCCGGAACCGTGTCCTGCTTAAAGCGTAACGAGGGCACAAAAAAGCTGTGGATCACATCCACCGCGCGCAAACTCACGTCGACCTCGCGGTCAACCGGCAAATACATCGTGCCCGTGACCACATCATCCTTTGCCGCCGGATCGGAAGTGTTCAGCCCCACAGCCGCTTCGCCACCAGCGGAGGGATCCATCAGCTTTGGACTCGTCGCTCCATACTTTCCATCCGGCCCCGGATAGCGGAAGTACCACGCAAACTGCATCCCCGTGACCTCAACCTGCACCGCGCCCGGCCCCGCCAGATCAAAGCGCTGGCTCGCCCAAACCGTACTGCCCATCAGATTTAATCCGACAAACAACACAGTGGTTAGCACTGTCCAGACGATTTCCAGTCTTGTATTGCCGTGCGAATACAGCACCGGCGGGGACGTAGGTTGTTCCCGGTATCTCCACACGATGTAACCCAGAGAGAGTTGCGCCGCCAGAAAAATAATTCCCATCAGTACAAAAGTGAGGGCAAGCTGGCCGTCAATAAATTTCGCGGCGTCGGCCGCACCTACGGGCAGCCACCATGTCTTGGCGGCAAAAAAGTACGTGCTGACTAAAGTAATCAGCCAGATCAGACCCATTAACGCGAGGCCCATTCCCCAGTCCTCCCGGACGTCGAACGATTTCCCCACGGCGGTTGCCGTGCCCCACAGCGCAAAGCAACAGTCGGCGCCGAGTTTATCACAGCTGCTTGCGAAAAAACCAAGCGACTTGCGTAACGCAGAAGAAATTCAGCGAACACTTGTTGGGCGCGTCTTACCTTGTGCTCCTCAGTGTCCCGCTGTGTTAAAGATTTTTTCTTGCAAGCAGCAAAGTGGACTCTACTTCTCGCTCCACTCCGGCACTCTACCCGGAGTCCAAGGCGCCCCCGCAGCCTCCATATCTTTCTCCAGCTTGGCTAAATCAACTTCAACTAAGGTCCGAAGTTTCCCGAGCTGCTCGCCAAATTCACCCGCTGCAATGTTGTAATCCTCTACATGACTCTGCGTCGGCCTGGCCAGCGAGAACCTTTCGCCCTCCATGGTGGCCTCGATCCGATCGTTAATCGACGAGGCCACCGGCTCATTCCGCTTCTGCATTTCCTTATCCCCGCTCAGCACCCGCAGGATCAACCGATTGCTCTGTTCGATCGCATCAGCCTCCGCATCCAGTTGCTTCTCAGCCGCGGGAGTTTCATGCAGAGCCTGGCGAATCGACTTCAGCCGTCCCTCCAAGTCATGAGCCGTATGCGTCGCGCCCGAAACAGCCCGGTAAAGCCGAGCCACCTTGCGATGAAATTCCTCTCTCGCCGCAAGGTCGGCCGCATTCATCGAACCCTGGCCGTCGCTCACCACCTTGAAATTCTGCAGCGCACCTAATTCTGTTACTGCTCCACCCACCTTCTGAAAACAGCGCACCGAGTACGAACCAGGCAGCACCAACGTTCCCTTCGATGAAGCCGGAGGAAAATCCTCTTCGTCGTCGGAATGCTCGCGCAGCGAAACTATCGGATAGCGCAGATCCCACACCGCCCGCTGAAATCCCGACTCGATGCTCCCCTCCACTCGCCGGATCGCCGCACCCGATTCGTCGTACACCACAAAATAAATCTCCGGCTTCTGCTCTTCCGCCTCCGCCCGCAACTCATCAGGCGTCGGATAAGGGAGCGTCTGGTTTTTCTTGGCCGCATCTTTTTCCGCTTCCTGACGTTTCTCTTTTTTCGTCTGCAACTTCTCCTTCAAGTAAGCCGTAAACACCGCCCCGTACGCCGGATTTTCCGCCGTATAAAACGCCTCTCCCTGAAACCCTTTCTTCGGACCTCCCAGCGGATGCCGCTCGATATACAACAACGAATCCTTCACCGGAAACGTCGCCGCCTGCTCCAACGATTCCGTTTTCATCTGTCGCAACGGCGAAATATCGTCGAGCACGTAGAACCCGCGCCCAAACGTAGCGATCACCAGATCGCCCTCCCGTGCCTGCGGGACCATGTCACGCACCGCAATCGTGGGCAGCCCGCCTTTGAGCTGTACCCAGTGCGCTCCGCCGTCAAGGGTGAAGAACGCGCCAAACTCGGTCCCCGCAAAGAGCAGATTCGCATTCACCGTATCTTCCACAAACGCGAGCACCGGACCATTCTCCGGCAGATTTCCCGCAATCGAAGTCCACGTCTTACCTGCATCCCTCGAGCGCAGCAGATAGGGTTTGAAATCCCCATTCTTATGATTGTCAAAGGCCGCATAAACCATAGTTGCGTCGTGTGACGAAGCCGCCAACCGGCTCACATAAGTCATATCCGGAACGCCCGTAAACTTGTCGTACTTCGTCCAACTCTGCCCGCCATCGGTCGTGACTTGAATCAGCCCATCATCGGTTCCCACAAAAATCAGCCCTTCTTTTTTCGGCGACTCGGCCAGCGCCACGATATTTCCATAGAACGATGTCGACGCGTTCTTCGCCACCGCATCCGGATCCCACACTTTCCCCATGACCGGCAATCTATTGCGGTCCATCTGTCGCGAGAGATCCCCGCTGATCGCCTTCCACGCATCGCCGCGATCATCACTGCGAAATAGTCTATTCGCCGCAAAGTACAACCGGGTATGGGAGTGCGGACTAATAATCACCGGCGAATCCCAATTCCACCGCAGCGGAGGCTCTCCCTTTCCCTCCTGCGGCTGCAAAACCAGTTCCTGTCCTGTCGGCTTGTCGTAGCGCACCAGCACGCCGTATTGCGACTCCGAATAAATCGTGTTCGCGTCCACCGGATCCACCACCGACCGGAATCCATCTCCGCCCGTGGTCACGAACCAATCGGAATTCATAATGCCGTTGACGTTGCGCGTGCGCGCCGGCCCGCACCAGGAATAATTATCTTGCGTGCCGCCGCACACGTTATAGAAGGGAAGCGCGTTGTCTACCGCGACGTCGTAAAACTGCACCGTCGGCAGATTCGCCTTGAACTCCCAATTCCTGGCGTCATCCCAGGTCTCATACACGCCGCCATCCGACCCCAGCAGCCAATGCTTCGTATCGTCCGGATCAATCCAGATCGCGTGATTGTCCCCGTGATGATTCGTTTCCTCCACCTTCTTTAAAGTCTTCCCCCCATCGAGCGATTCCCGCAAGCTCACGTTCATCACAAAGATCCGGTCCACATTCTTCGGGTCAGTCACCACTCGCGCGTAATACATCGCCCCCAAATCAAATTCATTCCGCCGCTCCCAAGTCGCTCCCCGATCATTCGAACGAAAAATTCCGCCCTTGCCATCGGCGGCCTCGATCGTGGCATAGACCACATTCGGATCCGCCGCCGACACCGCCAGCCCAATCCTTCCCATATCCACCGTAGGCAGCCCGGACTTCAATTTGTTCCAGGTCGCTCCTGCGTCGGTCGATTTATAAATCGCACTCTCTGGCCCGCCATCGATCAAAGTGAAAACATGCCGCCGCCTCTGGTAAGCCGCCGCATAGACAATGTCCGGATTCGACGGATCAATCGCCACATCCACCACGCCCGTGTTCTCGCTGATGGTCAGCACCGCCTTCCAGTTCTTTCCACCGTCCGTACTTTTATAAAGGCCGCGATCGCCACCCGGTCCCCACAGCGGCCCCTCCGCCGCCACATAAACCACTTTCGAATCCCGCGGATCAATCAACACCCGCCCGATGTGCTCCGACTTCTTCAATCCTAAGTTCTGCCAGTCCTTCCCCCCATCATCGGACCGATAAATTCCATCGCCATAAGAAACGCTGCGCTGCGAGTTGCTCTCGCCTGCTCCTACCCACACGACTGAAGGGTCATTCGGATCAAGCGTTACCCACCCAATCGAATACGATCCTTCCTTATCAAACAGCGGAGTCCACGTGGTCCCATCGTTCACCGTCTTCCATACCCCGCCCGACGCCACGCCCACGTAATACTCAAACTTATTCTTGGGATTCACCGCCATCGACATCACCCGCCCCGAAGCCACCGCCGGCCCAATCGAGCGAAACTTCAGTCCGGAAAAAGTCTCCGCCGTCATCCCGCCCTTCTTCTCATCGGCTTTCTTGTCTTGCGAAGGCGCAGTCGTACTCTCATCCTTCTTCTGATCCTTCTTAGGATTTTTTTTGGCCGCCGGAGCCGGCACTGCCGTTTTATCCGCATCCTTGTCCTGCGCAGATACAGCGGAGCCCACCAGCAGCAAAGCAAGTACGAAGAACGAGCACGCTCTCATGACTGACGGTCCGCAGACTGAGATAACAGAATGATTGCCGGCGGTGATGAAAGAGTGCTTTTGGGCGGCGCTGCGCTTCAGAGCAGCGATCAGAGCACTACTCTTATCGGGGGCTTTAGCCCCTGAGATACTCAGCACAAAACACTCACCAGCTTGTCGATTCAGTTTCACGAGCGCTCCGATCAAAGTTTTCCAAAACCGATATGTATACAGCATTCTGCAGAAACTGAGAAGCACCCTTGTCATCCTGAGTCATCCTGAGGAAGCGAAGATCTGCGCCCCCAGCGCAGGTTTTCCAACGAAGGACCCATACAACCTGTCAGCGCCAGCAGATAGACCCCCGCAGAACAGCGCCAACTCCCCTCAGGTTAAAATCATCCCCATGCCACGCCCGCCCCAAATCCACGGCCACGACACCCGCTACACCAAAATGCAGAAAAACTACTGCTTCGTCTGCGGACAGGATAACCGCAATGGCATGCGCCTCAAGTTCATCCTCGACGAGGCCCGCCAAACCTTCGTCTGCCAGTTCCGACTCAGCAAGCGCTACACTGGACCTCCCGGCCACACCCACGGCGGCGTCATCGCCTGCATCCTCGACGACGCGATGGGCAAAGTAAACAAGCTCCACCACGTCGTCGCCCTCACGCGAGAGATGACCATTGAGTACCTCAAGCCCGTCCCCCTGCATAAGCCTCTTCGCGTCGAAGGCCGCGAGCTCAGCGTGCAGGGACGCCAGCATATCAACACAGCGGAAATCCTCAACGATAAGAACGAAGTCCTGGCCCGCAGCCGCGGCATTTTCATCGCCATCGACCCCGAAAAAATGTTCGCCAAATATGTTGACCGTTAACGAATCTTGCTATTTTCACATCTGTCATCCTGAGCGAAGCGTTTCGGGTCCTCTCGGCCCAAAACGCGAAGTCGAAGGATCCCTTTGCTCTCAGTTGAACGTCGGCGGCGGATTGTCCTTCCGCTCGCGCCAGCGAATGGAGTACCCCGATTTATCCGCCTAGCGGCGTAAAACTCCGCCCTTCAGAGCGGAGATATAAACCGTATATAGTGGTCCTCTTGGTACACTACCGGCTAGACAACTTCCCGACAGATTTGCTATTCGTAATTTAACTGGACCTGAAGCCTAAGCACATAAAGGGCTGCTGTGATGGGGTTAGTCCCCGTCTAAAAACCAGACGATTGGGGTCGGTGCGACCCTTCAGGCGCTAACGTAAGGGTTGTAATCCTAAGCGTACCCTGAGAATCTTCGCCCTTTAGGGCGGAGAGGTTCAAGAATGCCCTGTAAAATAGAAAAGGCTGGCAACCACGCGCTGCCGGCCTATCCTTCGCGATCGCGAAAAGAGTTCAAACATGTCCAAAACCAACGGCTCCAATAACACCTCCACCTCCCTCCGCCTGAAAACCGGCCTCGCCGAAATGCTCAAAGGCGGCGTCATCATGGACGTCACCAACGCCGAGCAGGCCTCCATCGCCGAAAAAGCCGGAGCCGTTGCCGTCATGGCCCTCGAGCGCGTCCCCTCGCAGATCCGCGCCGAAGGTGGCGTTGCCCGTATGGCCTCGCCGAAAAAAATCCGCGAGATCATGGCCACCGTCTCCATCCCCGTGATGGCCAAGTGCCGCATCGGACATTTTGCCGAAGCCCAGATTCTTCAGGAACTCGGCGTCGACTACATCGACGAATCCGAAGTCCTCACTCCCGCCGACGAAGCCCACCACGTCGACAAGCAAGCTTTCAACGTCCCATTCGTCTGCGGCGCGCGCAATCTCGGAGAAGCCCTGCGCCGCATCGCCGAAGGCGCCGCCATGATCCGCACCAAGGGGGAGGCCGGCACCGGCGACGTAGTCCACGCCGTCAAACACATCCGCCAAATCGTGCAGGAGATGCGCATCCTCACCGTCCTCGGCGAAGAAGAACTCTATGCCAAGGCCAAAGAGCACGGCGCGCCCTACGAACTCATAAAGCTAGTTGCCAAAACCGGCAAGCTGCCCGTCCCAAATTTCTCCGCCGGAGGCATCGCCACCCCCGCCGACGCCTCCCTCGTCATGCAGCTCGGCGCCGAAGCCGTCTTCGTCGGTAGTGGGATCTTCATGCAGGACTCCACCACCTTCGCCGATCCCGCCGAAGCCGAAAAGCGCGCCCGCGCGATCGTCAAGGCCGCTACCCACTTCAACGACCCTAAAGTGTTACTCGAAGTCAGCGAAGATCTGACAGGAGCGATGAAAGGGCTGGCTGTGGCGGGCTTGGATGAGGCGCAGATGCTCCAGACTAGGGGATGGTAGGAAAACGCGCTAAACGCGAGGTCCGCTCTTCATCAAAAGAAAGTGCCGGAGCACAGCCACGCCTTGTCGATCTCAGGTGATGGAGAAGATGTTCGTCCATCAACCCTCCATGCGCGCCTAAACTAGCCCCGCCATTCTACCGCCCAAAGGGAGGGTTTCCGCAACATAAGCGACGGGAACCCGCGGCAGACGGACTTACCCCCGTCCTTAGTCCAGAAAAATAGGGTACGCCTGTCTGTCCCCCGATTTGGTCCCGATTTATCGCCACCGGCCGGATCATTCGTAACTTTTATGCCTTGCGCTGCGTACGTAGAATCGCAGCCAGAACATGATCGAGTCGCTGCAATCGATTTTCGACCAACTAGGTCTCGACATTGGGCTCGACAACCCCCGGCAGCCGGTCTCCCGTCCGGCGCTCGTGAGCTGGCTCATTTTCTATGCCGGATTCCTCATCTATGCCTTGCACGCCAACGGCGGAATGCTCTTCATCGATTTGGCCAATCTGGTTGTCCACGAGGGCGGTCACAATCTTTTTCGGTGGTTCGGCCCGACGCTCGAGCTCTGGGGAGGAACTCTGCTCCAGTGGCTCGTGCCGTGCCTCCTCTCGGCGTATTTCTTTACTCACCGTCAGACCACCGGCTTCGTTTTCTGCCTGTTCTTTTTCTTCGAGAACTGGCTCTACACCGCGACCTACATGGCCGACGCGCGGGCACAGGTGCTGCCTCTGGTCACCACCGGAGACCCTGAATTTGCCGAGCACGATTTCTTTCGAATATTCAGCGATCTCGGCGTTCTCAACTACGACACGAAAATCGCTGTTGTGGTTCGCTTGTTAGGCTGGTGCGGGATGATTGCCGTGGTGGTCTGGTTGGCTCTGCGGCCCAGTGGCAAGACGAAACAGTCAGAAGAAGACACAGCATTGGAAGCAAGGTTCATCGACTATTTGCGGAAATGACTGGCAGGTGGCCCACCCTTCGCGATTTTCGAAGGCTTTCGTCCCGATTCTCCACGCCGTATTGAAATTGCTTCTCAATCTCTCGCCATCTTCAGCACCATCATCCAACTCGACTCAGGGCCCGTGGTGTAAAGGAAACACAGGCAGGTCCTTCGTTTCGCTCAGAATTTCGGCGCGCGGCTCAGACGGGCGGGGGGTGGCCGAGCTTAATCAACCGTCATCCCAACTCCGGAGGGTGCCCCGCCCAAGCGAAGCCTGAACTGGGCACCCTCAAGAGCCTAGGTGGAGTCTGGCGTTAGCCGCCCGCCGCGCTACAGTTCTGCGGGAGACCCAATCACCGGGCCCATTCTGACTCGCTCATTCCACTTCGAAAGGTTTACGCCTTTCACGATGAGCCACACGCACGTGGCTAACTCTCCAATGAAGGCGGGAAGCACAATGGCTGGGAACATCTTGTTCGCGAGTGAAGGAGAAAGAAGCTGAGCAAAGCTGTTAATCAAGTAACATACGCCGGCAAGCGCTTGCAAGACGCCCAGAGTCCTGGGGAAGTACTCTGACCGAAACATTAGATACCCAGTAACGATGCAACTTACCCCAAAAAAGATCAGGCCGATCCCAAAGCCGTATTCATGCAGCGCCAGTAAAAGCGATGCGAGAGCCTGCAGCTGATTTGGATCAAACACTTTTAGATAGTTCGAGCCTCCCAGAAGAAGCAGCACAGTGACAAGATTCAGTTTGTTGGCGCATAAAATAGCAGTCTGTAGCATGCCGAACAATGCAGCGAGCAAAGAAAGGTCTCTGCTGACCGGTCGCAGCAATACATAAAAGATCACCGTCATCGGGACATCGGTTATATGCATGATCAAGTCGCCCGCAATGCCGCAGCGAAACAGAAATTCTGAACCCATAATCCTGTGCGCCGTGGTTAAAGCATCCCCTGCAACCACCAGATGGCCTCTGACATAGATTTGGCCGAACAGACCGCAAGCGATGTTGAGCAAATACAACACGCCGGCGATTCGTGCATAAACCTGTGGCGAAATGTTTACCGTTCGGCTTGTCATGAATACCCCCGAGATGTGATTTACGGGAATTTAGCATCGAAGATCTCCACTATACCGATTTCGGGGGCGGGCCAAATTGACGGGGGGGGCGAGTGCCTCGCGCCTTCGGCCTAATCCCATATCTCGCAAGAGTGGCGAGACCTAGGACAATTCCTCTTCGAGTCAAAAGAGGTGCACCGGCTTTTAGCGCTGCGATTTTTGGTGCGACTCAAGGGCTATCACCGCGCGGTTTCAGCCACTGAGGAAGGATACAATCCTCCTCTATGCCACACTGGACGAGGCGGCTCGGGATCAGTCGCGCCGCTTTTCATCAATTCCGCGCGTGCGACCGTGGCTTCAGTCGTGTCTGTGCTGCTGGCCCGCATCCTCAAGCTGCCGGAGTTTTATTGGGCTCCGATTTCCACCATCGTAATTCTCTTCTCCACGATTAATCCCCTGACCCTCGCCTGGCAGCGTTTCGCGGGCACAGCTTTGGGAGCGGCCCTGGGTGCGCTCATCGCAACTTGCCTGCACCCGAACTGGATAGTCTATGGCGTGGGCATTTATGTTTGCGGAATCCTCGGCGCGCTGTTGCGCATTGACTCCGCCTATCGTTTTGCCGCCATTACGCTGACGATCGTCCTCCTGGTTGCACACACTCGGCCGCCCTGGATTGTTGCGGCGCACCGCTTTGTAGAGGTATCCCTGGGAATCGCAGTAGCCCTGCTCGTAACAGTGGTGTGGCCGGCGCCCGCAAACTAACGCGCCGCGCTTCATGTACGCATCAGTATGAAACCTTTCAAACCCTAATTGGACGCAGCGTTTCATCCCCGTCAAGGGCCTTCCAGTAAAATCGAATCACGATGATCATCGGTGTCCTGGCCCTGCAAGGAGATTTCGATGCCCACCGCCGCCGGCTCGAAGAGCTCGGCGCCAAAGTGGTGCTCGTAAAAAAGCCCGAGCAACTCGACGCGATCGACGGCCTCGTAATCCCCGGCGGCGAATCCGGTACGTTCCTGAAATTGCTGGGAGAAGACGGCTTCGAAAAGCTGAAGCAGTTCGTCCGCCTGAAGCCAACCTTCGGCACCTGCGCCGGCGCAATCCTGCTGGCCACTGAGGTCGAGAATCCTAAGCAATCAGGCCTCGGAGCAATCGACATCGCCATCCGCCGCAACGCCTACGGACGCCAGCTCGACAGTTCCATCCGCGAAGGCAAATTTCTCAGCCCTCTTAACGACAAACTCGCAGAGTCCCCACTGGAGATGGTTTTCATCCGCGCCCCTAAAATTGAACGTGTTGGTCCTGACGTCGAAGTCCTAGCCACTGAAGGTAGCGACCCGGTCGCGGTCCGGCAGGGAACAGCCATGGCTGCAACCTTCCATCCCGAATTATCCAACGACACCCGCGTCCACCAGGCCTTCCTCGACTTGTGTGGGTCGGACTTTCCTGTCCGACGTTCTTGACTATGGTTTTGCCTTGTTACGCAGCCCGTCTCCTTTGATATTTTCCGAAAGTTTCCTCTTGACATGCAGATCATGTAACGATATGGTTACGCATTATGCGACACCGTTCGGTTACGTATTCGTCCGAAGCCACTTTCCAGGCTCTCGCCGACCCCACCCGCCGCGCTGTCCTCGATTTGCTCCGTCGCGGCAGCCAACCTGCAGGTGAAATCGCGGGGGCTTTCCCCATCTCCCGTCCCGCGATCTCCAAGCACCTTCGCCTCCTTCGCCGCGCGCACCTGGTTCGCGAACACCGCGAAGGTCGCCACCGCGTCTATCAACTCAATCCCGAGCCGCTTCGTGCCGTCGATTCCTGGCTCGATCAATATCGCAACTTCTGGAAAATGAACCTGGCCAATTTGAAAACATTTGTCGAAGCCGAATACGCCAACGAAACCAAGCAGCACCCTGTACCGAAACCGATCGTCAAAACTTCAAAAGGAGATCACTAAGATGAAATCACTTCGCATCGCCTTCTCACTCTCGCTGCTGTTGGCCGCCACCGCCGCGCTGTCGCAAACCTCCGCGCAGAAATCCTTTGACCAGCTCAAGAGCCTCACCGGCTCATGGGAAGGCAAGAACTCCCAAGGCAAGGCTCTGAAGGTTTCCTTCCGCGATACCGCTGGAGGGTCAGCGCTCATGAGCGAAATCGAAGGCCAGGATCACGAGGATATGATTTCCATGATCCACCTCGACGGCGCCAATCGCCTGGTGATGACTCACTATTGCGGCGCCGGCAACCAGCCCCGCATGGCAGCCACAACTTCCCCTGACGGCAAGACCTTCACCTTCGACTTCTTCGACGGCACCAATCTCGCATCGCCCGACGCGGGCCATATGCGCCGTGTCGTGTTCACTATCGTCGATGCCAACCACCACACCGAGGATTGGACCTTTGCCGCTGGCCCGGGCAAAGACATGAAACAATTCTTCGACCTGCGCCGAGACGAAATTGCTCAGAAATAATCCGCGGCGCAAAAGACTGAAGGCGAACAAACACTGAGAGTGCCCCATTTCTCGCATCCTTATTGCAGGAAATGGGGCGCTTAATCCGGAGCAAGTCATGACCACGAGCGACAGCAAATCCATAATCATCAACGACAATGACGCCGTCGTTAGTGAAATCGAAATCGCTGCCCCGCCTGCACGAGTCTTCCAGGCCCTGACAGATCGAGCACAAGCTCTGCAATGGGGCGCAGCTAACGGCTTCACGACAACGCTATGGGAGATGGACCCGCGCCCCGGCGGCCAGTGGCGTTCCGTCGCAAGTGAAGTGAAAGGAGAGGGCGCGGGTAAGGATTTCGACCATCACGGTGAGATTCTCGAAATCGATCCGCCTCGCCTCTTATCCTATTCCTGGTTTGCGAACTGGCACGAGATCCCCTCGCACCGAACCGTGGTCCGATGGGAGTTGACTCCAACGAAATCAGGCACCCATCTCAAAGTCACCCATAGTGGTCTGACGCAACTGCCCGCCGCCTGCCAGGCATACAGCCAGGGCTGGCCCGGTTTGGTGCAGTCAATGAAGAACTTTCTTGAGAAATAAAATTAGGAGCAAACTCATGGCAACCGTCGCAATCACTCCCGATCAAGACGTCGTCACCGGCGAAATTTTCATCGCCGCACCCCCCGCCCGCGTCTTCCAGGCCATCACCGACCCCAACCAAATGCCCCGCTGGTGGGGCCAGAGCGATCTATATACCATCACGCAGTGGAAAGCCGATGTTCGCGTCGGCGGGAAGTGGTCGAGCGACGGCGTCGGCGCCGACGGAACTACCTTTCACCTTGACGGCGAATATCTCGAAGTCGATCCTCCGCGCCTTCTTGTTCACACCTGGATACACGGTTGGAACGGCGGTCCCATTAAAACTGTTGTCCGTTGGGAACTCGAGCCGCAAAGCGTTCACGGCCTGCACCCGAATGGTCCTCAGCGCGCCGGCACCGGCACGTTGTTACGAATCCGTCAACAAGGTTTCGCGGGCAATACCGCCGCTGCTGCAGGTCACTCCGAAGGCTGGAAGCGTGTCATGGGATGGCTCGTTGCCTACATCGAGAAAGGAGAAACCATCGACACCCGCGGTTGACGCCGGATCAAACGCCAGACGACAATGCAGGCATGACTCCGCGATCACGCATCGCTGCCTGCATTGCCGCGCTCGGCTTTTTGACCGCTGCCATGGTCGCTGCTCAGCCCGCTCCACCTCAGAAGGGAACTACCATGCCCGCTCACGCCACGGGAGGATTCGAAGTCAAGGTGACCCCTCAACCTCAGGACGATAAGATCGGCGACCCGACCGTTGGCCGCTTGGCCCTCGACAAAACTCTCCACGGCGATCTCGAAGCCACCAGCAAGGGCCAGATGCTCACCGCCTCCACCGAAACCAAAGGCTCTGCCGGTTATGTCGCCATCGAGCGCGTCACCGGAACTCTTCGCACCGCCGCCGGCCCCCGCATCGGAACCTTCGCCCTGCAGCACACCGGCACGCTGAATCGCGGGCTTCCAGAAATGAGCGTTACCGTCGTCCCCGACTCCGGCACCGGTCAACTCGTCGGTCTCGCCGGAAAAATGACCATAAACATTGCCGACGGAAAACATTCCTACGATTTCGAATACACGCTCCCGTGATTCGGCGGGCTGAGGGAGACTGTAGCGGCGTCAACTCTCGTGACGTCCCGATCCTTTACCCCACTGCATAGGGATATCTCAACCTCCGCTCTCCAAAAGCTTTCACCAGCAGCGCTCCCGAAACGAATCCGCCCACGTGCGCCCAGAACGCCACTCCTCCCATGTTCTGCCCCCGCACGGCAAGCGCGGTCGCGGTTCCGCTGAGAAAGTTCAGCACGAACCAATATCCCAGGATGATCCACGCCGGCACCCATATCACGAACACGAAGAACCAGGTCAGCACCCGCGCCCGTGGATACAAAATGAAATAAGCCCCCAGCACTCCGGCGATCGCTCCACTGGCCCCCAGCGCGGGCACGGTCGAGTGCAAATTGACCGCCACCTGCGTCGCCATGGCAATCAATCCGGTTAGCAAATAAAAAACCAAATATTTGAAGTGCCCCAGATAGTCTTCCACGTTGTCACCAAAAATATAAAGAAACCACATATTGCCAATCACGTGCATCCAAGATCCGTGCAGAAACATGGACGTGAAGAAGGGAAGCACGACCGCCAGCAGTGAGTATCGCGACGACCCTCCAAGAAACGCGGCCAGATGATAAGGTACGACTCCGAACTGATGAACCAGTAGTTTCAGGCTCTGCGGATCCAGCGCCCACTCAAGGACAAAAATCGCCAGGTTCAACACAATCAGGAATCTGGTTACAAGTGGTGTGCTGTAACGAGGCTGGTCGTCGCGAATCGGAAGCATAAAGGAATCTGTTAACTTGAGAGTTGGGTTTGCCCGGGCGCCGCCTTAAAGTATTACCCAAAGCCTGACTGCGCCCAATTACCTGATTACCAAACTACCAAATTCTCCTATGAATGGCGTCATCATCGTCGACAAGCCCGCTGGCTGGACCTCCCACGACGTAGTCAATCGCATGCGCCAGATTCTGCAGCAGCGCTCGGTTGGCCATCTCGGGACCCTCGATCCGCTCGCCACCGGCGTCCTCCCGCTCGTCACTGGATCTCTCACCCGCCTTGCCCAGTTTTACATCTCTTCCGAAAAAACATATGAAGGCGTGATCCGGTTCGGCTTTGCCACCAACACTTACGATGCCGATGGTGAACCGTCAGGTGAAGCCTGCCTTGTCACTCTCACTCTTCAAAGTCTCCAGGAAGTCGCTGCCAAATTCCTCGGCGTGATCAAGCAGGTGCCGCCCCCATTCTCGGCCAAGAAAATCCAAGGCGTTCCTGCCTACAAACTGGCGCGAAAACAAAAAGAAGTGATCTTGCAGCCCGTGTCCGTCGAGATAAAAGAATTCGTCATCACCGCCGTCGAGGCCGACCGCGCCCACTTTCGCGCACGCGTGGCCTCCGGAACCTACATGCGCTCCATCGCTCACGAGATGGGCCAGCGTCTCGGCTGCGGAGCCCATCTCGAATCTCTCCGCCGCACCGCCGTCGCAGAATTCGACATCACCCATGCGCATTCCATTGAAAAAATTGAAGATCAAGCAAAAAATTGTCATTCCGACCGCAGCGCCGCGGAGCAACTGGCCTGCCCGCCAATCTCGCGCCGATCCCTGCACCCAACGGAACCCCAGCTCTCAGCAGGATTAGAAACCCTCTTCATCCACCCCCGCCAACTCCTTCCTCAATTTCCCTCCGTCACCGCCGACGAACCCACCGTCGCCCGCATCCGCAGCGGCCGTCCCATCAACCTTCCAGAACTTTCCCGTGCCCGCCAAGTCAAAGTCTTCGCCGGACAAAGGGAATTGCTCGCCATCGCCACCCGAGTAGCCGGCACCCTCTTCCACCCCAAAATCGTCTTCCCAGCGGAATAATTCCAGCTCATGTAAAGAAAGCCATATGTGGGGACAGCCGCCTTCGGCTGTCCATCGGGCCGAAGGCCCGACTTCCCGCTGCATAGCCCGTGTGGGACAGACACTCCTGCCCGTCGCCTTTGACTCGGCCTTTGATCTTGAGCTTAATCTTTGATTTTGCCTTTTCTCGATCTCTGTTCCTCTCTAAGAAAGCATCACACGCTTCCGAACCTTGGTTGGCCGGAGAGTAGTATGCGCACCACAATTCGGATTGACTTAACTCCCCGACCAGTGCTAAGTTTCCCCCCGTACTGGCCGCCCCCCGCTCGCAATCCTCCCCGCCCCTCAAGTCGGGCTCTCAGGATGCTATCCAGCACAATGCTCTCGTCACAACGGCTTGATGCACGTCAGGGCCCCTGCGGTTGATTCGCCCAAGGAGGTCTCCGATGACCAGCAAGCGCTCCCTAGAGATAAAGACTCGCATTCTCCCCGCCTCAGTTCCATTCATCGCAGTTCTCACCGTCCTGTTCGCCTTCGCCACCCCAGCCCAACAAGGGGGTACCTGGCAGTCCTCCCCGAAGTCTGCCGCCGCATCCGTGCAGGTTCCAGCGGGCACGCCTGCGCAACCTTCGCTTCCACTACTGCTACTGCCTGAATCTGCGAATAGCGGCGGGGCTCTCATGATGCAGTCACCGAAGACAAAACTTGGCGACACCGGCGTTCCGAGCACGACTCTCTTTCTGCCGGTAGTGACCTATGACACGGGTGGATCCGAAGCAAGCATGGTAGTAGTGGCGGATGTAAATAGCGACGGAAAACCAGACCTGATTGTCCTCAACTGCGGGAACTGCTATGGCCCCCCATCAATCACTCATGTCGGCTCTATAGCCGTAATGCTGGGCAACGGGGACGGCACCTTTCAAACAGCTGTCAGTTATGGGACGGGCACAAGCAGTCCCCGCTTCGTTGCAGTTGCCGATGTGAATGGCGATGGCAAGCTCGATCTTGTAGTGGCCAATCGATGCATCGATAACGGTTGCCTCATTGAAGCTGTGGTGGCCGTTCTGTTGGGCAATGGTGACGGAACATTTCAGCGGGCCGTAACCTACAATTCGGGAGGCCTGTTCACCTCGTCAGTAGCAGTTGCGGACGTGAACGGCGACGGGAAACCTGACTTGGTAGTCGGCAACAACTGCGCCGATCCCAATTGTGATGGCTCGGTGGGCGTACTGTTGGGCAAGGGGGACGGCACCTTCCAGCCGGCCGTCACCTATCCCACTGGCGGTCTTTATGCCGACACGGTAGCGCTTGCAGATCTAAATGGAGACGGAAAGCTGGACGTTGTGGTGATGACGCATGTACCAGTGTGCAAAGGGGGGACTTGCCACTACCCGAGCGCCGCAGGCGTGTTGCTGGGCATTGGAGACGGTACATTTCAGCCGGTCTTAACCTATTCTTCGGGTGGGGATTCCATTCCTCCTTTTTCTTCCCTCCTAACGGTGGCGGACGTGAATGGCGATGGCAAGCCCGACCTGATTGTGGAAAATAGCACATGCTGCAACTCAGCGAATGGCGACGTGGGTGTGCTGCTGGGCAATGGGGATGGAACCTTCCAGCAGGTCGCAACCTACAAATCGGGCGTCGGCGGCTGGGGTAGTTCGGTCGCAGTCGCAGATGTAAACGGCGACCGCAAGCTCGACGTGGTGGCGACTGATCAGTGCGCGAGCGCCAACTGTAATAATAAAGGCTTGGTAGCGGTACTGTTGGGTAACGGTCACGGCACGTTCCAGGCAGCGCAGACTTACGACGCCGGCGGCTTCCTTACCAACTCGGTGGCCATCGCGGACCTGAATGGCGATGGCAGGCCCGACCTCGTGGTCGCAAACATCTGTGCCGACAACGCCAGTGTATGCGCGCAGACCTCCGTGGGCGTGCTGCTGAACAACTCAAGCCCTCTCAAGGCCACAACTACCACGCTGACCTCCTCGCTCAATCCTTCGGGGGTCCGTCAACCGGTCACGTTCACCGCCACGGTGAGCTCAACATCGGGAACCCCACCGAACGGAGAGACGATCACCTTCAACAACGGCTCGGCCATTCTAGGCACGTCCGCCTTGAGCGGAGGCACCGCCTCCCTGACGACTTCCTCCCTGGCAGCTGGCATCTACACGATCACCGCAACCTACAGCGGCGATGCCAACTTCGCAGCCAGCACCTCGCGCGGACTCCGCCAGGTGGTGAACTCCACCAGCAAGTCCGCCACTGCAACCGCAGTTACCTCCAGCCTCAACCCCTCCATCTACGGCCAATCCGTTACCTGGACGGCAACTGTAACGACTTCCGGCACCCTCCAGCCCACCGGAAAAGTAAACTTCACGTGGGAAGGCGGACGCTACAGTTTCGGCACAGCCACGTTGAACAGCTCTGGCGTGGCGACGCTGACCAAATCACGGGAAAGCGCCGATAGCTATCAACTCACCGCAGTCTACTCGGGCGACGCCAACAACTTAGGCAGCACCTCTGCCGTCCGGAACCAAGTAATCACGCAAGCCACCAGCGCGGCTACGCTCAGTTCGTCGCCAAATCCATCAATTCACGGCCGGGCGGTAACGTTCACCGCCACGCTCACCTCGCCCACAGTCACGGCAACCGGGCCAGTGACATTCACCGTGGGGAAGACAGTACTCGGGACAGCACAACTCAGCGGCGGCAAAGCAAAGTTCACAATCTCCACGCTGGCCGCCGGTTCAACCACAGTCACGGCCACATATCAGGGAGACTCAAACATCGGCGGCAGTTCCGCCTCGGTGACGCAAACCGTACTGAGGGAAGAAATTGGGCTGTTACCCAGCCCGTCACAACCCAGGCCTTAGGTTTTCGTTACAAGGAGATTTCCTGTGGCCGCCACACAGTTACGCCCACCGGGCTCCTCGGCCACCCGGAGAATAGATGCGCGCCACAATTTCGGCACGCGCCACAATTCGGATTGACTTAGCTCCCGCCCAATGCTAAGTTTCCCCCGTACTGGCCGACCCGCTCGCAATCCTCCCCGCCCATCAAGTCGGGCTCTCTGGATGCCATCCAGCACAAATGCTCTCGTCACAAGGGCTTGAAGCACGTCAGGGCCCCTGCGGTTGATTCGCCCAAGGAGGTCTTCCATGACCAGCGAGCGTTCCCTGGAAATAGAAATAAAAACTCGCATTCTCGCCACTTCCACTCTTTTCCTCGCAGCCCTCACCCTCCTGATTGCCCTCGCCGCCGGCACGCCCGCCGCCGCCCAGGCCCAGCTAAAGGTGCTGCGCAACTTCGGCAACGGGGCGGGGGTCAATCCATTCGGCCGCCTGACCCTCGATACCGCAGGCAATCTCTACGGCGTATCCTCCAATGCCGGTTTGGATTGTTATTTCATAGCTTGCGGCATGGTTTTTGAGTTGTCACCCACGTCGCGCGGGTCCTGGAGGGAAAAAATTGTCCATAACTTCAGCCAAGGCCAGAACGGGTTACATCCGGGCGGGTTCTACCCCAACAGCGGCTTGATCTTCGATGCCGCCGGCAATCTCTACGGCACGACCATAGCCTCGACGGCACCCTCTTACTGCTGCGGTACGGTATTCGAATTGACACCATCAGCGAGCGGCAGTTGGACGGAGACAGTGTTGCTTGGTTTCAATACCACTGGCACGGACGCATACGAGCCCTTTGCCGGCCTGATCTTCGATGCCGCCGGAAATCTCTACGGGACGACATCGGAAGGCGGCGCTTACGCCGGCGGCACAGTGTTCGAGTTGACGCCAACGACCAGCGGCGGCTGGACGGAAACGGTGCTGCACAACTTCAACGGTACGGACGGGGCTAGACCCTTGTCCGGCCTGGTCCTCGATGCCGCCGGCAACCTTTACGGCACAACCTCCGCGGGCGGCGCATACTCCAACGGCACTGTATTCGAGCTTACGCCAGGCGCGGGCGGCCCCTGGACCCAAACCGTGTTGTATAGCTTCAACAACGGCGACGCAGTCGGGGCCAACAATCAATCCGGCGTCATTCTCGATCCTGTCGGCAATCTATATGGGACGGCGAGCGGGGGCCTTGGGACAGTGTTCGAGTTGGTCAAGGACGAGGGGTGGGCGCCGAAAGTGCTGTTTAACTTCAACTCCCAGAGCGGGTTCTTTCCTTTCGGCTTGATCTTCGATGCTGCCGGCAACCTTTACGGAACAACAGGCGGGGGTGGCTCTGCGAACTACGGCGGTACGGTGTACGAGCTGTCGCCTAGGCCGGGCGGAGCCTGGTCCATCAAGGTCTTGGTCGCCTTTAGCGGCGTAAACCAGTTCACTGCCGACGGCCCCGTGCTCCGCGATGCTTCCGGCAATCTGTACGGCACAACATACGGCGGCGGCATTTATGACGCCGGCACTGTCTATGAGGTTATACCCCAGCCTGCGCCCACTACCACGACCAAGCTTGTTTCCAGTCTGAATCCCTCCATCTACGGACAAAAAGTAACCTGGTCGGCAACTGTGACGACCTCAGGGTCCACCGTGCCCACAGGCAGGGTGAAGTTCACCTGGAGCGTCTTCACCATCGGTTCGGCCACGCTCGATTCCAGCGGTGTGGCTACCTTCACCCGATCCAACCTCAGCGCGGACTCCTATCCCCTGACCGCGGTGTATTTAGGCGACGCGAACAACCCGGGCAGCACGTCCGCTGTGCTGAACCAGGTAGTGACCGAAGCCACAACTTCCGCCACGCTGACTTCATCGCCTAACCCATCAACCCCAGCTCAGGCAGTAACGTTCACCGCCACCATCTCGTCGCCCACGGTCGCAGCGAACGGACCGGTAACATTCACAGCAGGCAAGACGGTGCTGGGCACGGCCCAACTGAGCGGCGGCAAGGCAAAGTTCACAACCTCCACATTGACCGTCGGCTCGACCACTGTCACGGCCACTTATCAGGGAGACTCCAACATAGCCGGCAGTTCGGCCTCGGTAACGCAAACCGTGCAGCCGTGAAGGAAGTGAGGAGTGCGGTAAGGAGGAAGTTCGGTTAAGAAAGATTGGGAAATACACGATAAGTGCAATGTCCGATAAGAAGTATTATGTAAAGTACGAACACGCTGCTTCCGTGAGCGCTTCCTCTGACCATTTCAGCGGGACGAGTCTTGCTGCCGCTGCTTAAGCTCCTCTTGACACCGCTGATACAAGAAGCGCTGGATGCCATTGCGCGTCCCGCCGCTCGTCCGTCGCATTCTCTCCCGGCTCATCGATGCCGAAACCCAAGAAACCGATCCGTGGTTGCGCGACGATCTGCAGATCGCGCGATTGACCGTGGCCTATGCCGCGCGCGGCGAAGCTGTTCTGTGCTCCCCGGACGTGCTGGCAAGCTACGCGGTTCTCGGCCTTCATCCGGAAAAAGTTTGGCCCGCGATTCAGCGCGAAGGAAGGCGCTGCTTGGGCCATTGTGCGAAGTTGTGGGCACGCCGCAGCTTCGGGAAGAAATGCATCCGAAGAAGCCGGCGCAATCCGTCAAGCTCTGGTGTGAGAAAACAAACGGCGCGAGTGCCGCAAACTCTCACGCAGCGATGCAACAAGGTTCTCCACGAACCACGATAAGTGCGCCCAGCAGCGGGCTCAGAGCCCCGACGCCGCCACCGCAGCCCACGTTTTTCTGGCGGCCCTTTCGACCTTTTGGGCCCGATTTCTTCGCCTGGACCCCCAACCACGACTTAGGCCCCGCGTTCGGCGCAGTGTAATGGATGCGAGGCGCACAACGAACCATCACGTCACCCGCACTGCCCCTTCACGGAAAAACACCAGTTCTCGGATGGATTTCTAGCTATAGCAGCTAGAGTGCTCTGAGACAAGATTGGCCTCCGTACCAAGGCTGATTTTGTTTAGGGCCGTTTGCCGGCGCCAACCGCCCGTTGATGTTTCAGTTCCCTTTTCTAAACGGTTGATGCGTTGATCATGAAGTTCTACAACGTGCAAGAGCCGGGCTGTTCCTAAGGCGATGTCGTTTACCAAGGTTCTCAGCTCATGCACGTCCTTGGTGAGCATTTCCACGCTTTGCGTAAGTGCTTCGTGTCGTTCGGTCAATCGGTCGATTCGCTCGTCGATTGTCATGCTGTTACCGTATACACACCGCTGCGTATCGTCAAGAACCATATTTACCTTAGTTTCATTGCGTTACAGAGCGCTGCGTAAGCACTTCTAAAATTGCATGATAAAACGGTGAGCGATGACTCCGAAGAACCCCGCCGCTGTTGCTCTGGGCCGCAAAGGCGGAAAAGCGACAGCAGAGAACCGCACAGCAGAACAGCGTAGCGAAGCGGCTCGCAAAGCTGTCGAAGCCCGTTGGTCGAAAACCAGAGAACTGGTGGAGGAGATCACCGAGGGCACCAAAGCCCTGCTTGCGAAAACTCGGAAGCGCCAGGCAGCGACGGCAAAGAAGACAAAAAAGGTCAAGTGAAACCCGATATCGATTCTCGTTTGCGTGCTCTGCGGTGCGAACTGAAACAGATGCGGAGATCACAAGTTGCCCGCCGCTCCGTCCGAGAGGCTAGATTACTTCCATCTCTACATCTTCTTCCATCCCTCTACATCTTGTACTTGCCTAAATCCTCGTCGTTCAGACCTTCGAGATATTTTCGCAGTTCCTCAGCGCTCACCCGGTCCGACATATTCGCCGCCTGCTTCGAATTCTTCAGCACAATCTCATCGACGAATATCGGACAGTCCACCCGCAGCGCCAGCGCCAGCGCATCCGACGGCCGCGAATCAATGCTGATCACCTCGCCGCTCCGCTCCAACCAGATCACCGCATAAAACGTATCCTCGCGCAACTCCGTCACCACAACTTTGTGTACCTGCGTCTCCAAACCAGTCAGTACATTCTTGATCAGGTCATGCGTCATCGGACGCGGCGTGTTCACCTTTTCCATCTCCAAGGCAATCGCATTCGCCTCATAAACTCCCACCCAGATCGGCAACACCGATTCCCCCGCCACATCCTTCAAAATCACAATAGGAGTATTCGTAACCGGATCCATCAAAAGGCCGCGGATTGTCATTTCTACTTCCATGGGGAGCTCCTCAGCTCGCTGCGGGTGCCGCTTGGCTTTTTATATCACCAATTCTCCTAGAAGACTGTTGGGAAAGCTTTGGGTTGCTTTTACTTTTACGTACGATCCCACTTGCGGAATCGACGTGTCGGGGGCGGTGAAGTTTAAAGTTTTGTTGTGGCTGGTGCGGCCGATCCATTGCTTGCGGGCTTCGTTCTTGCCTTCAACCATTACTTCCAGTGTCTCGCCTATGTATCTCTTGTAGCGTGTGATCTGTATTTCTCTCTGGCGTGACATTAACACTTCCAGCCGGCGGGATTTTTCTTGGTCAGGAATGGCGTCGTCCAATGCTAATGACGGAGTGTTGGGGCGCGGCGAGTATTTGAAGGTGAAGACGGCGTCGTAACCGACTTCGCCGAGCAAGGATAAAGTCTCGCTGAAGTCTTCCTCGGTCTCGCCGGGAAAGCCTACGATGATGTCGCTGGTGATACTGATCAGGCGCTTCGCGGACTTCATCCATGCGATGCGTTCAAGATACTGCTCGCGAGTGTAGAGACGCTGCATGGCATTGAGCACGCGGTCTGATCCGCTCTGCACGGGAAGATGAACGTGATCGCAGAGAGTGGGGACGGCGTCGATGGCGTCGATGATGTCGCGTCCGAAGTCGCGGGGGTGCGAGGTGGTGAAGCGCACGCGCTTGATCCCGGGGACTTCACCGACTGCCGCCAACAATTCTGCGAACGTTTTCTTTCCCCCCGGCTTCCCTGCTGGATCTTTATACGAATTCACGTTCTGGCCCAGCAACTGAATCTCCGTGTAGCCGAGATCGGCCATCTGGCGGGCTTCGGCGAGCACTGAGTCTGAGGTGCGGCTGCGTTCTTTTCCGCGGGTGAAGGGGACGACGCAGTAAGCGCAGAATTTGTCGCAGCCCTCGATGATGGTGATGTATCCGCGATGGGGATTGGTGCGGGCAGTAAATTCGGTTTCGAAGCAGTCTTCGGTTTCGCGATCGTCGAGTCCGGTTACGCGCTGATTCCCTGCCTCAATCTGCACCAACATCTGAGGCAGGTTCTTATACGACGCCGATCCGCACACCATCGAGACATACGGAGCGCGCTCGAAAATCTTTTCACCCTCCTGTTGCGCAACGCAGCCGAGCACGCCAAACTTCTTGCCCTGCTTCTGATACTTCTTGTAATCGCTGAGGCGATTGAAAACCTTCTGCTCCGCCTTGTCGCGTATAGAGCACGTGTTGTATAGCACCAGCCCGGCCTCTTCCACCGTCTGCACCTGCCGGTACCCCTCATGCACCAGCGTGCCAATGACCTTTTCCGAGTCATGGACATTCATCTGGCAGCCAAAGGTTTCAAGGTAAAACGTCTTTTGTGGGGCGGCGGACATATATCAACTCAGTATAAGCGATGCTCGTGTGGCCGGACAGTCATCTGTTGAGTTAAACGGCCGCTGGATGTATTACACCAGTAGACGTATATACGTATGACTGAAGCTGAGCGCCCGGGGCAGGATGTGGAGATTAGGGTGAGACCCACCCGTAAGCAGCATGGCAAGTTGTCGCTCGTGGCGTGAGGTGTTTTGACCCGCGGCGTTCCTCGTCAAATACGAAGCGGAGCGAAGTTATTTTTTCGGTCGAGACTCTGGGGGGACGAGGCCGGCGACGCGATAGTAGACGACAAGTTGGCCGTAGTGTTCGCCGCAATGCTCGATGAAACCGTAGGCCATGTCTGAGACCCGCATCTGCTGGTGGGCGAAGGGATCGACCAGTAGATCGGACATTCCCTTGTCGCCTTTGGCCTTGATGGCGGCGGCGCCGTCGGCGAAAGCTTTTTTCACGAAGGCCACGATGTCAGCTTTGCTCTTGAAGTCGGAGCGTTTGGGATCTTCTTCCTTGGGCATTGGCTTGCCCATGGCGGGATTGGTGAAAAAATAATTGGCGTTGGCGGCATGCAGCAGTTGCTCGGCAAAGCTGCGCTGGGCGGGCGTGGGCTTGAAGTCGTATTTGTCGTCGGGAAAATCTTCGGCCATGGCGATGATTTTGCGGCCGATGTCGTTCCAGGAATCGAGAACGACTTTCGAGGGGCCATCCGCTGGCTTTATCGCGACGTCTTTCTTGGCCTCCTGCGCGTGGGCAGGAATTGCAGCGATCGCGATGGCCAACAGGGTGGCGGCGAGCAAAGGTGTTTTCGTCATTTTCGTTTCTCCTCGATTGGGCGAGCGCAATCTTAGCGGGAAAATCGTTTTGTGTAAACGGTGGATTGGAAACTTCAAAAACAAAATCTTTACCACAGAAGACACAGAAGTTCACAGGGGTTGGGTGTTTTGTTATTGGTTCACAGAAGTCCGACCGTGGGGAGAATTTCCAGAGTTTCGACGGTGGCGTTTGGCGGCAGCAGGATTGCGTTAACAACCGCGGTGGCTATCGTGGCAGGGGACATCATCTTCTTTCGCGGGGCTTGCGGCCAGAATGAATTCCAGATGTCGGTGTCCGTGGCGCCGGGCATTAGCGCGATTACGCGAATGCCTTTGGGGCGAAGTTCTTCACGCAACGTGTTGGTGAAGCCGAGGGCGCCATGTTTTGAGGCGACGTAGGCTGCCGATCCGGCAAAGACGCGGTTGGCAACGATTGAGAGATTGTTCACGATTGTGCCGCCAGGCTTCATCAGGGGAAGAGCGGCCTGTGTTACTAGAAATGTTCCGGTCAAGTTGGTGTCGATCACATCTTTCCACAGCGCTGAGGAGAGCTTGTCGACGGTGAGGTTGGCGTGGGCGATGCCGGCGTTATTGATCAGGATATCAAGGCGCTTGAATTGTTTGCGGAGGGCACCGAAGAGATCGTCGATCGATTGCGGATCGCGGACGTCGCAGGGATGCGCGAGGATTTTAATTTTTGCTGACGCGAGTTCCCTGCTGATGCGACGTAGGGCTGATTGGTCGCGGGCGGTAAGAATCAGACTGCATCCTGCGGCGGCGAGGGCGCGGGCAATGGCGAGCCCGATGCCGCGGGTGGCGCCGGTGACGACGGCGTTTTGGTTTTGCAAAGGCAGGGGGTGCGATCGGGCAGAATTGGATGGTGGCAAGGTAGGACTCTCTCCGATTCGAGTTTCTAATATACTGCGCCCTGACCCACGGCAGTGGTGGCGCCGCAGAGCAATTACATAGCTCCTTCGCGCAAAAGGCGCGCTCAGGATAACCAAAGGCTCTGGAACTTTCCCGGGCAAGGGTCAAAAACAGGGGACAAGAGTGTCCGCTCCACGCAATCGACCCCCTTCAAATGCCGTTGGGACGCTGGCGGATTAGGGAGAGGAATTCGGAGCGGGTTTCGTTCGAGTCGCGGAAACACCCAAGCATGGAGGAAGTGACGGCGGCGGAATGTTGTTTCTCGACGCCGCGCATCATCATGCATAAATGGCGGGCCTCGATGACTACGCCGACGCCTTGTGGTTCGATTACTTTCTGGATGGTCTCGGCGATCTGGGTGGTGAGGCGTTCTTGAATCTGCAGGCGGCGGGAGAAGAGTTCGATCAGGCGCGGAACTTTGCTGAGGCCGATTACTTTTCCGTTAGGGATATAGGCGACGTGCACTTTGCCGAAGAACGGCAGCATGTGGTGCTCGCAGAGGCTGAACATTTCGACGTCCTTGACGATCACCATTTCGTCGTAGGTGACCGAGAAGAGTGCGCCCTTGAGCAGGGCTTCGGCGTCTTCGGTGTAGCCGCGGGTGAGGAACTGCAAGGACTTGCGAACGCGCTCGGGAGTTTGCTGAAGGCCTTCACGTTGTGGGTCTTCGCCGAGGCGCACGAGCATCTCCTGTACGAGGTCTTCGAAGCTGGCGCTGGTGAGGGTGGAGGGTTCGGTTTGTGGTTTCATAAGTTGATTGAGCATTTGTGTAGTTTGGTAATTTAAAATCAAAGACGATTGCTAGCCGGTATATTCGAACGAATTCATCATGGTTTCTTCCAGCCTTACTCTTTCCAGATGCGCGTGGGTAAAGCCACGGTGCACTATTTCGTAAATCTGAATGCAAAGATTTTCCGTGGTGGGCACCTCCTGGGCGAATTCCTGTAAGGTATTCAAGTTTTCGTGGTCGAAGCGGGCGAGCACTTCCCTTTCGATGAAGCTGTCGAGGTCGGCCAAGTTGCAAACCATGCCGGTCTTTTCGTCCACCTGGCCGCTGACCGTTAGCTCGACGATGTAGTTGTGGCCGTGGCCGTAGGGATTGTTGCATTTTCCGTACGTTGCCTGGTTCTCCTGAGGGGACATTGCTTCGCTATGCAGGCGGTGCGAGGCGGAGAACAGGTATCGGCGTGAGAGGTGGGCTTTCATTTTGTTATTGATTCAACAGGCTGAAGACCCTTAACACAGGGGGGGCAGGGGTGCACAGAGCAACAAATTCTTATGCGGATCATGGTTCTCCGTAGAAATCCACGAATAGATCTGGGGTTTCGTAAACCCTTATGCGGTGCAGTTTGGCGGTTTCCAGTTTTGATACGAGGCGCTGCCAAATCGCGATCGCAATGTTTTCCGTGGTTGGAATGCGATGGATAAATTCAGGAACTTCTTTGTTGAGGAAGCGATGGTCCATGGCTTCGAGCACTTCACGGTGCATGACTTCTTTTAGCTGCTTGAGATCGACGACGAAACCGGAGCGTGGGTCGACCTCGCCCTTTACCGTGACTTCCAGTGTGTAATTGTGGCCGTGGCCGTTCGGGTTGTCGCATTTGCCGAAGACGCGGCGATTCTCCTCGGGAGTGAAATCCGGATTGTGGTAGTAATGCGATGCGGAAAATTCAGCTTTGCGCGTGAGATAGACCATGCTGCTCCTGCATTGTTGAATCTGGCGACTTGGCTGGGTCGGCAATGCCTGTGGCTGCTGGATTTGTGACTCCTGGACCGATGGGATAGCGGCGGCCCTTCCACCAGATGTTGCCGTGCTTATGAGATAGTTTCGAGCGCACCAACAGATAGGAGAACAGAGGAAGGCCGAACAGAGCCAGAAGGGCTGCGTCCCAAGAAAAATGCCCGCGACGGATTCGCGTGAGAAACATTGCGTAAAGGATTGCGCAAAGTATCCCGGCTGCCAGGGCGGGTTGGAAATGTCCGTGTCGAGCAGTGGTTATGGCGGCTGCAAAGCTGGAAACTATGAGGATGAATTCAAGCGCACGCAGCGTGGCTAAGCGTATGGGAGACGTGAATAACAGGACGAGGTTCTTCGTCCAGCCTTCGCGAAGTTGAGCGAAGGTGCGATACATTCGGGTGCGGACGGCGTCGCCGCCGAAGCGAAAATAAATCTTCCTGCCTGATTTTTTTACGGCCCTGGCCAGAGCGACATCCTCCAGTAGATTTGCGGCGATGGCAGCGTGTCCGCCGACAGCATCGTAGGCTTCGCGCGTGATCAGAAGATATTGGCCATTGGCGGCTGCGGCGGGCGAGTGGGGGTCGCTTACTTGCGAGGGACGAAAGCTCGCGGCCAGTTCGGCAAAGATCACCGGCATTATGGCCTTCTCCCAAACGCCTTTCACGACTTGCTGGGGCGAATAGGAGAGCAAGGATGCGTTTTGACGTTTGGCTTCTTCGATACTTCGCGCCAGCGATCCTGGGAGGTGCATAGTGTCGGCGTCGGTAAACAGCAGCCATTCTCCATGCGCAACTTTGGCTCCGGCGGTGACAGCGTTATTCTTGCCGGTCCAACCTGGGGGGAGCTTGCCGGCTTCGACGACTCGGACTCGCTGGCCGGAGAACGAGGTAGCGATTTCGCGGGTGCGGTCGGTGGAGTGATCATCGACCACCATGATTTCGAATGCGACATTTGTCTGCGCGAGCAGCGAATCGAGGCAGGTCTTTAACGATGCTTCTTCATTGCGCGCGGGCACGATGACGGAGACGGCAGGCGGATCGTTTCGTGGAGGCGTCGCAGGCATAGCTCGAATCCATTATTATAACGGTGTGCAACCGATGATTTGTTCTGTTCGCGCAATTAGACCGGCTTTTAGCGTGCCGGCATCGATGAGGACCAGGTCGAGCTTTGCTCGACCGGACAGCCAAGGGCGGCTGTCCCCACATGAGTTATCTTCGAAAACTAGTGGACTGCGCTTGATTGCCCTTGTTTTGGTTCTACTCGCGCTGTCTGGGTGCTACAGCGGGTCACGGCCGCCGCGGATCGGGACGGCGGCTCCGGATTTCACCGTGCGCGACTCCGCGGGTTCGGTCACGCTTAGCCAACTTAAAGGCCAGGTGGTGGTGCTGAATTTCTGGGCGACGTGGTGCGCACCTTGCATTGAGGAAATGCCATCGCTGGTTCAGATGCAGCAGCGCATGAAGCAGAAGGGCGTGACCGTGCTCGCGGTCAGCGTGGACGCGGATCAGAGCAGTTATCAGCGGTTCCTGCGAGATCACAATGTGAATTTGCTCTCAGTGCGCGATGCGGATCAGAAGAGCAATGCGCTTTATGGGACGTTCAAGTTTCCGGAGACTT
>Ga0185299_10001591_pt1 | contig 41649 bp, 34 predicted proteins | sample PaiPotPPA55metaG_FD_128002 | JGI IMG/M metagenome (GOLD analysis project Ga0185299, IMG submission 128002) | Iron sulfur acid spring bacterial and archeal communities from Banff, Canada, to study Microbial Dark Matter (Phase II) - Paint Pots PPA... ...
AGAAGGTGGGCCTGTGAAGACTACGGCGGTTTAGATCGAAGAGAGATTCCTCCACTGCGCAGGCCGACGCGTTCGCAGGAAGCGAACGCGGAAGAGAAACGTCGGCCTGCTTCGGTCGGAATGACGGTTGTTGCGCGAGGCGCGATAGTGCGGCGTTCGAAACTTGCCCCGGCCACTTCCTTCATCGCCACCGATGCCGCAACTCAGGAAAAATTCGGCCGGCAGGAATTTGCAGGATTCCGAATGCGATTCAGGCGCGGGCTTTGTCGATCATTTCTTGCCAGATGCCTTTGCTTTTGAGGATGACTTCGACGACTTCGCGGGCAGCGCCTTTGCCGCCGATCGCTTTGGTTATGTAGTGGGCGGCGTTTTTCACTTCGAAGGTGGCGTCTCCCACGGCTACAGCCAGGCCTACACGGCGCATCACCGTGAGGTCTGGGAGATCGTCGCCGAGGTAGGCTACCTCCGATTCTTGCGCGCCGGTCTTTTTCAGGATTTCTTCGTAGGCGGCGATTTTTTGGGGTTGCTTTTCGTAGACGAACTCGATATTCAGCTCGCGGGCGCGGCGGCGCATGGCGGCACTCTCGCGGCCGGTGATGACGCCGGTACGAAGCCCGGCGGTATGAGCGAGAGAAAGACCTTGGCCGTCGTGGGCGTCGAAGGTTTTGATTTCGAGGGCGGAGCCGTCGGGCTGGGAGAGCAAAGATACGGTTCCCGTTGTGAGGGTGCCATCTACGTCCATCAGGAAAACTTTGATCCGTATGGCGCGTTTGGCTACGGCGGCGGGGATTTTGGCTTGGGACTTTGGCAACGAAGGTCTCCTTGGGTTGGTGAAAGAATGTCTGCCGGACGGGCCAGATAAAAGAGAAAGAGTTTCTTCAGGGGCTAAAGAGTCTGTGTGAGAACCGAGAGAAGAAGTCCTCAGCGGCTAAAGCCTTGTTGATTCGGCTTCAGTTACGGCACGGCTGAAGCCGTGCCCTGACGAAAATCGGAGTCCTCACTCAGACGCTTACCCGTCTGGGGTTGAGCGTTGACGTCGGAGCTAGAGCTCTGACCTCCTAAAGAAAGAGGGACGGGCAGACGCCCGCCTCTGCTTTTTTAAATCAGTTCCAGGGTCCAGAGATCGTGCAAGTGGACTACGCCGAGCACTCCTTCTGATTCGTCAACAACTACGATGGATGTGATTTTCCGTTTTTCCATGAGATTTAGGGCTTCGCTGGCCAGGACATGCGGGCCGATGGTTTGGGCGCTGCGGGTCATGCAGGCTCCTGCGTTCATCTCCAGCGTCGCGCCGCCTTGTTTTTCCATCAGGCGACGGAGGTCGCCGTCGGTGATGATGCCGGCCAGGCGGCCATCAGGGTGCAGAACAGTAGTCATGCCGAGGCCTTTTTTGCTCATTTCGTGGAAGGCGTCGGGCATGCGGGTGTCCATCGCGACGCGCGGGAGGGCATCGCCTGCGTGCATTAGATGCTCGACGCGGAGGAGTTTCTTGCCCAGGCGGCCTGCGGGATGAAGCGCGGCGAAATCGTCGTGGCGGAAATCCCGGCGCTCGAGCAGAGAGACCGCGAGTGCATCACCTACCGCCATCGCCACCGTGGTGCTTGCCGTCGGGGCGAGATTCAGGGAGCACGCTTCTTCTTTTACGCTGACGTCAAGGGCAATGTCGCTTGCTTCGGCGAGCGTGGAATCGACTCTGCCCGTCAGTGTGACGATCGGCATTTCGAGGCGTTTCAAGGCTTCGAGGAGAGCGATGATTTCTTCGGTTTCGCCGCTGTAGGAGACCGCTAACAGGGCATCGCCCCGGGCAAGCATTCCCAGGTCCCCATGCAACGCTTCGGCTGGGTGCAGGAAGAAGGATGGCGTGCCGGTGCTCGAGAAGGTGGCTGAAATCTTTCGCGCTACCAGGCCGGACTTGCCCATGCCTGTAACTACGACTCGGCCCTTACAGGCGAAGAGGAGGTCGACGGCTTTCTCGAAGCTGGTGTCCAAGCGGGCCAGGACGTCTTGGATGGCTTGGGCTTCGATTTGCAGGACGCGGCGGGCGGTAGGGAGGCTCATGGGGAGGTGGCTCGGGATTGTTGTGTGGTGGAGCGTGATTTTGTGGTGCGGTTATGGCGTCCGTGATCGTTGGTTTGGGCTTTGTGCCATTTGCGTCTAAACCCCGCCGTCTCGGAGACGGCGGCTACAGGGAGGTGGGGGGCTTTGGGGGTCATTTGGGGCTCCAGTTGCGGATTACTGTGGAGAGTTCCCTTAGGCGGGCTAGAAGGGCTGGTAGTTGCGATAGGGGGAGCGCGTTGGCACCGTCGGAGAGCGCGGCTTCGGGGTTATCGTGAGTCTCCAGGAAGATGCCGTCCACGCCCGCGGCCACGCCCGCGCGGGCCAAGGGTTCGATGAATTCGGGTTGACCGCCACTCGCGTGGCCTTGGCCGCCGGGAAGTTGGACGGAATGAGTTACGTCGAAGACCACGGGATAGCCTAGCTTTTGGAGGATGGGGAAAGAGCGCATGTCGACTACGAGATTCTGATAGCCGAAGGAGGCGCCGCGCTCGGTGAGGATGATTTTCTCGTTGCCTGCGGCGGAAACTTTTTCGACTACGTTGGTCATATCCCACGGAGAGAGGAATTGGGCTTTTTTTACGTTGACGATGCGGCCGGTCTTGGCGGCGGCTTCGAGGAGATCGGTTTGGCGGGAAAGGAATGCGGGGATTTGCAGGATGTCGCAGACGACCGCTGCCGGAGCGGCTTGTGATGGTTCGTGAATGTCGGACAGGATGGGTAGGTCCAGGTCATGCTTAATTTTGGAGAGGATGCGCAGGCCCTCTTTCAGACCAGGACCGCGGAACGATTTCACCGAGGAGCGATTGGCTTTGTCGTAAGAGGCTTTGAAAATGTAGGGTACGCCGGCATCGGCGGCGATCTTGGCGATGCTCTCGGCCATTTTGCGGGCGTGGGCTTCGCTTTCGATTACGCAGGGACCCGCGATCAGGAACAAAGGGTTGTTCGCGCCTAGACGGAGGGGGCCGAGTGCGATCTCGCGAGTGGTGGTCATTTTCGGCTGAACGGGTGATGAATCGCGGGCTTTACGATAAATAATACGATAAAGGTGTGCCGGCGTTGACGCCGGGCGGGGCGAGCCCCGCCCCTACAAGGAATCCGGGTCACGCTGTGACGTGCGGCGCCACGGCGATGGCTTGGGCACGGTGCGCCTCGGCCGCTGGACGCGACTTGTTTTTTTTGTGTTCGAGGGCCGCGCCGATGAAGGCTGCAAATAATGGATGTGGCTCCAGCGGTTTGGATTTGAATTCAGGATGAAACTGGCAGCCAAGAAACCACGGGTGGTCGGGTGCTTCGACGATTTCGACGTAGTTTTCGTCGGGGGTGCGGCCGGTGATGCGCAGACCTGCGTTGGTTAGAACTTTTTCGTAGTCGCGGTTGAATTCATAGCGGTGGCGGTGGCGCTCGCTGATTTCCAACTTGCCGTAGGCCCGATGGGCGAAGGAGCCGGGCTCCAGTTTGCAGGGCCATGCGCCCAACCGCATGGTGCCGCCCATTTCGTCGACGCCCAGCAACTCACGCAGTTTATAAATCACGCGATGCGGTGTCTGCGGATCAAATTCCGTGCTGTCGGCTTTCTCCAGGTCGGCCACGTCGCGGGCGTATTCGATGGTGGCGCATTGCATGCCGAGACAGATTCCGAAGAAGGGAACTTTGTGCTCGCGGGCATAGTGGATGGTGTGAACCATTCCTGCGATACCGCGCTTGCCGAAACCGCCGGGAACCAGGATGGCGTCGTATTGGCGCAGGCGCGCGGCCGCGGTCTCGAAAGAATCAATCTCTTCGGCCTCGATCCACTCCAGAACCGTTTTGTGGTTGTGCGCCAGTCCGCCATGGAGCAGCGCTTCGCGGAGGCTTTTGTAGGCGTCTTCCAGTTGCACGTATTTCCCGACGATGGCGATGCGCACTTCGCCAGCGGAATGATGCAGCCGGCGAACTAGATCGACCCAGGGTTCTAAGTCTTGCGGGTGATCTTGGAGCTTGAGCAGTCGCAGGATTTGGGCGTCCAGGCCTTCGCGGCCGAGTTCCGCCGGGACGGCGTAAATAGTGTCCACGTCTTCCATCGAGATTACGCAGGAATCGGCGACGTTACAGAACAGCGCAATCTTTTTCTTCAGGTCCGAAGGAATGTGGCGATCGCTGCGGCAGAGCAGGATGTCCGGCTGAATACCGATGCCCAACATTTCTTTGACGCTATGCTGCGTAGGCTTGGTTTTGAGTTCGCCAGCAGCGGCGATGTAGGGAACCAGAGTCACGTGGACGAACAGAGTGTTCTCGCTGCCAAGTTCGAGGCGCATCTGCCGAATGGCTTCGAGGAAGGGAAGCGATTCGATATCGCCGACGGTACCGCCGATTTCGACGATGACGACGTCGACGCCTTCAGAAACTTTTTTTATGGTGGCTTTAATTTCGTCGGTGACGTGGGGAATTACCTGCACGGTCTTGCCGAGGTAATCGCCGCGGCGCTCTTTGCCTAGGATGGTTTCGTAGATGCGGCCGGTCGTCCAGTTATTGTCGCGGCTGAGCTTGGCGTGGGTGAAGCGCTCGTAGTGGCCGAGGTCGAGATCGGTCTCCGCGCCGTCCTCGGTGACGAAAACTTCACCGTGTTGAAACGGGCTCATGGTCCCAGGATCAACGTTGAGGTACGGATCGCATTTTTGCAGGGTGACTTTGAAACCGCGACTTTCGAGGAGACAACCTATCGAGGAGGCAGCTACGCCTTTTCCAAGTGAGGAAACAACACCGCCGGTTACAAAAATATATTTTGGCGCCATCCTTAGCAGCCGTTGGCTCGCTGGACGATTCAGCTTGCCGGGCCTATTTGCCCTCCACAGGAGTGACGTACAAACAATTATGGTCGGAACTCGCGGAACTGTCAATGCAACTCCACGGGTGCCTCGAATCAAAGATTTTATGCATGCGATCTCTGGCGCGGGGGCGCACCGAAACCTTTTTCCACAATTGGTGTTCGGAACAGTGGATGAAATTTGTTCAATTCCGCGCGCGGTTGCAAATAGTTTGTCTTTAAGCAACTAGAGTGATGCTGAGGAAACCACGGCGGGCACTAACTTCATCCTATGAGGGAATAGAAAGTAGCGCGGGATGCGGTTTTGGGGAGCCGGCTCGGTCCGCGTATTCCAATGGCTCGACTAGCGAGCTCTCGATCTGGGGAAGACAAAAATGAAAATGATTCGAATGAGCGTCGGCGCGGTATGGCTCGCCGGTGCCTTTCTGTTATCGGCATCTGCGCCCTGGTTATCAGCAAATGCGCAGCAAGCGCCTTCTCTCCGCTCCGGCTACAGTCTAGCCCGCGAAGTGAACCTTGTTGGAACGGTTTCGAGCATCGTCGAAGACTCGCAGACAGGTCCGCTAGGAACGAACGTGATGGTGCAGACAAGTTCTGGTCTGGTCGACGTTCACGTGGGCAGTGCAAGCTATCTGAAGTTGAATCACCTCGAACTGGCTTCCGGGGACAGCGTGCGCATCATTGGCGAGAACTTCACATCCGGGACCAACACCGTGTTCCTGGCGCGCATCGTGCAAAAGGGAACTACCGCCGTCGCGGTGAGGTCGCCGAAGGGCATGCCGCTCTGGCGCAACGGGACACGACTGCAGGGGACCGCAAAGACGCAATCGCAGGGAGGTGCCCTGTGAGCCGAGCTTTCATGACGTATGCCGGGCTATTCGCGGCCGTCGCAGTGGCTGCGTTCACGGGCGCATGCGGTGGAGGCGGAGGGACGATTAGCTCGAATCCGGCGCCACCGCCCACGGCCGGGCCCTACTCGGCGTCGAGCCTGAATGGCACGTATGCTTTCGAGATGAGCGGGCAAGACCAGGGAGGCTTTTTTGCGCGCATCGGCAGCTTCGCGGCGAACGGCGCGGGCGGGATCACCGGCGGCGCGCTGGATCTTAGCAGCGGCATTGTTCCCGGCGCTGTCACGCTAACGATCACCAGCGGCAGCTACATGGTCGGGACGAACGGTAAAGGAACCTTAAGCTTGGTCGACTCGGCGGGCGAAACGGTCGGGCTCAGCATTGTCATGACCTCGACCACCGCTGGGCTCATCACGGAAACCGACGGCAGCGCCACGGCCAGCGGCAATTTCACGGTGCAGGACACCACCACCTTCTCGACCTTTCCAGCCAACTTCAGCGGTCCCTATGTCTTCGACGTCTCTGGTGTGGACCCGAACGGAACCGGCGAATCGATTGTCGGCCAGTTCGCCGCAAATGGAGCGGGCGGCTTTACCAGCGGAGTGGCTGACGTCAATGACGACTTCACAGCCTCTGGCCCGTTGCCAATTAGCGGAACCTTTGCAAGAGATGCCACCTACGGTGCGACGTTTGGGCGCGGAACGGCCACTCTGATCCTCAACGGGACCACCGTCAATTTCGCTTTCTACACGGTTGGCGCCGGTCGCATCCGGTTGCTAAGGACCAATTTCCCTGCCACCAGCGTCGGTGATGCGGTCGCGCAGACCGGTACGATTCCCACCGCCACGAGCGGCTTGACGGGCAGCTTTGCGTTTATCCTGTCGGGATCCAGCCTTTCAGGTTCGGACGTTCGTGCCGGCCGTGTGAGCTTGAGCGGCGGTACCGTAAGCAACGTGGAGCTGGACGACGACGATTCCAGCGCCAGCGGCTCCGGCAACAGCAACCACACTGCAATTCCAGCCGGAACGATCAGCGCTGCCACCTACACGATTGATCCCAGCGGTGACGGCCGAGGGACGCTGACCTTTGACGATTCCAGCGCCGGAACCTTCTCGTTTATCTTTTATCTCAGTTCGCCCACCCAGGCCTTCATTCAGGACGTCAGCATCGGCAAAGGCACCGTTCCGATTATCACTGCGGATGGGTCGATGCAGATGCAAACCGGCAACCCGTTCTCGACCGCCGGGGAGGCCGGTAACTGGGGCTTCAACTGGAGCGGGCAGAGTATCAACGGGACCACGGGAATTCTGGCCGAAGAGGACTTCGTGGGGCAGTACGCCCAGACCAGTTCAGGGAGCATTTCTGGCGGAGTGGACTTCACGGAATTATCGGCAAACAGTGTGGTCACCGGAGGGGCCCTCAGCGGCACCATGACCGTCAATGGAGACGGGACGTTGCGCAACACGTACTCCATTACGCTGGCTACGTCCCCGTCGAGCACCCTCAACTTCGCCGCTTACGTGGTGGACGCTAACACAATATTCGTTGTGGGCATCGATACCCATCGAACCATCACCGGATCTATTCTGCGTAACTTCTAAACTTACGACTCTTTCTGTGAGTGGGACCGCCTGGCCTGAGTTGGCCGGGTGGTTTCATTTTTGGAGCAGTTTTTCGACGCGCGGGACGTCTTCGGGCACGTCCACGCTTATGGCGTCGTGCTCGACCTCCGCCACGCGAATTTTCGAGCCATTTTCGAGCCAGCGGAGTTGCTCGAGTTGTTCAATCCGCTCCAGCTCGCCTTGGGGCAGGGTCGGGTACTCCAGCAGGGCCTCTCGCTGGAACACATAGAGACCCAAATGCTTTAAGTGCCGGACCTGAATCGCGCTTCCGGTGTCGCGGACCCATGGGATGGGCGCGCGCGAGAAATAGAGCGCGTTGTCGTCGAAATCCAGAACGACCTTCACGACGTTGGGGTCCATGATATCTCCAGGGACCTTGATCGGCGTTGCCACAGTCGCCACGACCGCTTGCGGCTCCTCCAGCAGCGCCGATACCGCGGTGTCGACGGCCGCCGGATCGAGCAGAGGCTCGTCACCCTGCACATTTACGAACACTTCGCCTTCGACGTGGGCTGCCACTTCCGCGACCCGCTCGGTGCCGGTGCGATGGTCGGGGCGGGTCATACGCGCCTCGCCGCCGAAGGAAGTCACGGCCTTTACGATGCGGTCGTCATCGGTGGCAACGATCACCCGGTCGACGCGGCGTGCCGATTTGGCACGTTCGTACACTCGTTGAATCATCGGCTGCCCATTCAGGGATACCAATGGCTTGCCGGGCAAACGCGTGGAACCGTAGCGCGCTGGTATTACCACTACGACTTTACCGGAACTCATGGTCAGGGCCTTTCCTCAGATCGTTAGGCGGCGGCACGGCTTCCTCATAGGCGGACCTGATTTCCTACAGCATCTCCCGGATGCTATCACAGAGGGTTTCGTCATCTCATACGGTGGCTACGCAGTTGCACTGACATTGCGCGAGTCGGTGTATCGCGTTGCCGTTTGGTGACAAAAGTTTGACAAGACTCCGGCATGGAAAGAACGCAATTGCACTTGTCTTCTTCTACTGCAGTGGTAGAATCCGTTTCAGTCCTGAACCGCGCGGCCGTTCCCGGCAGGCCAGGGATCTTTGGGAGAGAGCCGTGAAGCGCGAGGTATACCGCTTTCGGGTTTTGCCTTGTTGGCTGGCTATCGTTTTGCTCGCTGCGGTGGTACTACTGGTTTGTTCCCCGCCGGCGGCCGCCCAGACCACCGATTCGTCCTCTCCACAATCCAGCGTCAAACCCAAAGACGATACAAAGGCTACGGATGCGCAGCCTGCCAAAGAGCCCGCCAAAGACGACGTTAAGAAGAATACTCCTGGGGCCAAACTGAAGCCCTTGCAAGGCTTGCATCTCGATGTCGACCTCGCACTGGTAAACGTCACGGTCACCGATCCTTACAATCGCTTGGTCACTGGACTGGATCCCGACAATTTCCGCGTGTACGAAGACAACATCGAGCAGGAAGTCGTGACGTTTTCCTCGGAAGACGTGCCCATTTCGATTGGCGTGATTTTCGATTTCAGCGGCAGCATGGCCAACAAAATCGGCAAGGCCCGCGACGCTGCCGTGGAATTCTTCAAGACCGCGAATCCTCAGGACGAATTTTTCTTGGTAAGTTTTAATGAGCGCGCCGAACTCACGAGCGCCTTCACCAACAGCGTCGAAGACCTCCAGAGCCGCATGATGCTCACCGCTCCCAAAGGGCGCACGGCATTGCTGGACGCGATTTATCTGGGCCTCAGCCAGATGAGGGGTGCTAAGAACGGCAAGCGCGCCTTGCTGATTCTCTCCGACGGGGGCGATAATCATAGTAGGTATAATGAGAGCGATATCAAGCGGCTGGTAAAGGAAGCGGACACGCAACTCTACGCCATTGGTATTTTTGATCCGCTCGGCTATCGCAACCGTACTCCCGAGGAGCTCAACGGCCCGTCGCTATTGAGTGAAGTAACGGAAATGACCGGCGGCCGTGTTTTCGCCGTCGAAAACCTTAACGATTTGCCCGATATTGCGTCAAAGATCGGCATGGAGTTGCGAAATCAATATGTCCTTGGATATCGGCCAAGCAACAAAGCACATGATGCGCGGTGGAGGAAGATCAAGATCAAACTCCGCGCGCCCAAGGGGCTTCCTCCCCTCAACGTGTACTCCAAAACGGGCTACTACGCCCCTAGTCACTAGATCGGCCTCCCGCAGCCTTTCTTTCCTTTCCTTGTCTATCTTTGTTCTGTGCGCGCTGGCGTTTAGCGCCTTGCCGTTGGCTGCCCAGATCCCGGTTCCTAATGCACAGCCGCTTCCACCGGGGCAAAGTCCAAATTCGGGATCGCAAGATCCGAAAATTCGGGTCGATGTAAACCTGGTGGTGCTGCATACCACCGTCTTGGACGACCGTGGACGCTTCGCCGATGGGCTGAAGGAAGAAAACTTCCGCGTTCTGGAAGACAAGGCTGAGCAAAAGCTGGCGGTCTTCAAGCGCGAAGACATTCCCGTGAGCATGGGCCTGGTAATCGACAATAGCGGCAGCATGCGCGATAAGCGTCCGCGAGTGAACGCCGCGGCCTTAACTTTGGTGGAAGCCAGCAATCCGCAGGACGAAGCCTTCGTTGTCAATTTCAATGATGATTTCTATCTCGACCTGGACAAGGATTTCAGCAGCAGCATCCCCGAACTCAAAGAGGCATTGGAACGCATCGACTCTCGCGGCAGTACCGCTCTCTACGACGCCATCATTGGCTCTCTAGATCACGTAAAAAAAGGCGCGAAGGATAAGAAGGTCTTGCTGGTGGTGACCGACGGTGAAGACAACACCAGTCACAATTCGCTAGAGAAGACCATTCGCGAAATTCAGAAGACGGATACGGTCATCTACACGATTGGCCTGTTAAGCGAAGAGAGCAAGAAAAACGCGAAACGCGCGAAGAGGGCGCTGGAAGACATCGCAAAAGCCTCCGGCGGCTTGGCTTTTTTCCCTGAAAACGTAGCCGACGTGAAAGACATTTGCGAAAACGTCGCCCACGACATCCGCAATCAGTACACGCTCGCGTACTATCCCACGAACACGAAACGCGACGGCACCTTTCGCACCGTGCAGGTAGACGTCATCCCACCCCGCGGTCGCGGCAAGCTCACAGCTCGGACTCGCAACGGCTACTACGCCCCGAGCGGCCCCGCGGGCGCCACCTCCGGCAACTGACGGGCGCTCACTCTCAACGTACGTCGCCCTGTAGCCGCGGTCTCCGAGACCGCGGGGTTTAGACGTAAATGTTATCCAAACCTCAGCCACGTGCACCGTATTGGGCCCAAATCGCGAAATTGAATTGCGCTTACCCCATGTGCGCGAGCGCTGTTGCGTCTAAACCCCGCCCTCTCGGAGAGGGCGGCTACAGGTCGACCCAATCGATCATCGCGCTGCTTGTGCGGAACGTTGCCCCACTTCCCCCAAGAAACTCGTTCCATGCGGAATCACGCCGCCGAAGTTCTCCGCGATCGTTTGCCCCATGTCCGCCAGCGTATTGCGTATACTCAGATTGACTCCCGCGCCACGCCCCGTCGAGTAGGCCAAAATGGGCACATACTCCCGCGAATGATCGGTGGTCTCCCAACGTAAATCCGGATCGCAACCATGGTCCGCGGTGATCATTAGCAGATCCGACTCCGCCAGCAGCGGCAAAAACCCATCCAGCAATCCATCAAACTCTTCCAGCGACTTCGCAAATCCCTCCACGTCCTTGCGATGTCCATACAACATGTCGAAATCCACAAGATTGCAAAAAATAAGCCCGCGCTTCCGTTCGCGAACCGCGGCCGTTAATTTATCCATACCGTCGGCGTTGCTTTTCGTCATGACGTACTCCTCAACTCCACGCCCGTTGTAAATGTCGTGAATCTTGCCGATGCCAAAAACGGGCACCGACCGTTCACGCAGTATGTCCATCAGCATCGGCTTCGGCGGTTCGACCGCATAGTCATGCCGGCGCGGTGTGCGCACAAAATGCCCAATCGCCCCGGTGAAGGGCCGCGCGATCACACGCCCTACGCGATTCGGTCCATCGAGCAATTTTCGCGCGATTTCGCACATGCGATACAACTCCGCGATCGGAATCACGTCTTCATGCGTGGCGATCTGGAAAACGCTGTCTCCCGATGTATAGACAATCGGCTTGCCCGTGCGCACGTGTTCTTCGCCGAGTTCCTTGATGATCTCGGTACCCGACGCCGGTTTGTTGCCGATCGTTCCGCGCCCGATCTGCTTCTCAAACGCGTCGATGACTTCGCGCGGAAATCCATGCAGATACGTTGGGAATGCCTGATCGAGCCAAATGCCCGCCATCTCCCAGTGTCCCGTGGTGGTGTCTTTTCCCGGAGATCGTGTGACGCCTTTTCCAAACGCCCCGATCGGCGCGGCCGCGGGCGGAAGATGTTTCAGCGGTGCAATGTTCGCCAATCCTAGTCGCACCAGATTCGGTATCTTCAATGGACGTGATTCGGCGATATGTCCAAGCGTGTTGCGCCCCACGTCGCCGTAGTCGGCCGCATCCGGCAACGCTCCGATGCCGACACTATCCAGCACAATCCAAACAACTCTCTCGAATGCTTCCATGGATCACCTCTGCCGCTGCCCACCGGAAACTCTAGCATAGCGATGGTTGTGAATACGTTGTCTGAGAGCCGCTCTGCGTTGCTCTCCCAACGATGCAAGAGGTATGCTGCCCTAACTGGTCCCCTCGGTGCCCAGGAAACTTTTCCGCCAAAGGGAGCGTACTAACAGACGACGAGGTCCGCGATGCCCCCAGACACCCAAGCCCAAAAGCCGCCGCTCGCCGTTCCCATCATCCTCATCGCCGTCGGCGCGATCTTTCTCTACGCCAATTATCGGCCCGGTTTCGATCCCTGGCTCATTCTCAAAACATACTGGCCGCTGATCCTCATTTTCATAGGCTTAGGAAAAATGATCGATTCGATGCGTGCGCGGCAAAATCCCGGCGCGCCCGCAGGCTCATCGATCGGCGCCACGGTCGCGGTGGTCGCATTTATTTGCGTTCTGGCAGTGCTCCTCTGGCACGGCCGCGCCTTCTCAAAAGGCCGCCATGATTCCTCCCTGATGCATCACCAAAGCCGCACCGTAGACCGCGAGGATGCCCGGTCGGTCCGAGCCTCTGTGGAAGCCGCCGCGGGCCAATTGAACATCAGCGGTGGTTCGAATCGTTTGCTCGACGCGGATTTCGCTTTCAGCGATTCTTATGCCATTCCCCAGGTCAACTATCACATCGATTCCGGCGTCGGCCAGCTCACGATTTCCCAAGATGACCACGACACCCCCTTTGGCATTTCGCACAACGATTGGAATCTGCATTTCAGCAACGACGTTCCCTTGGAATTGAAAGTCGATATGGGCGCCGGGCACGGGAACTTTCGTCTTCGCGATTTACTCCTGACCCGGCTCACTGTGAACATGGGCGCGGGTCAAGTTGACGTCGATCTTACCGGTGATCGCGATAAGGATCTCGACGCCGACATCGAAGGCGGCGTAGGGCAGGCCACGATCCGCCTTCCTTCAAAAGTCGGCGTAGTCGTACACGCGTCCGGCGGCCTCGGATCCATCAACGCCCACGGCCTTAAACACGACGGCGACGAATACACGAACGACGTCTACGGCAAAACCACTGCAACAATCCGCCTGAAGGTCGAAGGCGGCGTAGGCCAAATCAACTTGATCCCGGAGCCATAGGCGCGCTCTGCTTCCGCTGCCCGATTACGACCGTTTGCCCCAAAGACACGCACGCCGTATAATTTAAGGTTTAGGCAGTCGCCAGCGAACCCATCTATCGGAGCGCACTGTCTAGGCTTCCCTTTGGCAACCAACGACCTCATCCCGACCAACACCGCGACAACCCAGGACGTAATCTCTATCCGCGGAGCCCGCGTCCACAACCTCAAGAACGTCAGCGTCGAAATCCCGCACAACGCGATTACGGTGGTAACCGGCGTCAGCGGTTCCGGAAAGTCCTCGCTCGCTTTTGACACGGTTTACGCCGAGGGCCAGCGCCGCTACGTCGAATCTCTTTCCGCGTACGCCCGGCAATTCCTCGAGCGCATGGAAAAGCCCGACGTTGACGAAATCTCTGGCATCGCGCCAGCGGTCGCCATCCGCCAGAAGAACTCCACGCGCAATCCGCGTTCGACGGTCGCCACCTCCACGGAAATCTACGATTATCTTCGCTTGCTCTTCGCCCGCTGCGGCCAGACCTTCTGCGTCAAGTGCGGTGCGCTGGTCCGGCGCGACAACCCCGACGAAATCGCCACAAGAGTCCTATCGCTCGCCCCCGGGCGCCGCTTTTACGTTGTCTATCAACTCAAAATTCCGGCCCCAGCGGCCCCGGCATCAGGCCGCCGCCTGGTTAAGAAAAAGAACGCCCCTCCCAATCCAGACGCCCTGCGCCAGGCTCTAAGCGATATCCAGAAGCGCGGATTCAACCGCCTCTATCAAGACGGCCGATTGCACGAATTTTCCTCGCCAGAGACACTGCTCGAGATCGACTTTACAAAGCCTGTGTGGGTTGTTGTCGATCGGCTTGCCGTCAATGCCGAGTCGCGCTCGCGCCTGATTGATTCCATCGAAATCTGCTACCGCGAAGGGAACGGCGAAGCCATCCTCGAATTTGTTCCCGACGCCGCAGGCAATCCCGCCCAGCGTCTGGTTTTCAACGACCGCTTCGAGTGCAAGAATGACGGCATCGTCTATCAAGAGCCCGAGCCGCGACTGTTCTCCTTCAACAACCCTTATGGCGCATGTCCCCGCTGCCAGGGCTTCGGGAACACGATCGACTTCGACCTTAATCTTGTCGTCCCCGATTCCAGCAAGTCTCTCGACGACGGCGCCATCGAGCCGTGGACCAAGCCCCGCTACCGCGTCCTGCTCCAAGAAGCCAAGAAATTCGCGCGCGCTCAAGGCATACCCACCAACATCGCCTGGCGCCATCTCACTCCCGACCAGCGTCGCCTGCTCCTGGAAGGCGATCCCGCCAGCGATTTCGGGGGCGTAAAAGGCTTCTTCAATTATCTCGAACGCAAGAAATACAAGCTCCACGTCCGTGTGTTCCTGAGCCGTTATCGGGGTTACGCACTGTGCCCCGAGTGCGGCGGCACCCGCCTGCGTCCCGAAGCCCGCGCCGTCCGGGTCGCCGGCAAATCCATCACCGAGATCTGCAAGCTCACCGTAAAGGAAGCCCGCGCGTTCTTCGCCACGCTGGAGCTAACTGCCGCCCAGTCGAAAATCGCCGATAAGATTCTTGACGAGGTCCGTTCCCGCCTCCAATTTCTCGACGAAGTTGGCCTCGACTACCTCACGCTCGACCGCCTGACCTCCACGCTCTCGGGCGGCGAATCCCAGCGCATTCAACTGGCTACCTCGCTCGGCTCTCATCTCGTAGGCGCGCTTTACGTTCTCGACGAACCCTCCATCGGCCTGCATCCGCGCGACACCCAGCGCCTGATCGACATCCTCAAGTCCCTCCGCGATCTCGGCAACACCGTTCTGGTCGTCGAACACGATCCCGACACCATCGAAGCCGCCGACTCGGTAATCGATCTTGGCCCAGGCGCGGGCGAACTAGGCGGCAAACTCCTTTTCTCTGGCACATACCAAGCCATGCTTCGAGAGCCGAAATCCATCACCGGCCGCTACCTCAGTGGCGAACTCCGCATACCCGTCCCGAACAGCCGCCATAGGCCCAATGGCAAATTCCTACGCATCTTTGGCGCGCACGTCCACAATTTGCAGAATGTCGACCTGATGGTGCCGCTCGGAACCTTCACCGTTGTCACTGGCGTCAGCGGCTCCGGCAAATCCACGATCGTTCACGACGTGCTGTACAAAGCCCTCGCCGCCAAGCGCAATGGCGGGAGCGTCAAGGAATTCTGCGATCGCATCGAAGGCGATTCCGAAATCCGCGAAGTCGTCATCGTCGACCAGTCTCCCATCGGCCGCACCCCGCGCTCCAACCCCGCCACCTACCTGAAAGCCTTCGACGCCATCCGCGAGGTCTTCGCCGAAACTCCAGACGCCAAGCGCCGCGGCTACACCGCAGGCCACTTTTCCTTCAATGTCCCCGGCGGCCGCTGCGAAACCTGCCAGGGCGACGGGACCGTCACTGTCGAGATGCAGTTCCTGGCCGACGTCGAACTCATCTGCGAAGAATGCCGAGGCACCCGCTTCAAGAGTTCCGTTCTCGAGGTCCGCTATCACGGAAAAAACGTTCACGAAGTCCTGCAACTCACCGTCCGCGAAGCCCTTGCGTTTTTCATAAACGTCCCCAAGGTAATTTCCAAGCTTCGCGTCCTCAACGAAATCGGTCTCGGGTACCTCCGCCTTGGCCAGTCGGCCACAACCCTTTCCGGAGGCGAAGCCCAACGCCTCAAACTCGCCTCTCACCTGACTCGCAGCGAAAACAAAGAGATCCTCTACGTCCTCGACGAGCCCACCACCGGCCTCCACTTCGACGACATTGCCAAACTCCTGGCCGCCTTCCGCAAGCTCCTCGAATCCGGCGCATCGTTAGTCGTCATCGAGCACAACCTCGACGTCATCAAGTCCGCCGACTGGCTGATCGACCTCGGGCCCGAAGGTGGCGACCAGGGCGGCAAAATCATCGCCACGGGCACGCCCGAGCAAGTCGCCCGCAACGCGCAGTCCTACACAGGTCGCTTCCTGACTCGCGCCCTCAACGCCAACCGTCAGGCAAAACGCCTCCCCAACGGCGCATCCAAATCAACAGGTCCTTCAGCTACAATCGCAACCGGAGCCAACGCACCCTCCGCTGACCCATGAAGCCCGCGAGCTCGCGCACGGTAGCACCATACGCAGTCTGCGCAACAATCCTGGTAGCAGCAAATGTAGTGGCAAATCTGTCGGCGAATGGGGCGGCGAATGTAGGGACGCGCTTCAACGCGTCCCTCGCGGCGGCATCCACGCACCACGGTGCTCACCCCGTCGACGCCCAACCAGTCGCCGAGTCCCAATCCGCCCAATCTCAAAAACAAAAACTCTCCAACCCGCTAAATGACCTGCTCGACGACGCCCAACACGCCATCGACAAGAACGATTTCGAATCGGCCATCCCTCCTCTGCAAAAATTTCTAGCCGAAAAACCGGACGTAGCCTACGCCCACTTCCAACTCGCTTACGCCTACACGGCATTGAAGCGTGTCCCTGAAGCCCGCGCCGAATACGAACGCGCCATCGCCATCGATCCAAAAATGACGGAAGCCTATCTCAACCTCGGCATTCTCCTCACCGAAAACGGTGATCCCGCCGCCGCCGTTGCTCCGCTGCGCAAAGTCGTTGAGTTGCTGCCTGCCCAAAGCCGTCCGCGCCTCCTCCTGGGTGTCGCCCAGGAGCGTTCGAACGATTTCCCCGGTGCCGCCGCTTCCTTCGAGGGCGCCGTGCATCTCGATCCACGAGACACCGAAGCCGCACTCCACCTCGCGAAGCTCTACCTCCATCTCAAGCGTCCTGCTGACGCCGAATCAAAATTCCGAGGCGTCCTCGAAGTCCAACCAACTTCCGCCGCGGCTGCGCTCGGCCTCGCGCAAACTCTCGACGCGCAAGGCAAGCCCGAAGCCGCCGACGCCTATCGCAAATATCTGACGCTCCAACCCACCGACTCCGCGGCCCGCGCCCGCCTCGTCCATTTCCTGGCCGAGCAAAAAGACAACGACGAAGCCCTCGCCGAACTCGACCGCGCCGAAGCCGGCAAACCCCCGACCTCCGACTCCCTGCGCCTTCGCGCCGACATTCAGATCGCCCAGAAAAAATACGACGACGCGATCGCCACCCTTCAACGCGCTATCGCCCTCACTCCAAACGATCCGCAACTCATCGCGGGCCTCGGCCGCACCTACATGCAAAAGCACGACTACGCCAACGCCGAAAAGCAGCTGAAAATCGCGATCCAACTCGAGCCAAACAACATCGCCTATTGGAAAGATATGAGCTCTTCTTACTATCTCTCCGGCGATTGCGTCTCTACGATCGCCAGCCTCGACGTAATCGCCAAAGCCGAACCCCCCGCCGCAGGTGCCTGGTTTATTCGCGCCCTCTGCTACGATAAGTTGCACCAGATCAAGCCGGCTCTCGAGGCCTATCAGAAATTTCTCACCATGGACGAGGGAAAAAATCCAGACCAGATTTGGCAAGCGCAGCAGCGCAGCGCGGTTTTGAAGCATCAACTCGAGGCGAAGGGGAAGTGATGCGGGCCTGGCATCAGCGCGCACTCTTCATTGTGGCTCTAGCTGGCTTGGCCGGGCTCGTCTCGCGAGCCGGCAATCCCGACGATCTGCAAGCCCGCTTCGATCACGAATCCAATTCCGTCCACAAAGCCAAGCTCTTCGAAAAGCTGGGCGACGAGCAACTCGCCGAAACTCGCCGCGCGTCCCGCGCGAGCGACTTTGTGACCGTTGGCCAGGTGATGGAGAAATATCGCGACAATGCTCGCGAGGCTTTTGGCGCCCTCAAAAAACAGCATCCTGACGCCGAGCGCCAGTTGAACGGCTACAAGCAACTGCAAATGCACATCCGCAAGGGCCTGCGCGATTTGAAGGAAATTCTCTTGCTCGCCCCCACCGAGGTCAAACCGCCGTTGGAGCTGGTGGAACAGGATCTTGCGTCCATGGATGACGAGCTGCTCCGGATGCTGTTTCCGCCGCGCCCTGGCAGGAAGAATCCGGAGCCAGCTTCCGGCGCATCGACGGGGGGACCTCCGCCGGCCCCGCGAGATAGCGCACTGGACCCGCCCACCACGAAAACGCCAGAGAAACCTGAAGACAAACCGGAATCCAAGCCCGATGACCCCGCCCCAGGGACTTCAGCCGAAAATAGCGAGGAGAAAACAGAAATGAATATCCAAAACTGCCTGCTCACTGCCGTCGTTACCTGTGGCCTGGCCGTTTCCTGCGCACAGCTCTACGCCCAACAGGACCAAAAGGACTACCTCTCGCCGATGGAGTCCGACAAAATCCGCGACGCCGAAACCACTAACGCCCGCATCATTCTCTTCGTCACCTTTGCCGATGATCGCCTCAAAAAATTTCAGTACGAGCTCCAGCATCCTTCGTCGAACCGTCACGGCGAACTCCTGAACGCCCTGATGAATGGCTACTCGGGCTGCCTCGATGACGCCGCCGACCTGATGCAACTTGGCATCGAAAAGCAGGAAAATATCCGCCAGGGAGTAGATCTGATCGCCACTCGCGCCAAAGAATTCCTCGAAGCCCTGAACAAAATCGCCGCCGACAAAATCGACATCGACATCTACAAAGACAACCTCGACGACGCCATCGAAGGCACCCGCGACGCCATGATCGACGCCGAAAAAGCCAAAAAAGCGGTAGCCCCACCCCCAGTTCGGCGCAAGAACTAACCTCCCTTGTAGGGGCGGGGCTTGCCCCGCCCGGGCCAGGGCGTCTTGCCGCAAACCTCTACGTTCTCTTCCCTCTTCCCTCTGCCCTCTATCCCCATCCTTCTCCGTGCCTCGGTGGCAATCTCGCTTCTCTGCGCCTCCGCCCCAATGTGGTGATTCAAGCTTTTCTCTTTCGCTCTCTGACCACCAAAATTTGGCCTCACCCCACTCCGCGTCGTAAACTACTCCAGAACAAACGAATGCCGAAAAATTCCCACAACGTCTCTGGTGGCTCCGCCCTCTTCCAACGCGTGTTCACGCGCCTGAACTGCGACGGCCGACCACCGCGCTTCCGCGTAGAGTTCTACCCTTATAGCAGCCTCACCCTAACCATCCGCCGCCGCGAAGAGACTGTCTACGTGCGTTTTTCCGACCTGCTCCACCGTGCTCCCCTGAACGTACTCGAAGGCGCCGCCGCCCTCCTGCTGTCCCGCGTCTACCGCCGCAAAGCCCCGAAAGATTTAACTGCCCCCTACCTCGACTACGCCCGCTCGCACCGCACCCGCACCCGCATCAATCAAATGCGCCACCGCCGCGTACGTCCAGCCACGCAACCCCAAGGCCGCCACTTTGATCTCGAAAAGCTCTTCGATGAACTGAACCAGAAGTATTTCGAAGGAAAACTAACGCGTCCCCACATCGGCTGGAGCGCAAAAAGCTGGCGTCGCCAATTCGGCTGCTACGACCCCGGCCCCGGACACATCCTGCTCAATCGCCGCATGGACCGCCCAAACGTCCCGCAATGCGCCGTAGAATACGTCCTCTACCACGAGATGCTCCACGTCAAGCACCCCACCCGCCGCTCCGGCTGCTCGCTAATCTCTCACTCCCCCGAATTCCGCGCCGAAGAAAAACAATTCGCCCAATTCCACCAAGCCCGCAAAGCCCTGGACCAACTGGCCCGTTAGTTGCACCGTTGCTCCTGCGTTCGCCAACGTCCGTAAAAAAGACAACCTGTCATTCCGACCGGAGTCCGCCGGTTTTTTTTCCCTCCCGTTCGCTTCCCGCGAACGGGGCCGGCGGGCGCAGTGGAGGAATCTCTCTTCCTTCGATGTACGCTTAGCGCGACGTCTTCCTTCCCCCTCTTACCATTGTTGCGAGACTGCCTCTTCTCACTTAATCTCCTTCTTCTCCTTCTCCACGTCCTTATACAATTTCTCAACCCTCTTCCGAATCTTCTCCGCATCCTCCGCCTTAGGATACAAATCCAAATATCTCTGATACGACTTGATTGCCGGCTTCTTCAACCCCTTCTTCTCCTGCGCCTCCCCCAAAAACTTAAAAGGCACCGCATACCCGGGCTTCGCGAGCGTAGCATCCTGAAACCGGTCAATCGCCGCGTCCACATCACCCTTGTGCATGTAATACTGCCCAACCTCCAAATCCTTCTCAGCTCTCAAAGGATCCCAGGTAGGCTGATCCGGCGCGGACTCCGCAGCATTGTCCTTATTCGTCTTCGGCGGTGTTTTCTTCGCTGCCGGAGGAGGCGCCGCATCCGCAGGATTGTCAGGCTGTTGCGGAGGAGGCGGCGGCGGTTCCTGCGCTCGCGCGAGCGCACCGTTCCCCAACGCCAAAACGCCAATCGTCGCCAGAAATCCCGAAAGGAAAGCCCTGGATCTCATTTCACCCATCACCAAGCGCAATATTACGGAACTGCCGCGTCCGCTTCCGGCAGAAGCAGCATTCTCCATTTTTCCTACTTTGCGCCTTCAGCTTTTGACTTTCAACCGTTTCGCGCGAGGCACTCTCAACCTACGCCTCTTTGTGTGGGTGCGTCAGGTAATGCTGCCGCAACAGATCCTTTCCGTAGTCATTCCCGTTCGGTGTGCGCACGACGCAGTGAATGTGTTGCTGCGTCGGCTTATTGGCATCGGCCGCGAACTTTCTCAGGTTCGCGGGCCGCTGATGGTCAAACTCAATCAGCACAACCGGGCTCTGCACGCGGTAGTAGAAAACGCTGTCCGCCTGTGACTCCCCAATCCAAGCGAACCAGGTCTCGTCGATGTGCCGTTGCACCTCGTTCATTTTCACGCGAGCGTGCCCCTCCGGCATGTTGCTCACATACAGGTGCACTAGATCCACCAGACGCTTCCGCGTCGGCGCCTCCAAATCGGCTGCCCGTATCCCCGCGTAGTCGAGCACCACGTTGTCTTTAAACGCCTCGGTCAGGTTGTTGTTGCCCGTCTTGGAAAAATTCAAAACCGCCTTCCGGCGCGCCGCATCCGGCAGAGCGGCCAGCAATCCCAAGCCGTCGTTTTGCTCCTTCTGCAGAATTTCGACTCCCTTGTACTTTCCCGACGTCGCTTTCACCGGCTCGGAGCCAAAAAAGTGCGGCGTCATCACCACCTGATCGCCGACTACGAAATAGTTGATGATCGCGTGATGCCCGTCGAGCTGCCATCCCCAAGGCTCCGTCGCCGACGGTTTTCCCATGATGCTGATGAAGTATAGCCATTCCCCCAGGAACTCGTGGTCATCCGAGAGTTCCGCAAGCGTCTCGTTCAAGCGCATGACATTCCGCGTCAGCGCAAACCCGCTCTCACTCAGTGAAGCCCGCATCAGGCCGAAAGCCAAATCGCGTTGTGCCTCGTTCATCTCTTGAAAGCTGATTCCCTGGCGCGCATAGAAATGCTGATTCATCCATTTCCGCCACTTGACGTCGTCCACGGGATACATTGCCCGCGTAAGTTGCACGCTGGTCAGCGACGCGATGAACTTTTCCGCGGCATTTCGCACTGGCTCGGTCGAAACGCCCGTCGGCGCGATCTCGAAAAGATTCGGCAGCACCGTGCCGTTGGTTGTGATCCCACGGAACGGCGCGGCCAACCCTTCGGTTTCATACTCCTCGGACATCTGCCGAAAGCGCTCCGCCATATCCGCGCGCGTTTGTTCCTGGCCGAACGCGAAGGGAACCACCACGCCCGCCGCCAGGATCGACCACAAAAACTCTCGTCGTGAAGCCAGCTCCTTTTTCGAGTGAGAGTGCGAATGCGAGTGAGGATGTGAATGTGAGTGCGAGTGAGGATGCGAATGCGCACGAATAGGACCCGGATGGTGCACGTGATCTCCCATAGTCACCCCGAATCTGCTCAGATTTAAGACTGGTCGCGCTAAATCCCGCCAAGGATAGTGATTTTTCAGTCAGCTATCAACGCCCGCGCCGAGGTTTTCAACTGTCGACTTTCAACTGTCGACTGTCGACTCTCCCCTCTCCCCCTCACTCCCCCAATTCCCGCACCCAAATATTCCGAAATCTTACGGGATGATTGTGATCCTGCAACGCCAGCGGCAGTTTCTCCGGCCCAGCGTTATATTCTGGCTTGTCCGTCGAAGTCGTCCCCTGAACCTCAACGTTGTCCTGTACCAAAACTCCGTTATGAAACACAGTAACGCGCGCCTTGCGAAGCACCTTCCCATCGCCACCAAACTTCGGCGCGTGAAAAACGATATCGTAAGTTTGCCACTGCCCGGGTGGCCTCGAAGCATTCACCAGCGGCGGATATTGCCCGTAAACCGCAGCAGCCGACCCATCGGCATACGTCTTGTTGTTGTAGGAATCCAGCACCTGAATCTCGTAAAGCCCCATCAGAAACACGCCGCTATTCCCGCGGTCCTGGCCTTGTCCAAGCGCAGGTGACGGCGTCGCAAACTCCACATGCAACTGGCAATCACCGAACGCCTTCTTCGTATAGATGTATCCCGACTTCGGCACTGTCTCGAAATATCCGCTTCCCAATTTCCACTTCGCCGGGCTCCCATCCTTCTGCGCCCATTCGGAAAGATCCTTCCCGTCGAATAGCACCACGGCGTCCGAAGGCGCCCGGCCAACCACGTCCTGCGTGCTGGCCACTCCTGGATCCACAACCGAAGGCGCCGGCCGGTTCATGTCGTGTGGCTTCCACTGCGTCTGCGCCTGCCCCCAACCCGCGCCGCAGACCAGCAAGCCAACTCCGACCACACACAAAAACCGCATTTTCCAAGTCATCGATTCATCTCCCGGTTTGAGCTACCCAGTTTAGCTAACCTTGTTCAGCGCGATCTGAACGTCTTTAGGAATTTGTAGCGGCCGCTTTCTGCTTGCCCTGAGTCCGAAGGGAAGCGGGCGCATTTCTCTCAACTCACCGGGTATCCATTGCGTCAGTGGTTGGCGCCCAAAGTGAACGCAAATAGCGAGTCACCCGCTCCGACGACCACGTACTGCTTGCCGTCCAGTTCATAAGTAATGGCGCCGTTCGTCTGATTAAGCCCAACCGTGGTGTGCCACCGGGTCTCGCCGGTCGTCGAATCCATCGCTAGGATGTGCCCGGAGTTGTCGCCTGTAAACAGCAGATTTCCCGCTGTGGTCAGCAAACCGGGGCCCATGGCTCCGATATCGTGGGTCCAGCGGATTTCTCCCGTCTTGTAATCGATCGCTTTTATGGTTCCCGGATAATTCAAGAAATCATCGCGTCCCGCGAATCCCTCGGCCTTTCCTTCCGCGGTTAAGTAGAAGACGCTGTAACTCTGCGAAGCCACGACATAGAAAAGGCCGGTCGCGGGATTGAAGCTGGGAGCAAACCAGTTAGACGCCCCGTTGGAACTCGGCGAGACCAGCGTGCCATTGCGCGAAGGTTCTTTCTTGGGATTCAGAATCGGCTGCCCCTTCGCGTTTATTCCCAGGCTCCAGTTGCCGTTGATGAAGGGCGCAGTCAGCAAATGCTCGCCATTGCTGCGGTCCAGCACAAAGAAAAATCCGTTTCGGCTCGCCTGCGCCACCATCTTGCGCTGTTTTCCTTTGAACTCTCCATCGAACAAAATCGGCGTCTGCGTCGCATCCCAATCGTGGGTATCGTGCGGCGAGACCTGGTAGCCCCACGCCATCTTACCGGTGTCCACGTTCAGCGCCACGATCGAACACGTCCACAGATTGTCGCCCTTCCGTCCTTCTCCCGCGTGCACCGGATTGGGATTGCCGATCCCCCAGTAGATCAACCGCAATTCCGGATCGTACGTGCCGGTCATCCACGTCATCCCGCCGCCATGGGCGCGAGCCTCGGCATCGGGCCAGGTTTCCGCCCCAGGTTCGCCCGCGTTAGGCTCGGTATTCCAATGCCACTGAACGTCGCCTGTTTCGGGATCGCGCGACTCGAGAAAACCGGGGTTGTCCAGGGAATCCCCGCCCACCCCGGCAATGATGTGATTGTCCACGACCAGCGGAGACATAGTGCAGAAGTATTCCAGCTTCACGTCCGCGATTTGCTTTCGCCAGCGTTCCTTGCCGTCCTTCGCGTTCAGCGAAACGAGATTGCAATCTGGAGTTTCGAAGTAGATCCAATCTCCCAGCATGGCCACGCCACGCTGCCCGATGTGACTGCCTTCATTCGTCGGATATTTGTAATGCCAGATTTCGCGGCCGCTGCGCGCGTCCACTGCCCATACGTTGTCGGGCATCGTGAAATAAAGTACCCCATTCACTGCGATCGGCGTCGACTTGATCACCGAACCGAATCCGCTTGCGCCGAAGTTACTGGCGCGATAAATCCAAGTGGTCGTCAATGAACCCACATTCGACGTGTTGATCTGCTTCAGCGGACTGTTGCGCCGACCGGAGTAGTCACCGTTATAGGTAGGCCAACTGTCGATCGCGGGCTTCAGCAATGCCGCCGGCGTTAGTCCCTCTCCATGCTGACCCTGCCCATAAATGTCAGACGCCATCAACAAAAGGAGCGCAAGAATCCCTGCCTTCATTTCAATGTCTCCAGAAAGGCCAGCACATCGTGCATCTGCTCATCGGTGTACTTGGGGAGCAGGCTCTCGTGCGCGGCCCGCGGATCTTGCACATCGATCGTCACGCTTTCACGCGAAAACGAGCGCGGCCAGCCGGAGGCATCGTGCAGTGACACCGTAAACTCATCAAGATGATCCAGCGTTCCGGAGACCTGTTCACCGTTGGCAAGGTGCACCGTGACTTTAGGCGGTTCGGGCGGCGTCACCGCCTTTCCCATGAAGACGTCGATCAGGTTCGGCGCGGGATACAGCATTCGCCGTTGCAGCTCCGCGGCATCGTACTTGCTCGCCACGTGCGCCAAATCCCCGGTTGACGAATGACAACTCGCACAATGCCCATCACCGTTAAAAAACGCAGCGCCGCGTTGTGCGTCCCCGGTGATCACGTCGCCGATCTTGTACGCAAATCGATTCGAAACGTCGGCTGCCCGTGAATGCAGAAAAGTCGAAATATCGGCAATCTGCTCCGTTGTAAGGGCCGCAAAAGCGGGCATGCCTCGATCCAGCCGCCCGTTCCGAATCACCGGACCGATCGCGTCACCCGCGTTGTCGTGAAGTACCAGGCTGGAGCGGACCAGGTCCGGACCGCTCTTCCCATGCGCATCATTGCCGTGACAGAAGCCGCACGTCGGCACAAAGGTCTTGCGGCCGCGCTCCGCCGCCTCCTTGTCAATTTTCGGCCCCAGCAACGCCTCAAGCGCATCCGCCGAGTCATCCTTCTTTGCTGCGTCTTTCTGCTGGGCATTCGCCGCCTTTTGCTTTTCCGCGGCTTGATCCGCTTGCCCGTGGCTCGTTGAGGCCAACAGCAGCAGCGCGATGCCCGCACCCAAGCAACGATTGCGCATCCAGTTTCTCCCCCGCCTCATGACTTTAGGTTCTTCACATACTCGTAGTCCACTTTGATCGCCTCCAGCGCTGGCATCTCGGTGAAGGGTGGTTCCTGTTCAACAAACATTGCTCGAATTTTCGCCTTCTGCGCCGCCGCGAAGATTCGGCGATAGTCGATCGCGCCTCGTCCCAATTCAGTTCCGACGGGCGCGCCGGGATCCTTGCCCAGTAACGTCGTCCGCGGTGTAAAACCCTTCCGAAAGTCCTTGATGTGCAGCAGGCTGTAGCGCTCCGGATATTTGGTTAGGTACGCCACCGGATCCTGTCCCGCCACCGTCGCCCACCCGCAATCCAGCTCCAGCTTCACCAGCCCCGGATCCGTCAGGCGCAGGAATTCATCGTAGCCCGTTACGCCGTCGTAAGACTTCCACTCAAAATTGTGATTGTGATAAGCGAGCTGCAAGCCTTCCTTCTTGACCTGCTCTCCTACTTTGTTGAACTGCTCGGCATTCCACTTCCAGTCATCCAACGTCAAGCCGGCGATGATCGCCAGGAAAAGAGCGAACTGGCCTCCCTGCGGGTCGGGAGTAAAGCGCGAAGGGTCCGCGACCCACGGCACCGTGACCACCATGAACTCCTCACCGAGTTGGTGCGCAAATTCGACCTTCTCCGGCAGCTTGCTCAACAAATCCGGAAGCATATAGTGCCCGGAAGGATTCTTCAGTCCCGCATCCTCAAGTGCCTTCTTCAGGTCCTTCGCGGACATATTAGCCAGCGGCGATAATTCGACTTGCTTGTAACCTGCGGCTGCCACCGCTTTCAGCGTTCCCGTCGGGTCGCTATCCATTTCCTTCCCGACCGTGTACAGCTGCAAGCCGACTGGCAAGTTGAGCGGATTCGCATTCATAGTCGGAATCTCCAGAAGGGAAACGGTCAGACCAGCGGCCGTCATTTGCATAAATGTTCTACGGGATGTCGCGTTCGTCATGGTAGGTTGCTCCCCCAAACCTCCAGCACCCTGCGCCTTTTTCGAGCGAATGTAAATACCATAAATTAAAAAATCAGCAAGGCGAAAAGCGGGTCGTGCAACCCGCATCCGACGTCGCTCACTCCAGCAATTTCTCCAGCTTCGCGTACTGCAAAAGCATGATTGTCTTAGCATCCTTGATTTCTCCCCGCGCAATCATCTCCAACGCCTTCTCGAGCGGAATCTCCAACACCTCAATATCCTCGCCTTCCTTCTCATCCCCTCCACCAGCCGAAATCCGATGCTCAGGTTCATACACCGCCACAAAAAAGAAAAGCTTCTCCGTCACCGACCCCGGGCTCATGTAAGCCTCAAACACTTTTCTTGGATTGCGTACTACAAATCCAGCCTCTTCCTCCGCCTCCTTCTTGATGCACGCCTCCGGCTCGTCCTTATCGAGCAATCCGGCGCACACCTCGATCAACATCCCGTCCGCCAATCCGTTCACGAAAGCAGGGAATCGAAACTGACGAATCAGCACCACGGTTCCGTGCTCCCGGTTATAAAGCAAAATCGCGGCCCCGTCTCCGCGGTCATACGTCTCCCGGTTCTGCGTCTGCCAAGTCCCATCGCGCCGCAGAAAATCAAACGTAGTTTTCTTCAACACATACCAATCGTCGGACAAAGTTCTTATCGCCCGAATCCGCACCCGTTCCGATTCCGTCACCCTCAGCCCCTCCTCTTTCTCGTCATCCGCCACTTCCCGCCTTTGTAGAGTTGTGGGGGAGTGCGCACTACTCACTGACCACTACTCGCTACGCTCTTCTGCAAAATCCCCGCAGGCCAATTCAAGTATCATAAGAACAGTGGGGAAGTGCGTACTACTCACTGATCACTACTCGCTACTCACTTCTGCAAAATGGAACCCCGCGAAAAAGCCGCGCTCCTCCCCGACAGCCCCGGTGTCTACATCTTCAAAGATGCCGCAGGCACGGTCCTCTATGTCGGCAAAGCCACCTCTCTCCGCAGCCGTGTCCGTTCCTACTTCCTCGAATCCCGCTGGATGGATGCAAAAACCGGCTCGCTCGCCCGCGAAATCGCCGATTTCGATACCATCGTCCTCGCCAACCCGCGTGAAGCCCTCGCGCTCGAAAATAATCTAATCAAGAAGTATCAGCCAAAATTCAACATCCGTCTTCTCGACGACAAAACCTACCCATACATCAAGCTCACCGCCTACGAAAAATATCCCCGCGTCTACTTCACCCGCAAAGTGACGAAAGACGGCGCACTCTATTTTGGCCCCTATTTTCCAGCCAGCCTCGCGCGCCGCATCCTTACCTTCGTACACAAGCGCTTTATGGTCCCCTCCTGCAACGTCGATCTGACGCGCAATCATCCGCGCCCTTGTTTGCAGTACTACATTAAACGCTGCCTCGGCCCATGCGTCGCAGGTCTCACCACCGACGAGCAATACGCGGAGGCCGTGCGCGATGCGCGCCTCTTCCTCGATGGCAAGCGCCACGACCTGATCAAAAGCCTCGAACAGCGCATGGCCGCCGCTGCCGAGAAGGAACTGTTCGAGCAAGCCGCAGCCTATCGCGATCTCCTCCGAACTCTCGAAGACATTGAGGAACGCCAGCGCATCGCCGCCGCGCAAGGCGACGATACCGACGTGCTCGCGTACTACGCCGAAGCCCCGCTGGTGGCCGCCAACTTGTTCCACCTGCGGGGTGGCCGCGTTGTCGATCGCCGCGAATTCTATTGGGAGGACCTCGAAACCTTCGATCCCAACGAATTTGTCCCTTCGCTCCTCAAGCAACTTTATCTCGACGCCGCGTACCTGCCGAAAGCAATCCACGTCCCTGTCGATTTTGAGGATCGCGCGTTGCTCGAGGAAACCCTCACCGAGCGTTCCGGCCACAAAGTGGAAATCTTCACCCCGCAGCGCGGCAGCAAACGAGCCTTTCTCGACCTCGTCGAGAACAACGCCAAGCACGCCTTCGAGCAGCGTTTCCGCGTTCTGAAGCCCACATCAAAAATGATCGGCGAAGCCGTGCAGAATGCGCTCAACTTGCTCGAGGAGCCCCGCCGCATTGAGAGCTTTGACATCTCCCACATGCAAGGCACCGACACCGTGGCGTCCATGGTCGTCTGGGAAAACGGCCGCATGAAAAAATCCGACTACCGCAAATTCATCATCCGTGGAGAATTCGCCGGCGGCGGCGCGCTCGGCGGCGACCCCGCCGTTCCGTGGACCCAAAACGACGATTTCGCCAGCATGAAAGAAGCTGTCACTCGCCGGTATCGCCGCGTCCTGGAAGAGAAGAAGCCTCTCCCCAGCTTGATCCTGATCGATGGTGGAATCGGCCAACTGCATGCCGCCGCCGATGCTCTGGAAACTTTGCAAATCATCAACCAACCTCTCGCAGCCATCGCAAAAAAAGAGGAAATTCTCTACATCTACGGTCAGGAAAACGAACCCTGCATACTCGACCGCCATTCGCCCGTCCTCCATCTCATCCAGCAGATTCGCGACGAGACCCACCGCTTTGCCGTAACCTTCCACAGGCTCCGCCGCGGCAAGCGCCAGACCAAGACGGCCTTGAGCGAAGTTCCGGGCGTCGGTCCGCGTACCGCCCAAAAACTCCTGCGTGAATTCGGCAGCGTGGCCAACATTCAGCGAGCGGGCGTCGAGGCGCTCAGCAAGCTGGTATCCCGAAAGAGCGCCGAAAGCATACTCGCCTACCTCGAATCTGCTTCCGTTCCTAATAACCAGTCCCGGTAGTACATACCGGTTAGCCCGTATTGCACCGTTATTGCCCCTATGTTACGGTTTTTGCGGAGGTTACTATGGCGGACAATGTGGGTTCCAAGGTTAGTTATTTCCTCGTCGGCCTGGGTGTCGGCGCATTGGTTGGCGTGCTCTTCGCCCCCAAGTCGGGCGAAGAGACGCGTGATTTTCTGAACAAGAAGGCCGATGAAGGCAAGGATTACGCGCAGCGCAAAGCACGCGAACTTCGCGAGCGCGCCGATGAGTTGGTCGAGCGCAGCAAAGATGTAGCCTCGAAAAAGAAGGATTCAATTGCGGCCGCCGTCGAAGCCGGCCGCGAAGCCTACCTTCGCGAATCCAAAGCGTAGTACGCCAGCGAGCAAGCTCCGTAATGTAGGCGCCGGGCTTTAGCCCGGCGAATCCCGCGGAACGCGAAGCAGCGCATGCGAGCAGTAAGAGTTGTCGCAAAGTCGGCCCGAATTCGCTGGAATGCCCTGAATAGAGTCTCGGAGCAGCAATACAGGTCTGAAGTGCTCGAAGTGAAGTGGTCGGTCGGTCCTCTCATTGTGGGTGAGGCAGGAATGGAAACTTGGGTAGTCATATCGGTTGTCATCGCAGCCATCGCCATCGTGTTCCAGGCGTGCATGCTGACGGCGATGTTTCTTCAAATGAAACGCACCATGGAACGAGTGGAGCGCCTCACCGATAATCTTGAAACGCGCGTCGGGCCGATTCTGACGCGCGTGCAGCTTTTGCTCGACGACACGCAGCCGAAAATTTCCGAAATGGTTGCCGACGCCGCTCACGTTGTCTATCTGGCGCGCGGGCAAGCGCAAAAACTGGACCGCGTGGTGAGCGAGGCATCCGATCGTTTGCGCGGTCAGTTGGTTGCCGCGGATCGGATTCTGACGGGCGCGCTGGAAACGGTCGAGGAAGCCGGCTCACAGTTCAAGCGCGGCATCTGGAAGCCGGTGCAGAGAGTTTCCGCCGTAGTGACCGGAATTAAAGTAGGCCTCGACTTTTTGCGCTCCCGACGCGCGCCGGGCCGACGTTCCTCCGATGATACCGTCGAACACGAAGAAGAACTTTTCATCTAGCTTTCGTCTTGGAAGTGGTGCGACCCCCTTTCCTTAATGAGTTGCAACCTCGAAATGCAGCCGATTCGATGTGACCCTACCGGTCCAAAACGGCATAAGTACCCCATCCTGTAAACTCGATCTTGTGGTGGCCGAAATTACCGCCTTGCCTATAAATCGCGCTTCGATCGTATAACTTCCGTCGAACCTGTATTTCGATCCATCCGCGGCGGACGCCTTCTTGAGATCGACCGGCAAGGAAAAGGTAGCGCCCGCGGGCAGGGGCAGCACAAAGGGATCGACGCGGCCACCAATGGCCCACGGGCCGCCGGCGAACCCCATCTCGTGAAACGTCCCTCGTGAGTCCGTGATCACCAAGATGATCGCTTCAGGATATTGCTTCTTGCCGTTGGCAAGCATAGTTCCGATGTTGAGTACCAAGTCATCAGGACCCGGATTCCGGAACTCGAGTCTGAGCTTTGGTAGGGCGCCTGAAGCAGTCGAGTCCGGATCGTGTTCGAGCACCAGCACAGGATCCTTACCGGTGTTGCCGGCGGCGACCGGATTCTGGGGAATCGCCAGTGACATCGGAACTGTCGCGAGCAACAAAGCCAGCGGAAGTGGCACAAAGCCGAAGAGCATCTTCAAGAAGAAACTCCTTTCGCTGTCAGACGCGGGTCGCGCCCGTGTTAATCCAGCCGCCGCCCAGGACACGGTCGTCGTCGTAGAAGACTGCGCCTTGGCCGGAGGTGATGGCTCGTTGTGGTGCGTCAAACGTAACGCGGGCGCGCGTGGCGTCGAGCGGCTCGACGTTTGCCATTGCGGGAATATGCTTGTGGCGGATTTTGACGGCTGCGCGAAATGGCTGGCTCGGATATTCGAGCGCGATCCAGTTTATTTGCTCGACCTCGCAGGTTGTGGCGCGTAGCGATTCGTCGTCGCCAACGACCACGCGACTGTTTTCTCGATCAATGGCCAGCACGTAGTAGGGTTTGCCTGCGGCAAATCCCAGGCCTTTACGTTGGCCAATCGTGAAATGATGCACTCCGTTGTGCCGCCCGACGACCGCGCCTTCTTCGTTGACGATTTCTCCGCCGGTGTTCGATAGCGGAGCGCCGCTTTCGCGTGAGTACGCTTCGATGAATTGCACGTAATTGCCGTTCGGCACGAAGCAGAGCTCCATGCTCTCGGGTTTTTCGGCAACGGGAAGATTTACGCGGCGCGCCGCGGCGCGGACTTCCTCCTTGGTGAGTTCGCCGAGCGGGAATTCGCTGCGCGCAAGCTGTTCCTGCGTAAGCCCCCACAGAAAATAGGATTGATCCTTGCTGTCGTCGCGCGCACGGAGGAGTTCCCAGCGGCCCGTCTGCTCGTTCTTGCGGATGCGCGCGTAGTGACCGGTGGCCAGACGCTCGGCGCCGATTTGACGCGCCATGCGCAGGAGCGGCTCGAATTTGACGTCGGTGTTGCAGTTGGTGCAGGCGATGGGCGTGCGACCAGAGAGGTATTGCTCGACGAACGGGCGTACTACGCGGGCTTCAAATTGTTGCTCGAAATTGACCACGTAGTGGGGAAAGTTCAGGTGCTGTGCTACACGCTTCGCGTCGTACACGTCGTCCAGAGAGCAGCAACGATGTTGGGCCGGGCCCTCCCCTTGCAGCTCGGGTAGGCGGCGCTGGTTCCACAGCTGCATGGTCAGGCCGATTACCGGACGGTCTTGTTCCTGGAGCAGTGCGGCTACCGTGGAACTGTCTACACCGCCGGACATGGCTACCGCTACCAGACCGGCGCGCACATCGCCGGTGCGCATATCGGAGGTGGTGGGTAACGTGTCGAAGTGACTCTCGGTGTTCATGGACATTTCAATTGTAGCGGAAAGGCGAAGAGCGGACTAACGCAGAGAGCACAGAGACGCCATCTGCTCCCTCGTCCTTGTAGGGACGGAGCTTGTTTATCCTGAGCCTCGAAGGGCCCCGCCCGGCCATTGCGTCTTGGCGCAGAGAACAGACGATCGGCGCCGTGGTCACGGATGAACCTCGGCTTTCGCCGGTTTGCGGTAAGTGGGGGACAACTCGCGCAGTTGGGCGACTGCGGCGGGGATGACTTGAAGCGCGAAATCGATGTCGGCGGCAGTGGTGTGGCGGCCTAGGCTAAAGCGCAGGCCGGCGCGTGCGTCTTCGGCGGGCAGGCCGATGGCGGTGAGGACGTGGGAGGGCTCGACGGCGCCGGAGGAACATGCCGCACCGGTGGAACAGGCTAAGCCTTTTAGATCGAGCGCGATAACGAGGGCTTCGCCTTCGATGCCGGAGAAGGTGATGTTCGTAGTGTTGGGAGTGCGTTGTGCGCCGGCTCCGTTGACGCGGGAATCGGGCACGCACTGCAGCAGCGTGTGCTCCAACGTGTCGCGGAGCGCGGCGACGCGCTTAGCGTCTTCAGCCAAGGATGCTTTCGCGATTTGCGCAGCCTTTCCCAGGCCGACGATTCCGGCCACGTTTTCGGTGCCAGGCCGGAACCCGCGCTGGTGATGGCCGCCGTAAAGGAGCTGCCGCAAGCGCGTGCCGCCGCGGATGTAGAGGGCGCCGATGCCCTTTGGAGCGTAGAGCTTGTGGCCGGAAAGCGAGAGCAGGTCGAGTTTGAAAGCGTTCACATCGATCGGAATTTTGCCTGCGGATTGCACGGCGTCGGTGTGGAAGTAGACGTCGGCTTCGGCCGCGATTTGGCCGATTTCTTCGAGAGGTTGCACAGTGCCGAGTTCATTGTTGGCGTGCATCGCGGTGATCAGCACGGTCTCGGGATGCTCGCGCAAGGAATCGTGTAGAGCTTGGAGATCAATTTGTCCGTCGCGATCGACGGGCAGATAGGTGACCGAGATCCCGCGTTTCTCAAGCGCCTGGCAGGTATTGAGCACGGCTTCGTGCTCGATTGCTGTGGCGATGATGTGGGGTACAGGAATGACCTTCAGTGGCCGTTCGTTCCTCCGGGTAAACTGAAGCCGCTCATGTGCTGCTGACGTTACGTCGCGGCTGGGTCCGGGACTTCCTGAAATGGCCTCTACGTCGTCGGCGATAAGGCCGCTGCCTTCTGAAGTCGAGGAAATGGCCGCCACGTTCGTGCTAAGGGCGCGACCCTTCGAGGAGGACGCCGCAGCCGCTCCAGCGATACCGAAAATAGCGTGGTTGTCGGCTTCAGTGCCGCCACTCGTGAAGACGATTTCCTGAGGGCGGGCGCCGAGCAGGGCGGCTACCTGTTCGCGCGCGGTGTCCACGCTGGCGCGGGCCTTTTGGCCGAAGGTGTGGATGGAGGAGGCGTTGCCGTACTCGCCGGAGAAATAGGGAAGCATGGCGTCGAGGACTTCCGGATCGACGGGAGTGGTGGCGTTGTGATCGAGGTAGACGTGGTTCATGGGGCAGCTTTCAGCATAGGCTGTGCGGTCGGCGAGGGCAAGAGACGTGGAGTGCGGACATGGACGTGGCTTGGGATCGTTTCTGTGATCCCACGGCTTCTCATGCGCCGGCTGCGGGCCGGGGTCGATTCTGGTAGTGGGCCAGAATGGAGGTCGTAAGAGCCCACCGGGCGTTCGAATGCTAACCACACTTAAATATACTGACTTAGTAAAGACTCCATGCTATCATGGCTTGTGCGTTCGCGTCTCTCAACTCGCCAGCCCTGCCGGTGTCCGGTTCACCATTCGTTTGTAAACTCTTTAGAATCCGCACTTCCGCAAAATCGACGCGTAACCCGTTTAGAATCAGCAGATCCAAAAACGCGGCATTTAAAGTCCTTTGGAATCCGCACTTACAAAAATAAGGGAGGGGGGTGGGGAGTTGTTAGAGCACAGGCAGGAGTGCCTGTGCCATACGAGTCAAGGCGGAGGTCGATGCCGGAGCAAGGCGCGCCTGCACTCGTGGGATCATAAGAGGACTACGGAATCACTGCTGTGGCTTGATTGGAGTCCGCGCTTTCGTCGCCACCGGAATCGACTGCGGTAGCCACGTAGAAGTAGGTCGTGCCAGACTGGACGGTGGTATCGGAATAGCTCAGGCTGGCGACCAGCGAAGAATTGAGCTTGGCATAGCCGCTGCCGCTCACAGTGCTGCGGTAGATGTTGTAGCCGCTCACCGTCGATGTGCTTGCCGTCCAAGTCAGCGCCACGGAATGGGTCTGACCCGTAGAGGCGGCTGCGGTGAAGTTAACACCCGTCTGGTTTGCACTGCTCAAAGTAACGCTCTGACTTGCGGGCGTGAACGTAAAACCTGACTCGCTTGGCGTTACGGTGTAGGCGCCGTTTGGCAATCCGGTGAATGTGTAGTTGCCTGAGGCGTTGGTTGTGGTGGTCGCGGCGGCCGGCCCAGTGAGCATAACGGTTGCTCCGCTGCCTCCGGCGGTCGGCGTGATGGTGCCGGAAATGCTGGAGGTCGGACCGGTTTGGGGCGTCGCGGTAAAGTTCAATCCGGTGATGCTGGCGGTCGTGATGGTCGCGGAAAGGGTAGTAGGGTTGAATGTGAATCCGGTATGGCTCGGGGTAAGAGCGTACGTTCCGGCTGGCAAACCGCTGAAACTGTAAGCTCCCGCGCTATTTGCAGTGGTTGTAGCGGTGGCCGCACCGCTCAACGTTACGACGGCGCCGCTTCCCCCTGTCGTGGGGCTTAACGAGCCAGAAATACCGAAGGTCTGGGCTGCCGGCGTCTGGTTCACGGCGTTACCCGCCGGATGTACCGTGCCAGCGCAACCGGAAGTAAGGGCTGCGAGAAGGCACGCCCCCGTCCACAACGCGGCGCGTTGCGCACAGAGTGACAAACGCTGGAAGTGCTCCGACCGTCCCATGGGCCTCCTAAAACGAGTGTCGCGGGTCTCTAAGGAGGCTACGACCTATCGAGAAAACCAAAAGTCTAGATTAAGTACAGGTGTGTACCTGTACCGTCGTCCTGCTTGCTGCGGGCAAAAGAGATAGCGAAGACCTGCTGCGAGCAACTGGGCAACGAAGGTAGGGAGTGATACCACGACCACGGAATCTTGTCTTCATGCGAGCGGGTGCTCGATGGAGGCTACCCCGACTCTATGGAATGGTCGCGGTAGCCTGGTTGGAATAAGCGCTTTCGTCGCCGCCAGAGTCGACCGAGGTGGTCACATAATAGTATGTCGTTCCCGTTTGGACGCTGGTGTCGTCGTAGCTGGTGGTGCCGACGACGGCGGGATTGAGCTTGGTGTAGCCACTGCCGTTGACGGTGCTGCGGTACACATTGTACCCGGTAACTGTGGAAGTACTCGGATTCCAGGACAGCATTACCGAAAACGTCTTGGCTGCCGCGGTAAAGTTTACGCCCGTCTGATTGGCGCCGCTGATGGTGACGCTCTGATTTACCGGGGTGAAGGTGAAGGCCGAGTTGCTCGGGGTTACCGTGTAGTTTCCGTTGGCCAATCCTGTGAAGGTATAAGCGCCAGATGAGTTGGTTGTTGTGGTCGCGCCCGCTGCTCCGCTCAACAATACGGTCGCGCCGCTTCCCCCAGAGGTCGGGGTGATCGTGCCAGAAATCGTGAAGGTGGAAGGAGCCTGGGCAGTCGCGGTGAAGTTCACACCAGTGACGTTGGCATTGGTAATCGGCGCTGACTGCGTGGTTGGGCTGAACGTAAATCCTGTCTGGCTGGGTGTAACGGCATAGGTTCCCGCTACCAGGCCGGTGAAGGTGTAGGCGCCCGAGCTGTTGGCGACAGTTGTTGCGCCGGAAGTTCCGCTCAAGGTCACGGTTGCGCCAGCCCCACCGGTGGTCGGGCTAAGCGTCCCGGAAATCGAGAAGGTGGCAGGAGGCTGCGCGGTGGCGGTGAAATTCAAGCCGGTGACGTTAGCTGAAGCGATCGTCGCCGGTAGCGAGGCCGGGCTGAAAGTGAATCCGGTGTGGCTGGGCGTGACGGTATAGCTGCCGTTCGCGAGTCCAGTGAAGGTGTAGGCGCCCGAACTGTTGGCGGTCGTGGTCGAGCTGGAAGCTCCACTCAAGGTCACGGTTGCGCCAGCTCCACCGGCTGCGGGGCTCAACGTTCCGGAAATCGAGAAAGTTGCAGGCGGCTGCGCGGTAGCGGTGAAATTCAGGCCGGTGACGTTGGCGGAAGCGATGGTCGTTGATTGCGATGCTGGGCTAAAGGTGTATCCGGCGTGGCTGGGCGTGACGGTATAGCTGCCATTCGCGAGTCCGGTGAAGCTGTAAGCTCCGGAGGCGTTGGCTGTGGTCGTGGCGCCGGAGGTTCCGCTCAAGGTCACAGTTGCGCCAGCTCCACCGGCTGCGGGGCTCAACGTTCCGGAAATCGAGAAAGTTGCAGGCGGCTGCGCGGTGGCGGTGAAATTCAAGCCGGTGACGTTGGCGGAAGCGATGGTTGCCGGTAGCGAAGCCGGGCTGAACGTGAATCCGGTGTGGCTGGGCGTGACGGTATAGCTGCCATTCGCGAGTCCGGTGAAGGTGTAGGCGCCCGAGCTGTTGGCGACAGTCGTTGCGCCGGAAGTTCCGCTCAAGGTCACGGTTGCGCCAGCTCCACCAGTCGTCGGGCTAAGCGTCCCGGAAATCGAGAAGGTGGCAGGAGGCTGCGCGGTGGCGGTGAAATTCAAGCCGGTGACGTTGGCAGAAGCGATGGTCGTTGATTGCGATGCTGGGCTAAAGGTGTATCCGGTGTGGCTGGGCGTGACGGTGTAGTTTCCATTGGCCAGGCCAGTGAAGCTGTAAGCTCCGGAGGCGTTGGCTGTGGTCGTGGCGCCGGAGGTTCCGCTCAAGGTCACGGTAGAGCCGGCTCCGCCTGCTGCTGGGCTCAAAATTCCAGAGATCGTGAAAGTTTGCGGGGTGGTCGCATTGTTGACGGTCACCGTCAAGGCCGCACTGGTAGTGCTGTTACCGGCGCCGTCGCTAGCAATGGCACGCAGGGTGTGGGTGGCGTTGGGGGTCTTGGTGGAATCCCAAGAGTAAGCGTACGGCGAAGTCGTTTCCGCGGCGCCGAGGTTTGCGCCGTCCAACTGAAACTGCACGCTCGCGACGCTCACGTTGTCGAACGCAATCGCGGCCACCGCGACGATCCCGGAGACTGTAGCGCCATTGGCTGGAGAGGTCATCGACACCGTCGGCGGCGTCGTGTCCTTCACGGCATTGTTCACGGTCACGGCGACGTTGGGGCTCGTGGCCGAATTGCCGGCGGTGTCCGTGGCCACCGCGCTGATGATGTGGATTCCATTCGAGACTGTTGCCGTATTCAGCGTATAAGCATAGGGCGCGGCCGTGAGGCTGGCTCCAGCATTTCCGCCGTCCACCTTGAACTGCACGCTCGCTACGCCTACGTTATCGGAAGCCGCGGCAGTAGATTCACGTTGCCGGAGAGTGTTGCGCCTGCTGCCGGAGAGGTGATCGCAACGCTCGGCGGAGTCGTGTCTGTGGCACTTGCCGTCGAGAACGTCTGATCGTTGCTCGTCGCAGTGGTGCTACCAGCCGCAGAGCGCACGCGATAGTGATAGGTGGTGGCGGCCGCGAGGTTTGTAAGAGCCATCTGGTGGGTGGTGACCATCGTGGGGTTGACAGGAGTGCTCGCGCCGTACGCGGCGGTGGTGCCGTAGTCGATCGCGGACGTAGCAGGAACGTTGGTGGCCCAACTCATCTGCACGGACGAGGTTGTCGCAGCGCTTGCTTGCACGCTCAAGATAGCCAGGGCGGTTGCGGGCGTGGCCGGGGTGGTCTGTCCACTACTGGGGCTTACGACCCCGGCGCATCCGGCCAGACCCAAACTCAGTATCGTGATGGTTAGAAGTACGGTCAGCAGCTGAAATCTACGTCTGTTTGCAGAACGAGCTGCAAGTACCATTTTGCTGTCACCCCGAGAGACCCGAGCTAGAAAGCACGGAAGGAAAGGTTCCAACCACGTTCGTTGCGCAGTTTGGAGATTACTGATCACCGGAAATGCTGGTAACTGGACTCACGACGCAAAAGAGGGCAACGATGAGGGCGGGGAATAGTACTGGCCATTAGGGCAACGCCTTTTGTCCAGGCGTTCGGGGGTTCTTCCTGTGTTGCCGGTAGTAATGACTAGGATGCTGAAGTGTAAGGTGTTACGGGAGTAGGCTGGCCGTCGCCAGGAACCATCGATTTGGCAGGGAATCTGCGCTCGTTTCTGTGCCCGCGACCCTGGCCTTTTCTAAGCTCGGCTGGGAGAACGGCGTTAGAGGCCTGGGCTCCCGGAAAACGTACGTTCTTGTGTGGCAGGCAGTGAATTTGCTAGGCTCTCATGCGCGTGCGGGGCGACCTTGAACTATCTGCTTTCATCGGGGAAGAGCCATCTCATGGGAGTGGCCGTCGGCGTGGCCATCGCGCTGATCGCCCTCGTGCTGAGATATCCCGCGTCTACCGTTCCGATGACGGTCGCGACGATTATTCTGTTCTGCGCAGTTTTCGCTTACGTATTGTCTAGCCACGAAAACATTAAATTGCTGCGGGAGCAGTTGGCGCGCCAGGAACTTGTGTATGTAGACTTTGGGCTGAAGCTGGATGAAACCGGAGCGATTTCGCTGTGGGCCGCGAACCTTGGCACATCCAGCTTCGTTGTGAGCGGAGTCGATGTCCGCACGCAAGAGCGGTCCACACCTCAGCGCTGCCTAGTAAACGTGGTTGTTCCCGCCGGAAAGCTGAAGAGCAAGATCCCGTTTGATGATCGGATCTTTGACACGCTTCGCTCGGATGCGTTCGTGCATTTCGACATTTCGTTGAGGTGCAGGGGTTTGGCGGAAAACCGCCAGACACTTTGGAAAGGTTTTACAGTCGAACGCAGGGCGCGCAGGCAATTGGATGAGGGATTTACGGGGCTGTGGGGCGTTGCGTGTCCCAAATGCTCGCGTTTCGATTTTATGGGCATGAGGACGGAAGGTTTGCCCGACCTGGACTCTGCGTGGCGACGTCAAGCAGAGTTGGAGAACGATCTGCGCGCATCCTGCCCGACCCATCGCTCTGCGCTGTTGCTGCAATCCAGCGGTACAAAGCAGCTTGTTGGGGTCTCCTGATCGCCGCCAGATCTGCTCGAGCGTAAAGCGCGATCCACGGGACGCACCCATTTCCGAGAACAATCAGAGCCAGTGTCCAGATCCTGAACTTTCTCCGGTTATCCGTTGCCATCAGTTGCTAAGAGCATTCGCTGCCGCGCCGCGCCTCCGCTTGTTCGGTTTGCCCGCGCGACACCCTTTTCACTCAATTCAATCTCCAACTGCCCCAATTTTTGACTGAGTCTCTGACCATCAGTTTAAGGTCCGAAGTGTGCTCGCGGGCCAGTTCAACGATCTACGACTGTTCGTCGTCGAGTATCTGCTGACTCGTCTAGTCAAACCTAATAGGACGCGCAAGCGGAATCGGTTCCGAGGTCCCGCCGAGTGGCAAGTGCGCCGGATGGTTTGGCTCGCGGACGTGATGTCCTTTGGGGCTCCCGGAAAAAAGTAAGCTGCTATCGGGTAAGAATGGTATCGACCACTCCTTCACCGGCGTGTCAAATCAGATAGGAAGCTGCCGCCAGGAGAGGCCGCCATGTTGGCCATTGTAATTGTCGCCGCGTTGAGTTTCGCCGGAGTGATCGGATACATTTTCTACCTGACTCCGGGACCCAACGATCACCTTTGAGGAAGCCGCGATCCGTTCCGAACGCCCTGTCGTAACCCCTCCGACTCAGGCCGGTCCGCGAAACAATAAATAGATGAAGTTTCACGCCGGGGCGCGGATGTGTGCGCGAATGCATTCTTTCTGCTAGATTGGTTCAAGCGTCATGGAGAGGTGTCCGAGCGGTTTAAGGAGCACGCTTGGAAAGCGTGTGTAGGAGAAATCCTACCGTGGGTTCGAATCCCACCCTCTCCGCCACTTCCTTTATTTTCTTGTGTTTACGAGCTATGGTGTCTATCATGGTGTCTGCTTCGCACTGATTTCTGGCTGACTAGCGCCGGAAAAGAGGTTTGCAGACATGTCCAAGCGCGGCAACGGCTACGGCACTGAAACTCGCGTCAATATCCTCAAAAAAGTCAAAGTGGGCACAAACTGGAACCTCTACCCTGCCGTCGTGGAGCCTAACGGTAAACTCCGCGACAAGGTCCGTGTGCGCGGCAAAGTCGAGCTTCATCCCGAGGGATACTACTACATCGAGTGGTGGCAAGACGGCAGAAAACGCGAGCAGATCAAAGATCGCGCCGAAGTCGTAGACCGTGCGCGTCGCAAAGCCCTCGAACTGGAAGCGAACCGCGCGGGCATCGAGACCGTTCAAGGAAACGGGAACGGGAGAGGGCCTGCGGTTGCCGAGGCCGTCGCCTCATACCTCAAGGACATGGAGCCGCCTCAGCGCGAGCCGAGAACTTACCAAGCCTATAAGCATTGCTTGGAGGTTTTCACAAATAACTGCGCAAAGAAATTTATCCAGGATGTGAAACGCGAGGATGTGCTGGCGTTCATTCGCAAGCTCTATGAACTCGGGTGTGGCCCACGCACAGCTTACAACCGGGCGGTGATTGTTTCACAGCTGCTGAAAGCGAACGGGATCACCAAGCTGCTCCACAACCGCGACTGGCCGGAATACGTTGAACCGATCCGTCCGATGTACGAGGACGAGGAAATTCAGGCGCTCTTCAAGGCGTGTGACGCAGATGAGCGCGTTCTGTATCTTTCTTACCTTTTGACGGGTCTGCGCGATAAGGAGGTCCGCCATCTGGCTTGGCGGGATATAGACTTTCGGACGCACGTGGTCCGCGTAACCAGAAAACCGCTCTACGGATTCAAACCCAAGAACAAAGAAGAGCGCGAAGTGCCGGTGCCAGATTCGCTGATCGCTGGGCTTAAGAAATACAAAGCGTCAAAGAAGCCAAACCCGGACGGCCTGGTCTTTCCAAACGAATCGGGCCGGCCAGACAAGCGGCACGAATTCAAACTAAAGCGCATCGCCTTTCACGCCAAACTGAATTGTGGACAATGCGTTTCGAAGCACGGCAACAAATGCTCTGAAGGGCCGTACTGTTCGAAATTCTTTCTGCATAAATTCCGGCACACGTTCGCGACGAGGAATTTGCAGGATTACGTCTGCGACATCAAGACCCTGCAGAATTGGATGGGCCACAAAGACCTGGCTTCCACAATGATTTACTTGAAGGCGGTTCGGAACAAAGACGTGATGGCACGTGTCAACTCCAGCGAATTGGCGGCTCTGGCGGTGTGAAGGCTGAGTTGCATCATCGTGGTCTGTACCGCAGAGTGCCTAGATAGGGAGGTCCCGTGGTCCAACTTACGCCGGACAAGTATCGGCTCTTCGTAGCAATCCAGTATTTGAATGCCAGCGCCGCCCTGTATGACGGACTCAAGCGCCAACAGGGGACAAACAACTTCCATTTCGTGGTAACGATGCGCAGCTTCATTGAGTACACGCGACGAGGTATATGGTTCCTCGCTTGGGCGAACAACGAGAAAGTGGAAGCGGTTAAGAAGCTCACGTTT
>Ga0185299_10001592_pt1 | contig 41627 bp, 27 predicted proteins | sample PaiPotPPA55metaG_FD_128002 | JGI IMG/M metagenome (GOLD analysis project Ga0185299, IMG submission 128002) | Iron sulfur acid spring bacterial and archeal communities from Banff, Canada, to study Microbial Dark Matter (Phase II) - Paint Pots PPA... ...
AGGTAAACTGTATCTGCACAGTTATTCCAATTTCACTGAGCCAATCATTGAGACAGCTGTTGTATCGTTAAATCATTCATGCAAGACCGCATTTAACGGCCAAGGTATTCCGCTACCTTAGGACCCTCATAGGTAAGGCCGCCATTGATCGGGGGTTCCTTCAAAACCAAACTTTACCAGCTTAGCTTTTCCGTTAACCAGCCGACATCGGGCAGAAATCACACTCAATACTTTGATTTATAGTCTTACTGCAGAGTGCTTTGTTTTAATTAAACAGTCGTACAACACTATTCTATGCCTCCTATTCTTTACCTGATATTAATCAGGAGGAATGGCTCTCCTTATTCCGAAGTTACGGTAGCTAATTTGCCGAGTTCCTTAATGATTGTTCACTCAAACGCCTTCGTATTCTCTACTAGCTTACTTGGGGTAGTTTCTAGGTACGGTTTTCCTATAAAGGATGTATTTTAATACACCACTACTCCTCATCTTATTAGATTATTGGAGGAATATAGGTGGTTACAGTTTTTCCAGAACCCTCTTTACTTTAAATAAGGTTGTTACTGTGTAACCAAGATTCACTCATCGTTTAATCCTTTAGGTTAGTAAACTTAGAGGCCGTTACTTTATAAAAAACCATAAGCTTTAGGCGAGGGTGACATAAGTCACCCTTTTTCGTTACTCATGTCAGCATTCTCACTTGGGTTATCTTTGTTATTAATTCTCGTAAAGAATTAGTCTAAGATTTACCCAACGTTCCACTACCCCATCAAATAGAATAATCTAAATTATTCGTAAATATGGACAAGGTTTCGGTATACTGTTTAGATCCGTTAAATTTTCGGTGCCACTATCCATATAAAATTTCTTTTACTAAACCAGTGCTCTGTTACGAGATCTTTAAAAATTGACCGCTTCTAAGCCTATTTCCTTGTTGTATTAGATAGTCACTTCCTTAATTTCACTTAACATTAATTTTGGAACCTTAACTCTTGTTCTGGGCTGTTTCCCTTTAGACATACAACCTTAGCGTACTATGTCTGACAATTCAATATTCACCATTGCCCTTCCGAGTGCGAATACTCACCGATAAAACCTTCACGGTTGCCCGATATATGCAAATCCATTTTGTTAGTTCATATAAGTTAAAAAGCTTATAAAAAAAAAACAATATATGGTAATTGCCTGAGATCACAGTTCTGTACCTGCTATGATGTAACTTGAATTACCTACTTATATAGATTTCGCAGAAAACCAGCTATCCTAGTCAGTTTTGTCTTTCACTAACTTACCACAATTCTTCGGATATCTTTACAACGATAACCCGTTCGGACTTTTATAATCCTGATTGTGGTAAGATCACCAGGCTTCGGGTCTAATTTTAGATACTAACTCATTAATTAATAATTGATTTACCTAGGCACATGTTTCACACATGCTCGCATCTATTATTAACTTGCTGACCCATTATGCAAAAGGTACGCTCTTACTTGTCGATTAGACTCTACTTGAGCTGCTTATAAAACTACTACTTCAAACCATTTCCTTCACAGTACTATTTCACTATCGCTTATATATTATATTTAGCCTTAGAGGAAGGTTCCCCTTTTTTCAAACAGGTTTTACCCGTTTTACTTGTTTAATTTATCATTAAAAATTTTACTTACTTTTTTTATAAAAAAAAAGATAAATATTTTTATTTTAGGTTATGTTGTTTATACATATTACATGCGACTATATAAAAAATAGTCGTTATAATGTAGTTTATAACAATATACGTTTAAGTATATTCTGATAATATATAGGCTTCTCTACTTTCATTCTCACTATTCATAGAATCTCGTTTGATTTCTTTTCCTAAAGTTACTAAGATATTTCAGTTCACTTTGTTTATTATTGAATTTCTCTAAGAGTACATGTGTTTTCGATCAAACAAACACAAATTAAAATATAACTCTCTTTAATATATAGCCAGGTATCCATAATAGTTTCTTTATATACTTCCCTATATTATAAAAAAATAACATAGAAGAGTGACATTGATATCTATCACATTACTAATGTGTATAGTAGTAAATACTATACATCTTCTTCGGACTATTATGATTCGAACATAACAATTCCTCAACCCAAATGAGGCGCCTAACCAGCCTGGCTCTAGTCCGTCCATTATTATTAGTAACAATGTTCTGCTCGTATTTCGTATTTCGTACTTTGTACTTCCTGTTCCGTACTCCGTACTCCGTACTCCGTACTCTGTACTCTGTACTCCGTACTGTCTATTCATTACCCCCCCCCTACTGTGTAGTAATAATATTTAGAGTAGCTATTTTCTACTTAAGAATAATAACTACATAAACAGTTCTTATCTTTTAATTTATAATCCCTTTATGTTTAGCTAGTATATTACACTTCATTGTAATTATAGATATAGTTCTAGTTATGATTCTAATAATAACACTATACTTCATAATCGCTATGTAGATAGTTATTATACTATATTTCACCCCAGTTACATATGTAGTTACTAAGAAGTATAATAGACCGTAACTAACAACCATAGTTAACCATGTTATTCATAGAACATAACTAGACCTCTAGTAGCAGTAATACTGGTTTAGTTATAGCTATAGTTATGTTTAAAGGTATCTTTTTCTATTATAAACAGAAAGTATATATAGCATATATGTACATACTTACGTATTATACAAAAAAACTAAAAAAAAGTATACATATCAGAGAATATCCGATTTGAACGGATGTGATCTATTAAACCAAATAAATTTCAAGTTTACCGCCTTAAACCGCTCGGCCAATTCTCTATAATCTAACTACTTATATCTATAATAAAACTAAATTAAATATTTTTAGTTTAAATATAACTTTACCTAGTTATTTAGGGTTTCACGTTTCAGATTTCATATACCATATTTTATGTTTCATATTTCATGTTTCATGTTTTACCGATAAGTTGTTTTAATTAATCTTAATTAAATTAATTTCATATATGATTCCTCAGAGAATTGAACTCCGAACACATCCTTATCAAAAATACGCTTTACCTATTAAGCTAAGGAACCTTACACTCTATATCCTCTTTCTATAATAATTTAAATCACTAGAATAATTTAAATCACTAGAATTATTTAAAGCACTATACATCAAGAGCACTCAGACTTGAACTGAGGAAGTGAAGTTTGAAGCTTCAAATTTTACCAATTAAACTATGCTCTTTAAATTTCTTTTTATACATTAAATATAATAGAAAATACCGGAAAAGAAGAGGTTCGAACTCTCAAATGCTTTCACACGCCGTTTAGCAAACGACTTACCCTACCAATGGTTACCTTTCCTCATAAAAAAAGTTGTATACGGCTAATTTATGCATGGTTAATCCTATAAGAATTAATTATACATGGTTTATTATACTAGATAAAAAGATATAAAAATTATACTCTCTTATGATTAAATTATATTAGATTTAATTATATAATGGTTAAATTATATTGCAATTTAATTATATAATAGTTAAATTACTATTATATAATCAGAATTTTTTTATATTAACCACTATAATGATATAGTGGTTATATAGTATTCTAAGTTTTACCTTACAGAATTAATTATCTTAGGGGCCATAATATAATACTCTTAATTCTCTACCGTTAAATAATTAACCATGAAATTAACTCTTATTAATATTCATAATTAAATCACGGTGATTAAATCATGTAGGGTTAAATAACTTAAGGTTAAAATATTTAAGATTATATAACTTAGCATAAAAATATTTAAGGTTAAATAACTTAGCGTAAAAATATATAGGATTAAACTATTTATAGTTAAAAAACCATAGTTAAATTATCTATTATATGGATATACGAACCGGACCGGGATCGAACCGACATAGACTTCCTTGACAAAGAAGTACCTTACCAATTAGGATACCGGATCTAATAATATATTACAGCCAGTCGGATTCGAACCGACGAAATTCGCTTGGAAGGCGATGAGTTTACCGTTAACCTATGGCAGTTGTGGTTATTTTTTATTTTATATTTTTGATCTTTTTTCTTATGACTATAAAAAAAAGTATTTAAAAGCTAAGCGTACAGGTATACAATACCCCCCAGCCTAATTTTTAATATCTAAGACCTAAGGGATTCGAACCCTTGTAACAAAGATTAAAAGTCTCGTATTTTACCATTAAATTAAGGTCTCTAACCTGCATAGCTTTTATGCAGGTTTATTTGGATCTATGAGATAGGAAGGGTGCATATAATAAGAAGTTAATAATATTCAATAACAACTATTTTCGTGATTCGGCTTCTGCTCGTTCCCGTGATCTCAATTCTAAATTTAATTTAGATATTTTTCTATCGTAGTAACGTATTTCTCCATTTCCTTATGAATGACTAGTCATTCTATTTGATAATTCTTAAAATACTCTTATACCAAATGCTTGATGACTAGATTCCGCTTGTTCTCGTCATGCTATGTATCTCTTTCATAAGAAGCTATATTCCATCTTAATTCATTTATAGTAACTTCTTTAGATTTTTCCGGAGATTTGTTTTGGGATGTATTCTCAAGATTATCTGTTGAATCGGGGGTTTTGGTCTTCACAGAGACATTATGGCCTCCTGATCCCCACCTGGGCCTCCGGATCCTTCAACACCACCTCCAGTTGAACTATTGTTCATATATACAATATAATCACCTGTATCCATTAGACTAGGTAAAATAGGAGTACCTAGTATATAAATAGTAACTATAGGAAGTATTACTACTAGTATGAATAATACAAAGCTTATAACTAAACTATCTATTTTTTTTTATTTACTATAATGTATATACTTAATATAACTATACACAGTATAGGTATAACACTATAAGCTATAACAGGGCTATATGCGTATAAAACCGGAAGATGTTTATATAGAGATATATAGAGAGATATAGATCAGCCTAATAGCTTTATTAGGCGATGGGGGTATAAAACATGATATGTGATAATTTCTGAACACAAATATGTAATATATTTGTATAAGAATAGTGAAATTCTAAATATACTATAAACAAATAATACCAAAATTACACATATAGCCATTAAACATCTTATAGTTAGACTGAAAAGAAAAAAAAATTGCGTTGCTTCCATTAGGGTACTGACTAAGGCAGATAATAAAGAGGACGTGGATATTAAATTTAAGATCCTCAATAATACACTGACACAAACAAAAAAAGTCACACCACATCAACAAAGTGTCAGTATAGGATTCCCGATTCTAAACCCAGATGATGATTCTCTGTTAAGTGATGTGCTATAAAACGTCATAAACCCACCGCTATAAAAGCTGTACCAATCATAACGTGAAGCCCATGAAAACCTGTTCCAAAATAAAAAACTGTACCGAAAATACCATCACTAAGTGTAAAAGAAGAATATATATATTCAACCAGTTGGAAACCTGTGAAAGTCATAGCTAAAATTACGGTTACAATTAAACCAAAAAAAGCTCCTTTTCAGTCTCCTTTTATTAAAGCATGGTGGGCGTAGGTAACACTAGCACCTGAAGATAATAATATTACCGTGTTAAATAAAGGTAATTCAAAGGGGTTTACTGCCATTATACCCATTGGAGGTCATTGAGCCCCTAACTCTACTGTAGGTGCTAAAGCACTGTGAAAGAATGCTCAGAATATAGCTACAAAAAATAATAGCTCTGAGATTATAAATAAAGCAACTCCCATGTTTAACCCTTTTTGTACAGCTAAGGTGTGATTACCTATATATGTACCTTCTGATATAACATCACGTCATCAAAAGGACATTGAACTAATAAGAACTATAAAAGCCCCGATTAAAAAGTAATGTGCTTGTTCAAAACCATGCATAGTTAATACTCCAGTAGTAGTTAGATTAAATAAACTAATACTTGTATAGATAGGCCATGGTGATGGAGATACTAAATGAAAAGGATGACCTTGAAAAAGACTTCTACTTGAAAGTTTCATTTTTTTTGTTATACTTTTTATAATTTAATGATAAATTGCTATAAAATAGGCTATAAGACTGCACCCCTCCTTTCTACTTCTTTGTCTTATCTTCCTATATACAAATATACCAATTTATTTTTTACATACTTTGTATTTAATTTAGTTTATTATTTTATTTAGATATAGTAATATGCCAGCTTAACCTTTAACCTATTTTTAGCTTAAAGTAAGGTTTACATATCAGTGGTCTGTCATCTTTGGTCTCCCGTCTCGTCTGTCGTCTCTGATCTCGTTTTTCGTTTGTGACCTTAAAATAATTAGTTAAAAAAAGAGTTTTTAAATTCCTTCTTATTTAAAGAATAGGTGACTTGAACACCTAACCTACCGTGTGTAAAACGGTTGCTCTACCATTGAGCTAATCCCTTTAAACTTTCATTTTATCGGATAAAAGTTTAGACAAGATAGATATTAGTTTAATCTTTTTGTTTAATTGTAATCACAATAGCACCTACCATGGCTAATAGTAATATAATAGAAGTTATGATTAACCATATACTATAACTTGTATACATTATATTACCTATACTTGTAATATGATTAGCTTCTGATAAATTACCATCTCATATTTTACTAGTAACAAAAGATATTTCACCTTTATCTAACTCTGAGTTATTTAATTTAAAGAATTTATTTAAGTAATCACTGTAATTATTATATCATATATCGTTTAGTGTATTATTTAAATTTACAGTGTAACTATTAAAAGCAGCAATACTGTAAGGTAATATTTGATATACAGGGTAGTTGAATGAAATAGTAATAAATATAGCTAGGGGTATGCTATTACTAGTATTACTTAATAATTCACTAACTCTTACATTAATCAACATTAATATAAAAAGGAATAATATAGATACAGCACCAACATAAACTAATAAATAAGATAAACCAATAAAATTTAAGCCTAGTATAATTAGGTAGCTAGATATACTTAAAAATAACCCTATTAAAAACAAAACGGATACCACAGGATTTTTACTGATAATAACCAATATTCCAGATAGTATAGCAAATAGTGAAAGAACATCTAATATTTCTGCTCTATAACCATTAGTATAATTTTCACTTAAAACAAATAAACTATTCATGTTATAAACTTAATAAATATAAACCTCGTCTACCTTTGAATTCAAAAGATAAATATAAAAACTACTTTGGGATTATTACATAGGCCCACCTAGACGTACCTATTTTTAGTTTATAATTTTAATAATATAGAATAGAATTATACCTATTTTTATAGGTATAATCTTAAGAATATATAATATAATTATTAAGCATAATCTCCAATCTGAACCATAAAGAGGATATAGTAGTAAATAATAAAAGTATAATAAGCATGTACAGGATTCGAACCTGTATTACAGTGGCCGAAACACTTAACATTACCATTGTGCTAACACGCCTTTTATAGCTTCTTAAAACAAGCCCTTAATATGAATCGAACATATGTCGTGATATTAACAGTATCCTGCTCTACCATTGAGCTATAAGAACTTAGGTACTTTACCCTTAAATGTGTAGAGATATGTATATATTTACATATGCCTAGCTATATATTTACATATGCTTAGGTATACAGAGATGTGTAAGTATACGTACATAGATATGTAGATCTATTTACAAATACAAACAGAAATATGTAAATCTATATACAAATACAAATATCAATACCTAGATTTATATACAGATATGTGAGCGGTATGTATGGAAATTTGTGGGATGGGATATATATATATATATATGCATATAAACGGTTAGGAAGAAAAGGACTTGAACCTTCGACAGCTCATCGCTAATGAGTTTACAGCTCAACCCGCCATACCTACAACGGAACCTTCCTTTATGTATTTTATAAAAAATACATATATATTATATTGTTAAATTTAATGAATCCCGTGCAATTTCCACTACACGAACCATATTGCGACTTAACACCCATTGAGGTCACGCATACGAAGATTTACCATAACTAGAGTTAAATTTAATTTATTTAAAGTAACTAGCCATAATAAACCAAACTTATTGCACACACCCCTTTCAGCGCCTGACGAGTAGTAAGTACCAATCTGAGAATAAATTCACCGTGACGTGGTGATTCACGATTACTAGTAATTCCTTATTAACGCAGTCGAATTTCAGACTACAATCCATGTTCTACCCTACTTTAGTTAGATTAGCTCAAATTCACATTTTCGCATCACTTTGTATAGGGACATGCGGCACGTCTATCGCCCACAATATTAAGGTCATGAAGACTTGTCTTGGTCCCTGTTATCATATCCAATGTACTGGTGAACTGCCTTATTTTTCTTATAAAGAAACAAATAAAGCAAGGGCTTCCGTTAATTTAAAGGATTAAACCATTATCTCACGACATTAACTGCAGACAGCCATGCAACGCTTGTATTACCCAAATTAGCTTTTTTTTACAAAAAACTATCTCAGGGTATATTCAAATTGTGGTAAGGTTTTTCGCGTAACTACGAATTAAATAACATACATCACTACTGGTTTCAGAAACGGTCTAATGATTTCAGTTCCTGTGTTGCCACATTACTCTTGAGGTGGAATGCTTACACTTTCATTTATAGGCTAAAAAAGTCTAGCCTATGGCATTCATAATTTTCTGCTAGGACTACTGGGGTATCTAATCCCATTTGCTACCCTAGCCTTCGTCCCTCAACGTCAGTTATCAAACATGGGGTCGCTTTCGCTTTCGTCAGTCCTTAAAGTATCACAAAATTTTAACTCTACTCCTTAAATACTCACCCCACCCCGTATAACTCTAGTAAAACCGTACCCTGCTCAGGCTAATTTTTACCGTCTAGGTACCCTTTAGACCTAATAAAGATGAATAACACTAGTCTTCTACGTATTACCGCGACTGCTGGCACGTAATTTGGTCAAGACACATGAATATTAAATTGTCATAATCAGTTTAATATCAGAACTTTATTCGAAAAATCGATACTATATTGTTCGCCTAGATAAATCCAGTTAAAACCCAGTAATTACTTACTTAATTTTAAATAACGATTAATTATAATTTAACTATAACCTTACCTAATATAATTAGATTTGATTATAATATTACCATAAACCAATACAGTTAGCCGAAGCTATACATTCCCTCAAGTTGCTGGTTCAGCCGTTAGGCCATTGACCAATATTCCCCACTGCTGTACTAAACGTATTGGGGTTTTTTCAGACCCAATGTGATCAATAGACCTCTCAGCCTTGATTACGGGTTTAGCTAGGTAAGACATTACCTTATCTACTACTTACCCGGGATATTTATTGTCCTCTCAAAGCGGAATATTCATTCCTTTTTTTTAATTAGCGTAAAATGGTTTATTATTTTAGCACTAATAATTATAAGGTATTTACCTTACTCCAAGGCAGCCAAAATATACTATACTCACCTGTACACCACTTTTAATAAGATTAAAAATTTAATATCTTTAATAAAATTAAACGTTCGATTAGCATGTGTCAAGCACTTGAATAGCGTTCATTCAGAGCCATCATAAAACTCAACAAGATTGATTATGGTATATTTTTATCTATACCATTACTAATACGTTTATTTACATAAACATACCTATATACACATATACCTAGAAAAATAAAATTAAAAGCTTAAAAACTAGAAGTTTATTGCTTATACTCCAGCACAGAATATTTTATTTAGGTTATGGATATTCTATTCTATATTTTATATTTATACTTATATTTTTTATATTATCCATACTATATATATAGAATATATTCTATGCTCTATAATTTATACTTTGTACTGTATTTTGTAATTTAATTTCTAATTTGTACTATTAAGTAGTACTTTAAACTATAGAGTATATCCTTTATACTGTACTTTATACTACAATTCCATATAGTATACTTTACTATGTGTATTGTATAATATACTCTATATATTTTACTTTATATAAAATATGTATTATTTGTTACCAACATCTTTTTTATTGGACACTATTAAGCCGGGTCCTGTGTTAGTTATTAGTCTATATTAAGGCTTAGCGATTGGCTTGCATGTTCGTCAATCACCTCTTACTGTATAACATTAAATTATTTCTAATTATAATTCTATACATAATAATAATAGTTTTTTATTACTTGAAATGATAAGAATTTTCTCTTAAATACCATTGTTTTTACTACACACTCTTTTTTTATGTGATAATCTATTCTAAGCTCCGGACTTTCCTGGGTTATACTTTATATAACCCTTATACTATTAGTATCACATAAACATACCTATATTACTCGCCTAGTATCAAGCTTATATAAAGCTTAAACTATGTTTGCTATTTACATTAAAATTGGAACGGAAGCTAAGCCTGAAGCTCACCTTTTTTAGAAATGAAGCTCGATTTGGAGTTGCAGTTGGAACTAGAGCTAGAGCTAAAGCTAGAGCTATATCTGGAGCTGAAGCTGAAGCTGAAGCTGGAACTGGTACTGAAACTAATACTAAAAAGGCTTGATACTGAACCATACACTGTAATTAAAAGCTTTATACTCAACCATACACTGTAATTAAAGCCTTTTAATAAAAAAAAGTCTTTAGTTAATTTAATTTTCAATTTTCTATTTTTAGGTTTGGATAAGTATGAATAGTTAAAGATCATAATATGGGTAGGATCGGTATAATCGATAGGGAAATTAAACCACTTATACCTATAATCAAAAATGAATATAACAAGACTTAAGCTTGGTGAAATTTAATTTGTGGTTTTAGTATAAGACATTAGATATATCATGTATTTATAAACACTAATGTAAATCTAAACCATCTTTGATGTAACTACTTGTTAACACTACAAATACTTGAGCTTGTATAAAAGCAATTCCTAATTCTAAACCAGAGAAAGCTATAATAAAAGCTAAAGGTATTAATCCTAAGAAAAAGAATATAAATCCTGAAGTCATTATATTATAAGTGAAACCAGCTAAAATGTTTAATAACATATGACCACTTAAAATATTAGCACCTAATCTTAGCCCTAAAGATACATTTCTAGATAAGTAAGAAATAAATTCAATTAAAACTAATAAAGGTAATAAAGGTAAAGGACAACCAGCTGGAACTAGTAAAGAAAAGAATTCTAAACCGTGTTTTTGAAACCCTAATATTGTTGCCCCTAAAACCACAGTAAAGCTAAGAGCAAATGTTAGTATAAAATGACTTGTTGATGCAAAACTATATGGAACCATTCCGATTAAATTATTTACTAATATAAATATAAATAAAGTATAGATAAATGGGAAATATATTTGCCCTTTTGTAGGGTTTATTTGATTTGTCACTATACTATGTAGAGTGGCATATAAAGATTCTTGACTTATTGATCAGCTATTACTTACTACTTTATTGTAGTTTGTTGCTAATAAATTTATAGCTAGTATAAAAAAAGTCCCTATAGTTAAAAATAACCCTATATTTGTTAATGAGATATGCATATTACCTAATATAGGAGCATCTAAACTTAATAAATTCCTTATTTCAAACTGATCTAGAGGACTTGTAACCTGAGTATATAGGTTATTATATATCATTTGCTCGGCTATTTAATTTATTATTATTGAAATATACACATAAAAAGAAACAAATTAATAAACTTATTTTAATTTTATGTAGAAAAAAAAGCTATTAAGTTATCACAAAAAAAAAGGAACTTTATAACCTAGCCACGGAATGATTCCATGACCACATAACCCCATAACCCTTATATAAAGGCTATATATAAACTTAAATATTGTTTATATTTAAACAGGTTAGGCAATAAATTTCTTTATTAACTAAATAAAAAAAAAAGTAATTTAATTTATTAAAAAGAATAAAAGAAGGAAGATTTATATATACTTATAGTTATAATTTACTTATGAACATACGAGATATAAATAAACGTACAAATCTAGGTAATATGTATTTTGATAGTACATATAATATTATTACAAGAAATGTAAAAGCAAAAGTTACTTGGTTAATAAAATAAAAAGGTACTAATTGAGGCATTTTTTTTTGTCTAAATGTTTTCAACGTAAAAAATATAAAAATAATTATATCCTATCTCCGTTATTATTTAATTAAATATAATAGTTCTTAAGGTTTATATTCAGTTTTTATTTATATAAAACATCGGGACACCGACACCTCTAGTTAATAAGTGTTGTGTTTATATAGGCTAAAACTATAACTATAACTATAAAACTACAACTATAACAATAATTAAAACTATATACTATAACTATATAAAAGTATATATATATAGTATAACATATAGTTATATACATATATAAGCAGAATATCTATTTATTATAGATGAGTTTTTATAGTCTTATTTTTTTTATATAGTCTTTTATGTAAAGATTTGGTGGTACTAACTAAGCTATGTTACTGTATATTAGAGTTGAAACGGAATAATGTAGACCATCTAATATTGGTGCAGGATATATACCTAATGTAACCGTAAAGACAACTAAAGTTAATAAAATAAAAAATTCACGTTTACCTACGTCTGCTACATTTTTTTCTAAAAATTTAGTATAAGATCCCCCAAAGGCTATCCTATTGTACATATATATAGTATATGCAGCCGAGAATACGATAGAAGAACTGGCAAATACACCTAATAAGGGTATTCTTTCAAATACACCATAAAGAGACATAAATTCCCCTACAAAATTTAAAGTAAGAGGAACACCACAGTTACCTAAACATAAAATAAAAAACAGTACAGAAAATAAAGGCATTATTTGTGCTATACCTTTATATAAAGTTATTAATCTAGTCCCTGATCTATCGTATAGTACACCCCCTGCGCAAATAAATAGACCACTAGATACAAATCCGTGGGCTAACCCTAAAGTTATACCACCTTCTATACCTTGTATTGTATTACTAAATACACCTATAAGGTATACAGCTGCATGTGATACAGAACTATAAGCTATAAGTTCTTTAACATCTATAGTTCTCAAAGTACTAAAACTAGCATAGATAATAGTTATTATACCTATAAGATAAACTATATAGGTGTAATCTAAAGAAGCTTTAGGTAATAAAGGCAATATAAGTCTAAAAATACCGTATAAACTTAACTTTAAAACGATAGCAGCTAAAATAATACTACCCCCTAAAGGTGATTCAACATGAGCTTTTAATAGTCAAGTATTCAAAAATATAGTAGGGGTTTTTACAGCAAAGGCTATAAATACACCATAGAACAAGAATAGTTGTGTAGAATAGTTAAAATTAGTTTTATATAATGCATCAAAATCAGTAGTACCCATTATTGAAGACATAGTTAATATGGACAATAATAAAAATAGTGATCCTAACAACGTATATAAAAAAAGATAAAAACTAGCTCTTACTTTATTACTTGATCCAAACAACCCTATTAATAGAAATAAGGGTGGTAATATACTTTCAAAGAATATATAAAATAATAGTATATCTAAAACTAAAAAAACGGTTAATAATAATGTTTCTAGTAATAAGATTATTATCACGTAAGATCTAACATTTTCACTTATAGAATTTCAATTACTTAATAAAGCTATAGGAGTTATTATAGTGGTTAGTAATACAAAATAAATAGATAAACCATCCAGTCCCAAATAAAAATCAAAATAACTTATTTCATAATACTCTTGGACGAATTGGAACTGATTAGTGCTAAAATCAAATAAGAAAAAAATGAATAAAGAAACTAAAAGATTTACTATTGAGGTGATTAGACCTGCTTTTTTTATCCAAATACTGTTGGAAGGAGATATATCATAAGACATACCTGCAGATATAATGAATATACCTAACATGGGTATAGACAATAATGGAATTAACATCTGGTTAAGGCAAGGCAAATATTACAACCAATTTCCCTCAGGATTAATTATAAAATAATTAATTATTAACTAATTAATCTTTACCAACTAATAATTAATCTTTACTAACACTATATGAATTAAATAGTCTGTAGACTATACGGATATTGAGATGAAGTGATAGACGAATATCTAACAGGTAAAGCATAAGTAGTCTGTAGACTTTACCGATACTGACATTATTCAATAAAAGAATACTTAGCAAGTAAAGCATAAATCCATAACTTATAAATAAGTACAATGTAATTTACAATAAACTAATATTACTAGGTATTATTTCGAAACTGTATAATATACAAGGTACCAGTATAATAAAAGCAATGACTATGGGTAACAAAACAGTTCAACAGAAAGACATTAATTGATCAAATCGTATTCTAGGGAATGAAGCTCTAACTCAAATAAATACAAAGATCATAATACATGATTTTATACCTAAGGTTAAACCACCCAATAATCCTTCAACTAGCGGGTCTGAAAGAAAATTTTTAATATTCTCACGGTCTAGCTGAGTATTATCTACATAAACCCCGTTTATCACATTAAATTCATAATACTCAGGGTTAAGGTATAGACCTAAATTAAATAAAGGTAAATAATCAAATAAATAACCACCTAAGAATAAGATACTAGATAATGTACATATTAATACAATACTAGCATATTCAGCTAAAAAAAAGAAAACAAAAACAACTGCCGCATGTTCTGTCATAAACCCACTAACAAGTTCCGATTCCTATTAGGTATGAAACCAATATATCCAACGGATATATCAAACCGGTATATGAAATCGATATATAAAATCGATATATGAAACCGATATATCAAACAGGTATATCAAACAGGTATATCAAATCCATATGTGAAATCGATTTCCATAAGTTTAGGTCTTAAACTAAGATATAAACTCTAAGATTAAATTGAGAAAGTTACATGAAACTAATATTTTTAATTTCTATTATATTAGTCCTCTTCTATACCTACCTCGATTACTACCCCTATCTTTATACTTATCCTTATACCTATTTATATGCCTATTTATATAACTATTTATATACCTATAAATATACCTATTTATATACCCATATAAAATACCTAAAATCTAGTACTAGTAATATTACTACCACGGTTACTGTTAATACTTCTACTATTACTTCTATTATACTTTTATTTATACACCTATTTGTACTTTTATTATTAACCATATCCTTTAAGCCTATAAATTTAAATAAATAGAATTAAAATTTTAGTATTTATTTTATATAATTAGATTAAGACCTAATATACCTTTATTTACAGCTTTGCAATAAATAGTAAGCTGCCTTTATATACATACAGTATATGTATACATACATACATACAGTATATCTAATTAAAGTATATGTATATATATGGGCTATATAGAGTTATAATAGAAGTAATACGGAATTATAATCTTATATTCACACATAAGTTTGGACTATATCTTATTTAAGGTAGTATTAATTTTTTTAATATTATTAAATTACCACGTGTAGTCTCTGAGGATTCTATTAATAACAAAATTGATAATATAATTTCTTGCTAGAAGAAAAAAGAGACAAAGTTGTTAGTGTAGTTTCCTGCTGATTATCTTAAATAAAATACTTAAGACTTTCCAGCAATTAATGGTATTTAATGAGGCCAAATCGGAATACTTGTTAGCCTCAGCTAAATCAAAAGGAGCTCTATTAGTTTCTGCTACAGACCCTATAAAGAATACTATAAATACAGGTAATAAGGGTACTATAAATCATATAGCTCTTTGAGCCTCTATATTTACAGTAACATTTAAACTACCACTTAGCATAATAACAAGTAATATAGCAGAACTTAAAATAAGTTCATAGCTTATTAGTTGTGCGGTACTTCTTAGTGAACCCAGAAAAGCATATTTACTATTAGCACTTCACCCGGCTAACAATATACCGTATGTGGCTAATGAAGATACTGCTAATACGTAAAGTACACCTAAACTAAAATCACTTAGAGATAAACCAGGACCAAACGGAACAACCAGATAACCAATCAATGAAAATATTAGCGCTAAAATAGGACCGAGAAAGAATAAACCTGGATTCGCTTGTGTAGGTGAAACATATTCTTTTAATAATAATTTTAAGGCATCAGCAAATGCTTGTAAAAGACCGTAATATCCAACTATATTTGGACCCAGTCTTCTTTGCATACTAGCCATCGTTTTTCTTTCCGCTACAGTTACATACGCTACACTTAAAAGGACAGGGACAGATACTAGTAAAACTTCTACAATAGAAATTAAAGTAGGTGTGTATAACATATATATATATATATTCAATTTATTTTTAATACGTACAAAATATAATGACTATGCATATATATTTTTAATATTAAATTATAAGATTAAAAGTAACCCTATCTCATACTTTATAAAAGCATTATACCCATATGTATATGCATGTGTATATACATTTAAAGCTTTTTCTGCTAAAATTACCTATTATTAAAGAAACAAATATATTTTGTTATAAAAAGCCCCGTAACTCAAAGGCCCGGGGCTAATTCCTATCCAAGACTTGAACTTGGGCCAAGATATTAGAAGTATCCTGCTCTACCATTAAGCTAATAAGAGTTATAAATTTATTTTATAGCATTTATAATATTTCTAATTATAAACGATATATTAATAAAAAGGCAACCATAATAGCAAATAACCCTTAACTTATGTTTTTTTTAGCAAAATAAAAAACAACACAATTAACACTAAGCATAAGATTTAATAATTTAATAATTCAATACTTTAATACTTTAATACTATAATAATTTAATAATTTAATACTTTAATATTTTAATACTATAAGGCTTTTAAAAATAAAAAAGAAAGTCTAAATAAAAAGACAGTAGAACTCTATATAAAAAGACAGTATAACCATATACATGGTAAAAGTATGGAGGAATCGAACCCCTTATTTAAGATCTGCAATCAAAACGTAAAACCATCTACAGCATACCTTTTAATGCACATATTTTAGCTATATCTGTGCATTAGCTATCCGGCTACTATAATAATTATGAATATAAAGGCTTGTCAAAGCAAAGGTTCGTTTGGGTATAATTAGATTAAATCTTGGAAACCTCTTTTTTCTTTAATTTATTGTATCTATTCATCAAAGATTCTTTTTCAAGACTTATATTATATATAGCTTCATAATATTTGGAGGAACTATTTAAAATACTGCTATCTTCCAGTTCTTTTTTCCTCAAATTTAACTCATCTAACAATAAGTTATATTTTTCTAAATTTAAACCTAATTTTAACATATCTTTAATAATATAGGGTCGTAAAGAATAAAAACGTAGAGTATATATACCCAGCCGTGTATTAATATCCTTTATATCTTTTATATCTATTTTTTTTAAACCAAATCGGTTAAAATAAATTCTTTTTATCTTATGGTCTATATACTTAGTTATATCACTAAGTATAAAAAACATAAGCCTGAATATAAAAAAATATAGTGGTACTGCAATAACAAAAGGAATTTTAATCGAGGGTATCAGTATACTTAGTACTTTTGATAACCAGTTAGATGTATAAAAATAACATCATAGGGCAAAAAAAAGGAGAGTTTTGGTTGATTTTAAAGAAGTAAAAAATTTAATAAAATAAAGCTTAAAAAATCTAATAATATTTAATAATTTTAACTTTAAAACCATTATCTTAATTCTTAAATATCTCATGGTACTTTTGATATTATATTTGATATTTTTAATTATCATCATTACCATCATCACTAGCTGGAGGGCTAATTGGTAAATTATCCCCATTATTATCCCCATCATTATCAGATTCTGGATTCTGTAATGCATCAAGTCTGTCCAAGTACCTATCCTTATCATACTCAATTGAACTGATTTCATCACGAGTACCCAGCACAACACCGGTAATTTCGTTTACCTGCTCTTGAGAAGGTTTATCCTCAGCCGCAACCGCTGGGTCATTGAATTCCTCCACAATTTCTGTTTTATCTTCTATTGCCCGAGCTAAACTTTGCTCACAATCGGTCAATTCTCGCTCTGCCTCAGCTAGCTTCTCATTAAGTTGATCGGCATTCATTGCATCCAATTCCGCATCCGTTTCCCCTAATAATAGTATAGGTGAAGCAGAAAAACTTTGTACAGGTAAACTTGCAAATGCATGAGGTTTAGGTGGACTACTTAGCCCTCACTCCAGAGAAGGATAGTTTCTACTGAAAAGTGTTTGAAAGGTATCACTATAGAATTGTGCAGTTAATCAAGGGAAACGGCTTGCAGCGTTACCATAAACTAATTGTAAATAAACTTTTTGTAAGAATATAAATGTAGCCACTACACTTATAATACTTCCATATGAACTTATTAAATTTCAACCTGCAAAGGCATCAGGGTAATCACCTATACGACGAGGCATTCCTTGTAAACCAAGGAAATGTTGAGGGAAAAATGTTATATTAACTCCGGCAAAGAATATTCAGAAATGTACTTTACCTAACACTATACTATAGTCTAACCCTACTATTTTAGGTGTTCAGAAGTATCATGCACTAAATAATGCAAACACTGCACCCATACTTAAAACATAGTGGAAATGAGCAACAACATAGTAAGTATCATGGAAAGCAATATCAAGAGAAGCGTTTGCTAAAACGACTCCACTTAGTCCCCCTATTGTAAACATAAATACAAAACCTAAAGCAAATAACATTGAAGGTGTTAATTGTAAAGATCCCCCGTAACATGTGGCTAATCAACTGAAGATTTTAATTCCTGTAGGTACAGCAATAATTAATGTAGCAGCTGTGAAGTAAGCTCTTGTATCCACGTCTAAACCAACTGTGTACATATGATGCAAAACCATTAATAAATATTTTATATTTACCCATACAATTTTGTATGCTTCTTTTACAAGAAGTGTCGGACTATATCTTCATCTTTAAGCCTTTCCTGTCTTATTTGTCATACTATTATTTAAATTAATTTGTTTTTGCAGAGTTCTTATTTGTGATAATCCTTCTTTAGTTAAATGTAATTTATTAGACACTTGGTTATGAATATTTAACCATTTTTCAAAAGAAAGAGCTTTTTTAGTTTCTAATGGAAATACTTTAAAGTATGCTATTATATAATTCAATGCTTTAAATCCAGTAGCTGTATAACGATAAACATTATCAGTTCCAGATCTTAATGTTACTTTACCAAACCCAAATAATTCGTATACTTTATTTAGTATAAGACTATTTTTTTGATCTAATATATAACGCATTTTTATAACATGACCTAATATATATCTAGAGTTTGTAGTAATAGATACATTAAAACAGCCCTCAGCATCAGTAAACCCTGATAATCAGGCATCCTCCAGTGTAATCGTAACAGGGATATTGTTTAACTTTATACTTTCAGAACCAAAATGATTATTTAAAGCAATAACTCAACGAGTTAATTGTTCAATTCTATGATTTAGAGCTAAATTACCATTAAATAAAAAAGCTAAAAGTAAAATATCTGAAGGGTTATCAACCATTCATCTATAAAAATCATTATTTTTACCACTTTTTCCTTGAGGAAAATGTTTAACTACACCAATGTTAAATTTAAATTGTATTTTATAAAGTATATCGCTTTCTTTTTGAGTAAGAACAAAACGAACTCTTTTACCTCCATCGTAAGTTTGAATAGCTCCATCTCCTTCAGCAAACCCAATAAATCAAGTTAACCATTTATCTGAAAGAAGATCTTTATTTTTAAATATTGTATTATAATAAGCATGAAAAGCGGGAAATTTAAAAGATGTTTCGCGTGTAGTCTCTGAGACGCTCTGTTTGTTATCTTTTAAGAAATACAGGGACAGATTGTCTGCTGATTGAGTATAGCTAATTAGATTTTTACCATACAAGGTACCAATTAGCACTAAACTGTTCCAGCATATAGCGAAATTAATTATATTCCCTATATCGCTATAGGGTGAAGCCATCATTACTCAACTTCAAACAACAAAACCTAAAACTCCAATTGACATCATGGCATAAACCATCCCTAAATATCCAAACACACTCTTATTAGAGCTAGCTGATATTGTAGTACTAACTATACCGAATCCGGGTATAATTAATATATAGACCTCTGGATGCCCAAAGAATCAGAAAAGATGTTGATACAGTATAGGATCACCACCTCCTGCAGCTTCAAAGAAAGATGTATTAAAATTTCTATCAGTTAAAACCATAGTAATTGCACCGGCTAAAACAGGTAATGATAATAATAACAATACAGCTGTAACTACTACAGCTCATCCAAATAAAGCTAATTTGTGTAGTCTTATACCAGGACTTCTCATATTAAGTATAGTTGATATAAAATTAATTGCACCTAATAAACTACTTACACCAGATAAGTGTAAAGCAAATATGGCCAAATCTACACTAGGCCCACTGTGACTTTGTACCCCACTTAAAGGAGGGTAAAGTGTTCAACCTGTACCAGCACCGTTTTCTATACCGCTAGCAAATAAAAATAATAATATACTAGGTATTAATAATCAGTAACTAATATTATTTAATCTCGGGAATGCCATATCGGGGCCCCCAACTAGTAGTGGTAATAAAAAATTACCAAAACCCCCTATTAATGCAGGCATGCGTTTATCCGTTAATTTTCACTAACGGTCGGACTATATCTTTACCTTTAAATATCTAATTTGTTAAGGTATTTCACGTGTAGTCTCTGAGGATCCTACTATTTATAAATGTTTAATGAATTTTTTTAATAAAAAAAGCCTTTATATGTTTGGTTTCCTGCTGATTGCCTAATCTATTAAAATGTCACTGTATTATACCGCTTTTCAAAAAGAAAATCTGTATTACTAGTTTTAATAGCTCTAAAGGGATTCCAGCATATAGTGAAAAGAAAATAAAGTATTTCTACCTTACCCGGCCATGCCTTTTTTGTATTATAGAATAACTCTATAATTTTTATGTGTTAAACGTCCAAAATTTTATAAGTAAATCTCCACTTACCTCGATAATAACCTGGTTTATTTCCTTTTAAATAACCTCTAATTACCTGACGATCACCTTTAAGATGTATAGCTAAACTATTAAGTGAGTCAAACTTTAAGTTTTTACTTGCATCATCTTTAAATTCTGCAAGTATAGCTTTAGCGGCTGGGTGTTTGATTTTATATAAAGACCGTGTATTTACAACTAAATTATTTATTTCATCTAAAATTAATAGATTAGTATCTTTAGTTTCAAGTAAGTCTAGAGATAAAAATAAGATATCCAGATATAGAATACCTAAATCCAAACAACCCTTCAAAGTTTTATGATGGATATTTATAGAATTATCCATGTGTTGTTTTGACTCAAATATATACAGCATATTAAAAGTTTTAGCTTCGTATACTTAGACGGGGATACCTCTTTCTTTATGTAATATAGCCCGCATATCATAAGACATTGGCTCATGATATCCAGAACTACTAACTACTAAATCTACGTTAAGGTTTGAATTTAAAGTATCTATAAAATGTTGTTCTAAAGCTATTACTTGATCCAAACTAGATTGAATATCCAGAATAAATATAGTCAATTTTATATTATTAAATTCATGTTTATTTAAATATCTAAGAACTTTCCATGCGTTAGTTTTAAGTATTGAAGGCATAAAATAAGAATTTATACGATTGTATAAATTAATAGAATGACCAACATATATATATATTCTTACCGTCTAGAGTTTCTCAAACATAAACGCCCTTTTGTTTTTTAGTTACCTGAAGTATAATATCTCTATTATTATAAGGATCTTCTATCAAAATTTTAACATATTTCTCTTTAGGTTTAAAACTTTTATTCTTTGTCTTATTGTTATTATTATAATTATTATTATTATTATTCTTGTTATGGTTATTCTTATTATCGTTACCGGTTTTTATATCGTAATCTCCTTTTATCTTGCTAGGATATATCGAGATAGAGGGCATACTTAATTTTGTATTTAACATATTTGCATTTTTTTGACCATAAAGAAAATCATTAATATGGCATGAGCAGTAATAATACTATTATATAGTTGATTATCTGCAATATATTGAACACCAGGTCCGCTTAATTCTAATCTTATTAAAACAGAAAAAGCCGTCCCTAATAATCCTGAGAATAAGGCAAATATAAGGTATAAGACACCTATATCCTTAGCATTTGACGATCAAAATCATCTTTCAGTCCCTAAAGAGACGTTAGCTTTAGAAATTGTAAGATTCGGCCTATGAACATCTAGAGGTTCTCGACCTCTTGTATTATCTTTTGAAGAAAAGATAAATAAATTGCTAATCTGAGGAACGGTTATGTTAGGGTCTTTATTGCTCTACTTTCAACCTATCAAGTAATTTTTTTACATACTTGAAAAGGCTAAATTACTCAAATAGGCACGTATTATTTATATAATTACTAATGTATAGTTTGTAATTGGCGATTACTAATATCTTTTATTATATATAAAATACTGGTATCTATAATGTACATACAATGTAGATACCGTACACTATATAACTACGATGTAAACACGGTTTATTCCTTTTTCTATTTATATTATGTATATACCTCTACTTATACTTAAAATTAATAAACATACTTTTAACCAAAGCACAGCCTACTATATCTTTATATAATATATGTATAATTATATTAATACAAATATGCCTTTTTTATTATGATGTTCTAAACATAGCAATACACAAATATATAGATATATATGTATTAAATTTTAGGGGTATATACAAAACACGCTAACCTATTGCTTTAAATAGCCTATTACCAACAATATATTCCTATTTTATATAACCCTACAAAGTACGCTCTTATTATGCTATACATACCCATAACTTATAATAGGTATCTCCTAGTAATTAGTACTAAACTTAGAAAGAAAAGGACTCGAACCCTTAATTAATTATTAAAGCTATAATAAATTAACTTCACCATATCTTTCTTTATACTTATAGCTATAGCTACAAGTATAATCAGTGTTAATATAGTATATATGTATATACATAATATACAGCTTACATTAAACTGGAATTCCACCGAAAAAATAAACTGGCACCGTACATAATATAAGCTTAAATTACACCAGCATTCATTAAATGCTAACCATCTTATCATACTAAAAAGCATAAGGTCTAACTAATACACCTAAGGATTTACCCAGGTCATAAGGGTTAATTGTACTAATAATACCATAAGTAGTATTAAACATACCTTGTATAGAATTAAATAATTCAGATAATAATTCTATAAACCGGACACTTATAGAATAAATAACCGGAATTAACCCTATTAACTCACTTTTATAAGTATTTATAATAAGTAAGACTATTAATAAGAACATAAAGTCTATCACACTTAATAGACCTTTAAATCTTAGATTAAATATAAACTTTAATTATTTTACATAATGAAAATATCCTGCAATTAATACTACTCGTCCAGCTACAAACCCTTAGAAGGTAAATTTTCTAGATTTTTAGCTGTGCTTAGTTCTATTAAACTATTTTCTAATAAACTAATAAAAGGAACTACAATTAAGAAGTAAGAAAAATAAATAACCGTACTTATTTGTCCTAATTCAATAAAAGGAGACTCAACGTGTTTAGCCCCTAATTGCATTAATATCAAGAAATTAGCAATAAATACATAGAAAGCTATTTTACTTAAAGGTCTAAATTGTATACCTCTAGATCTGCTTAAGTCAGTAAATGGCATAACTAATAATATTAAAAGAGCACTAAACATAGCAATAACCCCTAATAATTTATTAGGTATAGATCTCAGTATAGCATAGAAAGGTAAAAGATATCACTCAGGAACTATAGCAGGGGGAGTTTGCATAGGGTTAGCCATAACATAGTTTTCACTATCCCCTAATAAATTAGGCATAAAGAATACAAATGCACTTAATACAAAAAAAAAAATAAATATAGTTATTAAATCTTTAAATAAGTAGTAAGGAGCAAAAGATATTCGATCATAATTAGCTGAAATACCTAAAGGATTATTTGCTCCCGCAGTATCATGAAGAGCTATCAAGTGCATTAAAACTAAAGCAGCTAATATAAAAGGTAATACAAAATGTAAAGCAAAAAATCTGTTTAAAGTAGCATTATTAACAGAAAAGCCACCTCAAAGGAATTCAACTATATCTTGTCCAACTCAAGGTATCGCACTCATAAGGTTAGTAATAACTGTGGCACCTCATAAACTCATTTGCCCATAGGGAAGAACATAACCCAAGAAACCAGTAGCCATCATCAATATTAATATAACTGTACCTATAGTTCATGTTATTACTCTAGGACTTCTGTAAGATCCGTAGTATAAACCTCTACCTATGTGTAGATATACTAAGAAAAAGAAAGCTGAAGCAGTGTTACTGTGTAAATAACGTAATAATCAACCATTATTAACATCACGCATAATATGCTCTATTGAATTGAAAGCTTCTAATACGCTAGGGTTGTAATGCATAGCTAAAGTTATACCCGTTACTATTTGTATAATTAAGCAAATAGCTAGTAAAGAACCAAAATTTCAAAGGTAATTAATATTAGATGGTACTGGTGCATCGATTACGTAAGAATTAACCAACTTTAAAAAAGGATAACTTTTGAATATTCTCATTTTTTTTCTTTATTATTATTTGTTTTTTTTGTGACACATATACTGTATCAGTATATGCATATATTTACTAGATATGTAAAAGGAACTTGTGACACGGAATGCCGCAAAAATCTAGTTACAGTTTAAATTAACTAACTGAAAATTAATTTATAGCTTGAAAAGGATAATACATTTACTTTCTTTTATTTTTTATATAAGTTAACTATAAAGCCAATAATTTAAACTTTTAGCTTAAAATAGTGTACATAACGAATACACGAAGAATAGTAATAAAAACTTTACAGGTAGAATCGTGAAGGAGCCCACCCACCACGTATTACTACCCTAATCTTCCTTTATAAATAAATAATTTATATTTTTAAGTGTTTATACCCATTAAACCTTAACTCACTATAAATTTATCTTAATTTTGGGCCTCCCATAAAAACGGCCTTTAGCCAATAAATAATATTGTCCTTCTACCCCTCAAAACTAGACTAAACCTATTGAGTTTCTTCCCCGACTTTTTATTAATAAAAAACCCAGAAAGGATCTTAACCAACTAACAGGTTTTTAGTTGTAAAAGTTAAGTGTATCTGTTTGTAGCCTAGTAGACTAAGAATATATAATAACCATAGCTTAATCTTTAGAACTAAACCTAGAAAGAAAAGGACTCGAACCCTTAATTAATTATTAAAGCTATAATAAATTAACTTCACCATATCTTTCTTTATACTTATAGCTATAGCTACAAGTATAATCAGTGTTAATATAGTGTATATGTATATACATAATATACAACCTTCATTAAACTGAAAAAAACTAGAATTAAAATTAAATTTAACCAACTTTAGAAGAGCATTGATAAGAATAGAGCTAGGAATAAAAGAATATTAAACCTACAACCTTGAACTTTCTAAAATTATGTTTTCATTTTTACTATCTGAGTTATTATCAACTGAAACTGAAACTGAATTTGAATAGTCTTTAACATTAATTATAGAAAGAAGGGCTAAAATTATTAATAGTAATAAGCTATGGCTAAATATAGCTAAAGAGGGTATTAAAAGATAAAAGATAAATCCTATTAAAATATATAAAGCATAACTTGTAATCACACCTTTATCTAAACTAGCTATATTTTTACTTAAAATTGTTAAACTATTTTCTAAACCATAAGGTCCTAATAGTTCAACACTTCCTTTATCTATAACTTGAGTTGTTTGACCACCCAATTTAAATACCATTCCAGTTATATACTTATTATATAAAAGTTCAATAAAAAATCGTTGATTAAAGAATCCAAATATATTGTATCCTAACCTAGAAAATTTAAAACTTATAAGTGATCTAGGTGAAAATTCAGAAAGAATAATAGCTAAAGCACTAAGAGAAACAGTAAAGATTAGAGGTAATAATTTAAATAAAGTAGGCACAGCAAACTCAGTGTCTAACATTATTTCATGCATAGGATGTATAAATAAACTATTATCTGCAAAGAAATCTGAACCTAACCCTATAAAAATGTCTTTAGTGATATACCCAAAGACTATTGAAAATACAGCTAATATCATTAAAGGTAAACTCATAAAAATATCACCTTCATGGGCATGTTTGTAATTAATAACTGGCCCATTAGGGTTACTTAAGAAAGTTAAGAATAAAACTTTAACAGAGTATAAAGTGGTAAACATAGCACCAATAGTAGCTATAAAATACACCACTATACTACTAAAGTAAAACTCTCCATAAGCAGACTCTAATATAAAGTCTTTACTATAAAACCCTGTCATAAAAGGGAAAGCCACTAAGCTAAGGCTTGCTATTAACATAACAGAATAAGTTAAAGGTAAGAATGGTCTTAAACCACCGTACTTTCTAAAATCCTGGTTATCAGCTACAGCGTGAATTACAGCACCTGCCCCTAAAAACAATAGCCCTTTATAGAAAGCATGATTTACTAGGTGGAATAAAGCAATATTATACGAAGATAAACCCACTGCAATTATCATCATACCTAGTTGACTCATAGTAGAGTAAGCGATAACCTTCTTAATATCTTGTTGGAATAAACCTATAAGACTACTAAATACAGTAGTTATAGCTCCTAATCATAAACATAATACTAATACAGTTGAACTGTATTCAATTAAAGGACTAGTACGCATTAATAAGTATACACCAGCTGTCACCATAGTTGCGGCGTGGATTAAGGCACTAACGGGTGTAGGACCCTCCATCGCCATAGGTAATCAAACATGTAGCCCAACTTGAGAACTTTTAGCCATAGCACCGATTAAAAGACATATACCAATAATAGTAACAATATTTTCATTAACAAAAGGAGCTAATGAAAAAACTGTAGCGTAATCTATGTTACCAAAAGATCACAATATAGCAAACATACCAATGGTTAAAAAACAATCTCCAACTCGGTTAGTTAGGAGAGCAGACATAGAACTTTGATTTGCTGCTATTCTAGTAAACCAGAAGCTAACTAGAAGATAAGAACAAATACCTACACCTTCTCACCCAACAAACATAAGTAAAAAATTGTTTGAGGTAACCAATATGATCATCATAAAAGTAAATAGACTTAAGTAGCTAAAAAATCTTTGATTATGTGGATCATGACTCATGTACCCTATAGAATATACGTGTACTAAAGAGCTAACGATTAAAACAGGTATTAACATAGAGACAGTTAAACTGTCAAAATTAAAACCTCATAACACATTAAGGGATTCACTATCTATTCATCTAAAAAGATTTATGGATGTTGGTAGATTATTTAAACCTACTTCAAAAAAGGCTACGATTGCTAATAAGGTTGTTACTATTACACATGTACATGTAATTAATTGGGCACCGCTAACTCCGACTTTTCTACCAAAAAACCCGGCGACTATTGATCCTAATATAGGTAAAGTAATTATAGCTAGATACATTATTTATATTCTATTGATATGCTTCCTCTTAATCTATAAAATGCTACCAGAATACCCAGACCTATTGCTGATTCTGCACCTGCAATTGCTATAATGTATATAGCATATGTTTGGCCTAGTATATCATCAAAGCTAAGTGAACTTATTAATATTAAGAATGTAATAGCCAATAGCATTATTTCTATAGAAATAAGCATTAATATTACATTTTTTCTATTCAACACGAAACCTAAAATTCCGATTAAAAAAAGTATTAAGGATAAATTCATTGTATATTTTATTTTATTTTATTAATTATTTGGAATTTAAATAATCAAATTACTTTAAAGGAATTTAAATAATCAAATCACTTTAAAGTAACTCTATATTTAATCTGGTCGCACCCACCGATATGAAATATGGAAAGGGGAAAAATGAAAGGGAAATATCGAGATTAAAAGGGCTATAAATATAAAAAAAAATGAAAAGAAAAATGGAGATTAAAATGAAAACTAGAATGAATAAGACCCACCCTTTATATTACACCCCACAGACTCTACTTTTTTTTAGTACTTAAATACTGTACCTATAGCATAATATGCACTATATATGTAACACCTAAACATTCTACTCATAATATCTTACAGACTGTATATATGTACCTATAAGACTATGCCTATAATACCTAAAATACTCTGCATATAATATCTCAAAATATAAACATAGTACCCGCTTTTTATTATTTTTAATACATCAAATTAATACAGAGTAAATCAAATAACCAAGCTATAATATACAAGCTATAATATAATCAGTATATGTTAATCAATCATCTCATATGTATGAGGGGAATTCCGTAGCCATTATTTCACAAACGAAATCTATAGGTGATTGCTTAGGCGTTGCATCTGGTTGAACACTAGTAGATGGTTCAGTGGTATTTTCAACAGTATTAGTTCATACTTCATTAGTGATATTATCATTGCTATTAGATACTTCATTAGTGTTTCTAGTGTTATTACCAGATACCTCATTAAGGTTTTCACTACTATTGCTATTAGATACTTCACCAGTGTTTCCTATGTTTTCCGGTCTTTTACCTGTTTCCTCAGTATTATCTGAGTTACCTGTGCTTTGACCTGTTTCTTCAGTATTACCTGAGTTACCTATGCTTTGACCTGTTTCTTCGATATTCCCTTGGTTATTCGGCAATTGACCTGTCTCTACATTATTTCCTGTATTTGGGGGTCTTTGGTTAGTATTTTCACTAGAGGAACTAGTACCTATGTCCCCTGGTATAGGCACTAAACCTGATCCTGAACTAGTATTTTCTGTGGCAGGTATTTTATCTTTAGGAGTAGTAGGAGGCCCATACCATCCGTGTCCCCAATAATCAGGTACCGGGGGTTTGGGGGGTCTAGGAACATCCTTTTCTATTACACCTCCTAATAGGTTTTCCAGTGCTTTAATTTGACGCTTAATTTCATATGTTTGCACATCCTTATACAATTTATTTAATAATTCAGCAACATCATTCTCCAATTCCTCATCGCTAGATACGTCTGATCCTGAATCATCCTCCATATCAGTATCTTCAATTTCTTTACCCTTACCTTTATCTGAAGGTTGGTTAGAATCATCTGAAGGTTGGTTAGAATCGTTATCTGACTTGGAACTATAGTAGACCATATTAGCTTCAATATCACTATCTTCATTTAAGCTTAAATTAAGCTCGCGATTATCACCTTCCAAAACTAAAAGCCAGTCTGGCTTAGAAAATACTAGATTACTTTTAAGGATCGGGATAATAATTTTATACACCGTCATGTATAAAGTTATTGTTCCTCCAACCACACCAAAAACTTTTCCAGGCTAAGTGATTCTATAACTATAGGCATAGAACTATGTAAAATACCACATATCTCTGAACATTGTCCATAAAATGTACCTTCTCTATTTATAAGAACAGAAACTTGATTTAATCTACCTGGGTAAGCATCACATTTAATACCTAAAGCAGGTGAAGCAAATGAGTGTATAACATCCGCTGCTGTAACGATAAACCTTACATGAGTTAATTCAGGTAATACCACTCTATTATCTACTTCTAACATTCTTAACCCACCTTCTTCTAAGTCAGACTCAGGTATTAAGTATGAATCAAATTCTACAAAACCATCATCTGAGTTTAGGAAGTCAGGGTATTGGTAACTTCAGTATCACTGATGACCTTCAGCTAATACAGACATGGCTGGATCACTAACTTCATCCATTAAGTATAATAATTTAAAAGATGGGAAAGCTATTAATATAAGTATTAAAGCCGGAGTTATAGTTCAAATCAATTCTATTAATGTTCCATGATTTAAATATTTATGTGAAATAGGTGATTTATTATTTGTATAATTTCTAACTATTGAAACCATAATTCAACCTACCCCAAATAAGATTATAACTAAGTAATACATTATATTATCATGCAATTCTACTAACCCTTCCATTTGTGGTGTAGCACTATCCTGAAAATAAAGACCCCATGGTCTTGGAGTATCACAGGTATTAAATAAATTTATAAAAAATAAGTTTAACACGCTTTTACTTGAAAAACCTCTCTATTCTAAACAACTATATAGTACCATTTTGTTCTCAAAACGCTATACAATGTTTTATATCTGATTAAGAATAGAAACCTTTAAACAGCTTATATAGGATATAATTAATTATACCCTCTATAACTTTATATAATTAGTATAAAGATTTTTATTAGCCTATAATTTCTGCGAAGCGCAATAAGGAAAGCATTATATTTGTTATAATCTAGACTTTTATATAATCTAGACTTTTATATAATTTCTTTTATATAATTTATTTTATATAATTTTTTTTATTTTTTGAAGCTAGAGATTAAAGCTATTATGCTTTTAGGGTTATTTTTTAAGATAAACATTTGTCTACTGTCTATTTTTAAAGCATTCTTACCTAATTCAAAAGCAAACCCTAAAGTCAAGGCTAAAAAGAATATAAGCATTATAACTAAACCGTATATACCGTTTGCATACGCACTAACTACATAAGGATAAACTAAAAGAATTTCCAAATCAAACAATAAGAAAAGAAGTGCAAATATAAAGAAAGAAATACTAAATTGTGTTCTATTTTGTCCTAAGAAAGAATGAAAACCACACTCAAATGCACTGTCCTTTTCTTGATAAGGGTTATGTGGAGCAAATATCAGATTAATTGCTAATAATAAAATAGCCACGAAGGGTATAAAAACAAAAAAGAAAGTAGTACTTGTCATTTATGTATTAAAAAGTATTAATGCTAAAATATTAGCCATACTTAATCATTCTCGGGGTATAAATATGAATAACAGTATTATTAAAGTTAACACAGATATAGTTATAGTTAAAGAACTAGATAAGACAATACTATTAGGTTTGAAACTTAAACTTTTAATTAGTTTATTATTTCTCATAATATTAGCATGTATATTTACATCTAGTAGTTCAGGATTAACTTTATATTCAGGTTTATCAAAGAAAACTTGTTTGATCAGATTTAAGTAGTAAACAGCACTAATAACACTAGTTAATATTGCCACTAAAGTAAGGAAAAGGTAACCACTATCTAAAGCTGCACTTAATACCATCTGTTTAGCAAAAAATCCTATAAGAGGTGGTATACCTACAAAAGAAAATATAGTAACAGCTAAACTTAAAGCCAGCACAGGGTTTATATAAAAGTAACCTTTCATTTGGCTAATTAATTGTATAGGTGAATTATTTTTATCTGGTAACTCTTTATATTCGTCACTATCATTAACATAGTAATATAAAGAAAACCCGATACTGATTAAAATAATAAAAGCATTTAAATTACTAATAGAGTATTGCATTAAGTAAAAAATAAAAGCTTGAATTGACTCAATACTATTTATGCTTAAGGCTAACAGTATAAAACCTACATGGCTTATAGTACTATAAGCAAATAACTTTTTAATTCTAAACTGCGTTAAACCTACAACTGTTCCAATTATTAATGAAAGTAAAGAACTAACAAGTAAACTTGAAGTTCAACTAAATTGGAATGAAAATAATGAATTACTTGTATAATGTACTAACTCTAATAGGAATATAAATATAGAAATTTTAGCCACTATAGCTACAAATGTAGTTACTATTGTAGGTATAGAATCATAAACATCCGGAGATCAAAAATGAAAAGGTGCAGCACTAACTTTAAATAAAAAACCTACACTTAAAATAAGTAAAGAAAAATTTATATAGTAAGATTTATATCAATATAACAAGTTATTAGTGTTATCATTTGATATATCGCTTAAGCTAGTAATAACATATATACCATCTAAATTGGTTGTACCCGAATTTGCATATAATAAACTAGTACCTAACAATATAAAACAAGAACTTAAACCCCCTAATAAAAAGTAAGTAAGACCCCCTGAAGTAGCTAACTCTGAATTTCTATAAAGGGTACTAAGTAAATATAACCCATAACTTTGTAATTCTATTGATAAAAAAATCGAAACCAAGTCACTAGTTGAAACTAAGAATACGGCACCTGTAACTATAAATAGTAATATTAAGGGATATTCTATTATTTTAAATTGTTCTCCCATTTTATTAACTATTTTAGTTCTATAATATAATAAATTATAGAAGAATAATCTTTTTAATGTAGAATATTCCGGTAATCAGACCTTTCTAGGGTAAAAACTAGTTAATTGTAAAATGACTGTACTGATTAAAAAGATAAATATATGAAATGTTTGGGTTATACTTGTGGCATGAAATAAACCACCATATAAACCTATACCTCCATCTAAAGATATAAGGTATAAGCTATTTAAAGCTATTAAAGAAGAATAAAGTAAAATAGTTAAACCCACTCGGCTATAAAGTATAGACTTATCTCGTCTTAAAGTGACGGCGTTAGATAATAATAATAATAAATTTGAATAAATTAACATTATATTAAAAGAAGATTTGAACTTCTTATAATATATTTTTATAAGGTTATCTTGTAGTAATCATGCTTTGCAAGAACTAAGATTATAGTTATATGTATAATATACGGTTACACGATTACACATACATATATACTATAATTACATGTCTATAACTAAAATATTAGTTATATTATAAAAATGGGTTTATAAGTACTGCTAATAAAGTACTAGGAAATAATCTTTTTCTTAATACCAGAAACAAAAACATTAAAACCAAAAGCAATATAGCACGTACTTTAAAAAAGTAATTTTTGTAAAAAAAAAAAGATAGTCCTAATTTTTTTTTGTATCTATATAGTCTATATACTATACATAGTACCAATGGTACTCTACCATATATATACGGGTTAAATCAGGCATAGTCTACAAGTAAATCAGATTTACGCAATACTTAATATTAATTTTTAGTAATATTAAATTAATTTTTTCAATTTCCATATTTATTTTTAGTAAAAATATTCCTGATCCTTTGGAAGAAGACCAATATCTCCATCCAATATAAAAAATGCAAAGGCTACTGTGTCTGTATGATCATCAGTACACTAATACGTACTATTGCATAACTAGTAGTTAAATATTCTCATGATTATTTATAAAATATTTGACACACCCTAATTTAACGAATAGTTATATACTTAATGTATTAAAGATTCTTTTTTTTTACCATATCTTTTTATTCATTAGAATACTTTATATTAATACCCGAACAATATAATATATACTTATAGATATTTAAGTATTAAGATAATAATATATTAAGATATTTTAAGGTTTAACCTTAAAATGGGTTAGCCGGAGGAGAAATTCGAATTCTCATTACTAATGCATGAAATTAACGTTCTAACCATTGAACTACTCTGGCTAAATCTAACCTGCTCTTAGTTTTAAAAGAACTAATTAAGTATTAATAAAGAACTAATTAAGTATTAATAAGGAACTAGTTAAGTATTAATAAAGTACTAAAGAACTAACAAAGCAATATAAGAATTATAATACTCATAAGGGTTGAATATTACTTTGAAGTACATAAAAATTTTATTAGACTTTGACTTATTAATTTTGTTCTAGCTAGTCCTAATATAATTATATTATGGATATAAATGAGTATACAGATATACCTATATACTATACAAATATATATCTATATAAAGATATACCTATACAGATATATAACCTCTAAATATGTTTAATTACAAGCCTGAACAACTGAAGATTATTTTGTATTAATATATCCACAATATTATATCCAAGATAGCTACAAGGTTCACTAAATATAAAAAGGATAAACTTAAATTAATTTAACTAAAGCCGTGAAAAAAGAAATTTTTAGCTAATATCTATATTAAGTTTATATTTACATATAAAACTTAGGTTCTTACGTACCACATTTTTTTTACAGATAAAAAAAGGTTATAACTATACTTATACCTTGAGCGGGAAAGGGATTCTATAAATAAAATTAAAGACTTATTTAATATATCTAAATATAAACTTAATTTATTATACACTAAAACTTTACCTTTATGAATATTAATAAGTGTGTACAGCAATTAAAGTCATTATTTATGAATATAATAGTAACTATATTAAATATTTTTAGATAAAAAATGAACATCTTAATTTTACTAAATAATGACTTTAATTGTAAAAAAAAATAAATTAAACACTAACAATTAACAACTAATAGCCAATAGTTTGAAATTAACAGCTTATTAATAATTAATAATTAACCATTAACCATTAACAACTAACCCTAAGAAAGGGTGAATACCCTGATTTGAACAGGGAACAAACTGTTCCACATACAGACACTCTACCATTGAGTTATATCCACCGTAAGCAATACACTTATTTTAGGTACTCTTATAAAAAAGTAAGCAAAGTGAACATATTCCATTTACAATCTAAAATAAAAATTGTACATATATTTATGTTGGAGTGGCTCGAACACTCGATCTTAAAAACCAAAAATTTATGACTTACCAGTTAGTCGACAACATAATACATCCATTCTAATATACATACACCAATAAAAATATATAATATATATTTGTTAAGCTAAGGTAAATCCGACTTGAACGGACATAATTTTAATAAATTAAATAGTCCTAAGCTATTCATGTCTACCAATTCCATCACTACCTTTACAAAACAATTGCCCGAGATAAGATTTGAACTTATAACCTAAACATCTTCAGAGTTCCGCTCCACCAGGTTGAGCTTCTCGAGCAAATAATGACTCCTAAATGAGTACGAGGGTACTAAGTATAAAATACGAAGTACAAAGTATGAAATACGAAGCACGAAGTACGGATAACTAGACCACTATAATAATAATAAAAAGATTCTTTATTATACATTTATAGTAAAAACAATGCTAAATTATATTATTCTTTTAAATAATATATCTAGCAACAACTATAAACTAATAACGCACATATCTATTAAGCTATGCTAAGGGATTATATATATATATAATACCCTATAAACCTGTAAACTAGCTTCAACATAATTATAATCTAAAAAAAAAATCAAGATCCTCGCCTTCACCTTTGTCTTTCTTACTACATATTCCCACATTATAGGCTATGTACTTTGTATGCTCCGTAATTAAATATGCTAGGTATTACCATATAACATATTAATATAAATATATAACAAGCAGTAGCTATAGCATTCTGTATAAAAGCCTTATAATAATCTGGAGACATCAGGACTTGAACCTGAGACAACGACATGCAAAATCGTAGTTTTACCAAATTAAACTATGTCCCCTTAAAAAAAATTATATAAAAAAAAATTCCACATGGCTAGCTGTTTTTTTTCTATCCGAGAAACGAGTCGAACGCTCACGATATTATCAGTAAAATTTAAGCTTACCCTGTCTACCAATTCCAGCACTCGGACATAAATACTATATTATAGCAATACGAGATAAATCCCGTAAAGCTAAGGACAGAGTGAATTGAACACTCATCTCAGCTGTCATGAGCAGCTTGCTTTACCAATTAAGCTATAACCTTATTTATCACTAAATACTAACTTGTTAATTTAGTTATTAATTATAAATGCGGGTAAAGGATTTGCACCAATGTTGACTGGACATGAGCCAGTTATGTTTCTATTACATCAACCCGCATAATGAATATACTATACTATATACATTAATATATTCTTTAGATTGAATATAAAGAATACAAGAAACAGTAGCAAGATAAAACGACTAATCCTTAGTATAAATTCTAAAATAGAACAAAATTCTCATTGAGCTATAATATACTTATAAGACATCACAACATCTATACTACTATATATATATATTGCATTATATAATATCAAGTATAAAATACTTGATATATTGTATAACTACTAAAATAGTTATTGTTTAGCTCCAGTGGGGATCGAACCCACGCGTATAATGATGAAAACATCATGTCTTAACCACTTGACTATAGAGCCGTTAGATACATAAAAAATAAAAAAATCATTCATAATTGAAAGTATTATATAAAAAATGTACAATGTAATATATATATAAACATGTATTTTCTAGAATGTATTATGACAAATAATTACATATTAGCTATACCTTATGCTGTATAAGGTATTTACATTATTAAAAAACTTATAATACAAAAACCTTAAGGCTTTTTATATCTTAAGCTATATAGCCCGGTACAAGTATCGCACTTGTTTCAGCTGTTTACAAAACAGCCACATTACTTTTATGCTAACTAGGCAAAACTAGGCAAAACTAGGTAAACTAGACAAAGTATGTAGTTGTTTTAATTAAAATCTATGCTACTAGGAATATATAAAAATAAAGTATGATATCAATGGTATTTAGTTAAAAACAAAATTAGTACTTTATGCCTGAAAACATTTAAATTCTTTCAGCTAAAGCCTATTAATCGTACTTTAATTATAAAAAAAGCCATATAAAAAGTTAAATATTTTACAATTTACGCATTATAAAACAAATTTTACAAATAAAGTACAAACTCGTAGTCTTATACTACGTATATTGAAGAATATATTAAGGTAAGTTTCACGCCTATATGCTTTCAGCATTTATCAATAACTAACGTAGCGTTCCTGCCGTGCCTATGCTATAAATTTACTTAAGTAAAAGTAACACCCCTGTATGGTATATTATACCATACTTAAATTAATATTGGGCACATAAACAACAGGTAAACCAGAGGTTAATATACCCAGCTCCTTTCGTACGAGGGAGATTTCCTTATTTTATTCTAATTTCCTCTAGAAGATAGAAACCATACTGTCTTACGACGTATTTAACCCAGCTCGTGTAACTTATTAATCGACGAACAGTCGGACCCTTCATAGTTTCTGCGTCCATGTGGATAAGTTAAGCCGACATCGAGGTGCCAAACTCCGCCCTAAATTTGTACTCCCTGGCGGAATTAGCCTGTTCAAAAATGTTAACCTAAAGATTTTTATTCTTTATTTCCATTTCTTACAAAATGGCTCAGACTATGTCTTCATTTATTCCTATTTATTATTTATTATTTATTTTTTATTATTATTTAATACTTATTATTTATTATTTATAAATTATTAATAATAAATATCCTTAAATATTATTTTATAAAAAATATATTTTTATTTGTATATATATTTTGCAACACGAGATTAGAGAAGAGTTTAATTATTAATAGTTTATTAATGAACTAAAAATAATAAACCCACGTTAATGAACTATAATCAAAAAACTTACAATCAAACTTTTATATTTTGTATTTCTTTTACTTATTATGTTTTTAGAATAAATATTTACTAGAATATTTAATATATTGTTTAATATATTATTTACTACTTAGTACTTACTACTTACTACTTACTCACCCTTTAATACCAAAAGCACCAATACGGTACTTAGAATGAAGTATAGAGTATTGTACATTAGATTTAGCATCACCTCTTAACATTACAGTAGATAATCCTTTAAAAGAAGAATCTACATTCTTTAAACCACCTTTAAAATTTAATTTAAATAAAGATCTAGATGCAGTGAATCGTTTAGATAATCTTCCTTTAGCTTCTAGTCTAACCCCAGCTAATTTGAAGTGTTTTAAATATCTAAACACATAGTTTTTTAATGAGATATTACGTTTAACCGCAGAAAAACTTGTTTCTATGGCTAATTTATTAGCTGAAGGGAAAAAAGTTAATAAAAGTTTATTTAATGGATCTACTTTAGTTATATCCAGACTAAACATATCGTTAATATATGTATTTCTTATTTTATTAATAAAATATTCATTATTATTTTCTATACTCTTTTCACTTACTCGACTAACGTTTGGTAATTTAACTTTATTTAAAGACGATCTAAGCACACTCAAGAATCTATTTTTTCTATTTTTTAATTTTAAAACAATAGCTTGTGTAAGAATATCACTATTTAAATGTAATTTTTTTAAATTAACTATGTTAAATTCTACCTTTTTACTATATAGTTTCTCAACAATATTAGTTAATTTAATTATAAAAGGGTTTTCAAATTTAACACTATTAAATTTAAGTAAATATCGTAATCTATATAAACTATCTTGATAATGCTTAAGGGCTATATCTTTATAATTACTGTAATTAGGGTAATTATAAGCATAAAAACTGTTAGTTTTATTTGTAAATATTAAAAATTTTTCATCATTACTCAATACTTTTGTTTCCGCTAATTTAGTTAAATACTCATAATACTCAATTAGTACAAGTAGATAATTTGTTAAACCATCAAGAATTAATCCAATAACAGAACAATAGGCTTCATAGTAAGTTATTTGATAGGTAGATGGGGTATTAAATTTATTAGATATATAAGATAAACCAGCACCTGCTTTAGTAGGAATATACTTGGGTAAAGCTAAAAATTCTTTAATGGTATATGGTCTATTATAAGTTATAATTTCATTACCTTTTAAATCTTTAACTATATCACCATTAGTATCTAAAGTTATATATCTCTCTAAGGGTGTATTAACGTATATCTCGGTTAATTTACCCTTTATTCTAACTACACGTTTTTCTTTAATAGAATATAAAGATTTATAGAGTCTTTTAAACTCTCTTTTTAAAGCTATCTTTTCTGTATTATAGACATAAAAAGTTATAATAACTTTAGAGTTAGTGTGTTTTAATTCACCTTTCCCTACAAAGATTTTTTTTGGTGATCGTTTTCTATAAACATTACTAATATATTTAGTATTTAAAACATTATGGTGAATAAACATATTAAAATAACTTTTCAAGATACTCATTAAACTTTTATCCTTAGCAGGCAATCCTTTAATATAATTCTTATTATAAGCATAAACACTATTAAATCATTCCTGTGCTGCAGGAGGGAAATGTCTAATAATACCTGTATCACTATAAATAAATTCTAGTCTTTTAAGGTTAGATTTATTTAACTTTTTATTAAAAATAATAGGTGTATTATTTGCATAAATCTTTTCCCGTTTTTCTTTACCATCCTCATCGTATTCCTTATCGCCATGTTCATCGTATTCTTCACCGCTTTCCTCTTCGATCTCCTCTTTAAGTTCCTCTCAGGTTTCTTTATCGATTCCCTTTTTGTTTTTTAATTCTAATTCTGAATTTAAATTAAATAATTCTCGTTTCATTTGATTAATTGTAATCTTATAATTCTTGGAGTGTATTCCCTTGCTTAACCTTTAATCTAGGGTTAAGTCTATTTCACTAATATTAAATAAAAATACTAGTTATTGTGCTATTATAAGAATAGCTTATTAAATATATAAATAATAAGGATAAATGTTGGGTATTAAGAGAAAGAGTATTGTTAGCATAACTCACTTTCTAGTCGTTGAACGGTTTTACTTTAATATCAATTTTTTTTACTTTATTGAATGCTAAAAGTAAACTTCGCTTCAAGTTAACTTTATAAGTCATTCTTGAAATTGACCCAATTGATTACCAATGGATTTATATTATTAAAAATAGATAATAAAACATTGGAGGACTAACATCCCTAGCGTAGCTTTTTCAAAAACCCAAGACCTTTCCTTTCTGCGTCTTGTGGTCATATGCCCCGCTTACGCGACTGATAGACGTGTAAGTCAGACAGTAAAGCAAGATTAAGCCATTAACTTGACAAGTAATAAACATAACTAGCTTATTAGTAATCTTTTGTTTAAAAACTTACTTTGTTCTTATTTTCTATATAATAGATATAAAAACAAAATAATTTTTGTTTATTAAACATACTAATAATATAGCTAAAAAACATTAGAAACTAAAAATTAAATAAAAATTAGATAATAATAGTATTCAGATTAATGTTTTAATTACAGCTATTGACCATATAGTAAAAATCTTACTTGTTTAAAAATTGTTTATCCCAACTCAAAGGATATTTAACTGGATTAGCTGTAGTTCTAGCTTTGTAACTTGGTACATACGTACTTGGATACTATAAAGAACTATAAAAAATTACAAACTAAAGAAAACATACATACAAAATATGTATATCTATATATCACATAACTGTGATAATTTTACTAAAATTAACTTTGGATACACCCAGGTACTTTTTATGGGATCTGTGCCCCGCATAAACTGCCTCCTAGCAATTGTCCCTTCCAAAAGAAGGTTAATCATGGTATAAATAAACCCTAGCTAAGCTGAGAATATTTATATTCTGACGTAGTATAACCTACCAATATGACAAATGTAAGTAAAGGTGTTTCAATTTTGCTAAGTTAGTATAAATACTTTTTTAGTACAAATACTAATAACGCTACCTTTTACACTAAAAAATATTATATCATACCCAATAACTAGCAACAGTAAAGCTGCATAGGGTCTTCTCGTCTAACTAGAGGTAAACTGTATCTGCACAGTTATTCCAATTTCACTGAGCCAATCATTGAGACAGCTGTTGTATCGTTAAATCATTCATGCAAGACCGCATTTAACGGCCAAGGTATTCCGCTACCTTAGGACCCTTATAGATAAGGCCGCCATTGATCGGGGTTTCCTTCAAAGCCAAGCTTATATTAGTCAACTTAACAAATCCGTTAACCAGCCGACATTGGGCAGAAATCACACTCAATACTTTGATTTATTATCTTACTGCAGAGTGCTTTGTTTTAATTAAACAGTCGTACAACACTATTCCATGCTTCCTATTCTTTACCTGATATTAATCAGGAGGAATGGCTCTCCTTATTCCGAAGTTACGGTAGTTAGTTTGCCGAGTTCCTTAATGATTGTTCACTCAAACGCCTTCGTATTCTCTACTAGCTTACTTGTGGTAGTATTTAGGTACGGTTTGTTTTATAAAATTAATAATTCCTCATCTTTTTAGTTTATTGAAATTATAAATTATGTTACTGTTTTTCCAGAACCTTTTTCACTTTAATTTACATAGTATATCATGATTAAATTAAAAAGGTTGTTACTTTGTAACTAAGATTTTCTCATCGTTTAATCCTTTAGGTTGGTAAACTTAGAGGCCGTTACTTTATAAAATCCATAAGCTTTAGGCGAGGGTATTGCAAAAAATAGACATTGCCTCATCTCTTTAGTTTATTAGATAACTATTTTTCGCCCCTTTTTCGTTACTCATGTCAGCATTCTCACTTGGGTTATCTAATAGTTATTCTTAAAAAGAATAAGTCCGAGATTTACCCAACGTTCTGCTACCCCATTAAATATAATAATATTGATTATTAATAAATATGGACAAGGTGTCGGTATATTGTTTAGATCCGTTAAATTTTCGGTGCAACTATCAATATGAATATAAATTCACTAAACTAGTGCTCTGTTACGAGATCTTCAAAAAATGGACCGCTTCTAAGCCTATTTCCTAGTCGTATTGGATAGAAACTTCCTTAATTTCACTTAACAATAATTTTGGAACCTTAACTCTTGTTCTGGGCTGTTTCCCTTTAGACATACAACCTTATCGTACTATGTCCGATTATTCAATATTCATCATTGCCATTCCGA